>Ga0255055_10003554_pt1 | contig 10499 bp, 8 predicted proteins | sample JV7_2_27_MG_FD_188633 | JGI IMG/M metagenome (GOLD analysis project Ga0255055, IMG submission 188633) | Seawater microbial communities from Jervis Inlet, British Columbia, Canada - JV7_2_27 | ecosystem: Environmental > Aquatic > Marine > Inlet | place: Canada: British Columbia | collected... | reverse complement strand
GTTTCTAATTTATTTTTTAGAGCTTGTTCTTTTTTTAATATATCTCTTCTAATCTTCCTTAGCTCTGGACTCGCTCGGTCTAAAACCACTCCATCTTCATCGATACATTGGATTATTTCTTTCTCTAATTCGGAAAAAGTTCGTATTTTTTCTGCTCTCACTTTAATCAAAGGATATTTTTCTTTGGTTTTCAATAGAAATTTTTTAATCAAGCGGGAAGTTTTTAAAACTTTTAATATTTTTATAATTTTTTTAGCATCGAGGATAGATCCCTTAACTGCAGATCTTTTTAATTCACTACTAATGTCTTCCAATCTGGAAAAGGGAGGGGTTCCATCGTAAGAAATAATTTCTCGCATTTCGGTAGTTTCTCTTTGAGTATTAAAAATTTGTTGTAAACCAATCTTAGGAGTGATATTTTCTACGATTAATTCACCAGTAGCGGTGGATATTTTTTCTTTTAGTTGATTTTTGATTTTTGAAAATTCTAAAACTGAAAATGTGTGCTCATCCAAAATATATCTCACCTTTTAAATTAGTCATTAGTAAATATACCTAGCGTAAAGCGTACAGCGTTTAGCGTATAGGTGCGGGTAACAAGTGCAAGATTAATTAATCTCCCAGACTAACAGTTGGCCAGCAAATTGTGTAATGCGTAACATGTAATAAATGACCTGCTTTTACATAATCATAAATATAATCTTATGACTCATTGCTGTATCCATATACGTGGTACTAATTTTTTCTGGCTTTTGTATTTCGTCTTTGTCTTCTTTTTTCTTAACCATATGCTATACATTATTATTATTTATTTATTTCAGTTTCTGTATTTTGCTCTTCTTTTCTTAACTATACGCTAAACGCTATCCGCTCCGCACTAATAAACGAGATACGAATTAAGGTTTGCGGAAAAGGGAAATTCCTATACAATTAAATTAAGATGGAATTTTTTAAGAAATTCTTCCGTGTTAAACTGAATGCTTAAAGGAAGCCAATCTTTTAAATAATCATAGACAATTGTAGTCATGACCGCGAATCTATTAGCCAAAAACGAGCTTTCTAATTGTTCTTTCAAAAAAACTGGTAAAGGAATAAAGGCAATAATAACTAATAAAATTCCGACTATTAAAGAGCCTTTAGTTAAACCAAACAAAGCTCCTCCCAAACCATCGATCCAGGATACAAACAATAAGGAAAATATTTTTTTTAAAAATATTTCAATAATTCTCGCAATTAAATATATTCCCAAAAATATTAGAGCAAAACCTAATATGTTTGCTATTTCCCTGCTTAGTTGACTATGTGAACTTATATATTCTCCCACCTCGCTAAACCAGAAAATTGCCAGGAAAATAGCAGTGATAACTCCTATTAAATTTATTATTCCTCTAATAATGCCACGACGTATCCCAATAACCATATTTAATAAGAGTATTATCATTATTGATACATCTATCCAATTTATTGTCATAAATGTCTCCTACTTACTTTCCATAGATATAGCGAATAAGCGGATATCGTTTGGTATATAGTGGTATTACAAGTTAAAAATTTAAAGCCAAAAACTAAAAACCATAATTCAAAATTCAAAACTCTTTTCTTAATCTTTAGTTTTTTAGTTATAGTTTTGTATTTTGCGCTTTTCGTTTTCCGCTTTAGTACTATTAGCTTCTCTCACTCTCTAATTTTAGCAGAAAATTTAGTAATTAATTGCTCTCTAATTTTCTTATATATATTTTCCACTTCTTGGTCAATTAAAGTTCGGTCTTCGGCTTGAAAAACCACAGAGTAAGCTAAACTCTTATAACCATCCCCAATTTGCTTTCCTTTAAACATATCAAACAAAGTTATTTTTTTAATCAACTTTTCATCGATAGACTTTATTGTTTTAATAATATCAGCCGAAAATATTTCTTCTTTTACTATCAAGGCCAGATCTCTTTGAACTGAAGGATACTTCGGCAAAACACAATATTTGATATCGGAGGGAACGTTGGGTAATAAATTTTCAAAATCAATTTCAAACAAATTTACTTTACCGGGGATACGATAATTGTTTATTACTTCCGGATGTATCTCGCCAAAAATACCTACTTCTTCTCCTCTCATAATAATCTTGCCATTCCGTAGAGGATGAAAAGCAGGATGATTGCAGGGAACTACTTCCCAATTTCCCACTTTTAAGCCCTGAAAAACTGTCTCGATTATACCTTTAATATCAAAAATATCTAAAGAAATTGATTTTTCCCAAATATCTCCCCGACCGGTCTTATTTATTGCTCCGGCTATTATTAATTTCTCTTGAGGCAAGGAATTTGGTTTATCATGGTAAGGTAAATATATTTTACCTACTTCAAATATTTTAACCAACTCTGCTTGTCGATTAGTATTCCATTTAATAACTTCTAACAAACTTGAAATTAAGGAGGTCCGCATTAAAGAATAGTCTCTAGTCATAGGGTCTTTAATTTTTATGGCGTTCCTTAATTTATGTCCTTCGGGTATTCTTATTCTATCAAATATGTCAGGAGAAATAAAACTATAAGTTATAACCTCATTTAAACCACAACCGATTAAAGTTTCCCTTGCGTGATCAATTACCCTGAATCGGAAATTTTTTCCCTCCTGGGCAATGGTAGTGTTAAAGAGAGTAGGTTTAATCTTATCGTAACCATAAATACGAGCAATTTCTTCAATTATATCTATTTCTCTTTCCACATCTCCTCTAAAAGAAGGAGGAATTACTTCGATATATTCTCCCTTATCTTCTACTACTTTAAATTCTAATTTATCCAAAATATTAATAATTTTATTCTTTGTTTTAGATTCATCTTTATCTAAAAGCTGTCCCAATATTCTATTTACTCTTTTTATCCTTAAATTTATCTTGCAAGGCTGATATAATTTTTCATTTGTGTCGATTTTCCCCGAGCTTATTTTACCCATAGCAATCTTACTTATTAAATCAGCAGCCCGATCCATGGCGTATATTTGCACTTCTTTATCTATCCCCTTTTCAAACCTATTTGAAGCCTCAGTTCTTAAGCCAAATTTCGCAGTACTTCTTCGATTATTTACTGAATTAAAATAGGCTGATTCTAAAAATACATTTTTAGTGTTTTGATCAATCTCAGAATATTTTCCCCCCATTATTCCGGCAAGCGCGATAGCCCCTTCTGTATCAGCGATAACCAAACTATTGGAGGGCAACTGTCTTTCTACATCATCCAAAGTACAGATAGTTTCACCCGGTCTGTTTTTTCGAACTATAATGGTCTTGCCTTTAATTAAATCAAGATCAAAGGCATGAAGCGGCTGCCCTGTCTCCATCATTACAAAATTAGTAATGTCTACAATATTATTTATTGGTCTTGCCCCTAACAATCTTAACTTCCATTTTAACCATAAGGGCGATTCTTCTATCTTAATATCTTTTATTACTCTTCCGGTATAACGAGGGCATAAATCTTCCGCCTCAATTTTCACAGTAATATCTTTTTCAATTCTTTCATCTTTTTCTTTTATCTTTATTTCGGGAGTTTTAAGCTTATTATCGGTAATTGCTGCTACTTCTCTGGCTATTCCTATTATGCTCATTAAATCAGGACGATTAGAATGTATTTCAAAATCAAATATAGTATCGTCAAATTCTATTATTTTCCTTATATCTTCCCCCAAAACAGCATCTTCTTTTAAAATTAATATTCCAGGAGATTCCCCTGGTTCTATACCCAATTCAGAGGCTGAGCAAAGCATCCCTGAAGATAAAACATCTTTAAATTTCTTACTTTTGATAATTCCTATCTGGGGTAATCTTGCTCCTTCTAAAGCAACTGCCACTTTATCAGAAACCTTCATATTTTTTGCCCCGCAAGTTATTTGAAGTGTTTCCTCTTTTATGTCTACCTGGCAAACAGATAATTTTTTATTTTCAGGATGATGGTCTATAGCGGTTATTCTGCCCACTACTACTTTTTCTATCTCGGTAGATATGTTTTCCATCCTCTCTAAAATTATGCCATTTATAGTCAATCTTTGAGCAAGCTCTTCAGCCGACATATCTATATCAACATATTCTTTTAATAAATTATAAGAAACCTGCATTTTCTTTCTCCTCCCTGTCTCGAATTTCGTATATTGTATATCGTATATCGTAAAGATTACAGGACTACAAATGAGCCATTTATCTTATCGGTCGTAAAGTATTAAGCGTTTACAACACTAAAACTAAAAATTTAAAGCGTAAAACAAAAACCATGGTTCAAAATACAAAACTTTTTTCGTATTGCTCTTTTTCTTTCTTCTGGCTATTGGATTTTGGCTCCTGACTTCTATTTTCTTCACGAAATACGAAATACGATATACTAATTAAAATTGTTTTAAAAACCTTAAATCATTTTCAAAAAATAATCGTATATCATTTATACCATATTTTAGCATGGCAATTCTTTCTGCACCCATTCCAAAGGCAAAGCCTGAATACTCTTCCGGATCATAACCGACCATCTCTAAAACTTTCGGATGTACTACTCCTGCTCCCATAATCTCTAACCAACCGACGTAACCACAAGATTTACATCCTTTACCTCCACATAATAAACAAGATACATCCACCTCAGCCCCAGGTTCAACAAATGGAAAATATCCCGGTCTAAATCTTACTTTCCTATCTTCACCAAACATCCTGTGCACAAAAATCGTTAAGATTCCTTTTAAATCTCCAAAAGTGATGTCTTTGTCCACTGCCAGGCCCTCTATCTGATGAAACATGGGGGAATGAGTACTATCAGTGGCATCGCGTCTATAACATTTTCCCGTAGCAATAATTCTAACCGGTGGTTTCTGATTTTCCATCGTACGGATTTGTACAGGAGAAGTCTGGGGACGGAGGAGAATATCTTTGGTAATATAAAAAGAATCCTGGTCATCTCTGGCAGGATGGTCTTTAGGAATATTGAGTGCCTCAAAGTTATAGTAATCTAATTCTACTTCCGGACCCTCTTCCATTTTAAACCCTAAACTCAAAAATATTTCCTCAATCTCCCTTAAAACTAAATTAATGGGATGAGCAGTTCCTCTATCTAATTTTCTCCCCGGAAGAGTAATATCGATACCTTCTCCCTGTAATCTTTTTTCTTTATCCAGTTTTTCTATTTCTACCTCTTTTGTCTTGAGTAGCTCTTCAATCTCTCTTTTGGTCTGGTTCAATAACTGCCCAATTTTTGGCCTTTCCTTCGGAGAAAGTGTTCCTAACTTTCTCAATAAGAGAGTTACCGCCCCCTTTCTACCCAAATATTCTACTCTTAATTTCTCAATATCTTTTAAATCCTTAATCAAATTTGACTTAGAAACAATTTCTTTTTTAACCTCTTTTATTTTATTTTCCAATAGTATCCCCTCCTTATCATTAATAGCTCGATAAAATAAAAAAAGGTTTACAATTTTCTTCGCCTTGTAAAGGGACGAAAATTACAAACCTTTTCCGCGGTACCACCCTTTTTGATCTGCCTTTTACTAAGCAAATCCGTGCTCTCCTCCTTATAACAGTGGAGTACTGGCAAAACTTACTTTTTATAATTTCAGTCTGCAGTTCTAAAGTGAATTTCGGTTATTACTTAACCGGGCTAAATATCAAGTTAGTTATAACCTACTTATCTTTATTATAACTTTTAATAAAAAATATTGTGTAGATATCAATGTGTATATAAATAAACCTAATTTACGCCTTCTTTAGCTACTTTCACTACACTAACAAATGCTTCATGATTTCTCACTGCTAATTCAGCTAATATTTTCCGATTGATTTCTACTCCTGCAACCCTTAAACCTCTTATAAATTTATTATAAGATATTCCTTCGTTCCTGGCAGCAATACCAATTCTGGTTATCCACAAACTTCTAAAATCTCTTTTTCTCGCTCTTCTATCTCTGTAGGCATAAGAAAGTGCCTTCATCATAGCTTCATGAGCAGTACGATAAAGTTTACTTTTCGCCCCCCAATATCCTTTAGTCAATTTTAGTACTTTTTTTCTTCTTCTTCTTGAGGCAACACTATTTGTCGCTCTTGGCATCCTATTCACTCCTTATCTTTTCTATATCCGAATTATTTTTCTATATGTCATCCCCGCACTCACTTTCGTGAGTGTAAACTGCGGTGGGAATCTATTCTTCTTCTATCTTCTGGTTTCTTTGAACACTATGTATCGTGCCCCTAATCATGGATTCCGCATTGAGTGCGGAATGGCAAAAATAACCTTTTAATATTTTTTAAAAATATTAAGAATAGGGTAACAATACTTTAACCTTTTTTACCTCAGCGCTACTAACCGTAGTACCTTTCCTTAGATTTCTCTTGCGCTTTGCAGTTTTTTTAGTCAAAATATGACTTTTATAAGCCTTTGACCTTATTATTATACCTGAACTGCTTACCTTAAATCTTTTTGCTGAACTCTTATGCGTCTTCATTTTGGGCATATGTTTTTAACCTCTTTTCTAGTAATGTTTTTATTATTTAGGCAGTAAAACTAAAATCATATTCCGTCCTTCTAACTTTGGCTCCTTTACAACCTTGGCAATTTCTTCGGTATGTTTAGTTATACGGTCCAATAATTCTCTTCCTAAATCTAAATATCTCATTTCTCGCCCTCTAAACATTATAGTAATTTTTACCTGATTACCTTCTTCTAAAAATTTACATAGATTTTTAACTTTAAAATTGTAATCATGCTCTCCGATATTAGGGCGCATCTTTATTTCTTTCATTCCGCCGCTTTTCTGTTTCTTCTTCCCACTTCTATTTTTTTTATCCAGTAAGTATTTATATTTTCCGTAATCAATGATTCTGCAAACCGGAGGATTAGCATCTGGTGCAACTTCAACTAAGTCAAGATTGCTCTTTTCTGAAAGTTCAAGACCCTCCTTTTTACTTACTATCCCTACCTGTTTACCTTCAAAATCTATAAGCCTAATCTTCTCTGCTCTGATTTTTTCATTTATTCTTAACTTTGATGTTGACTTAATTCCTATTTTCCTCCTTTACGCCGATTAAAGACGAGCAATACGTCAATTTTTATACATTTCAAATTAGTTTTTTAGCTCAACTTTAAAATATAATTTTACTAATTTTAATAGGCAAAAAAATATAGCTCTTAAATTTCCTTAAAATATATACAAACCTTCATTATTTCTAAAAAACTATAACATATTCTTTATTTATAGTCAATATATACTCTTATCTCGTGAATCGGATCTCGCAAAGAAAATAGGAGCCAGAAGTCAGAATCCAAAATAAAATTCGTACCGCATATCACTAAAAGTTAGATAAAAAATACCATTCTTTTTCTTTTTCTAATTCCCCATTAAAATTTACAATAACATAAATCTTTATAAATAATCAAAATATATGGATATAGAAGAATTATTATATGCTATAAAGTTTTTTCTTTGACCTCTCTTAAAACATCTTCAATAAACTTGGTAATTTTTATCTTCCCTAAGTCTCCCTTTCCTCTCTTTCTTACTGAAGCGAGACCCTCTTCTAATTCTTTATCCCCAAATACCAACATAAAGGGAATCTTTTCCATCTCAGCTTTTCTTATCTTAGCCCCAATTTTATCATTAATCCCGTCTAATTCTGCCCTTATATTATGTTTACTTAGCTCATTCATTATATTTTTGCCATACTCAACATGCCTGTCAGCAATGGGCAGCAATCTTACTTGAACGGGGGCTAACCACAAAGGAAATGCTCCCGCATAATTTTCGATAAGTATCCCGATAAATCTCTCTATGCTTCCCAGAACAGTTCGGTGCAGCATAACCGGCCGTTCCTTATTCCCTTCTTTATTAATATAGTAAAGATCAAATTTTTCCGGCATAATAAAATCTAACTGGATGGTGCCGCACTGCCAGCTTCTGCCTATACAATCCTGTAAATGAAAATCTATTTTAGGACCGTAAAATGCACCATCGCCCTCATTTACAATATAATCTATCTTTTTATCTTTCAAAGCTTCTTCCAGACTGCTGATAGCCCTTTCCCATATTTCATCAGAACCCATGGCATTTTCCGGTTTAGTGCTTAATTCCACGCGATAGGAAAAATCAAAAGCTTTATACATCTTATCAGTTAAATCGATTACTCCTTTTATCTCATCTTTAATCTGCTCCGGAGTCATAAATATATGGGCATCATCCTGGGTAAAACACCTTACCCTAAAGAGTCCGTGAAGCACTCCGGATAATTCATGTCTATGCACTAACCCTAATTCCCCCATTCTAAGCGGCAAATCTCTATAACTGTGAAGGGTGGTTTTGTAAATTAAAATTCCTCCGGGACAATTCATCGGTTTAATAGCATGATCTTCCTCATCTATCCTGGTAAAATACATATTTTCCTTATAATGATCCCAATGGCCGGATTTCATCCATAATGATTTATTTAAGATAATCGGAGTTTTAACTTCCGTATAACCACTCTTACGATGTTCCTCTTTCCAGTAATCCTCCAGGATATTTCTTAACACCATTCCTTTCGGATGAAAGAAAGGAAAACCGACTCCCTCATCATGAAAGCTGAATAAATCTAAATCTTTTCCTAATTTTCGATGGTCTCTCTTTTTTGCTTCTTCAATTAATTTTAAATAATTGTCCAGTTCAGATTTTTTATCGAATGAGGTTCCATAAATACGCTGCAGCATCTTATTTTTTTCATTTCCCTTCCAATATGCACCGGCAATACTTAAAAGTTTAAAAGCTTTTACCTTCCCGGTAGAAGAAATATGAGGCCCCCTACATAAATCAATTAAATCACCCTGCTGATACAAGGTAACCATATCATCTTCTATATCCTTAAGGAGTTCTATTTTATAATCTTCTTTTTGTTCTTTAAATAATTTTTTAGCCTCTTTTTTGCTTGTTTCTATCCTTTTTAGAGGAAGATTCCTATCTACTATCTCTTTCATCTTTTTCTCAATAAGTACTATATCCTCCGGAGTAAAGGAACGGTCTAAATCAAAATCATAATAGAAGCCATCCTTAATGGCTGGGCCAATGGCCAATTTTGCCTGGGGGAATAATTCCTTTACCGCCTGAGCCATAATATGGGAACTGCTATGATGATAAATTTCCCTGCCCTCAGGTGAAGCAAAAATTATAATCTTAACCCGGTCATTATCCTCAAGGACATAATTTAAATCCTTCTCTACTCCATTTACTATACCGGCAATTGCCTCTTTACCCAATTTTTGATTTATTTTAACAGCAGCATCATGTAAAGTGGCGCCTTTATTCAATCTTATTTCCGAACCATCTAATAAAGTAATTTTAATTTCTGACATAATATTTACCTCCTTACAATTAAACAAAAAAACCTCTTGTCCTATATCAGAAAAGGACGAGAAGTTTAATTTAATAATCTCGCGGTTCCACCTTTTTTAGTTAAAATTAATATATTATAGATTAACTTTAACCCGCTTAAAAATATTTCATCGGATATTGCCCGCCTAATCCTACTCATCTTTTTAAAATTTCAAATTAGGGATTTAATGTAGAAATGGTATTCGATTAAACTTTTATGCAGATACTTACACCTTTATTAGTATCTACTCTCTTTGAAAAAGTTTAACCTACTATTTTCTACTTAATCTTATTTTGTTTTTAGATTTTAAAATGGTGGGCGGTACTGGATTCGAACCAGTGACTTCTTGCGCGTCGAGCAAGCATTCTACCACTGAATTAACCGCCCGTCTCCTTTAGACTTCTAATCATTACACAAAATTAAAACTAAATGGAGGCGGCACTCGGATTCGAACCGAGGATGAAGGATTTGCAGTCCTCTGCCTTACCACTTGGCGATGCCGCCACATTTGATTTTTATAAAGATGGAGCGGAAAACGGGATTTGAACCCGCGACCCTCGCCTTGGCAAGGCGATGCTCTACCACTGAGCTATTTCCGCAAAAAACCTGGTGCCGAGACCCAGAATTGAACTGGGGACACGTGGATTTTCAGTCCACTGCTCTACCGACTGAGCTATCTCGGCATCTATAATCGCCCTATATAATTATATTGTTAAGAAAATGGCGGGGCCGACGAGATTTGAACTCGCGATCTCCTGCGTGACAGGCAGGCGTGTTAAACCAAGCTGCACTACGGCCCCACTATAATTTTATTAAAAATGGTAGGCGGAACAGGGCTTGAACCTGTGACCCCTGGCTTGTAAAACCAGTGCTCTCCCAACTGAGCTACCCGCCCACTTATTTCTTTTTTACTATGCGAATGATATTATAACATCTCTCTTTTTCTTTGTCCATAATAATATTAGCATAATATTTAGAAATTTTGCAAATTTTAGTTTAACTAAAAAACACTATCCACTAATAATCTTGTGACTTCTGAATATCGGCTTCTGGCTTCTTTTTTTCTTAACGAAATACTATCTTATTTTTTCGTTTTTTGCTATATTATACTATATGCTAAATACTATTCACTATTTTAAAA
>Ga0255055_10003553_pt1 | contig 10504 bp, 10 predicted proteins | sample JV7_2_27_MG_FD_188633 | JGI IMG/M metagenome (GOLD analysis project Ga0255055, IMG submission 188633) | Seawater microbial communities from Jervis Inlet, British Columbia, Canada - JV7_2_27 | ecosystem: Environmental > Aquatic > Marine > Inlet | place: Canada: British Columbia | collected... | reverse complement strand
ATGGCAAATCTGATTACGGGACTACTCGAAACTATTCGGATTGAAGCAACTTCCACAGTAGACTATGAACCGTGCCAGATTAACGACCTCGTGAACAGAGCTATTGAAGACTTGAGAGCTCTGGCCGAAGCAAGAAAACAGACGGTAACGTTCGAGCAACCTAAAGATTCAATCCTGATCATGGGCGACCCAAATCGATTGAATTCTGTCATGACCAACTTACTGAGTAACGCCATTAAATTCTCTGGCGAGGGCGCGAAAATCGAGGTTGCCGTACAATGGGACGATGATGAAGCAATTGTGAGTGTCAGTGATGATGGTCCTGGCATCCCCGAGGAGGAGATCCCACGCATCTTTGAGCACCTTTTTAGAGGACGTATCACGGTCCAAGACCCCAACAACCCCATTGAAGGAACAGGACTAGGCCTCTCGCTTGCGAAGACCATCGTCGAACAGCATGGTGGTCGAATTTGGGTGGAGACTGAAGAGAACGAGGGAAGCACATTCAGCTTCGCCCTGCCTCTTGAACCCACTCCAAAAACCGGTTCGTTAAAGCCAGAATAAATCAAGAATCATCTTTTATCGCCTGGCACCCGCAAGGTTGAACGCGGGTGTTTCTCTTTAAGTCAGCTTATTATCACTGGTAGAATTCTTTACAAGGACCAGGCTTTAGCCTGTCTCACATTTCAGGAGGGTAGATGTCTGTAACAGGGAAATTTATGTTTGGCACCGTTGGCACCCCGCGCTCCACGCCCAAGAAACCGGGAGGCTCCGCAGGAACGATCCTTCACCTGGCGGACCAGGGTCTCAGAGCTTTCGAGCTAGGCTGGGTACGCTCCGTGCGTGTGTCAGAGAAAACATGTGAATCGATCAAAACAACCGCTGAAGACGCCGGGGTGGCGCTGAGCGTACATGCCCCTTATTACATCAATCTCAATGCAGATGAGGAAGAATGGCCGAAGAGCCGTAAAAGGTTGATGGATGCCGCTCACTTCGGAAATCTTGCAGGCGCAACGGACATCGTCTTTCATCCAGGTTCCTATTTTGGAAAACCTGCGTCTGATGTGCTTGAAGTTGCCCTCCCACGGCTGCGCGCATGCGTGGATGAACTCCGGGATGTAAACAACTCAGTGACCCTCCGACCCGAGATCATGGGCAAAGGAGCAATGCTGGGCTCCCTTGAAGATACGCTGACGATGTCAAAAGAGATTGTAGGCGTTGAACCGTGTCTGGATTTCGCACACATTCATGCCAGACCAGGTGATGGCTCCATGAATTCCCTGGAAGAATGGCGAGGGATGTTGAAAGCCTACAAGAAGGCACTTGGTGCGAAATCCTTGAAGCGGCTCCACTGTCACCTCTCCGGGATTGAATATGGACCGAAGGGGGAGCGAAATCATCTGATGTTGTCGAATTCGGATTTCGATCTTGATGGCCTCCTCACCGCCCTATTTGAAGCTAAATGTGGCGGTCGCATTCTCTGCGAAAGCCCTCAAGACATGGATGTAGATGCACGGCGTATCAAGAAAGCGCTCGAACGTGTTTCTAATGTAGAGGCGTAACATAATTCCTGTCCATGCAGATTCCCTTTCAGATGGATGACACATAATCCATATCCTATTTGAGGTCATCTTCTCTCAAGACTTGGTGGCATGCTCTATCGGGGAAAGCCTGATTCAAGGTCGAAGGAGGGAGTGGATGACTTCACTTCCCCTTCTCTTCCCGGATGACCAGCTCCGATCCAGCGTGCGGTCACCTCCTCTGTATCGAGGCTTTCGCCGCCAACGAATGCAATCATGCCAACCTCAAGATCATCAAAACCTTTTACACTACCGTCTTTTGATGCGTAACGAGTGGTTGCGTCCACTACGAAGGATTTGGTTTCGCCACCGCGTTTTTCAATCGTAAAACTGCTTCCAGATATTTCAATGATCCGCCCACCAGTTTTGACATCAAAACCTCGACGCTGTGGAGAGCCAACAATGATAATAAGGGGGATCAATTCTCCATCTTCGTTTACGATTGACCCGATCTGGATACGCATCCCAGATCGCAGGTGATTAACGCTGGAGATATCTCCATCTCGGCTGCGAAATTTAGTTCTTTCACTAATTTTGAATTCAAGTTCCAGATCGTCTTCTGTCAGGACTGTGAACAGACCCTGACCATAATTCACGCTGGAAACCTCCCCTTTGTATTGGCGGATTGGTTGCAGATCGTCGATCTTGCCAGCAGCGACAAGAAGCGCCATAGGAGAACCTTCCTCGGAGTGACGGGCTACAACCAGGGCCTTCATGCCGAGTTCTAGGTCCTCGAGCCCTTCAATTGCGCCATCCTGGCTTCGATAACGAGTGCGTTCATCCGTCTCAAATCGAAGGATGCGATCATCACGCGCTCGCAAACTAAAGCTGCCATTAGGCGCCACGACCCCTGTGATCTCACCAATAACGCGCATGGTGTCCCGCTCTGGCGGTAAATTGGCAGCACCGATTATCTTCTTCGCGAGGGTCGTACTGTTCCCCTGCTCTACAGCGATTACAATGACATGCATCCCACGGGCAAGATCATCGAGTTTCTGGACCTCACCGCCCGGGCTGCGATACTTCGTCCCTTCATTCACGAGGATCGTTTTTTCCTCTCCTGATCTGGTCTCCATCTCGAAGGAACTTGTGGTTGCGTCGATATGCGTGACCTGACCGAAAAGTCGGACTCTTCCCTCCGGTGGGTTTTCCTCTGCGCTGACTGCTGACGTGATGGTCAACGCGCATACCGACACCAAAAGGACGACAATGTAAATTTTTTTCTTCATCAGTCACCTCCGTGAGAATAATATTCTCCAATACTAGGTAATGTCTGCGATCCGGGGGTATCCAGCGTGTAAAAAACAGGTAAATTCTGTATTGGATTCCCGATGATCTGCTTTATGTGAATGATTCTGACATACACGATGCTTGAGAATGAAAAACGCCCCGCAAGGAGGCGTTAAAACACAGGTCGGAGAAATGTGCGGTTATGCATCCGAGAAGGCGATTTCCTCTTTCCCAGCGAGCTTGTCGTATATTCTGGAAATGATGGTGTCCAGATGTTTTGGTTGATGGACGAAATCGAGGTCATCTGTACGGATCGTTAAAACCGGGCAGGTATCAAATCTCTCCATCCACTCATCGTAAAGCTCTTCGAGAAGCCGCATGTAATCCTGGGTGATCCCACGTTCCATCTCTCTTCCTCGTGCCTCAATTCGGTCCATCAGAACGGGCAATGGCGTCTTGAGCATGATGAGCAGATCGGGTGAGGGAAGCTGCCCGACGATGAGATCGAAAACATGCCGGTAAGTTTGATAGTCGCGCTCACTCAATGAACCAAGCCGTACAGCCGCGGGTGCGAAGATTTCCGCATCCTCATAGATGGAACGATCGATGATGGCGGATTCATTCGAACGGGCCAAAGCAATGTGCTGCTCCGCACGATCACCGAGAAAGAACACATTCAGATGGAACGACCAGGCGGCCATGTCGGTATAAAAATCGGCGAGGTAAGGATTGTCCTCAACCGACTCATATGCCGTGAACCAACCAAGCTCCTTTCCCAATCGTTCCGTCAACGAAGTTTTACCGGTGCCTATATTCCCGGCTACGAGGACAAAGTACTTGGCCATATCATGGAACTCCTTTAATCATAAACGCCCATTATACACATTCAAGTCGCCCTATACATGTGGATGAAGTCGAGTCGGGCTATTGCACCACAGCATGCCCTTGCGATACAGTAGAGTTCCGCACTCCGGCGGAAGGAGAGACGAGGCAAGCTATGCAATGCCCATTCGTGGACGCCAAAGGTAAACAGTGTGATGGTGAGATCCTTGGTGCATCCCAGGACGTGAGAATGCAATTACAATGGATTATCACGCCTGTAGGTTGGGAGGAGAGTGATCCTGATATCACTTCCAAGCTGACGCCCATCACGCTCGAGTGTAACTTAAAAGGTCATCATATCGATAAGAGTGGGAACACGGCTTCCGCGCTGAAGGTTTGGGAATTGCCAAAGCTGTCTTAGTTTGAGAATCACAAATACAGGTATTACTCTCTCGCTTTTCCTGGAACTGCGATTATCACACACCGCTTCGGTAGCTGCAGCGCTCCTCGATCTCCATGCGGTATGGACATCAAATCCGACTTAAAGGAAAAAATCGCCCCATCTCTATTTCCTTTGGGGCGATTATAATCACCTGCTCTGGGTTCGGGGTAAAAATTCAGGCTGAGATCAACCCTAGTCCCCGCCCGAATTTGCTTTTGATAAAAATTCGCTTAACTGCTCCACTTCCTTCTCAGTGATGGTCAAATCCTTCATTGTAGCTTCATCGTGGGCAATCAGTCTACGGCCGAGACCTGAATACCGCCAGACTTTCAAGTCCTCCTCCATTGGAGAACCTACGATATCCTCCCGCGCGATGCACCCGTCTTCCATCACAACGATGCGGTTGGTCTGTCTGGCGACGGCTGGATCGTGTGTGACCACGAGAAAAGTGACGCCCTGACTCTGATTTAAATCTCGCAGCAGTGCCATTAGTTCACCCCCCGCAGTACTGTCCAAACTGCCTGTAGGTTCATCAGCGAGGATAAGACTTGGTTGATTAGCCAGAGCTCTGGCAACCGCAACCCGCTGTCTTTGTCCCCCAGACAGTTGATTCGGGAGATGGCTCATCCGATCCGGGAGACCGACCAAAGTGAGCAGTTCCTCGGCACGATCCGTTTTCTCCCCACCCTTTAGCCTTCCATGCATGGGAATTTCGATGTTTTCTTTTGCCGTTAGCGTTGGAAGGAGATTGTGCAATTGAAAGATAAATCCAACTTTTTCTGCACGAAAAGTGTCTTTATCTTTGATTTCTACTACATTTTCACCATCCACGATCACAGTTCCGGATGTGGGTTTATCCAGTGCCCCAATGACGTTAAGCAGCGTGCTCTTTCCGCTCCCGCTTGGTCCCATTACAGTCACCAGCTCGCCACGCATCACCTGCATATTTACGCCATCGAGCGCACGGATCTCCTCGCCATCACCGTAAACCCTCGTGAGATCGTGGATTTCGATCAACACATCTGTTTTTTCGCCCATTTCAACACCTTCCGGCTAACAATACCCCAGGAAAAATAATCGAGATCAGCCAAGGGTGAAGTATTTACTGCTCAATCTCGATATCTACGAAAGCCGTCATCCCCCAGCGCACATCTTCTGGAACTTCATCCAGCTGGACAATGACTTTAAAATTCACGCCTGCCCCTTCAGTAGATTTTGGTGCAATGAAGACCACGGTCCCATCAACAAGGAATTCGGGGAGCGCATCGAAAGTAACGATAGCACGATCACCCACATTCACCTGTGAAGCATCGATTTCGCTCAGATCCGTCGTCTCGACCTGTAAATTGTCAAGATCGGCAATAAGAAGGATCGGTTGCCCCGGGGCAATCCACTCGTTGCTATTGGGGAGAATATCACTCATGGTTCCATCGTAGGGCGCATCCATGATGAGGTTTGCGAATGATGCTTCTGCAGCCTCAAGGCTCGATTCCGCCACAGCCAAGCGGGCTTCAGTAAGCTCCAATGCTTTGGGATCGGGTCCACCCTGGATACGGTCCCAATCGCTCTGCGCGACGACAAGCCTAGCCTGTGAAACTGCCAGCTCAGAATCGAGCAGCGCCTGGTCGATTTCATCCGGATATCCGGTGTACCAATTGTAGCTGCGTAGGGCGGCATCGTACCTTTGTGTTGCAGCCGCATACGCTTTGTAGGCTCCGGCCTTACCAGCATCTTCACTCCGACTCCCCGGTTCACTGTCATAGTTACTTTTCGCCGCTTTCTGAGCCTTTTCGGCGAGGGTTAACTCAGCACGCGCATTCTTGATCGTCGTCTCACTCGCTCGATATCCCTCCTGCTGGTTCTGCCACCTTGTCTCTGTTTCATCAAGGGCATTCATAGCTATCGCCAGCGCCTGCTGTGCTTCTGTGGATGCAAGTTCAGCATATTCGTACAAATCGTTGAGTGCCTGTTGCGCTGAGACAAGCTCAAGGTGAGCACCGTCCACGGTTGAACGAGCCAGTTCCGTTCCCTTCAGGCTGACGAGCACATCACCTTCCTCGACTAGCTCACCCTCTTCAACATGAATATCAGCGATGACACCCCCTAAGGGGAAACTCAAAGTGGCCCAGTTCGCCGGGACAGTAACACCCGTCGCGCTCACTACGGGGAGATACTCTTCGAATACCTCCGCCTCTGCCGCCGCAGTTTCAGTGTTGTCACCCTCCTGGCAGGCAGAAAGGGCAAGCGCACCGACGATGATCATCGTAAGAATGCTGAGTGTTTTGAGTGTATTTTGTTTTTTCATTTTCATTTCCTTTCAAAGTTCACCACATCGGCATCAGGTTCCAACGCCATGTAGGTGTCGATTATTATTCGTAACGAAGAGCTTCAACCGGCTCCAACCGGGTAGCTCGTAATGCGGGATAAAGACCGCCAACAAGGCCAAGGAAAACCGCCACAAGAAGGGCCCTAATAAATATTTCCGGCGTCCAGATCGGATCGAGTATATCTGACGTCATCTCGATTAGTTTCATTGAATATGCGAGCAACAAGGCCACAGGCAATCCAAGAAATCCCCCCAAAAGACCAAGCAGCAAGGATTCCCGCATGATCAACCCGAGGACAGATTTTCGCCGCCACCCAAGTGCTCTTAAAACACCAATCTCTCTGGTGCGCTCCAACACAGCCATAAGCATGGTATTCATGACCCCCAAACCACCGATGACGATAGCAAGAAAGGAGATTCCACCCAGCATTGCATCCGCTGCGACCATGTCCGGCATTGCATCAGCAAATTCTCCTGATAAGGTCGCATGCACATCTGGAAATCGACGATTAATATCTTCAACCACGAGGGGAGCACTCTGAGCATCATGAACCTTCACCATGTACAGCATGACCTTCCGAGGTCGCCCTCCAAAAGCTTGCACATCACGTAATGTCACCACGCCACCCAGCTCCGTCCAGTTGGAGTCGCTCTCGAAGATTCCAACCACTTTGAAGCGTGTGCCTGCCAGGTCAATCGTTTTGCCAACATCCCAGTGCATCGTGTCGGACATCAACTTCCCGAGCATGATCTGACGGTTGCCCGTAATCCGGTTTCCATCGACTAACTTAAAACTTTGAACAGCATACGAGTTGGGTTCATACCCACTGAGGATAAAGAACCCCACGGGATCCGTGAGCATGGTCGCAGTGAAAGACATTCCATTAACGTATTCGACATCTGGAAGGGCACTAATTCTTTCACCTATCCGTTCGTCGATGGCGCTCAAACTCGTATCTGCGATATCCGCCTGCCGAATCATGATCTGTGCATCGGAAGCCACTCCCATATTGTTCACAAGTTCCTCAGTACCATTAATCACCGCTTGAAGCGCCATGATCGCGCCAACGGTAATCGCGATAGCTGCCATAGCAAGCAGGCTTCTGCTTGAACGCTGCCTTAAACTCTGCACGGCCATTCCTCCAACCGGAAGGCGATGGACATCTTCCCCTGAGGTTCCCCCTTCATACCGTATCGCCTCAATCGGTTCCAACCTCGATGCTTTTCTCGCAGGATAGAGCCCGGCAACAATTCCAAGTAGTAGGACGACAACGACAACTTGCATGATCAATCCGGGTCCAATGCTCGTCGTGGTTGCTCCAAACAAGCTCAGTGCATCCGAAAAGATGACGAGCATAAACCATCCAATCGCGACTCCAACAAATCCGCCAGCGAAACATACTACTAGCGATTCGCCAAGGATCAGTCTCATCACCTTCCCGTTTGTCCAACCGACGGCTTTGAGCACACCTATCTCACGCGTCCGTTCGATAACGGACATGAGTTGGGTGTTCATCATACCGATGCCGCCGATGATAATGGCTAAACCGGCGATGACCCAGGTGAAACCATTCAGCGCATCTCCCATGATCTGGCTATCGGTAAATTCCTCCGTCGTCGATAACGAGAGATCAGTCCAGAGTCTATCTACACGGGTTTTGAGGCGACCCTCAAGACTTTGGTCCTTCAATTTGATAAAGAACAAGCTGACTTGCCGAGGCTTACCCAGAAGTTCCTGAGCTTCTTCCAGTTGAAGTACCGCCCCACCATCTTCGAGCGCATCCCCAGTCTCATATATGCCGATAATGCGGTAGATGCTATTCCCCAGCCTGAGCGTCTCACCCGTCGTCTTCCCGAAGGATTCAGATGCAGCCGATCCAAGAATAAGAGGCTTGCCACGCGCTGTCCGCGCCTTTGGCTCATCTAGACCTATGCCATCCACGATTTGAAAACGATCGAGAGCAAAGCTGTTCTCGGTGTATCCGAATACAAAGAAGTAGGGACTCCCATCTGTTTGGACAAAACCTTCAAGCATTCCGCTGACTTCCCGAACCTCAGGCATCGCAGCAAGCTTTTCTCCGATTTCAACATCCACAGAGCTGAGGCTGATATCCATCGAATCGGGCTGGCTGACGACAAGATCCGCATTGCTCCCGGATAGCATGTCGCTGTAACCGGCCGAGAAACCACTCGCTAGAGCTCCCAGGGCGACAATGGCAGCAACACCAATGCTGATACCGAGGACTGCCAGAAGTGTCCGTCCCTTTCGTCTCCACAGGTTTTTGATAATTATGGCGAACATGTTTTTTCCACTCTAGATCACATCAAGGCTTATAAAGAAATCCGGAATACTCGCTTTCAGGGTCTCCATTTCAGATTCCGTCCCTGGAGAAGCTATTATTATACAAATATAGGCTAAACTTTATGTGTAATTTGGCACCCCTAAATCATCACACACCGTTCACATTATAATCTGAATATCTGAGAAAATATGGTTTTTGGGTGGAACGTCGGGTGGTATTCAGGCAAATGTCGGATTCAATTCAGGTCCATGGCAGCTATAGAAACTATCTGGATTTGGGAACGCTGGAATCACTCAAACGTGAAAATAGCGTGCTTGAGTTCCTCAAGCTGTTGATCCGTAAGAACAGAGGGAATTTGGGTGAATAAGTCAAGTTCTTCTTTGTACACATGCCCTTCGACAAACTCACCAAAGACTTCGAGCCTCTCGGAAAGCCCTTCGACGTCCAGGAACGATGCGAGCATATCGTGCATCAACTTGTGTTCAGAGAAGATCTCCTCGGCAAGACGATCAATCTCACCCCCCTTCCCCCGAATCGCCGGGAGCAGGATCTCTTCTTCTATGGCAAAGTGCCGCTTCAGTAGGGTCTCGAAATACCCACGCACAAACTTCACCTTATCCCAGGGCGATGTGGGCACACCCTGGGGCTGAGTGCGCCTGGGTTTGCAAACCCTGGCAAGGAATAATACCTGCTGATGATCGCTGATGAGCGGTTTCAAACTCTCATGCATTTCGAAAATACTCCAACATCGTGATACGTAAGCATAGCTCAAGAGCTCCTGGTTGAAAAGACAAGGTACACAATCCAACACGACAGCGAATGAGCGATTCAAATGGTTAATAAAAACAACACATTCACTGCTGATTGATTGATCGCGCACAGCGTATTCCTACCCGCTCATCGGGAAGGACGCTGTGGGATGAATTTCTAAAGTACGTTGTCGCCTGATCTGCGCTTGAATCCCAGGAGCCCCCTCTCAAACCATGATCCAGGACTTCAGATGGCCCAAGCGGATTGGCCCGCGGAATATAGTCATAGTACACAGGGTCGAAATAATCCGCAATCCACTCGGCGGCATTCCCGCACATATCCAGCACGCCATATGGGCTTTCAGCGTGCGGGTAACTGCCGACAGGAACCGTATGGTTTTGAGCATTCTCAACCGAATTCGCGTTTCGAGTGTCCCAATCATCACCCCAGAGATAAATTCGACCATCCGAACCACGTGCAGCTTTCTCCCATTCTGCTTCTGTGGGAAGCCTCTTCTACATCCAGCGGCAGAAGCTATCTGCGACCTCCCAGGTCACCCCTGACACGGGATCATTCGGATTGGATGTGAGAACAACACTGGCAAGCGTCGGATCCACATCATTCTGCTCATCCAGGAATCGGCGAAACGATCCAACCGTGACCTCAGTTCGGTCGATCGCAAATATGTCGAGATAGATATGCCTGAGCGGTCGATTCGATGGCTTTCCGCCATCTGAACCCATCCAGAACCATCCCGCTGGGATCACGACCATATTCTCGAGACTTGAAATCTCAGGGGCTTGGAGCGGGGAACACGCCCCACAATTCAACGAGAATAAAACAATGATTGGATATTTGTGCTTCGAGAGCATCTTGGTCAGCATTCTCCCGGTGGGTCCCCATAGGAGATTCTGTCGGAATCTATGAAATAGCATTATCCATTTTCAATTGTAGCTGGCGTGTTACCTCGTACAGAATGCAGACCACAACGACTTAAGCGAGATTTGTTATTAAGTAACGGTATCTGACAACACAGCTTTGATAAGCACCC
>Ga0255055_10003552_pt1 | contig 10505 bp, 17 predicted proteins | sample JV7_2_27_MG_FD_188633 | JGI IMG/M metagenome (GOLD analysis project Ga0255055, IMG submission 188633) | Seawater microbial communities from Jervis Inlet, British Columbia, Canada - JV7_2_27 | ecosystem: Environmental > Aquatic > Marine > Inlet | place: Canada: British Columbia | collected... | reverse complement strand
CACCAGAGCAGTGATAGGATCAAGCATAACAAGCTTAGACTTATTGACGATAACACTATGTCTAATATACGACTTGATTTCATCCCAATCTCTACTCCCTTTGTGTTTGTATAGGCTGAGGCAGCCTGAGAGGGGCAACAGAGCCTCTCTAATCTCTTCCTTAGTAACCCCACTGTCTGGCCTGTGAAGGGGCTTGCTGGCACTCTTAGAGGCTAGCAGCTTACCTGAATTATTGTATCCATACTCAAGGTCGAAGTTAGTTACATGATGCCCCATCTTACAGAAGTGTACAACCATTTCATTCTTAAGATCTGACTTACCCATACCTACACCAGCTGCAAACCCTATGATCTGTTGTTCTCTCATACCATAGGTTAGCTTAGTCATAGTCTTCCAAGGGTAGTCGATACCCCACACAGGAGGCTCGGCTATCTCATCTATGAGTTCTGATATGTCAGCCATACCATCAAGCTTATACTCTACAGCTGAGAACTGTACTAACTTAGAGAGTTCATCAGATCTCCCTGCTTGTAGCATTTCATTAGGATCTTTAGATGGTAGTGATACTGTCTTAACGTTAGGGTATAAGCCAGCTATCTTACTAACAGCTTCCTCCCCTGCCTTGTCATTGTCCATCACTAGTATAATTTCACTAGCCCTATCTACTGCTTCCTTGTTAGCTGTTATAACATCAATAGCGCAGCCAGTACCATGAGGAAGGCCAACCACCCAAGGTTCGGCGGATATACCCTTGCTACTCCAAGCATCCTTGATAGCTTGATAGACAGACATAGTATCCATTGCTGACTCGCAGATATAAAGCTTCTTAAAGCTCCCCTTAGGTAAGAGCTGTTGTCCGAATAGCGCTGCACCTTTAACCCTCCCTACATTCCAGAACTTCTTCTCTTCAGTTAACCTTACCTTGTACCCTGTTAGCTTGCCAGCAGGGGTGTGATAAGGTAGTAGGTAACTGCCGATACTAGACCTATCGTTAGGACTACACCCCACACGAGATCCAAAACGTTCTGCCGTTGCCTTCTTGATCTTTCTTTTCGTAAACGCTTTGATGTCACAACTCTTGAACTCCTCTATGATTTCTTTTAATTCACTGTCACTAACAGGTGTACGCTCTACTGGTTTGATACCCTGTTCTTTCCAGTTTGTTTTGTAACCACATCTGTTACAGTATGCACCACCATCTTCAAACATTATCAAATGGTTAGATGTCTTATCGTTACCAGCTGATGCACATTCTGGGCATACGGTATCGCCTACTATCTTACTCATTGATTACAGCCTTAGTTTCTACACCATAGATTTTATCTAGTAGTTCATGTAACTCACACTTGCCCCAGTGCCAACACTCTTTGAAGGGGAAGACTTGTTCTAACTCTTCATCAGTCCTGCTTCTCTGCTCTATAAAGAACTTAACTGCTTCTTCTCTAGTTATCTTAGTCATCAAGGAATACCTTTAAGGTTCTGCCTTCATCCTGTAGGGCTAGTTGCAGCTTACCCGCATCGAAGTACTTGACATAGACTCTACCATAACTATCAATAACTTCAAACCTAGTTACTCTTCCTAGCTTACCGTTAATCATTAGGCTTAACTCCTACTCTACTATGTTCATCGCATACCCCCCAAGGGTTATGTAGTATGTGGACATCTGTATCTATGTCAGCATCTACATGGCATGTGTCTGCGAAGATACCTTCCACTCCATGATAAGCTGTAGCTGTCATGAAATGTCTACAGTTCTTACATGTATCTGCAAACCCTTTGTAGTTATGCTTACGTTTAAGTTGTTTAGTTGACATTACTTATCTTCCCCTCAAATGTATTGTCTCTTATATCGTTGAAGTTAACTGGGTATCCAGCTGTGTTCTCAACACATACGTTGATATAGTCTGGGTCAAGCTTAGCATCATCATCTAAACAGATGCCTGTTATGCTGTTACCATGTACATGCCCGTGTATATTCTTTCTACCTCTCAGCTCGAAAGGATGTATAGGAGCATGACTTATCCAGTGTCCTTTGTAACAACCGATACCCATGATCTTATCGAAGTACTTGCGGTACACCCCATCATCAAACAGATCATGGTTACCTCTGTACAAGATCTTCTTAGCTGGTATCTTGTTGAGTAGTTCTAACTTACTCACCTCCATAGCCACATCACCGAGGATGTACAGCACATCCCTCTTGCTGTTAGCAACTGAACCGATCCTTTCAATCAGGATATCATCGTGCTCATCGACAGTACTACCGAAGCGGAGTTTAGGGGCAAAGTTAAGTATGTTCTTGTGCCCAAGGTGGAGATCTGATATGAAGTATACGTTGCTCATGTTACACCGTGTATCAATTGTCTGTAGTAGAGTATACAGCTGAGGGAAGGGAAAGTTCTAAGGACGGGAGGAAAAAGTTCCAGGCACAAAAAAAGCCAGACAGCATGACCTGTTTCTGGCTATAAAATTATAAGATTGTCACCTCTCACCCACATGACATTGTGGTTACAGATAGTACCCGAATTGAACAGGACGAGGTAGCCTCACGGCATCTTAAACTAACACTTCCTTCTTGATATAATCTCTAGACCTTTTAAGCCTAGACTTTACTGTGCCCTCCGGTATGTTAAGCTGAGAAGAAATATCCTTGTAGCTTAATCCTTCCACCTCCTTAAGTATATATACTTGTAAGAAGTTATCATCAAGACTTTCAACTGAATTAATATAGTCCTGTTCTTTCTCAGCTGCAATGAGAATATTCTCTGGACTATCATAGGATAGGGTATGATCGTTGTCCCTTATCTCAGCTGAGTATGTTACATGTGTTCTTATGGAGCTGTAGTAATTCTTGAGTGTGTTGAAAGCGATGGTGTATATCCATGTAGACATGGAGTACTTGTCATTGTAGGTGTCTAGTTTATTCCAGACTTTAAGAAGGGTCTCTTGTACAAGATCTTCTGTTTGATCTTTATCTAAGAGTTGTTTATTGAATAGAGTTTTTAGTTTAGGTTGGTAGGTTTTATATATCTGTTCATAATATAGAGACATCTTGTTCGCCCCTCTTTAAAATGACACAAAGCCGAAGCCTTTTAATATATCAAAACTAACTGACTCCATACGTTTTATTTTTTCAAAGAGTCTTACAGCTTCTTCTTCTGGGTTTGGCATAGTGAAGTCTTTCTCCATACCTAGATCATCTGCACCCCATACACTGACCCTGTATGTAATAGGCATACCTATTAACCTATCTACGGACAATCTAACTTCATCGTCATTGAAGTTAGGGCACCAATCATCTGTAGTCTTAATAAGTATAGTCTTATAATATTCTTTATACATCTTTATCCATCTCCCTTACTTATATTATACTAGAATTAAAGAAAAAAGTTCCCAAAATATATTTATTTAATTAAGGGAACATTAAGAAAGGACTCATATCATCTCTAGTGAGAGCTGGTAAAGCAGCTACGATCAGCTACCTTAAGCGCTCTCACTACGACCAGAGGTCTGAGCATCATAGCAGCTTAATAATTTTCTTCAGCTGTACTATCTCTGGTCTGATGACACTTGAGTATACCATCATCCCTTGCTGTATACCACCTGTTAAGGTGTAACTTATCTCATTACTTAATGGATAAGATAAAGGGTGAATAGTAAAGAGTCCAACATACATAGTGTTACTCCATCTTTGTCAGTTTAATTACTAACATCTGTGCTACATAGATACAACCTACTGGATAAGCAATGTGAACTAACTCAGGTGTCCACTCTATAGCTAACCCAATAGCAACAACGGTAGTCATTACAGTCGAGCCAAAGTACAACATGTTCTTCTTCAGCTGACCAACGGATGTTTCTTTAACTGTTATAGTTTTTTGTGAGCCTTTAGCCGGTGAACCACGTGCTTTCACACCAGCCTTAGTGACTTCAGCATTCTTTGGATCAAGTTTACTCATAAGCATTCTCCTGTTGTTACATTGTGTAACATAATTGATTAGGGTTATGCTCAGACTTGGCCGACAAAGAGATAGGAGTTCTAGAACCAGCGCATCAACCTCGCTGGTATAATCTTATTGTACTAGACAGTCGTAGTGGATCTTAGTGTAAGGTAACTGGTGTACCAACTCCTCCCGCTAGGGATAGGTTACCTAAGTGTTTAGGTACATCATACTTAAGGTCATACTTATCAGCTACAGCCTTAAGGTCTTCGTAATAACTAGCAGACCAATCATCGTTCATTGTCTCATGCTTGTGGTCTTCAAACAACTTATCAAAATCATTGAATAGTAAACCAGCATCTTTCGGACGGAAGCTAGCCTGTGAATCAAACAGTTCTTGTAGAGTTACAGAACCTGTCATATTAATTCCTCGTGTTATTAAAGTTAGGTTAGTTACATTGACTGTCTCAATGACGACCGATGCTGCACACCTACAGTGTAAGGCATAAGAGGCAGACGGCCTTACTCTATAGAGTCAATGTCTTTCATGCTATGCTGTCTCAGATCCTTAGCTAATCTGTCAAGCCCTAGCCTTGTCCTTTCTTTCTCAGTCAAGCAGTCTGTCCAATCGTTCACCACAATCCCCGTTGGGATTCCATCCACGCTACCATCTCTTGCTTCACAAGAACTTTTGGTAGCACCACCCTTCTCAAATGAACGCCAAGCAACCTTACACATTGCTAGGACAGATACTATAGCTACTATGGTACTGAACCACAGCAACCAATCAGGGATACTCATAATATTCTCCTGTTGTTGTTGATGTTACACTGTGTAACCTAGTTAGCTTATCATGTATAGGACAAGCATGTTTACATACACAGCAGTTCTTTATTTATACTGGAGTTGCAATCCAGTCCCCATCTTGCACTAAGCAAGACAAGACAAGAGATGCACACCACATAGGTATAGGTGACTAGTATGTGTGTCTTATTCTCCTTATGTCACATGGACATAACACAGTACACCTCTCCCAAAGGGAGAACCATTGCCTTAGGCAACAGAGATGCACTGTAGTATGGCTATGGTAGCGGTTGAAAGAGATAGTCCATCACCTCAGTAAGGAATACTATCACATCACTGAGTTTTATGTTACCCTGTACAATCTCTATGAAGAGAGTGACAGCAACCACAGCAGCTGTTAGTAAGAAGACAACAGTGAAGACCATTAAAAGCCCTCGCCATACATCCCTCACCACAACCTTGGTAGTACTGCAAATTGTAGCAAACATATCTCTTATCCACAACATAAACACTAACACTTTCTTATCTGATTTACTCATCCATCTCTCTCCTTGCTAGCGTTACGAAGAGTGTTAGAGTCTGTATCAGATGTTCTGCTTCATACTCATTCAGTTGAACAGTGCTTTGTCCTTGTTTTAGCATGAATGGCTTGACGCTTCTTACATCCAGCGTCAGTCTAGTCTTGCCACTCTTGTCACCGATAGCGACGCAGCTGATCATTTTATTTTTACTCATTGGTATTCCTCCTATAGTAATTAATACCTACGATAGCACCAACACCACCAGCTCACCACTGGCAACCTTAAGGTAAGCATGTCCTCAACGCTTAGCGCTTGACATACAGCAAGGTACTATCTAAGCTATCAACTTCGTGGTACAAGTTTCTCCATCTAGTAATCATCCAAGTTACACTGTGTAACAAGGTGTTGTACTCCAGTGTGTTGCAGTCCTTTCCCAGCCTTTCGCTTAGAGGGTTTCAAACCAATGCTACTTCTTGATCAGGTACTAGCGCATCTACAACAAGTCAGTTAGGATACTCGTGTAACCATTAAACTATTGCAGTGTTATCCTGCCCTTCAAAAACAATTCAGATAGCGGTATCCCCTTGGGTTTGCCTTGGGTGTCCTGCTGATTCTGTTTTTGTTTCTGTTGGTTCTCCTTGTTCGAGGAAGATCCCTTCTTGTTGTTTCCACCACGATTGAAGCTATATTTTATTCCTTCCTTCTCTTCCAATATAGAATTATCTATATCAGTTTCAAAGTAAGCCTCGGAGTTATCAAGAAGTAGAACTTGCAATGTCTCTAGCTCATCAGCTACATTCGCAGACGCTATCATATACGAGTGTGATAGGTCTCTGTACTTGGTCATTGCTTTTTCTTGATGCACCTTAAGAAGTCTTACCTCTTCAGAAAGGTTTCTGAATGGTGTCCAATTACCAAAGCTATACCAAGGCTTGTGTGTAATTATAAGATCACCATCACTTATTACTTTACGAAAGCTCATGTTAACTCCTTAGAAGTTAATTGATAGTTGAGTTGTTCCGTACACTACGACTGTCTATATTGTTAAAGAGCGTTACTACCATTCAGGTAGTGGTGTTACATCGTGTAACTTAGTGTGCTGTCCAGTCTGGTTGATGTATGCTTAGCTGCATAGACAGTCTGGTGTTAGGGTTACTAACTTATTACACACTAATTATTCATACCTGCTTACGCTTCTCATTAAGGGCATCGCGAGGTGCAGGTTACCTTGTTCCCTTTGTAAGGGGTTTACTTACAGTAAAGGTTGGCTAGAATATTTATATAGCGACTGACCACAGATGGTCTACCTGTGGACAAGTACCAACTCCCTGTCGCTTAGTGCTCTCCTCCCTCTGGAGTACAGTACTACGCATCCATTGGATATAGCGGAGTCTTCTCTGTACCTACCACAAGTGGCGGAGTATTATAACAACAGCTGACTAGTATCACTGTTGTTATTTACATTGTTATATTGTTACACTGTATAACCTTGCGGTGATTACGGAGGTTTCTCCTCCTCTACATACGCTGTATCATATGAGCTTACAACGAAGGTACTACCTTGGCGTTTAAAATAGAACATGATACTATCCTACTGGTTAAACGAACGTCCCTGTATGAGGCTCTAAGGGGCCTTGTCAGTGGTGTTAGTGGGCTATACGCTGGGCCTCCCTTATTGTTTCACGCAGGATATCAGCCTCAGTTTGTTCCTCAGCCATGCGTTTAATGCGGCTAAGCTCAATACGGTTTTCTTTCCTTGCAACCTTGCCGCGCTTTGCCTTCTCCTTCTTACGCTTACGTTCCAATGGATTCACTTCTGTCATTGCAATATCTTTAACACCTTTCAACACCTTGTAGGTGGTGGTATTCATCAGCTGCCTGTTACTTTCATCAATGCACAGCTGTTCAAACTTACTTTGATTGTCAAGATACTTTAACCCTCTGCTTAGCGTACCAGTACGATTGGCCCAGCCTTGCAAGGTTCGTCTTTCTTTATGAATCTTGATCATGTTTCTAATACGATCAGGTTCTTGTGTGTTACACAGTGTAACGTTGTTGCCGATACGACGCAGTGCTTTGACCTCTAGCTTAACACGCACTGCCTTACGTGGTTTAAAGTACGGACGACAGGCTAGTTGCTTATACAAGTTACGGGATTCAGACACCCTTAACCTTGCTTCACACTGCCAATCGAAGTAACCACGTAGTTCTTTCTCCCTCTCGATACCATGTCCACTACTACGCAGGAAGGATCTTAAGGGGTTATCATTGTGTTGATTCTTATAAATACCAAACTGTAATGCAAGTGACTTGATTGGGGGCTTGCCTGTTGCACTTGCTGCACCGCTGTTAAGCGGGTTAATCTTACTGACATAATTGTCAGGTTTACTATGGGCTTCATTGAAACCCTTTACTTTTACTTGGTCATGAGCAAGAGCTAACTCTTGATACAACAAACCAATTTGTTCCTGCAACTCCTCATTCTTTTCAATCAGAGTTGCCTTATCATTCCAGTGTTCCATTTGCAGAGCACTGTAATCATTCTCAAGCTCATCGAACTGAACTTGTAATGACATCTTAGACTTGCCAAGGATCTTGGCTTTGTCTGGTCGATACCCACTGTCAAGGTAGTAGGTATGTTCACGGATAAACTCCGGCCAGTCAGGTGGTGATACGTTATTGATGTACCACTTGACATCAGCTACCGATGGAGTAAAGGCTGGGTTGTTACGTGCCCCTACCTCATATTGTGTAGCTGTCATTACCGATGTCGGTTTGTGTTGGTTACACTGTGTTACTTGGTTAGCGTTACACTGTGTAACCTTCCTTGGTTTAGTTGCAAAGCTATGGCCGTTGGATGGCTTAGCCTGCGGTAACTTCTTAGGTGCAAGACTATACACCTTGTCTACACCTTCCTGTTTAGTGAGGCATAGGACAGCAGTGTTATATAATGGTGGTGCAGGTGGTCCATACCACACCATTGCAGCTGCGTCTTCCATAGCCTGTCGCTTCATCGTCTTCATCCAGAAGCGATATTCAAGCTTAGAGTAGTAACTCAGCTCTGTACTATCACGAGACTTGGTAGCTATAGCAGCCCATCGAGCATATGCAGCACACTCATCCCGTACCATACGTTTTCTTACTGATAGCAGTCTCTTCTTTTCCCTTCGAGACATGGGCTTGGGCTTAACAACCCTCGGTATTTCTTTCACCTTATCAGGTAGCTTCTCCACCTTAGGTGGTATCGGACTCTTCTTACGAGCCGATGTTATACATGTAACACTAGCCTTCACCTTGGGTTTCTTATCGGGTGGGCCAGTGTCTATCAGTTCCTCATGACTGTGAGGGAAAGCCTTCGACATGTTAACAGCCGAAGGTGTAAGCTGAGAAGGTGGTTGATCTGGTTTTCTTACTATCAACCTTGTTATATCCTTCTCATCTCTCAGCCATAGGGTATGGAACCGAGGGGCTGACTTTTTTATCTGCCCCTTGTTCTTCTTACCCTTACCTTTCTTCATTAGATTTTCTCCTATGTTATTCATCCTGCAAAATAGGAATAGATCCTAGTGGATAAGACCCATGCTTATTTTGCAGGGGTTGAAAGAGTTTAACCAACACACCTTTGTGCAGCTATGAGACTATCCACATAGTCCTTCGCTTCTTTCAGGCTTGAATTGAATATTGTACGATGCATTTTAATCGCGTCAACCTTACGCCCATTGTGAATGTGCTCAAGAAAAAGTCTATCTAAGTCTGCGCTATATCTCCTCTGTGGGGGAGATGTTACATGTGTAACAGCACGTAAGAAAGTTTCAGGGGATCTCTTAGCTATATCTATACATATAGTTTTCCAATCCTGCTCTACCATAAGAGCATCTATACTGTGCCCATACGCTTCGGCGATATGATTAATTTCTTCTGAGGTACTCATACTTACTCCGTGTTACTTGATTTAATAATTGTTACACCGTGTTACATTTGTAACAATTTGTGGACTTCCTGTTGGGTAAGCTGGTCTCTTACCTCAGCCTCGTGGACCTTGTTAGCGGATACTAACAGAGCCTCAGGACAACGCTTAGCCATGTCAATACAGAGGGCCTTCCAGTCTTGTCCTTCATCCATGAGGACATCTATTACACTGTCGTATTGATCAGGACTGTTCATGTTATCTACCTTTTAAGTTAATGTTACACCGTGTAACATGGTAAGCTACACGGTGTAGTTAATATAGTCGCAAACTAGTAGGCTTACGCTACCTACTGTTAGATATTACTCTTGTACCTTGCCGGTGCCAGCTGTCTGTATAAAATCCTTTCACCATTCAAGTAAGGAAGAGGTTGTATTCCTCTTATCTATTCAGTGATCACTCACTGTTTATCTTAGATGTTACACCGTGTAACATGACACAAAGTATAGTTACACGGGTAGCGCACCTCAGTAATAGCATTAAGTTTATGCTACCTTACTTATGTTGAATCTTCATAGGCAATTTATTGCAGCCCACCTTGTACCCTCTTGCCTCTCGGAAGGGTAGTTGTTAATGACAAGTCATAGTACTAGTCCGTTGCATCGGCGGTGACACTCCCACATAACGCAGGTTCAAATACTATATAGATTTTTTCAATACATTTTTTAATAGAATTGTTTTGTTCATAGCTGTTGTGAATGATACTAAAGACTAATCGGAAGTTAGGATCGTTGGCTATGATCACTTTAACTTCGGGCCATGTCAGCCTATTGTCGAGTTCAAGTATGACTCGTTGCTCATAGTTTCCCAGAGTTAGTTCAGGTACTGGTATTAAAACTGACATGGTATCCTCTCCTATACAGCTGTAAACAAAGTTAAGTAGTAGCTATCACAAGCTACTGTTATGACTCAGTATAGCGGGCCTTCGAAGGATTAAGTATCCACCTGCTATGCTAGGTTACTTGGTTAATGTTACTTGATTTATCAAGTGTTACACTGTGTTACTTGGTTAATGGTACTTGCTATCGCAAGGGTTAATGTTACACCGTGTTACTTGGTTAATGTTAATTGTTACACTGTGTAACTTGTTAAGCTGTTATTAGATTCAGCCCGCTGTTAACCTTGCGTCAGGTTAGACATGCGCCCCCCTGTCTTGCGTAGTTGGTAGTGTGCAGCACTCGACATGTCCCCCAATACCTTTATAGCGGTGGCCTCATCCAGCTTAGACAAGATACTCAAAGCCTCGTTAAGTTTATCACGGACGGCGGTAG
>Ga0255055_10003551_pt1 | contig 10508 bp, 7 predicted proteins | sample JV7_2_27_MG_FD_188633 | JGI IMG/M metagenome (GOLD analysis project Ga0255055, IMG submission 188633) | Seawater microbial communities from Jervis Inlet, British Columbia, Canada - JV7_2_27 | ecosystem: Environmental > Aquatic > Marine > Inlet | place: Canada: British Columbia | collected... | reverse complement strand
CCCGGTGTGGGACGACGACTACTTCTTCTCCGCGTTGCCTTCGGTTCCGGAGATGTCTGGCGACGAGGTCAAGGGCAATCGCTACGGCTCGGCGGAGGGCAGCTCGGAGGACGAACCTCGGGAAGCCGCTCCCACCTCGGCGGAGGACTCGGAGACCGCGGAGAAGCCCAAGAGAAAGCGTCGTCCTCGTCGGCGGCGTCGGCCTTCTTCGCCTTCGGGGGAGTCTTCGCCTCCCAAGGATTCCAAAGACTGACCTTAGACGGCGCTTCTGTCGGCGACCTCGGCCCGCTCGGCTGGCTTCGAGAGTTCCTGGGAGAAGGTGTCTTGCCCCCGGCGGGCGTTCGCCCGCGCGACGATGTGTCGCGCGGACTCACTCCGGCGTCCTCTCGCGCGCGACGATGATGTCGCGCACTCGCTCCCACAGGCCGCCGGGGGCAAGACCCCTCCTCCCAGGAACTCTCGAAGCCAGCCTCGCTGCATCGGTGATCGTGGGGCGCTCTCGCTTGACCGGTGGTTGGGGTTTAGGGCAATATGTGAACCATGGTTCGAAATTTGAACGATGGTTCGTTTTCGGGGCGCTTGGCTCGAAGAGCCGAGTCGCGGCGGGGGGAGATTTTGCGCGGGGCGGCTCGCGTGTTTCGCCGGCGTGGGTTCTCCGAGGCCGGGATGCGGGAGATTGCGGCGGAGGCGGACCTTTCGCCCGGTAACCTCTACCACTACTTCCGCGGGAAGGACGAGATCCTCTTCTTTTGTCAGGAGCGGGCTCTGGAGCGCATGCTCGAGGCTCTGGAGGCCGCGCGGGAGTCGGGCGGTGCTGCGGGCCAGCGGCTCCGCGAAGTGCTGCGAGCCCACGTACTCTGTCTGCTGGACGAGTTGGAGGGCTCGGTGGCCCACCTGGAGTTCGAGGCGCTTCCGGAGGAGCTGCGTCGCTCCGTCGTCGACAAACGGGATCGCTACGAACGGGGGCTGCGTCGGTTGATCTCGGCCGGGGTACGCGGCGGCGAGTTTGCGACCTGCGACGTCAAGCTGGTGACGCGGGCGATGCTGGGCGCCCTCAACTGGTCCGCGCGGTGGTACCGGCCCGAGGGTCCGCGCTCCGCGTCGGCCATCGCCGACGCCCTGTCCGACTACCTGGTCCGCGGGCTGCGTCACGAAGACGAAACGGTGTCGGGCGCGGTGCGATCCGCCGGTGGGGAGGTAGACGATGAGTGATCGCACGAAAGCGCTGCCGGCGCGGGGGGAACACGTACACATGACGCTGAGCGTCAACGGCGAACGGGTACAAGTCTCCTTTGCGCCGTACAAGACGCTGCTCGAGGTCGTGCGTGAGGACCTGCAGCTGACCGGGACGAAACACGGGTGCGAGCTCGGCGAGTGTGGCGCCTGTGCCGTGCTGCTCGACGGCGACCCGGTGCTGGCCTGTCTCGTGCTCGGCGTCGACTGCGAGGGGCGGGAGATCACGACGGTCGAGGGGTTGGCGCGCGATGCGGAGCTCGATCCGCTGCAGTCGGCCTTCGCCGACCTGGGCGGCTCGCAGTGCGGGTATTGCACACCGGGGATTCTGTTGACCGCGAAGGCGCTGCTCGACCGAACGCCGCACCCCACGCGCGAGCAGATTCGCGAGGCCATCTCGGGCAACCTCTGCCGCTGCACCGGCTACCACCAGATCTACGAGTCGGTCGAGGAGGCGATCGTCCGAACGCACGGGGCCGGATCCGCGAACGAGGACGGGGCATGAGCGGCGAGGAGAAGTTCAGCGTCATCGGTATTCCGCGCCGTCGAGTGGACGGTCGCGCGAAGGTGACGGGTCAGACGCGATTCGCCGACGACATCGTCCTGCCGCGTATGCTCCACTGCAAGCTCTTGCGCTCGCCGCACCCCCACGCGTTGATCCGGCGCGTCGATACATCGCGAGCGAAGAGTGCTCCGGGCGTCCACCTCGTCCTGGTCGGAGAGGAGATCCGCGGCGAATTCGGCATCCTGCCGGTGAGCCAGGACGAGGAGCCGCTGTGCCGCGAGCACGTCCGCTACGTCGGCGATCCGGTCGCGGCGGTGATCGCCCGAGACGAGCTGACCGCGCAGGAAGCGCTGGACCTGATCGAGGTGGACTACGCGCCGCTGACGACGATCGCCGATCCCGTCCAGGCGTTGCGCACTCCGGAGCCGCGGATTCACGACTACGGCGAGGAGGGCAACGTCCACAAGCGCGTCGCCTTCGACTTCGGCGACGTCGACGAGGCCCTGGAAGGGGCGGACCACGTTTTCGACGACACCTTCTTCTACGAGGGCAACACGCATCTGCCGATCGAGCAGCATGCCTCGGTGGCCGCGGTCGACCCCGACGGCAAGCTGACGCTTTGGTCGAGCACTCAAACCCCACACTACGTCCATCGCGCGCTGGCCAAGGTGCTCGAGATCCCGGCTGCCCACATCCGCGTCATCGCCTGCCCCAATGGCGGAGGCTTCGGCGGAAAAAGCGACATCTTCAATCACGAGATCGTCGTAGCCAAGGCGGCGGTCGTTCTCGGCCGACCGGTCAAGATCTGCCTGACGCGGGAGGAGGTCTTCTACTGCCACCGCGGTCGGCATCCGGTCTTGATGCGGTTCCGCACCGGCGTGACCCGGGACGGCAAGATCACCGGCCTGCACCTGCAGACGTTGCTCGACGGCGGCGGTTACGGCTCCTACGGTGTGGCCAGCCTGCTCTACACCGGAGCGCTGCAGACGGTGACGTACCACGTGCCGCGCTACCGTTTCGAGGGATGCCGCACGTTTACCAACAAGCCGCCGTGCGGCCCCAAGCGCGGCCACGGCACTCCGCAGCCTCGTTTCGGCCAGGAGGTCCAGCTGGACAAGATCGCCGAGCGGCTCTCGATGGATCCGGCCGACCTGCGCCTGGGGATCGTCGAGCAGCCGAACATGGTGACGGCGAACTACCTGCAAATCGGTACGATCGGGCTCGCCGAGTGCATTCGCCGCGTGGTCGAAGCCTCCGACTGGCGGAGCCGATTCCGCCAGCTGCCCGACGGGCGCGGTGTCGGTCTGGCCTGCTCGTCCTATCTTTGCGGCGCCGGGCTGCCGATCTACTGGAACAAGATGCCGCAATCGGGCGTGCAGCTCCGGCTCGACCGTGGCGGCGGGGTAACCGTCTTCTGCGGCGCCACCGAGATCGGCCAGGGATCGGACGACGTGCTTGCCGGTTTGGTGGCCGAAGTGCTCGGCGTCCGGCCGTTCGACATCCGCTGCGTGACGGGCGACACCGACCTGACGCCGGTCGACCTGGGCTCCTACTCGAGTCGCGTGACGCTGATGATGGGCAATGCGGCCATACAGGCCGCCGAACGTGCCCGGGAGCTACTGGCGAGCGCGGCGGGTGCCAGGCTCGAAGTGCCGGCGGAACGGGTGGACTTCGCCGGCGGCCGTCTCTTCGACGCCGAGGATCCGGAGCGCGGCATGAGCTTCTGCGAGGCCGTGATTTGTGCCGAGGAGATGCACGGCACGATCGGCACGGTCGGTTCCTACAGGCCGCCCCGTTCGGCGGCCCGGTTCAAGGGTGGCGGAGTCGGACCGTCGCCGGCCTATTCGTACACCGCCGCTGTCGTCGAGGTCGACGTCGATCGGGAGACGGGATGGATCACCGTGCCGCGCGTCTGGATTGCCCACGACATCGGACGATCCCTCAACCCGGTCCTCGTACGCGGGCAGGTCGAAGGAGGCGTCTACATGGGACTGGGCGAGGCGCTGATGGAGGAGCAGGTCTTCCGCCGCCTACCGGCGAAGCTCTCCGGCGCCCTGGTCCACAAGTTTCCCTCGATCCTGGAATACAAGAGCCCGACCTCGCTCGACATGCCGGAGGTCGTCACCGAGTTGATCGAGGATCCCGATCCCAACGGACCCTTCGGAGCGAAGGAGGTCGGCCAGGGTCCGCTGCTGCCGATCATGCCCGCGGTGGCCAACGCGGTGTACGACGCGGTCGGCGTACGGATCGACGAGGTACCGATCACACCCGAGAAGGTGCTGAAGGCGCTCGACGAGCGGGCGCGCGGCGGCGACGGACGCTTTGGCCCGTCGAGCTTCCCCGACGTCGGATATCCCGAGGCCTTGCAGGTACCCCCTCCGTGGGAGGGAGGCGACGGGACGGCGACGAACGATCCCGACCGCAGGCGCGCAGCGAGGACGGAAGAGGATCTGGTGACCCGATCATGATGAGACTTCCGCACTTCCGCTATCTCGCGCCACGCGAGATCGACGAGGCCGTCGAGATCCTCGCGACGGAGGGCCCCGCTGCGATGGTCGTCGCCGGCGGCACCGATCTGTTGCCGAACATGAAGCGCCGTCAGCAGACACCGGAGACGCTGGTCGCGTTACGCAACATCGAAGGTCTCAGGCAGGTCCGAAACGGTGCCGGCCTGACCCTGGGCGCCGGGCTAACGCTGACCGACCTCGTGCGCCACGAGGTGGTTCGCGAGCGCTACCGGGGACTGTGGCAGGCGGCGGCGCAGGTTGCCACGCCCCACCTGCGCAACATGGGTACGCTGGGCGGCAACCTGTGCCTCGATACGCGATGCAACTACTACGACCAGAGCTACGAGTGGCGCAAAGCAATCTCGTTTTGCATGAAGAAGGACGGCAAAACCTGTTGGGTAGCACCCGCCAGCCGGCGCTGCCTCGCGGTGTCGTCGACGGACACCGCGCCGGCCCTGATCGCGCTCGGCGCCCGGGTCGCGCTGCGCTCGATCGAAGGAGAGCGCGAGGTCCAGCTCCGCGATCTCTACCGTAACGACGGCATCGACTACATCGGTCGACGCCCGGACGAGATCCTGACCGAAGTTCGGCTCGACGCTGCGGACGGCTGGGTCAGCAGCTATTGGAAGTTGAGGCGGCGCGGCTCGTTCGACTTTCCCGTGCTTTCGATCGCCTCTGCGGCGCGGCTGGCCGCGGACGGGGCAGTGGTCGACGCACGCATCGTGCTGGGCGCCGTCGCGTCCTGCCCGATCCGGGCCGAGGCCGCCGAAGGATTCCTCGTGGGCAAGCAACTGACCGACAGCGCAATCGTCGAGGCCTCGGAGTTGGCCGCCAGGATCGCCAAACCGATGGACAACACCGACTTCGCGCTCCACTGGCGCAAGCGCGTGGCCTCCGGATTCGTGACCTTCGCCCTGCAGGAGCTTCGCGGCGACGACATGCGCGAAACGCGTCGGCGGATTGCCCGCCAAGATCTGACGTCGATTGCATGATCGTGCCGGCCGAGTGCCATTCCTGCACCCGCCCGGGCCATCCTGGCGCGGCGTAGACGCGACGGTGATCGAATAAGGCCGTTCGTGGAAGGAAAGATGCTTGCCAGAGCTGGCACCTTGCTTGCTACATAGTCAGGGCGAGTTACCCGACCTCCTCCTAAGGGACTGGTAACCCCCACCGAACCGGGTGGTATCCCCCCATCACCCGGTTTGTTGGGGGTTTTTTGTTGTTCCGAACCTGCCGCCCTTCTCTGGGTGTAGGCTTTTAGAGAAAAAGGGAAATGTCCCCCGCGGAGGATACTCGGGGTGAGGAATTGGCGTTGGCCGTGGTTCCTGGGGTTGGCGGTTGCTGCCGTCGCCCTGCTGATCGCCGCCCCCTGGGGCGCGGAGAGAGGGGCCGGCGAGCTTGGGTCTCCTACGTTCGGTGACGCCTTCTGGAAGCTGTGGGGCGACGGCCACGCCGAGCTGGCGGGCTACGATCTGAGCTACTCCCGCTACGGGGAGCTCCGTAGGGGTACCGCCGTCACGATCTTCGTCAGCGAGACCTTCGCCAACAACCCGCGCGTCAAGCACGAAGACCCCGGACGAGGCGAGAGCGAGACCGTCCCGGTCATGAAGCTGAACTTGATGCAGGACTTCCCCACGGGAATCTACGATTACAACCTGATGACCAGCGCCTTCGTCGCGCTCGCCGCGGCGAACGGTCTCCCGGCCGGTCGCCCGACCAAGGTCGCCTTTTCCTCCCAGGACTGGTGCGGACAGGTCTACTCGCAGCTGCTCTTCGATTCGGGCGTCACGCGCTTCGAATCGCACAGCTACTTCGACGGAGAAGCCAACCAGGAGAGAGCGCTCGATGCTCCCGAGAACGGGGTTGCCGAGGATGCGCTGCTGCTGTGGGCACGGGGCATGACCGCGCCGCTGCTGGAGCCGGGCCAGAGGCGCGAGGTCAAGCTCTTGCGCTCGCTGGAGCTGTCCCGGCTGGGGCACCTCCCCCCCGCCTGGGAAAACGCGACCCTTTCCCGGTCCGACAGGATTCGGACCATCGTGGTGCCCGCAGGAGAGTTCGAGGTGGACGAGCTCGGCGTGGCGGTTTCGTCTTCATCGACGAATCGTAGCTATCCGCCGACGCATCCACGCATCGAGCTTCCCAGCCGCACGTGGACGTTCTACGTCGAGCACGCACCTCCGTACCGTGTGATCAAGTGGGAGCGCGACGACGGCACGAGTGCAGAGCTGCTGGCCAGCTCGAGGCTCCAGTACTGGGCGCTGCACGGACCGGGCTTCGAGACGGAGTTGAAGAAACTCGGTCTGAAGGCACGGCCGCCTCGGACGCCCTGACGAGCCTTGAATCGGCCGATTCATCATCGGCCGTCCACTTTCCCGACGTCTCCGTTCCAATTTCGTAATCGACGTTCGTTTGCAGATTGATTTTCTGAAAATGACCTTTCGGATTCGTAGTCGAACGCCTTGATCTGTAACTTAGCGAGACATAGATTCCCCGGACAGGGAGGATATTCGTCCATGAGCCAATTCGTACGTAGCCATCGCGCGGAGTGTGGGTCGTTCATCGTCGACCGCCGGGGGACGATACTCGGATTCGACCGCTCCATGGAGATGCTGACCGGCTGGCCGGCGATCGATGTCGTCGGACGCGATCGCAACCTGTGTGGGTCCCTCGCGGCGAGCAAGGATGACGACGTTCGGCTGCCGGCCGGACCGCTCTACGAGGGGGAGGTTCCCGTCACGGTGCGCGGGCAACTTCTCTCCCTTCAGGTCCATTGTCGCGACGGCCGCGTTCTGGAGGTCGAAGCCGTCTCCGAGCGCCTGGACGGGCCCGGTGACCGTGCCCTGGTCACGATCCTGCGCGTCCTGACGATCTCGGCGGTCAACGATTCGCGACCGGGGATCGAACGTCACGATCCGCTCACCCTTCTGCCCAACGCGGAGGCTTTTCGCGTCGGACTCGAGGCGGATCTCAAGACCGCCGCCCTCAGGGCCCGTCCTCTCGCGCTGATCCTGGCCGACGTGGATCACCTACGGCGGATCAACGATCGCATCGGGCGGGCCGGTGGCGACGAGGTTCTGCAAAAGCTCGCGGGCATTCTCCGTGTCAATGTGGCGGACGAGACACGGATCTTCCGGATGGCCGACGACGATTTCGCCATCCTGATGCCCGACTCGGGGCGGGGCGAGGCGCGGCAACAGGCGGCGGCGCTCCGGTCGACCGTCGAGCGTTACCGGTTCTTCGTCAACGAGTTCGACTCGAGCGAGGCTCGCGTGACGCTCAGCCTCGGCGCGGCCTCGTTTCCCGCCGATTCCGAGAACCCGACCGACCTGGTCGAGCGGGCCGGAGAGGCGTTGAACGAAGCCCGGTCGATGGGTCGCAATCGTGTCTGGTGCTATCTGCGCCGGCCGCGCGTCCCGCTCCACGTTCCGGTCTACTTCGACGGGTCCGAGTCTCTTCTCGTGGGGTACACGCGCGATCTCTCCCCGAGCGGGATCTTCGTCCAAACCTCGGCGCCGATCGACATCGGCATGCGGTGCGCCCTCTCTTTTCCCGTACCCGGTCACGAGGGGCGGGTCCACGTGATCGGGCGCGTGGTGCGTACGGTTCCACCCGAGACCTCCTTCGAGGCTCAGGAACTGCGTGTCCCGGGCATGGGGGTGGAGTTCGAGCGCTTCGGCGGAAGGTCGGATCGGCGAGCGATCGAGGCGTTCCTTCACCGTAACGAGTCCCGGACGCTGCGGCCGGAGAACGGGATGCTCAGCCTGGGCACCTGAACACGAAACTCCGTTTTTCCTCCTTACCTACTTTCGCCCGCCGCCCCAAACGGCGGGCGTTTTTTGTATCGACGGTGCGTCGCCTATAATTCGCCCCCATGCCCGCCTCGACGCCTTTCATCATCCTCGGAAGCTGGGTGCTCCTGGCCTTGCTCGCCCTGCTCGCCTATCGCTTCAACCGCGACAGGGGTGATGATTGAACGGCGATTACTCGATACTGGTCGGCCTCGTCCTCTACCTCCTGCTGATGATCGGGGTCGGTCTCGCCTGCTACCGATACATGAAGACCCTGGACGATTTCGTCCTCGGCGGGCGACGTCTGGGCCCCTGGGTCTCGGCCATCTCGGAGAGAGCTTCGGGAGAGTCCGCCTGGTTCCTGCTCGGGCTTCCGGGTGCGGCCTACGGTCTGGGATTCACCGAGTACTGGTCGGTCATCGGCATCGCCATGGGCATCCTCACCTCCTGGACCTTCATCGCGATGCCGCTGCGGCGCGCGACTGCCCGCATGGGGGCGATCACGTTGCCCGACTACTTCGAGATGCGCTTCAAGGATCGAAGCCGATCGCTACGTGTCGTCTCGATGGTCGTCATCCTGGCCTTCTACACGGCCTACGTCGGCGCGCAACTCACCGGCGCGGGCAAGATACTCAACGCAACCTTCGGGATCTCCGAGTCCACCGGTATCTTGATCGGCGCGGCCGTCGTCGCGGGCTACACGATGCTGGGCGGATTCCTCGCGGTCGCCTGGACCGATTTGATCCAGGGACTGCTGATGATGGCGGTCGCCGTCGTCCTGCCGATCGTCGGGCTGTTCAAAATCGGAGGGCCGGCGGCCCTGGTGGACAAACTGGCCGTGCGAGGACCCGATTTTCTCTCGATGACCGGGGGCAAGGTCGGCTCGGCCTTCGTCTTCGGGGTCATGGTGGGAGGCCTGTCCTGGGGCTTGGGCTACCTCGGGCAGCCGCATCTGCTGACGCGCTACATGGCGATTCGCAAGACGTCGCAGCTTCGCCAGGGTGGGTTGATCGCGATGGGCTGGACCCTGGCGAGCTACTGGGGCGCCCCGATGATCGGTCTGGTCGGCGTCGCCGTGCTCGGCCCGAGCCTCGCCGATCCCGAGCAGGTCATGCCTTTGCTGGCCAAGGCGCTTGTACCGGGTTGGATTGCCGGTCTGATGATCGCGGGAGCGACCGCGGCCATGATGTCGACCGCGGACAGCCAACTGCTCGTCGCCACGTCGACTCTGATCGAGGACATCTACGTCCGGCTGATCCGGCCTCACACCTCACCCCGCCGGCTTGTACTCCTGTCGCGAGCGGCTACGCTGGTCATGGCGGGCATCGCGACCGCGTCCGCTTTCGGTGGAACGGCCATGATCGACAAGGTCGTGGCCTACGCCTGGACGGGTCTGGGCGCCTCGTTCGGCCCACCTCTCCTCTTCGCCCTGTGGTGGCGCGGAACGACGCGGGCCGGTGCCCTCGCCGGCATGCTCGGGGGTATGGTCGCCACGATTGCCTGGCAAAACTCCGATACGCTCGGGTCCCTGCTCGACATCAAGGCCGCCGCGGTGATCATCAGCGCGGTGCTCGTACTGATCGTCAGCCTGATGACCCGATCCACAGACAACGAGAGACCGGCCTGAGGCCAGCGGGCTGCTCAGAACAGGTTGCGGATGATCTGGGCGCCGCCGATGTAGGTGCCCAGCACGCTGCCCAGTGTGGGGAGGATGAATGCCAGAAAAACGCGCAGCAACCGGTTGCGCCACCAGGAGCGGAAGACGAGGATCTCCTCGGAGACGCTCTGAAAATCGCTGACTCTCGGCGGCTGGAAGTAGACCTGGACGAAGGCTGTGACGTAGCCCGCGCCGATCAGCGGGCTGAGGCTGGTGATCGGGGCGGCCAGGAAGGCCGCCAGGATCGTCACCGGGTGCGCCAGCGCCAGCATCGCGCCGATACCGCTCGGTATCCCGTTGATCAGGATCCAAAACCGTAGATTCTCGCCGGCCACCTCCGGGCCCTTGGTCCAGGCCAATGTGATCAGACCGCCGACGATGACCGCGGGGATCAACCAGCCTGCGTACTTCCAGATCGGAAGAGCCGGTGGGATCCTCTCGATCGGCTCGAGCTCTTCGTCGCGGCCCTCGGTCAGAGAGTTGCAGATCCCGTCCAGGTGCCCGGCGCCGATCACGGCGACGATGCGTTTGCCTTCCGATTCGCGGATCTTCTGCGCCAGGTAGGTGTCGCGCTCGTCGATCAGCACGCGCTTGAGGACCGGCATCTCACTCGCCAGATCCTGGATCAACTCGGTGAGCACGTCGTTCTGGCGTAGCTCGCGCAGATCGTCTTCCGACAACTCTTCCTTACCGAATATCCCGGCCAGCAGCGCCGCCAGCAAGGTGTTCTTCTTCCACCAGGACATCGACCGCCACGCGCGCAGGATGGTGATCCTCACGTTGCGGTCGCACAGCGAGACGGGGATTCCCTTCTCCTC
>Ga0255055_10003550_pt1 | contig 10508 bp, 12 predicted proteins | sample JV7_2_27_MG_FD_188633 | JGI IMG/M metagenome (GOLD analysis project Ga0255055, IMG submission 188633) | Seawater microbial communities from Jervis Inlet, British Columbia, Canada - JV7_2_27 | ecosystem: Environmental > Aquatic > Marine > Inlet | place: Canada: British Columbia | collected... | reverse complement strand
TACTCCTGCCCTGCCGGACTTAGTGGTGCGACTGGACAATATGAGCCAGGATGACCCAACCATCATGATCTCCCAGAAAGCAAACAGCGTGATCAGGTCACCTGCGAATATCACTCCCAGAGAGCTCCCTGCGTAGAGTAGCGACGAGATAAGCTGTCCCGTGTCCTTCACATGCAGGCTGTAGATGCCTCCCAAAAAGCTGATGATGACGAAGATATACCCGAAGGCGAGGCTGAGCCGGTCCACTTGAAGCAGAATCAGATCATAGCTGTGAATGGGGACAACAAGACTTGTGCCGACGTCCATATTGACTAGATGGATAAAGGCAGCTATAGGGAATAGCAGATATGCCAAGGATCGAAATCGGCGTGGGATGAGGAGTAGGATCGCTGCTCCTGCAATGAATATCAGGGCTGGCGGCACATTACTCGCCATCGCAGCTCCTATCGTAATAGTCCTGCTCCTTCTGCAACCACATATGTCCCAGCCACTTAGACACCAACACGATCGTCACGCAGCCGATCAGTCCGAACAGAGCATAGAAGGCGGGGATTCGAGACCATGCATAGTATCCGTAACTGTCACGCCACAAGACATCAGCCAGAGCCGATGCGATCAGAACAAGTGCAATCACCCGAAGCGTGCGTTTCATGTCTTCCTTCTACCGTGGCAGTTCCGTCATGGGGCTTCCGACTGGGGCGATTGTGCCCATCAACTTCCGACCTAGCGGTACGGCGTTCCTCACAGGGTGCCGCTGCAGTACGTTAGCGTAATCGCGCATTAGCCTTTTGCTCAGGGAAACACTCTGCCAGCGACAATGCTAGCTAGCGATAGAGGAAACCCCGGCAGGGTGACCCATATGCCGGCCAGTATTACCAGGGCAGCGAGAATCAGTGTCGGCCATAGCATTGCGTGGCTGACTTCGCTCCTGAGGTTCAAGTCTGCTTGTTCAACATCTGTCTCTGGCTTCTTGAAGAACGCCGTATATATGATAGGGAGATAGTAGGCCGCACTCAAAAGCGCACTGAGAAGCAGCACCGCGATGAACACCGGCCTGTCGACCTGCAAGGCTCCGCTGCCCAGAAGCCACTTGGATATGAAGCCCACGGTGAGAGGAGTTCCCATCATGGCCAGCGAGCAGATAGAGAAGCAGATCATGGTGATAGGTATTCTGGATCCTATGCCGCCCATCTCGCTGATGTTGGTCTTGCCGGTCTTTCTCAGGATGATGCCGCTGCACATAAACAGGCAGCCCTTCATCAGGGCATGGTGTGCAAGGTGCATTATCCCGCCCAGGAGTCCGTGGTAACTGGCCAGAGCAATCCCCAGTAGCATGTACGACACCTGGCCGACGCTTGAATAGGCGAGACGCCTCTTCAGGTTGTCCTGTGCCAGGGCACGCACCGATCCCAGCACTATGGTGATGCTGGCGAACACCGCAACGTAGATCCAGAGATTAAGGGCATGGAACTGATCCAACCCGTAGACGTTGAGGATAACCCTGGTAATCCCGAAAGCCCCCGCCTTCAGAATCACTCCTGACAAAAGTGCGCTTGCTGGAGCGGGCGCTGCCGGGTGTGCATCCGGAACCCATCCCTCAAGAGGTACGATAGCCGCCTTGACTCCAAAGCCGGCGAAGTAGGTCAGAAAGATGACCGTTAGCACAGTCTTCGATGTTGCGTCCGGACTCAGAGCGCCCAACGATACGATGCTCAGGTCTCCGCCTCCCCAGAAGTAATGCATCAGGATGGCAAATAGGATTACCGCACCGGCAGGTATGGCATACTTAAGGTACTTGATGCCTGCGGCGCGCGCGGCGTCGGTGCCCTCATGGATGATCAAGGGGAAGGCAGCCAGCGTCATCAACTCGTAGAATATGAAATAGGTGAACATGTTATGCGAGAAGGCACAACCGATGAGGAATGAGTTACAGAGTGCGAGGAAACCGAAGTATCTGTCATCGTTGTGCTTGATATAACCCAGTGAGTATATGGTGGCCAGCAGCCCGAGAAAGGCCAGTGCCAGCCCGTAGTAATAGCCGAGTGCATCCACTGTCAGGTGAATGCTCAGACTCTCGACTACCGGTATCAACTCCATTCCATAGACTTTGCCATCGAGAATGCCGGGCAAGAGCGATAGCACAATGATGAATGTGGCCAGGCTCCCGGCGACATGAACGATTCGTTTGAGTCCCTGGCGGTGTCGTGGTATAACCAGCAGCCCAACGAGAGAAATCGTCGGCAGCAGAATCGCTATCAAGGGTTGCAGTGAATGTATCTCGTTGCTCATAAACTCCTTACTCTCAGCCGCCCGCCAGCAGAACCCCCATGGCGTCCCTCAGGGGAGGCAGAATCCATGACGAGGCAATGCCCAGAGCCATAGACGCTATAGCCAGAACCAGGGTAGCCCCTGCCATTGAAGGAGGTGCTTCGCCTGACACGTTCTGCCACGATTCGCCGGATGGCGGAAGGAAGAACATGTAGTAGACTACCCTGAAGCAGTAGACTGCCGCCATGATGCTTCCCGCGAGCACCAGTGCCCCCAGGAAGGGATATCCGGAGTTCAGACTACCTGTCACCAGGTACCACTTGCCGATAAAGCCGGCCGTCGGAGGTATCCCTACTACTGATAGAGAGGCCAGGGCGAATGCTATGCACGTCAGCGGCATCTTCCGGTAGGCACCTTTGAGGTCCTCGATCTTCTGGTAGCCCGACCGTGAGATGATGGAGCCGGCGCAGAGGAAGAGACAGGCCTTGGCGACTCCATGACCCATGATTTGGTACACACCACCGACAAGCGCGGTTACATCGGCAAGGCCGAACCCCAGTGTGATGTAACCCAGGTTCATGATCGTGCTATATGCGATCATGAGTTTCAGGTCATTCTGCCTGATGGCCATGATCGCTCCGTAGATGATGGCAACTGCTGCCGCCCACATCAGGACGCTCGTGACCCAGCTTAGGGGCGATGGGAAGTGTGAGCCGTACACCGAGTATGTTACACGTATGATACCCACGATGCCCATCTTGACGATCAGCCCCGATAGCAGAGCGCTCACAGGAGAAGGCGCTTTGCTGTGGGCATCAGGAAGCCATATGTGTAGCGGGAAAACCGCTGCTTTCACTGCGAATCCTACGATGAGGAGGACGTATGATATGGTGATAACTCGACTGTAATCAGACGACCCTGCCAGTCCGGCAAGGTCAGCCATGTTCAGACTACCCGTCACTGAGTACAGGAGGCTTATGGCCAGAAGCGCAAGCATCGCTGCGGGCACTGCCATAAGCATGTATTTGATGGCAGCTCTAATAGGCAGTCTGGTTCCCGGTATCGCTACCAGTGCGTAGGAGCATATCGCCATAAGCTCGAAGAAGACGAACATGTTGAATATGTCGCCGGTGGCGACGAAGCCCAACATTGCGGCACAGATGAGCAGAAGAAGGGAGTAGTACACAGGTCGCTTCTCCTCCTGCATCTCCTCAGCATAGAAGAAGAAGGTCTTCCCGTCTTTCGCTGTGTCCGGTGCAATGTACTTCCTTGAGTATACCGCGACGATCAGACAGATGGCTGATATGAGAACCATCATGAACACTCCCAGGAAGTCGACTCTGAGTTCGATACCGAACGGAGGCTCCCATGAGCCGAGATGGTAGCTCAGATATCCAGATGCACGGACCTGTGGAACAAGCAGGGTGCTGAAGACTAAAGACACGGTCAGAACCAGGCCGGTCATAGGCATAGCCCAGTTCTTCCGCCAGATGGATACGATAGGCACCAGAACCGCTGCCAGAAGCGGCGTCACTATCGCGTATATGGCGAGATGCTGGGACAACTCCACCTTATCGCTTCTCTTCCTTCACCCTGTCCATATCCACCGTTCCGTGGTGTTCGTAGAACTTCAGAGCCAGCGACAGAAACAGCGCCGTGGTACTCACTGCGATCACAATGGCTGTTAGTATCATGGCCTGAGGTAGCGGGTTGACCATCGGTGAGGGGGCGGCTCCGGGTATCACGATGGGAGCTACTCCCTCATCCAGATATCCTACCGATACCAGGAAGAAGAACACGGAGACCTGCATGATCATGAGGCCGATTATCTTCTTAATCAGGTTGCTGCGGATGATGACTGTGTAGAACCCGATGCAGAATAGGATCATGGCCACTGCGTAGTTAATGTTGTCAGCTAGCATGCTCCACATCAGATGTGTCCTCCTCCATCATTAAGGCAAAAAGAATGGACGTGCATATTATCCCCACTTTGATCCCTATGCCGAACTGGAGTACGAGCAGCATAACGGTTCGAAGGACGGACTGGCTACCGGGGGTGAGAGCGGGTAGCATATAGGTCAGGAAAGCTGCCCCTCCGATCACTCCGACAGTGCCGACTACAAAAAAGGCGGAAATCGCAGTGCTCTCCAGGATGATCCTCACATGATGAGACAGCCTTCTCTGTGCTCGATGGAATCCATAGGCTACAGAGGAGATCATGACGCCTGCTCCGATTGCGGCGCCTCCCTGGAACCCTCCGCCCGGCAGGTCCGTTCCATACAGGATGGTGTAGGCGGAGAAGACGATTATCAGTGGCATCAGCAAGAGCACCGTGGTTCCGCTGATGAAGCTGAACCTGACTCCAGCCCGGTCTATGTAGGAACGGTTGATCCTCTTTCTCACGGTCCCTAGCACTGCGAATATGCCGGCAAGAGCCGCGCTGAATATTGTTACCTCCACCATGGTGTCGTACCCGCGGTAGTTCAGTATGACGGCGGCAACCAGGTTGCCGGTGCCAGCCTCCTCCTCGCCCCGCTCATGATAGCGAGGGACAATGTGGCGGTTGGTGGGGTTATCAGCATCTCCCATGGGTGGTAAGAGGGCCACGGTGTAGAGGAGCGCGGCGGCAAGTCCACCTATGAAGATCAGGGTTACGGCCTTCTTCATCCCTCCCTCCTCTGGGTCCTGAAGATGGTGACCACGAAGAACACGGTGGTCACCACTCCTACTGCCACCACTTCAGCAAGTGCCAGGTCCGGAGCACGAAGCATCACCCAGACAAGGCCCATGACGAGGCTGAAGACCGAGAGCATTAAAACGGCAACCAGGAGGTTGCGGTGCAGGCATGCTGTCAGCGCCGTTACGATCAGCAAGACGAGAAGCACTACGTTAAGTGTCTGAAGCATGCTCCCCCACGTTGTCTGCGGGTGGCTCGATGGTGAGTCTCTTTTCGCTCATCTTCAGAGCCGAGCGGCCTATAGCGTGGCTGGAGGTGACGCTGGTCACTATGAGCAGGAGTGCGATGGCGATAAGGCGAAGAATGTCGAGAGACCACCCTGTGTAGATCGCCACAGCCACGATTACGGATAGTGTTCCTATCGGATCGGACTTGCTGGTCAGGTGTAGCCGTGAGAAGGCATCTGGCAATCGGAATATGCCGACGGTCACAACAAGAAGGAAGAAGCACCCGATGAAGAGGAAGATCGCTGCGATAACATCAGTGATCACTGTCGTCGATCTCCCTGCCATAGGTTTCGAGATAGCGAGACACGAATATCATTACGATGAAGCTAACAAGCACGAACAGTATGGCTACATCCAGGTACATAGAACTACTGTAGACGGCGGCTAGCAGTACGAGGATCGCCAGCATGCTGCTGCCCAGAACTCCGAGGGTGAGTAGACGGTCCTGTACAGTGGGTCCCTTTACCATCCTGTACAGACACATGAAGGCATTCACGGCGACAAACACGGCTGCACTTGCGAACAAGACGCTCAACTGATGATCTCCTGCATAGCTCTGTGGTCTCTGTGACGAAAGAGGCGGAGAACGAGCCTTTCACAATGCCTTCGCTGCAACAGGCCGTTCCTGTGGGCAGGAGTCAGGCAGTGTACCAGGAGTTCATCGTCTCGAGCGTCGATAGTAAGGGTTCCGGGCGTGACCGTGATCGAGTCGGCCAGAACGGTCTTCCTGAAGTCGCCACGCAACTCAGTCCCGAATCGCACTACTGCAGGATCGATCTCGAGACGTGGCTTCAGGAGTATGTATGCCAGGTTGATGTTGGCTTTGATTACCTCCCAGCCCAACAAGACAAGAAAGACGGGGAATCGTACCAGGAGAAACCCGGGTGTTATGTCTCCGGGCAGCATTGTGCGGAGAGCAAATCGTGCTGTGAGCGTGACCAGAAGACATACTATGAGTCCCCGCAGGATATTGTCCCAGGACAGGGAGGCCGTGATGAGTAGCCAGAACACGAAGAAGACGACGAAAGACATCAAGTCCCTGCCGGGATCGCGGGCATTCCGGGAGCTCGTTGCGTTGCCTCTGTGTTCCATCGGTTCGGGGACGATTCGACGCTCAATATAGCACAGCCATGTCGGTTTGAGAAGACTCTTCCCGGGTGAGGTGTCGCTCATCGAGCAGAAAGCGAATGGCGAAATCCGTTTCCGGGTAACAGGCAGAGACCCGCTGTTCCCGACGCTATTCAGTAGTGAAGAAATTGCCTGTGTAAAGGATTGAGGACTAAGGAGATATGACGGATCTGCCGCTATCCACGACTGAGCTCAAGCATCAGCAACTGCAGCTTTCTCTCCACCGCTCTGGCCAGTCTGAACATCTCCTTGCGAGCGCCGATGGACAGCTCGTTCTTAGGCAGGACAACAGGCAGACCCGACGCCGCCCACGTGATGTTCCAATACTCGCCCGCCTTATCGTCGAGCTCCTTGCAGGCCTCTCGATACTCCATATATGCTTGGCCGATTGCTTTCATTCTCTACCCTCTTCCGTTGTATATGATTTCAGTGCGTCGAACTGCAATCAGTGCATTGGCCAGGTGTGGTCGTCTCGGTTACGTTGACATGACTATGCGAAGGAGATCACCTCGCTCAGGCATTCCGGAATGCCCGTCCATGGGATAATGTATAACCAACGGCACTCTATTGTCAACAGTCCCTGCATCCCATCCGGGAGTCGGACTCGATCTATCGCCCATTCTAGTCTTCGTCATCGAACCCGTGTATTCCCTGCATGCCGTATTCCTTATGGCTCCTGCGCACGAAATAGTACGCCAGCGCAGTGCCGATCACGAGAGCAGCTACGCCTACGATTGTGAGGGGCTCGTAGGCAGCCAGCTTCAGGGTGATGATCTTCCGCGCTAGGGCTATCATGGCCAACGAGAGCACGGTCTCCAGGTGCAGAACATGTCGGGCAATGTAGATCCGGATCGAGTCCATCAGCTCGATGGTGATGAGCACCCACAGAACGAAGTCAAGAATGACCGGTATCTTTGCGGTATCTATGACCCAGACAGGGTCTGCCAGCAGTTCGTCGCGAATGAGGAGGACAAGGCCTGGGGCCGATATGATGATAACAACACTGAGCACCACGATGAGAAACATGGCCATGATGCGCTTGACACCATGTTCCCGCAGTGACCTGAAAAGCCTCTCAAAGCTGTGCACTCTTCACCTACGGCTGTTCAACTCCCAATTATATACGACAGAACAGGAAATGAACAGTCACTCGCCCGGATCGTCCACGCCTTCCAGTTGTTTCCGTGTTACTACCATGACGGCAGCTGTGTTTCTTCGCTCCTTGCGCAAGCACGGCACTTAGCCGCTGATGTCATAGTCCCAGTATTCCGATACGGTCATCATACCTTCGGAGTCGATCATCAGCCCGGCTACTCCGATGGTGTCCAGTAAGACCTTGCCTCTCTCCGGCCCCATGACAAAGACAGCTGTACTGAGAGCATCTGCTATCAAGCTGTCCTCGGCGATGATGGTCACGCTGATGGATTCTCTAGCAGGCTCACCCGTCTTGGGATTGATAATGTGATGAATCCGCTCGGCTCCTATCAGCAGATATCTCTGGTAGTCCCCCGAGGTGGCCACTGACCTGTTCACCAAGTCGATGACCCCGAGGAGTCCCTCTGTGGTGCGCGGGTCGGCGATGCCTATCCTCCACGGAACCACACCGATTGCCCTTATATCACCGCCGATGTCAACCAGAGCGCCCTTAAGGCCTCTGCTCATCAGTACTTCGCAGGCTCGGTCGACTGCGTATCCCTTGGCTATGCCGCCCATGGTTACTTCCATTCTCTCCCTTGCGAATCGTGCCCTGCTTCCCTGCTCATCGATCACCAGGTCGGAGTAGTTCACCAGGTCCAGATACGCGGACAACCTGTCTGCCGTTGGGAGCTTACCTGAGAGCCTGACCTCTTCCATCCAGAAATCCACCAGGGGCTTCACCGTCACATCGAAACTGCCGTCGGTCAGAGCGCTGTACTCCCGGGCCTTCATGAGCACATAGATCACCTCCTCCGATAACCCGACCCATTGAGTTCCGCTGTTGTTAAGACGGTAAATCTCACTGGCAGGATCGGTCGCACTCATGAGTTCCTCGATTCGGTCGATCTCGCGGAAGGCCTCCCGGATCGCCTCCCTGGCCTGTCTGATATCCACCTCATCGTGGGCCGGTATCTGGATGACCACCTGTGTGTCCATTGCCACACCGGTTCCTATCACCCGTCCGTCTGTCACGGTTATCTGCGGGAAGACGATGCTGAAGGAACCCGTCATCAGTGCGGCCGTGACTAGCACCCCTATTAGCCCTATCCCCAATCGTCCGGGAAGCCCGAATCTCAGCAGTCGCGGCAGTGCAATCAGGCCGGCCAGTAGCCCGAGTTGGCCGGCCAGCATACTGGCTGCCAGCCCCGTGAGTCCAAGCCCGCGGGTAAAGGCGATGACTATGCAGGAGATTCCGACCGTCAGACCGAAGAGGTTTGAGCCGAGAACTATAGATGCCCTTTCAGTTGAGTAGAACTCCGAGGACCTGATCCTTGCCAGCGTCGCCGGGACTATGGCCACGCTCATTATCCTTATGGTGTCGATGCCTTCACGGAACTCGGGAAAGACATTAGAGGCGATAGCAGGCGCAAGAAAGAACATGGAAACGGCCAGTCCCAGCGACAGAAGGACTCCCCTTCTTTCGAGCATTCTTACCTCGCCACCACCGGACTTCTCCGGCAAAAGGTAGAAGAACAGGGCGTTGGGGAGGATGGTCAGTAGCAGGAATACTCTGAAGCCGAACTGGTACACCCCGAGAACACCCATGGGAAAGAGGATCCCTATAAGGACCTTGTCGAAGAAGTACAGTGATGCTCCTGCCAGGCTCGACCCCCATGCCCTCAGGGAAAAGCCCGTCTTCTTCCTCAGTTCAGTGAACCTGACACCGTTGGCCAGTTGTCTGAGAACCCACGTGCCGAACAAGAAGTAGCCTGCCATGAGACCGGCGAGCAGCGCCGTGGTTGAACCCCACACGAAGTAGAATACTAGAGGAAGCACCAGAGCCAGCGTTCGCGCGCCTATCCACAACCACATGTACTTCTTGTACGCTCGCTTCCCCAACTCCGAGTAGAAGGCAATGGAGAACAGTGATAGTGCAATCACGAGGAGGCCGACAAGGGCGGCAAGAATGGAATCCACCCATATGCTCAATAACGCGGCTGTCGCGATTCCGCCTGCGCTACCCGAGATCAGGGTTACCAGCACCGATGTGCTCAGCAACCTCTTGCTTTCCTCCCTCGGGTAATAGGTGGCGATCATCGTGCCGAGGCCGAGACCGCACAGGGCGGAGACGAGCGTTGCTATGGATACCAACCATGCGATATGCCCGTATGCTACCGGGTGCAGTACGATGGCCAGAATCAGCCAGAATGCGGTGCCGAGTATGGTGGCTGCTGTTTGAGCGATCCAGACATGCCGGAAGCCTTCTCCCGGTTGTCTGATTGGTTGCTCCATCTTTGGGTTCTTCCGGTGCCTCACCCTGTGACAGCGCGCAGTTCTATGCTCAGCCACGCGAGTTAAAGCAGAGATCGGCACTCAAGATGCGGCATAGAATTCCCTGTCTGGTGGCCTGTGTTGCGGTTATGGTGGAGCACTGTCGCTAACCCCGGACCCGATTCGCGATCGTGTCCAATAAACGCCGAGAAGCCATGCCGTACCGGCAACCTATTGATGGAGACGGCGTTACGGCTATCTCTCTGTCAAGGCGCGCCGTGCAATGGTGCCGGTCTCTGTCTTGGGCATCTCACCTATGAACTCGATGACCTTGGGCACCTTGTAGTGAGCCAGCCTTTCCGTGCAATATGCTGCTATCTCCTCTTGTGATGCCTTACCTCTTGCTTCGGTCTCAAGAACCACGATTGCCTTGACCCGTTCGCCGACGTCCGGATCGGGAACACCGACGACGGCCACTTCCCTGATCTGTGGATGTGCGGCCAGCACTTCCTCCACCTCTCTCGCGAAGATGGCGAGTCCTTTGTACTTAATCATGTGGCGCTTCCTGTCGTAGAAGTAGAAGTAGCCGTCCTCGTCCATCCTCGCCAGATCGCAGGTTCTGAGCCAGGTCTCGCCGTCGATCTGCACAAAAGCTGTGCACGATTCTTTCGGATCACCCCAGTAGCCCAGCGCCAGCTGCGGTCCTTTGATCATCAATTCACCCGTCTCACTAACGGGAC
>Ga0255055_10003549_pt1 | contig 10510 bp, 11 predicted proteins | sample JV7_2_27_MG_FD_188633 | JGI IMG/M metagenome (GOLD analysis project Ga0255055, IMG submission 188633) | Seawater microbial communities from Jervis Inlet, British Columbia, Canada - JV7_2_27 | ecosystem: Environmental > Aquatic > Marine > Inlet | place: Canada: British Columbia | collected... | reverse complement strand
CGCTACGGTGGGCCGGGGAAGGGTCCGGCCTACGGCTACGATGCCGACATCCGGCGACCCGAGAGCGCGCTCGCACACCGCAGCTCCCCGTACAACATGACGGTCCCCGAGGCGTCGGTCTATGACATGGCCGACGACCCACTGAAGCTGTTCGGGGGGAGTTACGCCGCGGGGGAGAAGGCGGCGCTGGATGCCGGCTACCGCGGGGTGCGGATCGCGCCGAGCGCCGGCAGGCCTCACGCCGGGTCGGTGCGCTACTTCGACCGGGCCGACGCCGATCCTGCCGACATCGCACAGTTCAGCTACGACGCCACGCCGGGACCAGCGAGCCGGGATCTGCCGTGGGTCACGCACGGCAACAGGGGCCTCCAGCAGCGCTACCTCGACGAGGTCAACGAGATGCTGGCACCGGGAGGCCAGAACGTGCTGCTCAAGGAGGCCGGGATCAGCCACCAGCCGCCGTTCAGCACGCCGGGAGTGTGGAAGGGTGCCAAGACGCAGGGTATGCAGGTTCCGATCAGCCTGCGGCGACAGGCGGAGGGACCGATGTACCTGAACCCGAACACCAAGAACCGGCTCGACGAGGCCGCGGAGGCGCACCGCCAGCTCCTCGGTCAGGACGCGGTGGCCTACTCGATCCCGAAGTACGGAGACGAGCTGCTGGAGGGAGACATCTCCGGCCTCGAGTACCTGACCGACACCGACCCGGCCACGGTGGATCGCCTGACCAAGGCGCTGATCAAGGAAACCGGCGACGCCGACCTGAGTCCCATCGTGACCGACCGTGGAATCCGCTACATGGATTTCAGTGGCGATCCTGAAGCGTTCGAGAAGGCGTTCGAGGCCGCGGCACGGGAGGCTAGGGTGTCCGGTCGCATCCGTCCGGTGAACTTCGAGAGCAATCTGGTGGAGGGTGGCGTCGAGCTGTCGCCGAAGATGCAGGAGCGGGTCAACGCGCTACGCAAAGAGCTGAAAGTGATCCAGCAGGGGTTCCAGTGATGGCCGAAGTCAGAACACCACCGAGGAGCGAGCTGGAGGCATGGGTCGGTGACAAGGCCGGCTCGCTGGCCAAGACGCTCCGCGAGACACCCTACGTGGCCCCGGTGGCCGAGTTCATGGGCTGGCCGAGCGGTCTGGAGCAGGTCGAGAACCTCACCTACGGCCTGCCGGCGACTACAGGGTCCGGGGAGACATGGAGGGTCAAGCCGGAGACGGCGGACATCGCCGGCCTGATGGACCCGGTGGACCTCGCACGAGCGGCCACCGTCGGCGCGCTCCGCAAGGGAATGGGAATCTTCACCGGTCCGAAGTCCGCCGGCTGGGACCCGCAGGCAGCCGACAACACCCGCAGGATGCTCGACGAGCGCAAACTGAGTGAGCACCCGGTCGGCTCCGACGAGTGGATGGACATCAACGAGGAGGTCTGGAACGAGACAGGCTACTTCATGTCCCCAACCGGCAAGCTCCGGCGCGAGATCAGCGACGCCGGCATGGAGGTCACCACCGACCTGATGCCGGAGAGAACCTCCCCGGTGGTCGAGAGCCGCCGCCGCATGCTCGACCACATGCAGGCCTTGAACGAATTGCTCGACCCGACGATAAGCGACCCGCAACTGGCGGCGCAATCGGCTGTACATAAATACTTCAGCAGCGAGGGGATGCTGGGGAAGGGGAAGAATATGAAAGACCTCTACATGCCAGAGGTCATCGGCGCAAAGACGATGCTGTCCGACGCACTCGCTCGCCGAGCCAGCAGGGTCGAGCGATTCGGCGAGCTGAACGAGCTGGGAGAGCCGTGGACCACCATGCGTGAAGATATAGGCATGATGCGTGACGAGCTGGCCGGCGTCCCCCCCGACCGCTACGGCACGCTGTCCGACGCCATGAAGCACGAGGCGCTGTTCAGTGAATACCCCAAGATGGCCGGCGTGGAAACCGATGTCCTGTACGCCGACACGCAAACCCAGCAGGAGCTTAGGGACAGCGCCTTCACCAACCCGCAGAAGCCGGAAGGCCACCTCGGCCTCGGGTCCGGCTCGACACCCACCCGGATGGCCGAGACACTGATCCACGAGCCGCAGCACCTGATCCAGCAGAAAGAGGGGTGGGAGCTGGGGTCGGGTCCAGAGATGATGGATCAGGCCTACCAGCGCGAGGTAGCGCACATGGACCCGGACATCTACGAGAGCATCATCAGGAAGACGGGTGGCCGGGTTCCAGAGTGGGATGCGTTCCATGCCTACCAGCTCACCCCCGGCGAGGCGGAAGCGCGAGCCGCGGCACTGCGGCGAGACCTCGACCCCGACGAGCTGATGCAGGACTTCCCGCTCCGCGACTACGACCAGCCTGTCCGCGACCTGCTCACCCCCGACGAGCTGGATGCGCTCGGCGTCCACGGCTTCATGGACAACGTCCCGCCGGTGCAATACTCGCTCGACGACAAACCGTGGTATCACGCCACGATGAACGAGATGGAGGGTGACCCACGGATGCCGGAGTCCGGCCATGGCCTCGACGCGATGGGGTTCTGGATGGAGAGCCAGCCACGCGGTACCGGGAACCCGGTCTATGATGCGCTCTCGGACCCGAACCCGAGCTGGGGTCAGCCGGGACGGGAGTATGCCTTCGACTACGAGCCTGAAAACCCGCTGCGCCTGTCCGGCGGCGAGCCATGGGACCAGCTCGAGGCCATGGCCGCCGAGCAGCTCGGACCGGACTGGAAGAACGACCCGCTCTCGGGTCCGAAGATGCGGGAATACCTGCTCAAGCAGGGGAACGACGCCGTGGTGCTCGAAGGCACCAAGGCAGACACGGAGGCGGCACGTGACTGGGCCATCGCACTGCGTGGTGACCAGTTCAAGCCGTGGACCGAATAACAGCGGCCACCCTACGGGACCGCACAGGAGCACGAGATGGACCCTGTCGAAGTTCAAGAACTTGAGGTTGAAGATGACGGAAGTGTCGAGGATGTCCCGAGCGCGAGGGAGCTGATCGAGGAGCAATTTGATGCCGCAGAAGCCGCCGCGGAAGTTGAGAGTCCCACGCAGTCCACTGAAGCGGCCACGGGGGAAGAAACCGCCGCTCGAGAGCGAGACGAGCAAGGACGATTCAAGGCAAAACCGGAGGTCGAAGGCGCTGCGCCTGCCACCGAAACCCCCATTCAGCCTCCAGCCGGAGCGGTAGCAGAGCAGCAGGTCGAGGCTCCAGCCGAGCAGGCAAAAGACCGCGCACCGCAGAGCTGGCGACCCGAGGCACGCGAGGCGTGGGGTGCTCTGCCGGCGCAGGTCAAGGCCGAGGTGCAGCGCCGGGAGGCCGACGTCCAGCAGGTCTTCGAGCGCACCGCCAACGAGCGCAAGCTGGCGCAGGCGTTCCATCAGGTCTACTCCCCCTACGAGCACATGATCCGCGGTGAGGGGTCCGACCCGATCACCGCCGCTGGATACCTGTTCCAGACCGCGGCTGCACTCCGCACCGGCTCCGAGGCGCAGAAGGCCGCCGTGGTGGCCGACATGGTCAAGAACTACCGGGTGGACATCGAGATGCTGGACAAGGCCATCATCGGCGCACCGGTGCCGGAGGGTCACAGGCAGGGTCAGCAACAGCCAGCCGACCCACGTGTGGACATGCTGTTTCAGGCGCTCCAGCAGCAGAACCAGCAGAACCACGTGGACACCCAGCAGGCCGCCGACGGCGAGGTCTGGCAGTTCGCATCGGACCCGGCGCACGAGTTTTACAACGACGTCCGCGAGACGATGGCGGACCTGATCGAGGTGTCCGACCGGCGAGGCATTGAGCTATCGCTGGATGACGCCTACAATCAAGCGTGCAAGCTGCATCCTGAGATCAACAAGGTAGTCAGTCAGCGAGAACAGGCCATAGCGGCAGGGGTAGCGCAGAAGCGTGGACTCCGTGCCAGACGAGCGGCCAGCAGCGTGTCGGGAGCACCGGCAGGCGCACCGCCTCAGTCGGGTCCAGTCTCGCGCAGACAGGCACTTGAAGACGCAGTAGATCAGCACAGCGGCTGACCGACTCGAGCAGTCACGGTCATCCTGCAACCCCGAGTCCGGGGTGGAGCGACCCAACTGGGCCACGCGAAGGACACGGTGCCGACAGGTAGCAATCGAAAGCTGCCTGTCGGTGGGTAATTGATACCGGTTACAGGAGCACCCTGACCATGGCATTTGCCAACGCCAACATCAGCGACATCATCGCCACGACCATCGAGTCGCGGACCCGCGCCATCGCGGACAACGTCACCAACAACAACGCCGTCCTGAAGAAACTGGAGATGAAGGGGAAGGTCAAGCCTTTCTCCGGCGGCTCCAAGATTCTGCAGGAGCTGTCGTTCCAAGAGAACGCCAACGGCGGCTGGTACTCGGGTTACGACCTGCTGCCGGTCGGCGTGTCGGACGTCATCTCGGCTGCCGAGTACGACATCAAGCAGTCGGCGGTCCCGGTCATCATCTCGGGTCTGGAGCAGCTCCAGAACTCCGGCAAGGAGCAGATGATCGACCTGCTCGATGGCCGGCTCGAGGTCGCCGAGTCCACGATGAAGAACATCATCACGGCTGGCGTCTACTCCGACGGCACCGGCTCGGGTGGCAAGGAGATCACCGGCCTCGACGCCGCGGTCCCGCTGGACCCGACCACCGGCACCTACGGTGGCATCGACCGCTCCACGTGGGAGTTCTGGCGTTCCGGTCTGGTCAACGTCGCCGCCACCACCGCGCTGCAGGCCAACATGAACTCCCTGTGGTCGCAGTTGGTTCGCGGTGCGGACCGTCCCGACCTGATCGTCATGGACAACGTCGTGTGGGAGGCCTACGTGGCCTCGTTGCAGGCGCAGCAGCGCTTCAACTCGGCGGACGTCGGAGACCTCGGGTTCCCGACCATCAAGTTCATGGGGACCGATGTCTGCCTCGACGGCGGCCTGTACTTCCCCAGTCAGGCTTCCGCTGGCGTCGGCGCACCCACCGGCACCGCGTTCTTCCTGAACTGCAACTACATCCACTACCGGCCACACCGTGACCGGAACATGGTCCCGCTGTCCCCGAACCGTCGCTACGCGACCAATCAGGACGCGGAGGTGCAGATTCTGGCATGGGCCGGCAACCTGACGACCTCGGGTTCCGCCTTCCAAGGCCGCCTCGACGTCAATGCGTAATGGGCTGGGGGAGGCCTTCGGGCCTCCCCTACTTGGGTGCACAGAATGACAACCCTTAATGACCTCCAAAAAATCTACTACTCGGTGGGTGGTGGAGCGGCTCTATCTCTAGGCCATGTAGACGGTGCATTGGCAGTCAATAAGTTTGGCTCTGCTGATGAAGTTCCTACGACATTCGTGACGGTTTGGCCTGACAACAGCGTAAAGATATACCGCACTACTGGTGCGATCATGTCTGTATCCAGTGGCAGTGGGGTGGATGCGGCAGCAGGGATTGGCGCACATACGGTCACGATTTATGGCGTCGATGGGAATTGGGCTGCTGTAAAAGAGACGGTCGTTCTGGAAGGTCAGGACGCCGTCCTGACAGACAACGAATACATGATTGTGTACCGCATGATTGTAGGCGAGTCAGGCTCTAGCGGCACCAACGTCGGGGCCTTGTACGTAGGGACCGGCGCGGTTGCGTTAGGCGTACCGGCTGTCCCCGAGTGCATCACTCCGGCAGCCGAGGGTCAGTCTGAAGCTGCGTTCTTTCCCGTTCCCGCTGGCACGAAGTTCCTGCTGGATCAAGCCGCGATTACGGGTGTCGCGGCAGGGAAAGAGGTTGAGGCCCATCTACGAGTAAAGCCGTTCGGGGGGTCGTGGAATACAAAGATCAAGGTAAGGGTGATCGCCGATACGTTTTCTCGAACCCTGAGCAGGCCCCTACTCGTTCCTGCAAAGTCTATCGTGGAAGTCCGGGCCAAGGTCGATGCTACGACCGCATGGGCTTCCGCCACATTCGGGGGAGCCATCGTTGACGCTCCCGAATCCACTCTCATCAACATGAGGTAATCATCATGGCACAGAGCATCCCCACCTACTTCCTTGACCCGACCGCAGTGGCGGCTCGAGATGCCGAGATGGTCGTCTCCGGCCAGTTCGTCGGCGGCATGAACCTCGGCGGCTCGAACGCTCCCGGTGTCGGCATCAACACCGCCGGGTACAACCCGAAGCTGTCGGACTGGTCGATTGAAGACCAGCACGAGGCGGCGCGTGCGCCGCAGGACAGCGCTCACCTCGGCAACACCGGCCTCGGAGCTGGCACCGAGGGGGTCGGCACGGTCCCGATCAACGGCGTGCAGGGGTCCGACGTCAACGACACGTTGAGCTTCATCGCCGCCGTGGTGCAGGCCGCGCCGGGTGCCGGATTCGGTGCCGCGGGTGCTGACCCGGTCAACCGCTCCAGCCGCACCATCGAGATCGGTGAACGCGCATGGGGTACGAACACGGTCACGTGATGAAAGCGCTGCTGGTTGTATCAGCCGCGCTCCTGCTCGCCGGGTGCTTCCACTTCACGGCCCCCGGCGTGCAGGCCGACTTCTACGAGTGTCCACCGGGTAGCACGCTCCACGTTTGTCCGCCGGGACAGGCTCCGGCCAACCCCGAGTGCCGGAACGTCGGCTCAGGGACGACCACGCTGCCAATGAGCTGCTGATGGGAACACTCAACGACGAGATTCTCCGCGCCGTCTCCGGTCCGACGGTGAACGACGGGTTGATAGCGTGGTACATCCTCGGGGGTGCCTCACCTGCCGGGACCATCGAAGACGTTCTCCGCAGCTACCTCGCCACCAAGGTGTCGGTGGCCGGCAAGACCAACCAAGACGGCTGGATGGAATACCTCGGGGGGCTGGGCCACACCGGCACCCTGAACGACCGCCTGCTCCAGTTCTGGACAGGCCAATAACAGCGGCCACCTTCGGGACCGCCACAGGAGAACGAGATGCTGAATGAAGCCACCCACGGGATGACCCAACTGGCCATGGACCCGTCTGCTGTAGATGACAAGGTCTTCGCACAATTCTACATGCACGCCAAGCAGGACCAAGCGAGGACGAAAGAGGAGGCGCGTCCGATCTTTGTGGACACCCCCTACGTGATGATCATGGTCCCCGGCGACAAGGACAACATCGTGCGCCGTCCGGTCCGGCTGTCCGACCAGCAGCGGTTCCCGAAGCAGTGGGACGCCTTCGAGCGCGGTCAGGAGCAGGCGCAGGAGGGGACGCCGCTGGAGCAGTGGCCGCTGCTGAAGCGCTCGCAGGTCGAGGAGATGAAGTTCTTCGGTGTCCACACCATCGAGGCGCTGGCGCAGATGCCGGACAGCCACGGCCAGAACTTCATGGGGATCAACAAGCTCAAGCAGCTTGCCAAGGACCACATGAAGTCCGCCAAGTCCGATGCGCCGATGATCGCACTGCGCGACGAGAACGAGGAGCTGAAGGCGCGGCTCGACCAGCAGCAGGAGCAGATCAACGAGCTGCTGGCCGCGGCCAAGAAACCGGCCCGGAAAAAGGCACCCGCAACGGAGTAAACCATGGCACGCTTCAAGACCGCCAACGAGATTCTGAGTCAGGTCGGTTCCGAGGTCGGAATCGGCTCGACCGTCGATGCCTTCGCCGAAGCGGACATCGCGTGGACTCAGATGATCGACCTGCTCAACTCGTGCGGCTACGAGCTGCTCGAGGAGCTGGCGTGGCAGGGGCTTGTGCGGGAGGTCAACTTCATCACGCAGGCCGGGGACACGGGGAAGTACGAGTTCCCCGACGACTACGCCTACATGATCGACCAGACCGGCTGGGAACAGGCCGGGAACGTGCCGCTGTTCGGGCCGCTGTCGGCGCAGATGTGGACCTACCTGATCGGCAGGGACCTCGTCTCCTACACCATCTACGCCAGCTTCCGGCAGGTGGAGCGGCAGTTCTGGCTGTTCCCGCAACCTCCGGCGGAAGGCCTGCAGATCGCCTACGAGTACATCAGCCGCAACTGGGTGATCGACTCGGCTGTAGCGCCGAACCCGGATGTGACCTACGACGACAAGGTCAAGACCTCGGCGGACACGGTGCTCTACGAGCCTCGGCTGATCGAGCGGTGCCTGAAGTACCGGTTCCTGCAGGCGCGCGGGTTCGACACCGCCTCGGCGGAGAGCGAGTACCTGCGTGCGCTCCAGAGCTGGGGTGGCAAGGACAAGGGTGCGCCGATCCTCAACGCCGGTCGCTACGGCTACCGCTACCCCTACCTCGACGGCTACCGCAACACCCCTGACACCAACTTCGGCACACCGTAATGGCGGCGCGTCGTCCCGCCACCCTCCGCAACGAGCCTCCGCAGAGGCAGAACACGCAGGCTGTCGGCACGCCTGCGCCGATGCGTGGGCTGGTGGCCAACGCGCCGATCTACGGCACCGATGCGGGGAACCACGAGACGGCGATCTGGCTGTTCAACATGATCCCGAGGGAGATGGGGGTCTCGGTGCGACCCGGCTCCAAGGAAACGGTGACCGGCCTGCTCGACAAGGACGCGCTGCCGGCGGACGTCCGCACCCTGATGTACTACAACTCGGTGGTGGCGCAGAGCAGCGGCGGCATCGACTTCGCGTTCGCCGTCACCAACGACGGCATCTTCGACGTCACCGCCGGGGGATCCGGACCGCACGCCAAGGTGCTGAACTGGCCGATCAAGGACGCGGAGAAGGCCGGCTGGTGCTCGGTCCTGAACTACACCAACGTCGCCGGCGATCACTTCCTGCTGGTGTGCGACGAGGCCAACGGCTACTACGTATTCGACGGGCTGGTGTGGACTCAGGGGACCGTCAGCACCACCGGTCCGATTTCGGCTCCCGATCCTGCCGATCTGGTCCAGCTCGTGGAGTGGAACGCGAGGGTCTGGTTCGTCGAGCGCGACACGGCCAAGGCGTGGTTCACCGACCCCATCGCCTTCACCGGCGAGGTGCAGACCTTCGACCTCGGGAGCCGCTTCAAGAAAGGCGGTCACCTCGTCCAGCTCAGCACGTGGACGGTGGACGACGGCGCAGGGATGGACGACAAGCTGGTGGCGGTCGGCTCCGCTGGCGACCTGCTGGTGTGGGAGCTGTCCGGCACGTTCAACCCGGAGAACTCCGACGACCTGCGGGTGGTGGGTCGGTGGTTCGTCGGCACCGTCCCCGAGGGACGCCGGGTGCTGTCGGACTGGGGTGGCGACGTCCTGATCGCCTCGGACTTCGGGTTGCTCAAGCTCTCGGCGCTTCTCGGCGGCATGGCCTCGCTCGACGACGACAGCTACATCACCAAGAACATCACCCGGTATTTCCGCAGCTTCATGGAGACGGTGCGCGACGAGTACGGCTGGCAGTTGGAGCTGAACCCCGCGGAAGGGGTCGCCATCGTGTCGGTCCCCAAAGAGAACCCGACCTCCACCCCGATCCAGTTCTGCTTCAACATCAACACCGGCGCGTGGTCGATGTTCCGCGACCTCGACATGCGCTGCCTGAACAAGAACGGCGGCGGCTTTTTCTTCGGCACCTCGGACGGTCGGGTGCTCCAGATGACCGGGTTTGCCGACGCCGTGAGCCTCGACGGACTGACCGGCCAGACCATCGTCTACTCCCTGCTGACCCACTACTCGAACGTGGGGACGCCGGCCAACTGGAAGCGGGTCCAGTTCATCCGTCCGAGCTTCATCGGCCAAGGGGTCCCCACGTTCGGCGTGCAGGCGCGCTACGATTTCGACCTGTCGGAGGTGCTCAACAACCCACCGTTCATCAAGTCCGATGCGGCGCTGTGGGATGCCGCGGTGTGGGACATCGACGTATGGGCCGGGGCCTCGCAGAGCTACATCAATATCATCGGCGGCCACGGGATGGGTCGGCATATCGCTATCGCCATGCGCGGAGAATCCTCGGTGGAGCTGTCGCTGGTCGGGTTCGACCTGATGTACGACACGGGGGGGATGCTGTGATCGTCTTCCGGCCACTGATGCTACCTGCCGACATCCCGTGGCTGAAGGAGCACGTGAAGTGCGTGCTGTGCGAGGACACCAAGGGGATCGTGGCCGAGCGCGATGGCGTGATCGTGGCCATGTACGTGCTCGACTCGTGGAGCCACAACAGCGTCCAGTGCCACCACGCCGTGCTCGACCCGCTGGCTTTCAAGCACGGCATCCATATCGAGGTGGTGCGGTACGTTTTCGGGGTCTGCGGACGCAAGCTGATCATCGGCCTGACGCCGGCGAACAACGCCAAGGCGGTCAGGATCGCCAAGCACTTGGGGTTCACCGAGCACACCCGCATCCCTGACGCTTATGATGTCGGGGTGGACTACATTATTTTCAGGATGACGGCAGAAGAATGTCCGTACTACGAGGAGAGCAGGCATGCAGATCGCACCGCAGCGTAACCAGAGAATGGCCACGGCGTCGCCGGGTGGCGGCACCAACGTCGTCATGCCGCAGCAGCAGCGCGGATCACCACGCGCTCGCGCGCTCAGGACGATCCCCAACCGGTCGTCGATGACACCACAGGGTGCGC
>Ga0255055_10003548_pt1 | contig 10511 bp, 10 predicted proteins | sample JV7_2_27_MG_FD_188633 | JGI IMG/M metagenome (GOLD analysis project Ga0255055, IMG submission 188633) | Seawater microbial communities from Jervis Inlet, British Columbia, Canada - JV7_2_27 | ecosystem: Environmental > Aquatic > Marine > Inlet | place: Canada: British Columbia | collected... | reverse complement strand
GAATAAATTACTAATTGGAAATTCTGCAATGGATTTTATTTGTGATATTCTCTTTTCTCTTTCAATTTCAGGTTCATAATAAATAATAGGAAGAACTTTGGGAACAATTTTACATAATTGTCTTGCAGATATAAAGAGCAAGTAGATACTACAAAGCAATAGAACAGCAAATACTATTGCAAATACAATTACATTTGTTGCTCTATCAATCTTATCTAGTTCGAAGAAATCCAGTTTGATACTTCTTTGGGAAAGTATAATAATCAAAATTAGATTAATAAACAACAAAATTGCTGTTACAAAGCTAAAAAGGAAAAGTGATTCATTGTATGTTAATAGTCGTTCATTTCTTGTTGTATGACATCTATCGATAAAATTCTGATTATATTGACTCTCAGCTTCTTTAAGAATTTCAGGAATTAATCTCTTCTTGATTTTTGATTCTATAATCGTTCTTTCTTTTTTTGTTAATTTTAATTCCATATCAGTTATTGGTACTGTTTTTTCTTGTAGAATAAAACCTCTGGGTCGTAGAAAAACTCTTTCCAAATTATTTCTCAAGTTTTGTTCAATATTCCTACGAACTCTACCTCCTCTAAAGATAAGTTTAGGTCCAATGAGATAAAGAAATAAAATTGGGACTATAAAAAATACAAACACTAATATGAAAGAGTATTGGAAATCCTGTGTTCTAAGACCTGTATAAATTATGTATACTAGTATTTCAATTAGAAAAGGCAAAATTAAACCAAAACTAATCCTCAAGATAAGAGGTTTGAGTGTGGAACTTGAACTGAGACTCATTAAAAACAGATTTTTCTTCTTATTTAAATGTATAATGGTTAAAAGATAAAATCAAATTAAATTCCAACAACATTATCATTTTGGAGTTTTTCGTATGTTTCCCTAATTTCCTTCCCAATCCAATCTTTATCTATTTCTTTAGCTAAATCATATTCTACTAAGTCAGATAAACATTGTAATCGAAGTCTCTCTACTCCATTTTGAGCATATAGCTTCGATTCTTCAAGTAACTGTTTTCTTCCTAGTTCTTTTATCTTATCTATTGTCCAATCAATAGGTAGTTTTTCTATATATTCTTGTTTTTTCAAAAGAAATAATAGTATTTGGAAAGCTAAATTATGCTGTTTATTTCAGAAAATTTCTTACTGAGAATTAGCAGCTGTTGCAATTTGAATTGTGATTTAATAGCCTTTTTTTCTTCAATTTCAGAATTGATAAAATGCAATAGGGAAACTGTTTTGACTATATCCTGAACATTCGTAGCGCTATGAATTGAAACAGACTGAAAAACACTAACAATTTTCTTGTCTGTTAAATTTTCATTAAGTAATGTTCTTCTAGATATTTTGTCATCTTGAGACAATTTGAAAAAAACCTTGCTTGAACATACACGAAATACGTCATCAAGAGATTTTCTTTCATTTAATATCAAAATCTGGATATCAAATCTGTTTATCCATCTATTATAAAACGCTAAAGATGAGTTTATGTTTCCATATCTACCTAGAAAAGTTGCTAACGGAGTTTGTTGACCTAGTAATTTCTCAATTTTTTCGTTTGAAACATCAATATCAAAGGGAATAAGAAATACTCTATCAGTTAAGCATTCTTTAAATAAATTCGACAATGTAGTTGTAGAACATGCATCAGAATCATCTGATCGCTCAACAACTTTGACAGACAAATCATCTAATTCTAGAAGTAGGTTTGAGTCCGAAATTTCTAGATTTTCAGGTTTTGAGATTATTATCTCATTGACATATTTTTTCAAAACTCTAAGTTGTTGCAGTAATAGATCCTCATAATGATCCACTTGGCTCAAACCTAGAATCAAACCAGTAGTGTGTAACTGACTTTTTTCACTCTTTGAAATGTTTTCTTCTGTTTTTTCCAACAAAGATTTCAAAGAACTATGCATATTCGAACCTCACAATTTGAAGTCTTCAACTATCCTTTTTATGAGCTTATATATATCATTTTCAAGAAAAGCATTGGTTTTGTCTACAAATTCAGTTATTCTTCTTTCAAATTCCTTATAATTTTTATCACTACTATAAACATAAAGAATGTCTCTGGTCTCTATAATTTTGAGAGAATCAGCAAATTCCTTAGTCCAGAATAACACCTTTGGATACTTTTTTTCTTTGAAACCCTCTATCAGAATTATATCTGGTTTAATAAGATTAGTTGAGTATTCTATAATTTCAGATACATCTAGTTGACTATTATAGGTAATTTGAGTAACATTTTCAAAAACTGCTACTGATAAATCTGAACCTGATTCTATAAAAATATCGGTATCTTTTTTTGAAAGACTATATTTATGATTTCTAGCTGATTTTATTGTCAAAACTTTTAATTTTTTTTTCTTTAAAGCTTTAATCAGAGAAGAAATGAATGTAGTTTTTCCTGAATCAGAAAAACCAACTATTTGTAATATTCTTGGATTTTTCATTCTGCGAAATTCCTTATTTTGAAAAATTTCATTTTTCTTTATGTTTGAGAGCTTTTGCTCCATAAATCAGTTTTTTGGCAGTTGTAACTCCAATTCCTCTAACTTTGCTTAACTCTTCAGGATTAGAATTAATGACTTTCTCTATATTATCGTATCCTCCTTCTTTTAGAAGCATTGCAGTTTTATCTCCTATTCCCATGATATCAGTAATCTTGAGTGAGATTTTTTCTTCTATAATAGGTTCTATCTTTACAGCAGGTTTAGGAGTAGGTTTCTTAGCAGCAAGCTTCTTCACAGATGGCATTGCTTTTTCTATAGGTTCTTCATCTTCAGCTATTTCTATTTCAAAAGGCAATTCAGTTTCCTTCTTCTTTTTTGGAGGAACCTTAGCTTTGACAGGTTTTAGTTTTTCTTCTGTAGATGGAGGTACTGGAATCTCATATTTTTCAGGATCTATTCTTTTAGGAGGTTTTAGTAGAGTTTTTAGTAGAGTATCTGTTTGTTCCTTAACAGCTTCACTTTTCTTCTTAAGATGTTCAACTTTTTCCTCCTCTATCTCTCTCCTCATTCTCAGATATTCACTAGGACGTAACAATATCTCTGAAGGAGGAGCTAATTTTCGTTGCTTTGTTGGTTCTGGTTTGGAAGATTTAGTTTTTTTTTGGTCTGGAATTTGACTTGGTTTTGTTGTTGAACCAAAAATAACATCTATAGTTTCTCTCTTCCTAAGGTATTCGCTTGGTCGAAGTAAGTTTTCAGTAGGAGGTGGTTCTTTTTCTATTTTTGGAGATGCTTTAGTAACAACAGGATCTCCTGTTACACCCATAGCTTGAACAGGTCTATCTTCTATCATAACAATCGTATCTCTCTCTTTCAAAACCTCGCTTGGTTTTAGTAAAGTATCATAAGGAGCTAATTCCTTTTCTTCTTCTTTCTCTTCTTTGATTGGAGGTAGAGTAGTTACTGTCGGTGAAACTGTTTCTACTTCTTTGAACATTTCACTTGGTTTGAGAAGTTGATCTTTCACAAAAGATTCCTCAGTTGAAATCTCTGCTAAAATATCGGGAACAACCTTTTTCTCCGCAGGAGATTTGAGAGGTTGAGTAATAACTTTTGCTTCTCTTATTTCAAAACCTGAGGAATGTAAAGATACACCTCTTCCTATACTTCTAACCGTTTCAATAAGCTGATAGAAGTTTATATTTGTAATTCCAATATCAGAGAAATATTCCGAAAGCCAATTAGAAAATCGATGAACATTGACATCAGAACCTAATTTCTGTTCCCAAAACGTGATAATTGTGTTAGCTAGTTGGTCAAATGAAGTAAATTTATGTGTCTCTATGACATGCTTCCCATCATACAGATCTAAAGTTCCAGTCATAGTTTCGCTAAATACATTCTCTTGTGGTTTTATTATTACTCCATAGCGATAACTACCTATCAAACTTCTTCGAGTTGGTCTTGTTGACATTATCTCTCAATATTAAGATATACAATACAATTTAAAAAAAGTTGCTAATAGGAAAAAGAAAAAGAAAAGGGGAGAAAGAAGGAATTTATACTGTTGCCTCTTCAGGTTTTGACCAAGTAGGTCGTTCTTCTTTATCATATGTTTCCATAACTTTTTCTCGAACCTGAGTAATGTCTTCTTGAATGTCTTTAGATAGACGTGTCCGTCTTCCAGGATGTCCTCTGAATGGATCAGTGATGTAGTAGAATAGTATTGTTTTGTATGCTGTTGAAATAGGACGAAGAATGGCAGTCATGGGTAGATATCCAAAGAAGAAGAATAGTATAGCTATTGCTACTCCAAAGACAGCTATATTAGTAATATCTCCTAACTCAATACCTAACCAATAGTATCCTACGAAGAAACCTCCAACTGCGAACATAGCAAAAGTCATAGCTGTAAACAATCCTTTAGCAATACCTACACCTGTTTTACCAATTATAATGTCAGCACCTGAATCTAAAGCTAGATCGGAAGATCGGAAAATACTTTTTCCAAAACCTTGTTTCTCAACTACTATTAAGGTGAGGGTATAATAATTCAGGAATTTAAGTATCTTAAACATCCATCTCAGTAGTATGATGAAAATGAAGAATATAACATAGAGAATTTTCTTTGTAATTTTCCAGAATTTAAAGAATTTAGAAGTTTCTTTTATTTTCTTAGCTGCAAAGTACTGTACAATCTTGATTATCCAATCAAAGAAAGACATAAACATGCCAAAAAGTACTATACTTCCCTTAACTTTCCAGATTTCTTTTATTGCGATTCTTATACTTGCATCTTTGTAGTTATTCCAACGTTTGAACATACATATGTTAATAGCATCAGTGAAGTACAAAGTTGTCCAATATATCATTAAGAAGATATAAATCACTACGAAAAACACGAGCATTTGAACCCATTTACTCTGATCTGTGAGAAAGTTTCCAATATTATAACCTGTCCATACACTTGCTGCAGTTCCTAGTACAAAAGTAATAATTGAACTAAATGCAAAGAACAGGATAGGTAACAGAGTTCTTTTGTTTTCGTTTACAGCTTCACAGCTTGTTTCGAAAATTTTTGCACCTAGAATTACTCTTTTAACGACAAGAATAACAATTACAAGAAGTATAACTGCTGGTGCAAGCATCGCAGCTCCTATCCATACTTGGTCAAGTAATATCAAACTTGTAACTCCTCCCCCAATTAGAAGCAAGGGGATTCCAAAAATGGTTCCTATAACTATTTCAGCACCGAAATAGCTCATAAACCACACTTCTAGGAATGCAATGATTAAACCTACAACAAAAAGAATTGCTACTCCACCAATAATCCAATATTTTACCGTATCATCAATGGTGTAAGTTGTTAGTTCACTCAGATCCAATCCTCGAATCTTCCCAACAATCCAATCTATCGTTCCTTGGTTTTGTTTTGTCAAATCATAGATAGAGTAAACTCCAAATGCATAAGCTGCAAGGACTAGCAAAGACCATAAGTAAAAGACTGAGCCTAAATCTCTGACTTTTCTTTCTTCTGTAATCATGTCTATAATTCTATTCTCCTCCTTCAAAAATGTTTTCTATTTTTTTCTAAACAGATAAATAAAATTTAAGTACATTATACCGAATAGTTGAGTGTGAATATTGATCTAAATGTAATAAGTCACATCGTACTTGACGACAAGGTATTTTATTCTGAAGAACCAATCCTAACTGTAAAGGAAGTATTAGGAGGACCTGTCTCTTTTGCAAGTATGGTTATTCCTCTCCTATCAAAACAAGTTGTTGGAATAACATCAATAGGTCAGAATTTCCCAAAGAAATTCATTCAGTATTTTGATAATATCGAAAACTACACACTAAGATATTTCCAATCTGGTAATACTACGAAATTTCTACATGAAATACATGATCAAAAGAGAAACTTATTTTTACTTTCTAAAGCAGATAATCTAGATAATTTCATTCCACTTCAAGCTGGAGCTAACGCCTGTTTGATTTCACCAGTATATGATGAAATAACAAAATCATCCGTTGAATGGGCAATGAAGAATCACAATTTTGTTGGAATAGATGTACAAGGTTTTATGAGAAAGAAAGATAAAAATAACCGAATTTTCACATCTTTTGATGAACAATTCATGAAATGGTTAATCCAATCCGTGGATATTGTTAAATTCTCATACAATGAAGCCGCTAGCTTTACTCAAGAAAAATCTTTGAAAGAGATTCTAAATTCTTTACCATCAGATAATATACAAATTATAACAATGGGAGACAAAGGTTTGGTATACTCCAATAAAGGGAAACATTACAAACTTTCAGCTCCTACTAGAAAGGAAAAAGATCCTACTGGTTCTGGAGATGTTTTAATGACTTTTGTACTTTCAGACACTGAAACGAAAACTGAATTAGATTTCTTGTTAGCCTACGGTATGGCTCTTGTTGCTGAAAAGGTTGAGCATCACAAAGTAGAAGCTCTTCCAGAAAAAAATTATGAGGAGATTGCTGAAAAAATATTAGAAACAAAGAAAGAAATCAAATAAAATTTACTTACTGCAAGCTAATTTCGAGTGTATTCAATGTAGTATTAAGAATCTCATCATAATCAAGTTTCTCTTCTTCTTTGAGAGTATTTTCGATTATTGCGTTGATAATGGGGTGTTTTGGTCCCAGTAAATCACATACTTCAGGACCAGCTGAGATATCAAAAGTTTCTATTTTTCTAGATAAGGTCACAATTTCATCTTTATCAAATGTTATTAGTGGTTTTAATACTCGGTATCGAGCGGCTTGTTCAATCACCTGTATGTTTGTAAGAGTCTGACTGGAAACTTGACCTAAGCTCTCTCCTGTTGCAATAAAACTAGCTTCTTCAGTATCTGCGATAGTACCAGCTAATTGAAGCATATAGCGTTTCATTAGAACAAAATAATAGGAATGTCTACAGTTATCAACAAAAGATTGAAGGGCATCAGCTATATCCATGATATACAATTTTTTCCATCCGAATTTCTCAGCAATTTGCTTGCTTTTATCAATTGATTCTCCACCAGCGAAGTCTATATTGGAAAGATGCAATGGTATTATTTCATAATCTTGTTTTTGAAGAAGATAGCCTGCAATAGTGCTATCGAAACCACCGCTCAATAACAAAATGACTTTACGAGTACTCATCAAACCTAAAAACACTAATCAACTTAAAAAGGAATTGTTTTTATAACTAATATCTTTCTTAAAACCGTAAAAATGTTAATCTGGATTATATTGGGTTTTGCAGTTCTTCAAGGTGTGCTAGAATGGCTTCCAGTTAGTTCAAGTGGTCAAACTATAATTCTACTTACAGAAGCAATGAATATTAATCCTGATGATGCTCTTACATTATCTTTATGGTTGCATCTTGGAACATTAATTGCAGTTTTAGTGAAATATCGAAAAGAATTATGGCTCTTTATAAATCCAAAAATTCAAGATGAAGAAATAAAGAAATGGAGATTATTTTTAGTTTTGAGTACTATTGGAACAATAATCGTAGGTATTCCCTGTTATTTCCTAGTTAGAGCTTTTATAGATTCACCGGAATTAGGAGATTATACAACACTTGTGATAGGTATAGCGCTTCTAATTACTGCGTTAGTTCTATTCATTTCAAAAAAAGAGAATGTGGAGGGAGAAAAACTAGAAGAGATATCAAAAGTAAAAATGGTTGGAAGTGGATTGTTACAAGGTTTTTCTATTATTCCAGGAATAAGTCGATCAGGAATAACAATGGGAGGTTTACTTTTAATGAATGTTGAAAAAAACGATGCCGTTAAAGGTAGTTTTCTTATGAGCATTCCAGCTGTAGCAGGTGGCTTCATCTTATCTTTAACTGATGTATTAAGTAAAGGGAACAGTGTTCTTATTATTGAGTGGTGGCAATTGATATTAGCTATTATTTTCACTGCTGTCATAGGATATTTCACAATGGAGCTATTCATTTTCATTGCTAGAAAATATAATTTTGCTATAATTTGTCTGATCCTCGGGATAATTGCAATTGTGCTATTTTCGCTTCGATGGGTTTGAAGACTATATCTAGAACTCAAATAGACTATGTGAATATTTAAATAGAATAAAACGGAGAAATATTAACCCTTCGTTAATGTAAAACTTAAGTTACAATTAGCGAAAACATTAAATTTGTTGAGCAAGATATTAGCATAGGTTCAAAACAAATCCAAGTCCAGCTCTGCTACTAAAAAAACTAGGTGATTACATGTCTTTCTATGAATTTCGAAAACGAGTTATGGAAGAAAAGAAGAAAAGAGAACAACAGGATAAACAAACCAAAACAGAAGGACCTCAAGAAACTGTTGTGGGGAGAAACAAATTTAGTGTTGCATTATTAGGTCTAGAAAAAGCTGGAAAGACATCATTAGTTAAGAAACTTCTAAAACAAGAAGACATAGTTGTTAGACCTACATACGGAGTGAATCTAGAAAACTATCAATATCGTGATTTAAACTTTACATGTTTTGATCTTGGAGGACATCAACCTTTCCGTTTAAGCTTATGGAAGAAGTTTATTGAAAGAGCGGATGCTGTGATTTACTTAGTTGATTCAGCAGATCATTCTAGATTTGAAGAATCAAAACAAACATTCTGGCATTATATAAACTTCGCAAAACAAAGTGCTCCAGTGCTATTTTTAGCAAACAAAAGTGATTTACCAAACTCAAAAGAGATAACTGAAGTAAATGAAGCTTTTGAATTAGATAAGTTCTTGAGAAATCTTAGACCATTTAATATAAAGAAAGCTTCAGCTCTAACTGGACAAGGAGTATATGAGAGCTGGGATTGGATAGTAGATGTTCTCTGTGGAGCTCAACAGTGGAAAGTCAAAATTGGTGCTGCTGTTCTTTCAGATATTGAAGGAAATATTTTATCTGAAGCTATCTTCGGTAGACCAAGTGATCAAGCAGTAATAGCTAACGATTTCAAAAAACTTAAAGAATTAACAAAAATGTTTGCAATCGAATCAAAAGAGAGCATACAGTCTGTTAAGCTTGAAAGTTTATATAAAAAACATGTTAGTCATGTAAAGAGAGGAGCATATTGTCTTTCTGTAATGATTGATCCTATTGATCCAGTAACAAGAGCCCAGCAAATTCAATTACGTATACTTGAGAATTTCAGTAGAAATCCAGTTGAAGTTCAGAAGAATCTGAATGAAGTTTTTGAAAGCAAATTCCCATTAGAAGTAGAAGGAGGACGCCGATAGTTGAGTAGTTACCTTTCTTTTATCAGAGAAAAAAGCATTACTGATAAAGATAAAACGATACCATGTGTTGCAATTCTAGGTTTAGGTGGATCTGGAAAATCAAGTGTTGTAAGTCGTTTATTATATGGAACAGTGTCTGATGCTCAGCCACCCCAAGCAATTTGTTATGTTAGTATAAAATATGGTAAATCTGTTATAACAGTAATGGAAGCTGATGAAGAAACAACCAGAGAGAGTCCTTATTTCCAAGATATTCTAGGGGAAGTTAGTGGTGTTGTATTTGTTTTAGATGCTAAAACACAAAGACATGTTGAATCATCTTTTGAGTATATTTTCAGTCAATTGGAAAAAATACCACAAAAAACATCCATACTGATTCTTGCTAATAAGACCGATATAAAGGGTTCAGTTTCATTCCCTGACATCTTGCAAGATCCTGCTTTTCAAGTCATCATGGATGATATTGATAGATCAGTATCAATTTATCCTGTAAGTGTCCGATCTGGTGAGAATTTCTATACAGCCTTTGATTGGATTATATCTAGGATGACTGGAAGAACACCGCTTAGAGAAGAAGTAACCCCCAAACGAGTAATCATATTACAAGAAGGAGGAGTACCAGCTTTTGATTACACCTTTGATGCTTCAATTGAAGAACATGATAGCACTCTTCTTGGTGGATTGATTAGTGCTCTTAATATTATGGCTTCAACCATCTTTGAAAGTGAATCTGTAATGGATGTAGTTAAACTTGGAGTGGTAAAGATGGTAATAAGAAAGATGGGAGGGTGGAGTATAGTGCTTTTCGTAGATCGAGATGATGCAGAATCTAAAGCACAATCTTTGGCAGAAGAGATTCTTAATGCATTCATCGAAGAAAAAGAAAGAGATCCAACGAAAGAAATGCCAAAACAAACAAAGTATGAAATATTGAGTAAGATTCCTGAAATTGCAATCTTACTTGATCAACAACCCAGTAAAGAGGATAATATATAAGGAGATTAAAAATGATAAATCCGAATGTAGCTAAAGAACCATCTTTAATTTTTAGTATATTCAAAGATTATGGACCAGAAATAATGTTCAACAACTCAAATCTAGATGAAAATACAGCTTTAACACTTGTAATGAGCGGTATGACATTGGTTGAGATGAACAAACAATCTATTGGTAAAGTGGATGGTACAAAAAACCCAAAAATGTTAGGACCAATTCCAGTTCCTGATAATGAAACTCTAAAAGCAATTGCTATTCCTTTTGAAACAAAGA
>Ga0255055_10003547_pt1 | contig 10511 bp, 7 predicted proteins | sample JV7_2_27_MG_FD_188633 | JGI IMG/M metagenome (GOLD analysis project Ga0255055, IMG submission 188633) | Seawater microbial communities from Jervis Inlet, British Columbia, Canada - JV7_2_27 | ecosystem: Environmental > Aquatic > Marine > Inlet | place: Canada: British Columbia | collected... | reverse complement strand
CTGCCCGTATCGCTTCAGAATCCGGATTAGGTTGAAGAGGGCGAATACGACCACGATACTCGCCATGACGCCCACCAGCAGCCAGAAATCGCCACCCAAAGAACTCTCAGAGAGTCGAACGCGGACGATCTGCACCGAGAGAATCGCCATGAAGCCACATATAAGCAGTGCCAACCAAGAAATCAGGTTGGCGTTGGTTGCACGGAAAGCATGCTGAGCCTCGACCGAGCGGCCACCCGAGCCACCACGGACCGAGCGCTTGGCATTGGCGGTAAGCAGCGCCAGCAGGGCCAGGAACGGACTGAAAACCACGTTCAAGCTGGGGACGAACATGACCGCGATGAAGGACCGATCGGTCCAAGGGCCTACATAGCTGACAAGCGCGTAGATGAATACCGAGAGACTCGTGAGAAAGCACATGCCGAGGGCCAGCTTGGCCAAGCCCGCCCCCTTCGGCTCACCACCGACCAGCGGCGCGGTAGCCTTCTTGCCCTGCTCCTCCGTGACCGCCAACGCGAGTCCCCGAGCCCTGGAATGGAATCGGACATAGAGCCCCAGACCTCCGAGCAGCAGGGTCGCAGTGCCGGTGAGGTTACCGGCGACCGGACGGCCCGCCAGACTGATCCCGAAGCCGACCAAGAGCGACAGCACCATCACGATCACGCAACCGAGGCGCCAGCCACTCACGAGCCGGCGTGCCGTCGCCCGATCGGCAAGCGCCTCGCCGACGTAGACGCCAAAGAGCAGGCCCTTGCGGGTGATATGCGGGAGGATGAGGAATATTCCGCCAATCAGGAGCACCCGGAGCGTTAGGAACAGATTCACCACTGCTGCTTCAGTCATCGTGGTCCTCCTTGCCGCCATCCAGGGCCAGCACCTCGCGCCGCATGACCGACAGCAGTTCTTCGGTCGCCATACCCGCCTGGCGCAAGCGTGCGAGTGTGATCCGCATCTGCTCGAGCAATCTGGCACGTGCCGAGTGCTCGATCTCGTCCGCTGGTGCCGATACCGCGACGCCGGAGCGATCGCGGATGACGAGAAAGCCCTCGCCTTCCAGGAGCCGGTACGCTCGGGCGATGGTGTTCAAGTTGACTCCAAGATCCCCCGCAAGCTGACGCACAGACGGGAGCGCCGTCCCCGGACCCAGGTCGCCCGACACAACCAGCCACCGTACTTGGTCCGCGACCTGCTCGTAGACCGGGTCGTCGAGACTACGGTCGATCGTGAGCGTCAACATTATGGAGAAATTGTATACTGAATTGTATACACATGTCGAACTCGCCCTGATACCAGTCAGTGTGCTCGATTGCCCTACCACCGCATCGTGAGCCTGCGGGAGTTCGTGGCGGCGGGCTTGGAGGGGTGGCCGGGGTGGCCCTTCTAGCGGTAGGCCTCACGGCGATGCGCGATTTTGACGACCAGGACGAGTAACCGCCTGTCCCTGACCATGTACAGGATTCGGTAGTCGCCCTCGCGAATGCGGTAAAAGGTTTCGGTCTGGCCCTTGAGCCCAACCGCCCCCGGGGGTCGTGGTTCTGCACCCGACCTTCTCAACCGCAAGCAAACCCGTCGCTGGATAGGGCGATCGAGTTTGCGTAGTTGGCGTGCGGCGGCAGGCGAGAGCTCGACTTGGTAGGGCGCCACGACCTAGAGCCCGAGCTCTTCCCGGATGCTTTCGAGAGGGATCGTGCCCTTCTGGTTGGCCTCGGCGAAAGCCTTTTCGGCTTCTTCTAGGTCGATTTGGTCTTCGAGACGCTCGATCAGTTCGAGGTCCTCGATTGGCACGACCGCGGCAATCTCCTTGCCGCGGCGGGTGATGCGCACACGATCCTTGGCGTAAGCGACTCGGTTCAGCACTTCGGCCAACTTCTCACGTGCATCGGAGGTGTTGAGGGTATCCATGGTCATTTTCCTGTACGTATTGTACAAAAAGTACACATGTCATGCAATTGAACCTACTGACAGAGACGGAATCCTGCCAACAGAGCTTGTGTGTCGATCTGTGCTTCAGGAGCTGGGACTCGCAATTCAACACTGGTGGAGCGGACAACCCCAATCCCTAGGGCCCTGCGATGACAATCTGTACTTCGACGGCAGCCAAATAGCGGCTGTTCGGGCGTCAAGAACCTACCCCGCCTCCTGCCCGCTCCAACCGGGCCCGCGCACCACCCGGCCCGGTGTGGCGCCGGTGTGCTCCCCATCCTCGAGCACCTGCTCTCCATTGACGAACACGTGGACCATTCCGGTTGCGTACTGGTGCGGCTCGACGAAGGTCGCGTGGTCCTGGATGGTCTCTGGATCGAAGACGACCACATCGGCGAAAAAGCCCTCTTTCAATTGACCCCGCCGGTCGATCTCGAGGTTCTGGGCGGGCAACGCAGCCAGCTTGCGGATCGCCTCTTGCAGCGTGATCACTTGCTCATCGCGCACATACTTCGCCAGCACACGGGCGAAGGCTCCGTAAGCGCGCGGGTGCGGGTTGCTCTCGAGGAATACACCTTCCGGCGCCAGCGATGCTTCATCGGAGTTGAAGCTCACCCAGGGCAGCGCAATCGCCTTGCGAATTACGTCCTCGGACTGAGTGAAATAGATGGTGGATATGCGGCTGCCGTCTTCGATGATCAGATCCATCGCGGTGTAGCGCGGATCCGCTCCCCGCAGCTCTGCGACTTCGGCCAGCGTCTTGCCCGTCAGCGGTTTGAGCTCCTCGTTCTTGAATCCCACCAGCAGGATGTTGTCCGGCGAGCCAGCGCCCAGGTACAAGTTTTCCCACTCTTCGGAATCTTCAAGCATCTCCCGAGCCATTCGGCCGCGCAAAGCAGGATCCTGCATCCGTTCCAACGAGGCCTCGAAACCGCCCTCCTGGACCCAGGGCGGGATGGCGGCGTTGAGCCCGGTGCCGCCCGCCGGATAGGGGTACACGTCCGCGGTGATCTGCAGTCCTTCGGCGCGGGCGCGCTCGACCATCTCGACAGCCGTATCGAACAGTGGCCAATTGGACTGCCCGGATGACTTGAAATGGTAGATCTCGGCCCTGATCTGGGCCTCGCGCGCGATCGTAAGGAGCTCCTCGAGGGCCTCCAGCATGTTCGCGCCCTCGTCCCGCATGTGGGAAATGTACATTCCGTCGTATTCGGCGGCCGCTTTGGACAGAGCGATCAGCTCGTCGGTCTGCGCGAAACTCCCAGGCGGGTAGATCAGCGAGGAAGCCACCCCCAGTGCGCCGTCCGCCATCGCCTGACGGACCAGGTCGCGCATCTGATCGAGCTCCTCCGGCGTGGGCGCGCGGTCGTCTTGCCCGATCACGTAGGCGCGCGGCGTGGCCGCGCCGATGAACGACGCCACGTTGGGGGAGATGCCCCGCCGCTCGAGATACTCGAGATACTCCGCCAGTGTCGTCCACTCGATGCTGTATTGAATATCGCCCTGCAACCGGAGCATCTCTGCCTTCATGGCATCGTTGAGGGGGCCCATGGAGTCGCCCTCGCCCATGATTTCCAGCGTTACGCCCTGGCGAATGTCACTTTGCGAGCGTCCGTCCTCGATCAGCGACTCGTTTGCCCAAGACATCATGTTGACAAAGCCTGGTGCCACCGCCAGACCGGAGACGTCCAACTCTTGTCGCCCCTGAAATCCGCCGAGCTCGCCGATCGCCACGATGCGATCACCGTCTATGGCGAGGTCGGTGACCCTGGGCGGGTCGCCGCTGCCATCGTACACAGTGCCTCCGCGCAGGATCAGATCCACCTCCTGACGAGCGGCACAGGCCGCTAGTGAGGTGAGAACCAAGACCATGAATACCTGTCGAGCCATCATTCCTCCTCATCGTTCTCCGGCACGGCGAAGGCCTCGTCCAGGCTTTCGTCCGGCCGTCGAGCTCGTTGCGCACATCTTTGGCCGATTCTCGCGCCGACCATGGCTCCCCCCGGGGAAGGGCTCGATCCTACTCCAGCGAGTTGGGGCAATGCCACTCGGTGGGGAGGAAACCTACAGAAAGGCTTGTATGGCTGCGGGTTGGAGGGGTGGCCGGGGAGGGGGTGAAGGGGGCCGAGCTCGAGGTGATTGCTACAATCGCCCCCCCGAAGACAAGGAGCTGCCTATTCCTGACGGTAATTCCCGCCGAGCAAGCTCGACAGCGAAGTACGCCACGGCGGATCCGGTTCGCGTGATGATGATCGGCCGGGAGAACTATCTGCTGCGGCTTGTCGTGGCGGTTCGCTCGCTGACCGACAACCTCGGCACCGACCAGTCCCTCTCGATCAGGATCGTCGAGGACGGACTCTCGAACCGATCAAAAGAGCGGCTGATGCACTCGTGGGATCTGGAACGCACGACCGTAGAGTGGCTGCCAGTGGATCTGGGAGGCCGGATCGATCCGATCACGGTGAGTGGGCTCCCCCCCATCTATCTGACCCGTCTCTCCGCGCCGAGCTACGTGCCGGAGGACTGGGATCGTCTGATCTTCCTTGATCCGGACGTTCTGGTGGTGACCGACATCGGACTCCTTTGGCGCCAGCCACTCGGCGACCACCATGCTCTTGCGACTCGTGACCCCTTTGTCCCGATCCTGTCGCATCCGGATGGTCTGGTCGAGTGGAAGGACGCGGGGCTTCCGCCTCGGGCCCCCTATCTGAATGCGGCCGTGATGCTGATCGATGTCGCCAAGTGGCGCCGCGACGAGGTCCCGCGGGCGGCGGCAGACTTTGTCGATCGTTTCGGCGACAGCATCCGCTTCGGCGATCAGGATGTCCTCAACGCTGTCCTCCACGACAGGTGGGGCGAGCTCGATCCGCGCTGGCAAGTCCACCCCCGGCTTCTCCAGCGGCCCCGTTTGGCGGCCCGTTACCTCGACGCTGCCGTTATCGAGAAGATGTCTCGGGATCCCCGGATCTATCACTTCGGCGGTCGGCTCAAACCGTGGGACTACCGGGCTCAGCACCGCAGCGATGCGCTCTTCTACGAGTATCTGGATCGAACCGATTGGAGGGGTTGGCGTCCACCGGCAAGCCTCAAAGGGGGCCTGTTTCGTCTCTATGATTCGCCCTTACGCGATTGGCTCCACCCACTAGAAGTCCGAGCGGGTGCTACCGCACGAGCGCTGGCTCGGTCCTTCCGGCGGCGACATAGCTCTAGGTGACAATTCGGTTCGCGCACGAATCGAAATAGCCAGGCGGCGGCTCGGACGCCAATGGCTCCAGTGGCGGAATTCCCTCTCGGCTGGACCGTCGCGAACCGCCGACCAAACGAATCCTCGACAGAGACTTTCGATCCAGATGCGAGCGATCATCATCGTCAGATGAACCCCGTTGCAGGAGTGCTGTCCAAAACCGAAGGGTGAATACTGGGAGCTGTTGAAGCTAGCAGCGGAGAATCGGTCCGGGTCGAAAGTATCCGCGTCTCGAAAGACCGCCGGGTCAGCGTGGCTCTCCCTGACACAGATTCTCAGCAACCAACCAGCAGGCATCTTGAAGCCGTCGAACTGGAACTCCTCGACGATCTCACGATACAGGTATTCACTTTGTGCCAGACGTAGCGTCTCCCAGACGATACGGTCCGACAGATTCGAGGTGATTGCCGAATCGAGCTCGCCGCGTAATCGAGCTACCCATCCCTGATGATCCCCGAGCATCTTGACCAGCCATCGAAGCAGGCCCACGACGTTGTCGGACGAGATCTTGTGAGTAAAGAGGAGATTGTCCGTCGCGGTCGGATCCGGCAATCCTTCATCGGATTGAACGAGTGCGTCGAGCGCTGATACAGGCGCCTGACATTCTCCACCCGCTCTTAAGGCTTCGGCCTCCCTGACAACCCACTGGCGCAGCCCCGCCAAAGCCTCCCGCGCTCGATCACCGAGCGGCGAGCCAAGAGACTGATCCCGCAGGGGCGGGTAAAGCTCTTCGAACTCGTCGGAAGAATCGCTACCGGGTTGCACCCCGAAGAGCACACTCAGAAAGGATCTGCTGACGAAGCGCGCCAAGTAGGGCTCCGGAGAGACGGCCTGGCCCCGAGCGCTGGCCAACGCCATCGCCTCGAGCTCCTCTCTAGCCGCAGCTCTCGTCACCGACTCGGACGCGTGCACCACCGGCGGACTCAGAGCGGTCCGAAAGATACTCGAATACCGGCGGTGGGTATCGTCGTCCATATACCGTAGGAATCCCCCAGGGATCTCTCTATTGAAGGGCTGCACCGAGGGCCCGAGCTGAGCGTGGTGCTCTTGGAACAGTCGTTGCCCCAGGTCGAGTCCGACCACACAAACGACCCCACGCTGGAACTGAGCCATTTTGAAGATCGGTCCGTGCCGCCTCGCCTGGCTCGAATAGAAGCCCCTTTCGACGACTGCCTCGATCGATCGCCTTGGAGACAGACTTCCCGGGGGCAGGCCCCGCGAGCGACCGAATGCCGGTCGACCTCGCCACCCTACCCAAGAAGTCACCGGCACCGTCACGAGACCTACAACTGTCAGCCAGGCCGGTCGGATCACCGCCAAGGCCACGATGACCACGATCGCGACGATGATCACAACCGCCAGAGCCGTCCACTGGCGTGGAGCCACCCGGCGCAGAGCCGGATTCAGCAACAATCGCCAAGCCGGCCAGGAACAAGCCAGAAGGGCGATCAGCGCGATGAGGGAGATGGGGCTCACGCCTGGGCAGTCAACCATGTGGGCAGAACTCTATAACCCCGTCCTCCGGTTCACCTCAGAGATGTGAGTCCATCGCACCCGAGCAGGTCGCTAAGACGGACCAAAAATTCTCCACTCATCACCAGCGCTGCGAGTTGTCTTCCATCGCACAAGCAACTGTCGCGAGCCTGTCAGGGAATGGCTGCGTGATTTGGAGCCGGAATCAAGGCGAATTATCGGCATTGACCTTCAGACCTTGATCTTACAAAGAAGCGGGCCGCTGACTTGAGGGGACGAAGATGACGTTGAACAAGAAGCACCTGGGGAGTGATTTCGAGGACTTCCTGACCGAGGAAGGCCTGCTCGAAGAGACGACTGCTATCGCGGACAAACGGGTACTGGCCTTCCAGATCAGACAGGCCATGAAGGAACAGAGACTCTCCAAAGCAGCGATGGCGCGTCGAATGCACACCAGCCGCTCCGCCGTCAACCGCCTGCTCGACCCAGACTTCCCTTCGGTGACGCTCCTCACTCTGGAGCGCGCTGCTAAAGCCTTGGACAAAAAGCTTTACGTAGAGCTCGGCTGACGTTGCGCCGCCGCCCCAATGGCCGCGAGTGGGAGGTCAAGCTCGAGCCCCCCGTCAGCCGGGTGCTGCCGGTGAGTCGCGGGGCCTTGGCGGAATTGTGGAAGGCGTTTGGGTCGGAGTGAGGCTCAGGAGGGGTGGCCGGAGTGGGGGTCGCTCACGGTCGATATGGGGGCTGGGATTTTGTCTTTGCACCACCGGGCCCAGCGGTTTGAGTCCGCTCTTCAGCTCTGGGCCGGCGACCCGCGACATCTCCCCTACAGCTGATCGGTATCCAGAACGAACTTCGCCAGGTCGTCGCGAAATCTCCGTCGCGACTCTTCGTGCAGGTACATCATGTGCCCGGCCTCATAGAGCGCGATCCGGATGCGCTCGCGCGCCTCGGGGGCGATGTCGAGGTGGGCGAGGTCATGCTTGGTCGCCAGCGTCGGGGTCGCGAGATCGTAGTAGCCCTGCTGGACCAGGAGGTGAAGGCCAGGGTTCATCGTCAGCGCCATCGCCAGGTCGCCCCGCAGGTTGGCCCATGGGACCGCCCACCCTCGAGTATCGGGAGGACGATGCTCCCAGTCCCAGTCGTCAAGGTCAGCCATGATCTCGTAGGTCTCGTCACGGCCGAAGTCGAGCTCGTCGTGCATGTACTCGAGAAAGGCCGCGGTGAATGCCGGTCCCACGGCGGGAAAGAACGGGTCGTAGTCCATGGCCTCACTCAGCGGATTGACCGAGGGGCCGATAAAGCGCGAGTCGATCCGGCCGGTGATCATGCGCTCGTCGCGCTTGAGCTCCTGCAGGAATTGCTCGTGGCTGACCCGTAGGTCAGCACGGAGCCAGTAGTCCGTCGAGGTTCCGGTGTAGGCCGCGAGCTTCGCGGCAACCGCCTCCTTCTCCTCCTTACTGATCGTGTAACCCTTCAGAAGAGCGGGAGCGTACTCGTCATAGGCGAACTGCTCGACTTCGGCGTGGAAGGTCTCGAGATCGGGCTTGTTTGGGATCGCATCGTGGTACCAGGCGGTCGCGGCGAGGGTCGGTAGGTAGAGGACGTGCGGCAGGTCGATCCCACCGCCGTCGATCCCCGAGCCCATGTCGAGAAACGGCGAGACGATCACAACACCGTTGAAGTTCATGCCGTGAACGCTCTGGAGGTGCCAGACGAGGCCCGCCGTGCGGATACCACCGTAGCTCTCCCCCAGGATGTACTTGGGCGAGGCCCAGCGTCCGTTGAGGCTGATGTACTCCTTGATGAACGAGCCCACCGAACGGATGTCCTGGTCCACGCCCCAGAAGTCCTCACCCTTGGCTTCGCCTAGCGGCTTGCTAAAGCCGGTGCCGACCGGGTCGACCATCACGAGGTCGGTGACGTCAATGATGCTGTACTCGTTGTCCACACGCTTCGCCGGCGGAGGCGGCGCGTAGCCTTCGTCCTCGACCACGACCCGCTGCGGACCCAGAACACCCATGTGGAGCCAGATCGACGACGACCCCGGACCGCCGTTGAAGGCGAACATGATCGGCCGGCGGCTGCGGTCCTCGACGCCATCCCGTGTATAGGCGGTGTAGCCGAAGCGCGCTATCGCCTCTTCCTCGTCGTTCTCGAGAATAAGCCAGCCGGCGGTGGCGGTGTATTCGACCATCTGGCCATCGATTTCAATCTGGTGCTGGGTGGCCGATGATTTCGCTTCCGGCTTCGGGTCGGCCTTCTGTTCCTTTTCGGCATCGGGCTCGGCCTCGACTGCGCCGAGCGCAGAGCCGGTCAGGGCGAGCACAAGTAGGATTGCAGCGGTTTGCGTCATCTTGCTCAAGGTCGATCTCCTCTTCTCAGTGCAACCAGAGCGACCGAGTCTAGCAAACCGGGCACAGGCCTTCCGACCTAAGCCATCGCGGTAGGTGCGAAGGATTCCCCCTTCCATTTCCCTCTTACAGATAGAGGTTTCGTCCCGTGGCAAAGGAGTCACGCATTGAACGAAATACGAGGTTCTCTGCTACGACTGGCACTGACCTGTCTCGCTGCGGTTCCGGTTCTTCCGCTTGCCGCTGAGGAGCCCACCGACTGGGCGTTGTCAGCCAATCGCCACCCCATTGTCTTGCTGCCAACTGCCGACGGCGGGCTGGGGCGATTCGCCGTCGAACCGGTGTCCATCATGGAGGCCGGGCTCGCCGCGCGCTTCCCGCGGATCCGAACCTACCGCGGCGTCGGCCTGGACGACCCCGCAGCCATCGCGCGTCTAGACCTCACACCGCTGGGCTTTCACGCCATGGTCCTCTCCCCTGCTGGCACCGTGCTCGTCGAACCGGACGAGGCGTCGCCGCGTGAACGCAGCAAGGTCGTGCTGCCCCACCGGGTCGGGGTGAGACCTCCATGGCAGTGTTCCACGCCGCCCCGAGAGAGCAATAACAGCGCTCAATCGCCCGCGATACGACCCACCCGGGCGATCGCCGGAGACCAGATCCGCACCTATCGCATCGCCATCGCGGCAACCGGCGAGTACACCGACTTCCACGGTGGCACGGTCGAGAGCGGTCTGGCCGAGGTCGTCACGGTACTGAATCGGATCGTCGGCATCCTGGAGCGGGACGTGGCGATCCGACTGGTTTTGGTGGATGGCAACGACCAGCTCATCTACACCGATCCGGAGACCGATCCCTACAACAACGACGATCCGAGCCAGATGACCGGCCAGAACCAAACAAACCTGGACAACGTCATTGGCTCCCAGAACTACGACATCGGTCACGTCTTCGGCACCTACCCTCAGGGGCGCGGCGAGGGCACTGCCTGTGTGGCGGGCCGCAAGGCAATGGGATACTCGGGCTTACCCAGGCCGACGACCGAGTTTTTCGCGATTCAGTTGGTGGCGCACGAGATTGGTCACCAGTTCCACGCCAATCACACCTACAACGCAACTACCCGATCCTGCGAGCGGTGGCGCCACGCCCTGACCGCCTGGGAGCCGGGCAGCGGTTCCACCATCATGTCCTACGCCGGGATCTGCGCCGAGGAGAACGTGGCCCGGCGCGGTGACGACTATTTCCACACCGGCAGCCTGGACGAGATCCTCGCCTACGTCAGCCTGGGTGCTGGTGCCGACTGCGGCGAGGTGGCTGCCAGCGGCAACCGACCCCCGACCGCCGATGCCGGCCGCCGCTACAAAATTCCCACTGAGACACCCTTCGTACTGGTTGGAAGTGGTAGCGATCCGGATGGGGACGCCCTGACTTACGTCTGGGAGCAGTTCGACCTCGGACCGCCCTCGCCCCCGATGGCCGACGATGGAATGCGACCGTTGTTTCGCTCTTACCACCCGGTGGCC
>Ga0255055_10003546_pt1 | contig 10514 bp, 6 predicted proteins | sample JV7_2_27_MG_FD_188633 | JGI IMG/M metagenome (GOLD analysis project Ga0255055, IMG submission 188633) | Seawater microbial communities from Jervis Inlet, British Columbia, Canada - JV7_2_27 | ecosystem: Environmental > Aquatic > Marine > Inlet | place: Canada: British Columbia | collected... | reverse complement strand
GAAGATCGCGACCGGCACGAAGGGGTCGTCGCGCGCCGATACCACCAGGGCCGGACGACGCACGCCGGCCAGCGTGGGCGCCGCGCTCGATCGAGCGTAGTACTCCTCGGCCGAGGCGTAACCCCCGTCCGGTGCCGTGTACAGTTCGTCGAACCCTCGGACCGTTCGGACGCGCCGCGCCAGTGGAAGTGGTCCCGGGAAACCACGCACCGCGGCGACGCGGCGTAGTTGTCTGCACAGACGAAACACGTAGTAGGCCCGGTAGATAGAGTTGCCCGGCAATTCGATCGCGCTGGCGCAGACCTCGAGGTCGATCGGTGGGTTGACCGCGGCGACGCGGTCGGCCGCGCAGCTCTCCCCTTCCCTGCCGGCGTTCAGCAGAACCAGGTTCCCGCCTAGAGAAAAACCGGCGGCGAAGAGCGGTCGGGGGAATCCTTCGCAGACGAGCGCCTCGAGAACGCGCCCCACGTCCTCCGCTTGCCCCGCGTTATAGAGAGTGTCCGACAGGCTTTCCGTGCCCCCGCAGTTGCGCAGGTTCATGCGCACCGCGACCCATCCCCTCCGGAGCGCCGCCCGGGCCGTCCGCCGCATGTAAGCCGATTCGGAGTCTCCGCACATGCCGTGAACAAGAAGCAGGGTCGCCCCGGCCGATCCGCGCGGACGGTTGATGTCGAGCCGCACGGCGGACCGATCGGCGACGCGCGCGGTCAGGTGCTCGACGGGGCCGTCGACGGGCGGGCCGGCCCACAGCGAGGGCACGATCGTCTGCAGGTGGGGTCCCGGCAGCCACGGCGCCGGTCGGAAGGCTTCGTTGTCGATCAACTCGAAGGTTCGACCAGGCGGGCGACGAGCAGCGTGACGTCGTCCTCGAACGGCGCCGAGGCGGTGAACTCGTCCAGGTGTTCGAGAACGGCATCGATAATGGCAACCGCGCCCTTGTCTCGATTGGCCACGAGCAGTTCCTCCAAGCGCTCCTCACCGAACTCTTCGCCGTTGGTCCCCACAGCCTCGGTGACGCCATCGCTGTAGATCGTGATCATGTCGCCCGGGTCGAAGATCAGGCTCTGTTCCTCGTAGCCGATCTCGGGCAGGATGCCCAGGACGGTCCCCTTGGCCTTCAACTTCTCGGTCTCGCCGGAGGCGCGGATAACCAGCGGAGGGTTGTGACCGGCGTTGCAGTAGGTGAGCTTCTTGGCCGCGGGATCGATGATTGCGAAGAACAAGGTGATGAAACGGTTCGGCGGCGCGTTCGCGGCCACGCTCTGATCCAGACGCGACATCAAGTTCGCGAGATCCTGCGGAGCCTCGGCCAGGATCTGAACGCGAGCCTGCAGGTTGCTCATCATCAGAGCCGCCGACATGCCCTTCCCCGCCACGTCACCCAGCACCACCGCAACACGGCCGTCCGGGTAGGGCAGAAAATCGTAGTAGTCGCCACCGACGGTGCGGCACGGCGCGTTGTGCCCCCCGAGATCGATGCGGTCGATGACCGGGTGACCGACGGGGAGGATGCGGCGCTGGATGTCCGCCGCCTGCTCCAGGTCGACGGTCCGGCGTTGGTCCTGGCGCTCGACCTCGGACAGCCTCTCGCGCTCGATGCGAATCGCCGCCACGTTGGCCAGAACGGTCAACAGATTGAGGTCGTCGGGCGTGAAGGCTCGCACGAAGGATCGCGAGTCGACGTAGACCAGGCCGATCACGCGGTCCTCGGTCTGTAACGGGACGGCCATCATCGTCTGAATCTGCTGCTCGCTGATGCTGTGCTGCATGCGGAAGGCTTCGTCCTGGGTCAGGTCGCGCACCAGGACCGAGTTCTTTTCCTTGAGCACCCTGTCGCGCACGGTGGTGCTGATACGGAACCCGTCGCCGTGGACGGAGCGCGAGATCAGCTCCTCGCCTTCGAGCGTCATCAATACGCCCCGCTCGGCGCCCACCGCCTCGATCGACAGGTCGAGAATCAGCTTGAACAGGTCGGCCAGCGGACGGTGTCCGGCCAGCTCTCTCCCGGCGCGAACGAGCGCTCGCACGATCGGCGAGTTGAAGGCCTGGCCGCGGCTGACCTCCGCGCCGGCCTGGCGCTGCGGGATCATCGGCGCGGTGGCCTCGCCGGAGATCAGGCCCTCCAGACTGGTCATGATCGTCGCGTTGGGGTGCTGCTCCGGCCCCTCGCCGGCGACGAAGACCACACTCTCCCGCGACGGAGCCTCGGGGTCCACGACCGAGATCATCAGGTGACCCGCGCTGAGCCGGTCTCCGGCCCGCAGCGATACGGGACCCTCCATGCGCGCCCCGTTGCGGAGCGTGCCGTTCTTGCTGCCCAGATCCTCGGCCAACCAGCCGTCTGCGGTGCTCTGGAACTGGAGGTGGCGCCGCGAGAGGCTCGCGTCCTCGGGGTAGCACAGATCGTTGCTGTGGGCTCGGCCCAGCGTGAATCGGTCGCCGTCGAGCGGGAAGCGCCGGGTCTGATGATCCGGCGTCAGGATGATCAGATCCAGACGCATGCGTTACTCGGTCCTGTTTAGCAAAATAATAAACGCATCGCGACGGCGATCCTGCGGGGCGCATCGCGCATGCCCCGGGCCGCAGCGTCACACCGGGGCTAGAATAGCACGAGAGACGGCATAGTCCCGCCGGCCCCGAGGCAGAGATGAACTCCAACTCCGAGCGCAGCTCCGGCTGGTCGGTCACGCTGGGTGCGGTGATCGGCATTCCCATCCGCATCCACTTCACGTTCCTTCTCCTGCTTGTCTGGTACGGGTACCACAGCTCGACAGTCGGCCACGATCTGGTCCTGGCCATCCTCTTCTTGATTCTGCTCTTCGTCTGCGTCGTGCTCCACGAGTTGGGGCACGCCGCGATGGCCCGACGGATGGGTGTGCGAACGAGAGAGATCGTGCTCTACCCCATCGGCGGCATTGCGAGGCTGGAGAACATACCGGCGGGAAGGGCCGAGCTGTTCATCGCGCTCGCGGGTCCGGCGGTCAACCTTGTCCTGGCGACGTTGCTGGGCGCCGTCATCGTGATGTTCGGTTCCGGCATCCGGTTGCCCGATCGGCTGACCGCCCCGCAGCACCTGCTGGAGTATCTCTTCCTGGTCAACGTTGTCTTGTTGCTGTTCAATCTGCTTCCGGCGTTCCCGATGGACGGCGGACGCGTGCTGCGCGCCGCTCTGGCGATGGCCACCTCGCAAGAGCGAGCCACCGAGATCGCCGCGGCGGTCGGCCAGGCCACGGCGATTCTGTTCGCCGTCGTCGGCATCCTCCAGCCCAACGCGCTATTGATGATCATCGCGCTGTTCGTGTTCATCGGAGCGTCGCAGGAGGCGATGTTCTATCGCCAACGGTCTGCGATCGTCGGCAAGCCCGCCCGCGAGGCAATGATCCGACGATTCGAGACACTGGCCCCGCAGGACTCTCTACAGGTTGCGGCCGAGCATTTGCTGGCCACCCACCAGCAGGACTTTCCGGTCCTCGACGCCTGGAGCCGGGTCGTGGGCATCCTGTCCCGCGCTCGCCTGATGCAGGGCCTGGCCCGGCACGGAGGCTCCGGCGTGGTCCTCGACGCGATGGAGCGCGACGTTCCCATCGTCGCGCCCGACGACGATCTCGCGCGCGTTCTGCAGTCTCTCCGCGCCCGTCCCCAGTGCCCGGTACTCGTGCTCGAGGGAGAGCGGCTGAGCGGGATGATCACGCTCGAAAATCTGACCGAGTTCATCGAAGTCTCCAAAAGAGCGAGGTGAGGGGACAGCAACCCCATTTCCGGGTTTTCCGGGGATCGGGGGCGAACGGGGACAGCAACCCCATTTCCGGCTTGTCCGGTTCTGCGAGAACCGGACAAGCCGGAAATGGGGTTGCTGTCCCCGTTAGTCGAGGTAGGTGTAGCGGGCCAGGCGTTCTCGGTAGTCGGCCAGAAGGTTGCGTGCTTCGTCGGTGTCGAGTTGGCTCTGCTCGACCCGCGCTTCGAGCCCGGCTTCGATGCCGGCCATCAGCTCTTCTTCAGGGTAGCCGAAGGATCGCAACGTCTCCGCGGCCGGATCACCGCGTCGCACGTTGCGCACCGCGGGGCGGCCGCCGGCATCGACAACCACCTCGGCCTCGTGCACGCGGCCGAACAGGTTGTGCATGTCACCCATGGTGTCCTGGTAAGCGCCGATGAGCAGGAAGGCCAGATAGTACGGGCGACCCTCGGCGAACTCGTGAAGCTCCAACGCTTCCTTGATCGCCTTGCGGTCGACGAATTTCTCGACTTCACCGTCGGAGTCGCAGGTGATGTCGACCAGCGTGGCCCTGGCTGTCGGCCGTTCGTTGAGGCGATGGATCGGGATCACCGGAAAGAGCTGATCCAGGGCCCAGTGGTCGGGCAACGACTGGAACACGGAGAAGTTGCAGATGTACTTGTCGTGCATCTTCGAATCCAGTCGAACGAACTCCTCGGCGATGAACTTGGCCGTTTTGGAATAACGGACGGTCTTGGCGGCAATGCTCCAGAACAGGCACTCGCCCTTCGCTCGATCCTCCAGATCCATCATGCCGAGGTTGAACAGCGAGTACATCTGATCGCGGTACTCGAGGGCATCGTGGTAGAACTCGCGATAGTTCTTGACGGTCATGGTGCGCTCGACCTCGGCAAGATCCTGCACGACCTGCGGTTCGTCGCCGTTCAATTCCGGGGGGCGGGGATCCGGGGCGGAAATCACCCCGCGCACATCGGTGACCAGGATCGAGTGGTAGGCCACCATCGCGCGCCCCGACTCGCTGACGATCGCCGGCGGCGGAACTTCTTCCTGCTCGCAGACCTCGCTGAGACCGAAGACGACGTCGTTGGCGTACTCCTGGACGTTGTAGTTGACCGATGCGTCGGACGACGTTCTGGAGCCGTCGTAGTCGATCCCGAGCCCGCCACCAACGTCGAGGTAACGGATCTCGACACCCGACTTGCGCAGCTTGGCATAGACGCGACCCGCCTCGCGGACCGCGTTCTTGATCTTGCGAATCTCGGTGATCTGGCTGCCGATATGAAAGTGGAGCAGCACGACCTTGTGTTGCAGACCGACCTGGGCCAGGCGATCGAGCGAGCGTAGCAATTGGAGCGTGGTCAGACCGAACTTCGACGCAACCCCACCCGACTTCTGCCACATCCCCGCCCCGCGGGCCTGCAGGCGCAGGCGGAAACCGATCAGCGGGATCTCCTCGCCCTTCTCCGCGAGAGCGATGATCGGCTCTAGCTCGAACGGCTTTTCAACGACGACCACGACCTGCTTGCCCAACCGGCAAGCCAGTGAGGCGGAGGAGAGGTACTCGGAGTCCTTGAACCCGTTGCAGATGATCAGCGAGTCCGGCGCCGTCGGTAGCGCCGCCGCCGCCATCAGCTCAGGCCGGCTCCCCACCTCGAGACCCATGCCGTACTGCCGGCCGCTTTCGAGCAAGCCCTCGATGACCGTCCGCTGCTGGTTGACCTTGATCGGGAAGACCGGAGAGTAGCTTCCGGTGTAGTGAAACTCTTCGATCGCCCTCGCGAAGGCCCCGGCGAGCTCATCCACCTGGGCCTGCAACAATTGCGGGAATCGAAGCAGCATCGGCGTCTTGATGCCGCGGGCGACCAGATTCTCGACGACCTCGAACAAAGAGATGCCTCGGCTAGCGTCCCGGCACGGCGCGATCAGCAGGTGGCCGTCCTGCCGGATCTTCAGGTAACCGTTGCTCCAACCGTCCAGCCCGTACAGCTCGACGGCGTCGTCTGCCGTGAAACGGTCGGTAGCGGAAAGTTGCATCCCTCTCTCCCCCACGCGTGAGGAGTCGCAGTCTCGATCCTGTGGTGGGAGTCGGCATTATAGATTCTAAGCCGGTCCGTGCAATAGTGTGTAGGCCCTGACCATTGAGGACCCGGCCGGTGGGAAACGCGGAGATCAGCGCATCGGAAGGCCGGCTGGCGGCCGTCGTCGATCTGGTTCCGGTGGCCTCGACCGTCGCCGACGTCGGGACAGACGCGGCGCTGTTGCCGCGCATGCTTCTCGAGGCCGGCCGGATCCGCCGCTGCATCGCCAGCGATCACAACGAAACGAGCCTGGCAACGGCGAGGCGTCTATCCGAGCGACACCTCGATTCGGGCTCGCTCGAGCTTCGAGGCGCCACCGGCCTTCAGGCCCTGTCACTGGACGACGGCGTCGAGGTGATCACGATCACGGGGCTGGGGGCGCGCGCGACGATCCGTATTCTCGACGACGAGCGGCTGGCGACGCTGGCCCCTCGCCGTCTCGTGCTCCAACCGCAGACCGAGCCCTCGCGATTGCGACGCTGGCTCGTCGATCATGGCTACTCGATCGTCGACGAGGTGCTGAGACGCGAAGGCCGTCACTTCTACGTCGTCGTCGCCGCCGAACCGCGCCCGGACGCCGTGCTCGCCTCACAGGGTGCGCTGGACGCCGAGGATCTGCTCGAAGCGGGGCCCTGTCTCGTCCGCTCGGGCGACCCGTTGGTGCGCGAGTACTGGGAACGAGCCCTGCGCCGCGAGCAACGCACCCTGGAGCGCTGCGGTGGGGGCGAGAGAGCGAGCCGATCGCGCCACAGACGCGATCGCGCGCTTCGAGTTCTGGCGGAGTTGAGCCGGCGAGACGAAGCCGCTCCCCCGTCTGATATACTTCAGTGCTGCTGCGATGTGGGCAAATCACGAGGCGGCAAACCAGATGCGTGACCATCATCCGCCGAGTTCCGACGGAATCCGGAGCGATCGAGCTGGGGAGCGCCTGAATCGATGACGACGAGACTCCCCCGATCCCTGGCGTACGCGGCGGCCCTGTTGCTGGCTACAGCCGGGGCTAGTGCGGCCGACCGTGCCACCGACACGATCTTTCCCAACGTCGTGGTCGTCTCCATCGACACCCTGCGGACCGACCACATGTCGGTCTACGGTTATGACCGACCGACGACTCCGAACCTGGACCGCCTGATCGACAGCGGCATACGCTTCGACCGCGCGCGAACCATCGAACCGCTGACCGGACCGGCACTCGTATCGATGCTGACCTCGCTGCACCCCCACCAGCACGGTGCGAGTCGCAACGGTCTCCGCATGCGATCGGGTATGGCCTCGCTGCCCAAGGCGCTGCAGGCCCGCGGATACCGCACCGCCGCCTTCGTCGGGAACTGGACCCTTCGCGACAAGCTGTGCGGCCTTGCCGAGCACTTCGAATCCTATAACGAGGTGTTGACGCGCGGGCGCTGGGGGGGCTTCGTGCGACGCGAGGCCGATGCGAACGACATTACCGACGGCGCCATCGAGTGGCTCGGCCCCCGCCGACAGCACAAGTCCGCCGCACCGTTCTTCCTCTGGGTGCACTACGTCGAGCCTCACGCCCCCTACCGACTCCACAAGGACTTCCTCGAGCCTCTGGGAATCAACACCACGGGCAGCGTATCGCCCAAGGACCGCTACGACACCGAGATTGCCTTCGTCGACGCTGCGGTCGGTAGACTGCTGGAGAGCCTGGATCGTCTGGAGTTGACCGAGGAAACGCTCATCGTCTTCGCCTCCGATCACGGCGAGAGTCTCGGCGAGCACGGCTACTGGGGACACGGCCGGCACCTCTACGAACCGACTTTGAGCATCCCGATGTCGGTCACCTGGAAAGGGCACCTGAGAGCACGCGCGATCGACGCGCCCGCGCTGATCACCGACATCGCACCGACGATCCTCGGCCTGCTGGGCGGAGACCAACCTTCGACATTCGAAGGATTCGACTGGGCCGGTGTCCTGGACGGTGACGCGGCTCCGGTCGATCGTCTGACTCATCACCAGGCCCACCGCGGGGCAGTGATGTCCAAGCACGATTCCGAGTTGAAGCGCCGTGCGGGACTGCTCGAGGTCGGCATCATCCAGGACGAGAAGAAAGAGATCTTCCGAGTGACAAAGAACCGGGGGGAGTTCTACGACCTGGCAGCCGATCCGCGCGAGTTGGACGACCTGACCCGAAAGAGCGACCCTCCTACCGAGGGTTTACTGACCTGGATGCGCACGGTCTACGACGGGCTGACCGCCGTGGGGGACGCCCCGCCGGAACCGCTCGACGAGGAGAGCATCGAGGTCCTGCGCTCGCTGGGCTACGTCGACTGAGGAGGCTCGGGGAAGCTCCCCTGGAGCGCACGCTCGACGAGATCCTTGGCGTCCTGCGGGAAGTCCGACTGCAGGATCCACTCCAGGTAGCCCCGCTCCTGACTCGCTGCGTGTCTCAGCGTTTTCCCCGCATGCTTGCCGAACGAGAAAACCGCTTCTCCCTCCTTCCACACGAATTTTCCGTTCCGGTCCACGGCCCCGGGCCGGCCGGCGCGGGACCAGCGGTCCAGTTCGGAGATCGTCCGCGGCAGGTCGGTGTAGCGCTCGAGTTGCGCGTCGAGCACGTCGGCCGTCGCCGCGACGTCGGCCTCGGCCGAATGGGCGCCTTCGTGTGAGCGGTCGAGATAGAAGCGCACCGCGGCCGTCAAGTCCCGCGGCTCCTTGCGATGAAACAGCACCATCGCGTCGACGACGCGTCGCCCGACGATTCCAAGGTCGAGGCCGCAGTCGCGGAACTCCCGATCGAGCAGCGGCAGGTCGAAGCGAATGACGTTGAAACCGCCGAGATCCGCACCCTCGAGCCAGGCGAACAAGCCGCGCGCGATCTGACGAAAGGTCGGCTCGTCGCGCACGTCATCGTCGGTGATGCCGTGGATCGCCGTGGCGGCGGGCGGGATGGGACGCTCGGGGTTGACCCGTCTCGTCCGGACCTCGCGCGCGCCCTCCGGTTCGATCCGCAAGGTGGAGATTTCCACGATCCGGTCGGTGGCCGGATCGGTTCCGGTGGTCTCCAGATCGAAGAAAACGAGCGCCCGGTCGAGTTGTAAGTGTTTCAACGTCATCCCCCGTCGCCCCAGGCTAGCCCCTCCCCCCGGTGGTCGCAACCCGCGAGACGACGCGGGTTTGTAGGCAGGGTCGAAGTTCGGTAGATTATGCGGTTCCGTCCGCCCATCCCGCGGAGATACACGATGCGATTGCCCGAGATCAAAACCCGGCCTACAGCGCGGATCGAGATTCCGGTTCAGTTTTCCCGGCTGCGCGACGTGGCCTACAACTTGTCCTGGACGTGGAACCAGCCGACGCGTGAGCTGTTCCACATGCTCGATCCCACGCGTTGGAGGCACTACCGCAACCCGATCGAACTGCTGATCGACCTCGAGCCCGAGCGCTGGCATTGGCTCCAGGCGAACGAAGAGTTCATCCGCGCCTATCGGTCGGTCGTCGAAGAGTTCGATCTCTACATGGCCCCGGACGAACCGACCTGGTTCGATCTGCATCATCCCGACTACGACGGAGGCCCCGTCGCGTATTTCTCCACGGAGTACGGATGGCACGAGTGCCTGCAGGTCTACTCTGGAGGGTTGGGGGTGCTGTCCGGCGACCACTCCAAGGCAGCCAGCGATCTGGGCCTGCCCTTCATAGGTCTCGGGCTGATGTACCAGCACGGCTACTTCCGGCAGACGATCGACGCGGACGGCCAGCAGCAGCATTTTTATCCGGACTACGATTTCCACCGTGTGCCGCTGCTGCCGGTGGTCAACGAGCAGGGTGGCGAGTTGCGCGTCGCGGTCGAGTTCCCGGGCCGAGAGGTGCAGGTACGGGTTTGGAAGGCCACCGTCGGACGGTCCAAGGTGCTGCTGCTCGACACGGATTTCGAGGCCAATCACCCCGCCGACCGGCCGATCACGTCGGTGCTCTACGTCAACGGACGCGAGATGCGGCTGTGCCAGGAGTACGTCCTCGGTGTCGGTGGCGTCGACGTGCTGCGCGCGCTGGGCATCGTACCGGGGCTGTGGCACACGAACGAGGGCCACTCGGCCCTGCTGGCGCTGCAGCGTCTGCGACGCCTGCTGGAACGGGAACCCCTGCCTTTGGAAGAGGCTTGCCGGCGTATCGCGGCAGAGGGGGTGTTCACGACGCACACCCCGGTCCCGGCGGGCAACGAGACGTTCGACGAGGGTCTGGTCAGAAAGTATCTCGAGGGCTGGGCGACGCGCGAGGGGCTCGACGTCGACGTCGTGCTGGCGCTCGGCCACGCCCACGACCGGGCCGACGGCGAGCCGTTCAACATGACGGCGCTGGCCGTCCGCACGAACCGGCGTGCGAACGGCGTCAGCGCGCTGCACGGCAAGGTCGCGGGCGAGATGTGGGACCACCTTCGGGGCGACGGTATCAACGTCAACGGCGTGGAGCACGTCACGAACGGCGCTCACGTGCCGACGTGGATGGGCCGTGACGTTCGCAGATTGCTCAAACGGCACGTCGAGGAGGGTTTCGAACGCCACCTGCTGGACATCGATTTCGCGGAACGAATCGACGCGATACCGGATCGCGAGCTGTGGGACGCGCATTGCGAGCAGAAGCGGCGGCTGGTGCGGATGCTGCGCGACCGCGTGCTGCAGCAGTTTGCCCGGCACGGTCGCTCCCCGGACGAGCTACGCTCGCTGGAGGATCTGTTCGACCCG
>Ga0255055_10003544_pt1 | contig 10519 bp, 8 predicted proteins | sample JV7_2_27_MG_FD_188633 | JGI IMG/M metagenome (GOLD analysis project Ga0255055, IMG submission 188633) | Seawater microbial communities from Jervis Inlet, British Columbia, Canada - JV7_2_27 | ecosystem: Environmental > Aquatic > Marine > Inlet | place: Canada: British Columbia | collected... | reverse complement strand
CACAAGCCGCGCTGACAGTCATTTTGGGGACATCAAAGCTGCGAGCAATTTCCCAGGCCTTCTCACAGGAAAGAGCGCCGTCAACCAGTGAATCCCGAATGGCGCGTCGCAGGTTCTGATTTTCAGGTGCTTTGGGCTTTACAATCTTTTTTGAAGGCGAATAGCCAAATAATCCCAGCTGGCATTTAACCAGCATCATTTCTAATAAATCCGTGGTGGTCCCCACCTCAGCCGGTGAAACATTCAGTTCATCAGCGATTTGAAATGCCAGCGCACAGGGAAGTTCATTATTCTTGGCATGGCGCTTAATATGGTCTCTAATCCGTTCATCTAATTGGGTATTGGGTGCATGTTTGTCGGCAAATTTTTGACCTTTTTGGCGCGTCATTTTTCAAATCCTTTTAGTGAAAGATTTACAACAGTCGCTACCGCCGATCCTGCAGGGCGGAACCGGTTTTGCAACTAACCTGGAAGACAGAGCTGTACGTTGCAACTTCTTAAGGCTCTATTTTACTTGAATAATCTCAATGCGTTTGTTAGGGTAAGATATCTAAACCACACGCAATTTCATTGTTGATATAGAGCAGACGGGCGGTCCGCTCACACATGTTCGTAATTTTTGGGCTGCCTTTCCGATTTTAATGATTACGATCCGGATAATGGATCACTTTACAGACAGTTTAATGCGCATTAGCTTTGCAGTAAAAAGAAAGCCGGGCATTTAGGTGCCGGGGTATCTGAAACCTTGAAGCACTATACCATAATTATATTTATAAATGCAATCTGACGACCCCAAATGCAACTCGCAGTCAGCACCTGACCTGCTGATATCAAGTTAAAATGTTTCCAAATAACCCTTGGGAAAATAAGCATTTTTATGAAAATTCCAAAAATCAAGCGTAAGAAAACGCGTCAAATAGCAGTCGGTAATGTAAAAATTGGTGGATCGGCACCCATTGCGGTACAATCCATGACCAATACACCGACGCAGGATGTCGCAGCCACAGTTGCCCAGATTGAGCGTCTGCAGGAGGCCGGGTGTGAAATTGTGCGCGTTGCCGTGCCGGATCAAGAAGCGGCGGCGGCGGTGACGGCAATCAAAAAGCAGATTGAAATCCCGTTGATTGCGGACATTCATTTCAATTACCGGCTTGCGATTGCAGCCGCCAAAGCAGGAGCGAATGGACTTAGACTGAATCCCGGCAATATCGGCGGTCTTAAAAAGGTAAAAGCGGTAGTAGACTGTGCCAAAGATTTTAATATCCCCATCCGCATCGGAGTCAATGCAGGCTCCTTGGAAAAAGACATTATAAAAAAAAATAAGGGGGTTACACCGGCCGGTATGGTAGAAAGCGGTTTGCGCCACGTGGAAATGTTGAAATCTTTAGACTTTCATCAGATAAAGATTTCCCTTAAAGCCTCCGATGTTCAGCGCACTCTTGAAGCGTATCGGCTGCTGTCAGCAAAAACCGACCTGCCGTTGCATGTCGGCGTAACCGAGGCCGGTGCGCTTTATTCGGGCATTGTTAAATCGGCACTGGGAATCGGGATGCTGCTGGCCGAAGGCATTGGCGACACTATCAGGGTTTCTCTGACCCGCGACCCGGTTGAAGAGGTGCGGGTTGGGTACGAAATCCTGAAAGCCCTTGATATTCGCCGTCGCGGTCCGGAAATTATCGCCTGTCCCACCTGCGGGCGCTGCAACATCGAGCTTTTTGACATTGTAGAGCGGGTTGAAAAGGCACTGATGACCACCGCCGAGCCGCTCAAGATCGCCATTATGGGCTGTGTGGTCAACGGTCCGGGAGAAGCCAGAGAAGTGGACATCGGCATTGCCGGTGGAGATGGAAATGGGGTGCTTTTTAGAAAAGGAAAAGTGATCAAGAAGTTTCCTCAGGAAAAATTGGTAGATGTTCTCTTGCATGAAGTTCGCGAATATGTAAAAGATCTGGATATCGAAAACTCAGACACTTAATATTGAATTCGATTTGGTTTTCCTAACCGGGTGGTTGTTTGTGACCGGGCGCTGCGCAAGCGGTCACAAACGCAAAGATTGAGGCACTACCGTGCCTTTGTTTTTATCCGCCTATAGGCGGATAAATCCAAACCATCCCGCTCATCGAGCGGTATGGTCATTGACGCGCACCCGGTTCCACCCGCAACGATTGGGGCACTTCGCGCCCCTGTCTTTTCCCGCCTATGGCGGTAAAATCCAAGCCACCCGCTGTGCGGGTGGTCGTTGACTCAGCGAAAGGGAGGATATGGCAAAGCAAGCTAAGACAGCGATCTCACCGACACGGGAGCAGGACTATCCGGAATGGTACCAGCAGGTGATTAAAGCCTCAGATATGGCGGAGCGGTCACCGGTCAGGGGCTGTATGGTGATTAAGCCCTGGGGCTATGCCCTGTGGGAAAATATTGTGCAGGCCATGGACAATCTGTTCAAAGCCACGGGTGTAAAAAACGCGTATTTTCCTCTTTTTATTCCTTTAAGTTTTCTTGAGAAAGAGGCCGAGCACGTTGAGGGCTTTGCCAAAGAATGTGCAGTGGTGACCCATCACCGGCTGGAAAAGGGCAGCAGCGGCGGCCTTGAGCCTGCCGGTCCCCTGGCCGAGCCTCTGGTGGTGCGTCCCACCTCTGAGACCATTATCGGAGATTCATTTTCCAGATGGGTGAGCAGCTATCGCGATTTGCCGATACTCATCAACCAGTGGGCCAATGTTGTCCGCTGGGAAATGCGAACCCGGATATTTTTAAGAACCAGCGAATTTTTATGGCAGGAAGGACACACCGTGCATGCAACCGCTGAAGAAGCCCTTGAGCGCACCCGAATGATGCTGGATGTCTATACGACCTGTGTTGAGGATTACCTGGCGATGCCTGTTATGCGGGGGCGCAAGTCATCCGCCGAACGCTTTCCGGGGGCGGTGGACACACTCAGCATTGAAGCCATGATGCAGGATCGAAAAGCATTGCAGTCCGGGACTTCGCATTTTCTGGGTCAAAATTTTGCGCGGGCTTCTGAGATTAAATTTCAATCAGCCGCTGAAACCGAAGAATATGCCTGGACCACTTCATGGGGCTCATCCACCCGACTGATCGGTGGCATAATCATGTGCCATGGTGATGATGACGGTATTATTTTGCCGCCCAAAGTTGCTTCCGCGCATGTTGTGCTGTTGCCCATCATTCGGAAATCTGAGGATCGGGAATCGGTGATGGATTTTACCGAAAAGCTGGCCCGGGAGTTAAGAGCAAAATCTTACCACCATCGCAGGATGGTTGTCGAAATTGATGACCGCGAAATCGGCGGCGCCCGTGGCTGGGATTGGATTAAAAAAGGGATCCCTTTACGAGTGGAGATCGGCCCCAGAGATATTGCTCAGAATTCGCTTTTTGTCGGCCGCCGGGATCAAACACCGCATGAAAAGAAAGCCATCGGCCGCGATCAATTTGTGGCCGAAATGACAGATATCCTGGATGAAATCCAGCAGAACCTCTTCCAGCGGGCCCTGGCATATCGCAAAGAGCACACCGTTTCCATTGAAGATAAAAAGGCATTTTACGATTTTTTTACGCCCCGGAACGAGGAAAAACCCGAGATCCACGGCGGCTTTGCCGTCTCCGGCTGGTGCGGCTCGGCTGAATGCGAATTAAAGATCAAGGATGATCTAGCCGTAACCATTCGCTGTATTCCATTTGAAAGCGAAAACGTAAAAGGCCGCTGTATTTGCTGCGGCAAGGACAGCGATAGTCAGGTTGTATACGCAAAAGCCTACTAGAATCTGGCAACTGGCTTCCAGTTCAAGGGTTCAGGGTTCTGGGTTCAAAGGTTGAAGGGCTATAAGTTCTGTTCTTCGACATCTGACCTCCTTTTGCCGTTATCTGGACTCTGAACGTTGAACCTTTGAACCAAGCGACTGACACCGAATCCGCCTACGGCGGAACACCCGAAAACTAATGGCCGAAACCCGATTACCAATAACGATTAACCAATAACAAATAACGAACGACCTCTATTGATCCGGATTAACGATATAGTCGATAAGGTAGCTGATTATGCTTCGGATGTCGACCTGGATATCCTTGAACGGGCGTATATTTATTCGGCCCGGGTTCACGAAGGGCAAGTGCGTCTTTCGGGAGAACCCTATTTGTCTCATCCCCTGGAAGTGGCCGGCATTCTTGCGGATATGAAACTGGATCCGGAAAGCTTGGCCGCCGGTCTTCTGCATGACGTTATCGAAGACACTCCCGCCACTCCCGAAGAAATCAAAGATCTATTTGGCCCGGAAGTATTGCATATTGTATCGGGCGTATCCAAGCTCAGCAGCCTGTCCTTTGACAGTTCTAGGGCCCGGCAGGCCGAAAACATCCGAAATATGTTTTTGGCCATGGCTGACGATATTCGGGTCATTCTCATTAAACTGGCTGATCGGCTTCACAATATGCGCACCCTGCAATTTCACAAACCGAGCAGAAGAAAAGAAATCGCCCAGGAAACACTCGATATTTATGCACCTATCGCGGCTCGTTTAGGCATTTATTGGATAAAAAAAGAGCTCGAAGTGATCTCATTTAAGTATATCCAACCGGACGAATATGGCAAAATAGAAATGCGCGTCAGCAAGGCAGAAGCGCAGCGTGAAGAGTATATCGAGGAGGTTAAAAACCTCATTAAGCAAAAGATGGATGAATCGAATCTGAAGTGTGAAGTACTGGGCCGCAGTAAAAATGTTTACAGCATCTATAATAAAATGGTTTCCCAGAACCTTCCTTTTGAGGAAATTTATGACATTATTGCCTTCCGGATCATCCTGGATACCATACCCCAGTGTTACGAAGCGCTGGGGCATATCCACGGAATGTGGAAGCCGATCGATAAATTGTTCAAAGATTATATTGGACGCCCCAAATCAAATATGTATCAGTCCTTGCACACCACCGTAATTGGACCGGTCGGGGAGCGCCTTGAGATTCAGATCCGCACCTGGGAGATGGATAAAGTCGCCACAGCCGGTATTGCCGCCCACTGGGGCTATAAAGAAGGCAAGAATCTCGATGAAAATGTTAGCCGAAAATTTGCCTGGATACAGAATCTGATAGAAAACCAGGAAAACTTCTTGGATCCCGGCGAATTCATGGAAAATGTGCGCATCGATCTTTTTCCCGATGAAGTATATGTTTTTACCCCCCGAGGCGAGGTGAAAACATTGCCGCGGGGCGCTACACCGGTCGATTTTGCTTATATGATTCATACCGAAGTCGGCAACCAATGTACCGGAGCAAAAGCGAACGGACGCATGGTGCCGCTACCTTATGAGTTGAAAACCGGCGACATCGTTGAAATCGTCACTTCCAAAAACCATCACCCGAGCAAGGACTGGCTGAACTTTGTTAAAACGGTTAAAGCGCGCTCAAAAATCAGGCACTGGATAAAAGTTCAGGAAACAGAACGAAGTGTTACCCTGGGCCGGGAGATGTGCGAAAAGGCATTTCGAAAAGAACGCTTGAATTTTAATACTCTGGCCAAATCGGAAAAGATGACCCAGGTCGTCGAGCAGTTCGGATTCAAAACCGTCGATGATCTGATTGCCAACGTTGGTTATGGAAAAATTACGCCTTTGCAGGTGTTGCGTAAGTTCGCTCCGAAGACCGCTAAAACGGCAGTCGACGAATCGATTTTCAACAAATTGATTGAGCGGGTCAGAAAGAAAAAACCGAAAACCGGGGTGCTGGTTAAAGGGGTGGATGACATTCTTATTAAGTTTGGTAAATGTTGCCAACCGGTTCCGGGGGATCCCATTACAGGATATATTACAGTGGGTTACGGCGTAACAATTCATCGGACCAACTGTGTCAACGCGCTAAGGATGAATCCTGAAAGACAGATTGAAGTGGAGTGGAACCAGGAAATCACCGAAACCTATCCGGTGAAAATCAGAATCATTTCCCAGGATCGGGTTGGATTACTGGCCGATGTGGTGGGCAATATCAGTAAATTTGGTGCCAATATCCTGAATGCAAAAACCGAAACCCGCGAAAACAAGATGGTTGACAGTTTTTTCACCATTGGCGTGGAGGATACCACCCATTTAGAGAAAATTGTATCCGCCGTCAAAAAGGTTAAACATGTTCAGGAGGTGAAGCGAGTCTGTTAGGGCGCCTTGACAACATGGCCGGATTTAATGCAATTGGTACAGACCATCATTTTTTTAACCTGGCCGCTGGAAAGCGTCCGCACTTTTTGCAAGTTTGGATTAAATCGTCGTTTGGTCAAATTATGCGCATGGCTGACATTATGTCCGACCATCGGTTTCTTACCACAAATTTCACATACTTTTGACATTCTAAGTTCTCCTTATCCTTCCTATACGTCTCGTTCAAATCGACATTTTTAAATCGATTTGAGTCACCGCCGACCCGCAGAGCGGGTGCGCTGCACCCGGTCTGTATACCAATAACCATCCGGTTTGAAAACACCCAATTAAAGACAGGGCTAATACACCAAAAAAAAGTGGCTGTAAAGCCTTTTTCACCGCTTTCCATAATAAGGTTCCGGGTCATCGATCGCCCGCCGAGCGGGTGGCTTGGATTTTTCCACTATCTGGGAAAAAAACAAAGGCACGGTAGTGCCTCAATCATTGTGTTTGTGATCGGGTGCGCAGCACCCGGTCTGTTTACAAACAACCACCCTGTTACACCCAATGACAGAATTGCAGCATAAGTGGTTGTAGAAAAAAACGCTTGAATACCGGAACGTTTTTTTGACAACCACTAAAGAAGCGATTTTATAATTGTCTGAATTGGAAGCGCGTAAAGGGCTTTACTCTGGCTCTTGCTTTGCAATTGAAGTTTCACATTTTGCAATGTACTCAAGTGCTTGTTGGTGATATCCCACATCCGGGTAGTCTGTAATGATCGTCATGAATCGCTGCAGTGCGGCTTTATAATGTTTTGTTTTGTAATAGAACACAGCTACTCTGTAAGTATGCCCCGCGATGCTTTTCAGAGATCTGCTGATGTGTTCTTCTGATCTGCGCGCGTATTGATCTTCGGGAAACTGTTTCTTTAAGCGTTGAAATGCTTCAAGCGCCTTGCGGGCAGCTGTCTGATCGCGGTCTGTCGTATCGATCTGATCGTAATAACACCTTCCGATCTGATATATGACATAGGGAATGGCCTCGTTGCGGGGATGGAGCCTTTCAAAATTTTCATATTCGAATATGGCTTCTTCGTATTCCTCACGTTGATAATGCGAATCGGCGATCTTCAATTCAGCCAGGATGGCATATTTTGAAAATGGGTAAAAATCTTTAAGCTTCTGAAATTTTTCGAGCGCTTTATAATACTTGCCGTTCTCATAGGCATCCATACCGGCCCATGCGAGTTCCTGAGCACTATCACCCTCATCGGTTCCTAAAAGTTTATCGATTTTGTCCTGAAGCGATGTACAGCCGGCGAGCAGCAGCAATAAAACCAAGCATGCGGTGGCGATGCGCCTCATGAGCTAACCTTATAATTTCTATTAAATATCAATATGCTATAAGCTTGTCCGCCTGAAAAATTATACAACTTTATTTAACGCTTCTTCCAATTTTGATTTGGCCACCATTCCGGTGATTTGCTCTACGACATCGCCATCTTTGAAAAATATGAGAGTGGGGATTGCTTTTATACCATATTTGCTTGGTGTAACGGGGCTGTTGTCCACGTTGCACTTGGCAAATTTTACCTTATCGCCGAAAGAATTCGCAAGATCCTCGACCAGCGGCGCTATGGCCTTGCACGGACCGCACCAGGGGGCCCAAAAATCTACTAGTACCGGTTTATCGGTCTGCAATACTTCTGTTTCGAAATTTCCGTCATCAACTTCCATGATGCCTTCTGCCATGATTTTTCATCCTTTCCTTATCGAATTAAACAAGTGTTCAATAATAGTGATAAGCGTTTATAATGTCAACCTCGGCCTGTCTCACCGTGATCTGCCGTATGCGTTGCAGCGGCGGGTACTGTTATCCGGCAATCACAATCTTATTTAAATTGAAACCGGTTATAATGAAAGTTGGAATCGGTGTCAATGTGTAACGCTGATCGAAACATTTTACAAGCGTTTTAGTGCAACTATATTCAGTATTTGGGCGTTTAATCGCCAGGGTAGGATGATAAAATTTCCATTATGCATGCGTCTGTGATTACTGGCAACTTCAAACTTTAGCATTGATTTCGATTAATGTTTTTGGCAATCTTCAATTAATTCTTCGGGTGTTGATTGCCAATTTCATTTTGTTGCATCAGAATTTCATGAATTGGAGGGGCTTTGTGATGGGCAAAAAAATTCGTATGGGGGCGCTTATTTCCGGGGGCGGGTCCAACCTGCAGGCTATCATCGATTCCTGTGAAAATGGCAAAATCAGCGGGCAGCTGATATTTGTCGGGTCTGATAACCCAAAAGCATCTGGTCTGAAAAGGGCTGCAGAATTCAAAATTCCATCTTTTGTCGTTGATTATCGTTCGATTATTCGCGAGTTTAAAGAGGATCCGGCGAAGGTAAGCCTGCCGGCTGATTTTGACCTTGATGAACTTCTTTCAAAACAGTCCCTCGTTCACGGTGGAGGCGATGTGGACAGCATTAAATTTTTTTTAACAACCCGAGCGATTGCCGAGGCGAGAATATTGCAACAGATGGAACCCTATCCATTTGATCTGCTGCTGCTGGCGGGTTTCATGAGAAATCTAACCCCTTATTTTATAGATCGGGTCAATCGGGGTCGCAACAATCCTCGCATCATGAACATTCATCCGGCCTTGCTTCCTGCATTTCCCGGCGTAGACGGTTATGGCGATACCTTTCGCTACGGTTGCAAAATCGGCGGATGTAGCGTTCATTTTATTGATTACGGTGAAGATACCGGGCCGATAATCGGTCAGCGTGCCTTTGCGATATCTGAGGACGATACGATTGATTCGATCCGGAAAAAAGGCCTGGAGCTTGAATGGGAGCTTTATCCGGAATGCATCCAGATGTATGCCCAAGGTCGGTTAAAATCGGTTAAACGGACGTTTACCCTGGCCAACGGGAAAAAATACCAGCGTACCATTGTTGAGGTTTTGCCAAAGGCCTAATAGGTGTCAGGTGTCAAAAACTGCGAACCGCAGAATATCGAATATCGAATGTAGAATGTCGAAGGCTAAAAATAATTCGTCATTTCCGCCTCCGGCGGATTCGATATTCGATATTTAAAATAGGAAAATTGTGATGTCGTTAAGCAATAGAAACCACCAGCCAGCAACCAGCTGCATACTTTGCGAAGCTTGCTCTGGACTCTGTACAAATAACTGATAACGATTAACCAATAACGAATAACCTTACTAGAAGTAAGATCTCGCACCCAAATAGCGGGTTCTGAAATATTTGCTCGACAGCGCAGCGGTTTGAATTTTGCGGTCTCTTCCAGGTGCATGTAAAAATTTATCCCCACCCGCATAAATACCGACATGTGAAACCTTGTTGCCGCCTGATGTAGCGAAGAATACCAGATCTCCTTTTTGTAGCTGCCGACGATCAATCGGTTTCCCCACTTTCCATTGTTGTCTGGATGCTCGCGGCAAATTAAATCCATTAATACGATAAACAACCATGGTCAATCCACTGCAATCAAATCCCGTTGTGGGGGATTCGCCGCCCCATCGATACGGCACACCAACATAGCGTTTGGCGGTTGTGACAATCTCTTCTCTGAGTCCCACATTGCTGTCGCGGTGATCTTTTGCAGCAGCGTAGTCTTGCGGATTAACGATATAATACACTTCGATGATTTTTTTGCGTTTCAGGTCCTGCGCGCGTTTGCGGGCAGCAGCCTGGCTGATGTAGTTTCCGAAGCGAACCTTGTATAGCCCGGAGCTGGGTAAGAAATGATACGCATTAATTCCACGCCGCTGCAACAATTCTGTCAGGCGGACGGCATTGTCGATATTGGAGAAGGCACCGACCTGAATGCTAAAGCGCATGCGTGGCAGGAGGGGCTTTTTTGCAACCGAAGATGTGTCGGGCCGGATGGCCGGCGGGGCACAGCCGACCAACAGAAGTAGGCATCCGGATACGACTAAAACAATGCGCATCTTGAGTGCGAATGTCGTGTTCTGATGAGTTCGATGGTCCATCATAAAATCTGTCTTGCTTCTGGTCGCTGCCTACTGGCTGCTGGGGTTCCTATTTTGAATATCGAATATCGAATCCGCCGGAGGCGGAAATGATGAAGTTTTTATCCTTCGATATTCAACATTCTAAATTCGATATTCTGCGGTTCTCTGTTTTCTGACACCTGAACCCAGGAACCCGTTTACGGGGAAACCCCCAGCAATACCTTTACAATGACTGGAAAGGCAACGAAGGTTCCCAGGGAGCTTCCGAGATTGGTAAAGATTACAACGAGGAGGATTCGCGTCACATTGTTTTTCCAGAACCCTCTAATTGACAGGATATCATCCGGCAGGCTCTCTAAATCTTTTACTTTGG
>Ga0255055_10003543_pt1 | contig 10519 bp, 7 predicted proteins | sample JV7_2_27_MG_FD_188633 | JGI IMG/M metagenome (GOLD analysis project Ga0255055, IMG submission 188633) | Seawater microbial communities from Jervis Inlet, British Columbia, Canada - JV7_2_27 | ecosystem: Environmental > Aquatic > Marine > Inlet | place: Canada: British Columbia | collected... | reverse complement strand
GTTCCTTTAACTGATTAACCAGAATTCCGGCTGCTCCTTGAACCATGCACTTCGGCTTGCCGGTCGTCCCTGATGAAAACATGATGAACAGAGGATGGTCTGCAGGTAATTGCTCGAAGCGAATCTCGGGCCTCCCTGGTGATAGAAAATCATCATAATACATGGAGTTGGGAATATGGCTGATATCGGGTTTCTCTTCCCTGTAGCGGGCCACTATAACCTTCTCAATAGAAGGTACCCCCTTTACAATTTCAACGGCGTTGGCAAGAGAATTGAACGGTTTCCCTTTATAGAAATAACCGTCGACCGTAAACAAGACTCTGGGTTCGATCTGACCAAAGCGATCAATGGCTGCACCAGAGCCGATATCGGTGGCACAAGACGCCCAGACAGCACCGATGCTCGTGGTGGCAAGCATTGCCACAGCCGTCTCTATCATATTAGGCATATAACCAGCTACTCGGTCTCCGGGCTTGATTCCCATTTCTCGAAGAGACTCTGCCAGGCGTGCCACAGAGTCATACAGTTCAGCGTAGCTCATCCTCACTGACTTCTGAGTTTCTCCCTTGAAGATGAAGGCTGTTTTCTCATCCCGGTATCTCAGTAGGTTCTCGGCGAAGTTTAGCCTCGCTCCAGTAAACCATTTTGCGCCCGGCATCTTGGTCACATCGTCGACCACCATTTCGTAGCCTTTGGAAGACTTCACGCTAACGAAATCCCAAACAGAAGCCCAGAAATCCGGTATTCTATCTATGGACCAGTTATGAAGTTCCTTATATGAATGAAAGTTCTGTTCATGTCGTTTATTAACGAACTCCATAAAACTGGTGATATTCGCATTCTTCTTCCGTTCTTCCGTCGGTTCCCAAAGTAGCTTACCCAGGTTGTCCTCCTCTCTAAAAACAACTCATCGGCGTTGTCGATTTTTCGTTCCCTTGTCGATGTCTCGCTAAATGCTACGTCATTTCATTATCGTAGTGTTGTGCTACAAAACAGTCTAGTTCTTCCGGAATTTCCCCATTTATAGTATACCGCACACGCTGTCGATAAGGCATTAGTTATTTCTAAGGTTGAGTCATTTCCGCTCCGCATTCTATGTGAGAAAGAAGTGGACGGCGAAGGACTTTCTCAATAAACCTTGTTGCTTCCCCCAGTTTCTTCAAATCTATATTTGTTGTGATTCCCATTTTATTAAGCATATAGACCAGGTTCTCCGTGGCGAGATTTCCCGAAGCTCCAGGTGCGTAGGGACACCCCCCCAATCCCCCCGAAGAGGCATCAAAGGTTGTAATTCCCAAATCGAGTCCTCTTAGGATATTGGCTAAAGCTGTATGCCGGGTATCGTGCATATGCAATGCAATTCGATCTGGACCGAACCGCCCGAGAATCTTATTAAGAAGCCGTTCGACATCGCTTGGAACAGCTATGCCAATCGTATCCCCAATCGATACTTCATAGACACCCATATCAAAGAGTTCATCAGCTATCTCCACCACTCTATTGGGCGAGACTGATCCTTCGAACGGGCAACCGAACGCAGTTGAGATATATCCCCTGAAGGGTATCTTATGTTTCTGGGCTATCTCTGCAACCTCACGACATCTGTGCAAGGATTCGGTTACGGAGGCATTGGTATTCTTCTGGCTAAAGGTTTCACTGGCACTCGTAAATATGGCTATTTCTTGCACCCCAACCTCAATAGCTGTCTCCATCCCCTTCAAATTGGGAACAAGGGCTATGTAATGCACACCTTCCTCCCTGGGCAATTGACTATATAGCGCTTTCGAATCTGCAAGCTGCGGAATCCACTTGGGATGAACAAAGGAAGTTACCTCAATATACCGGCATCCAGCTTTAACCAGTTTTTCAATATAGGCTATCTTACTTTCAGTAGGTATGACTTCCTGTACATTTTGAAGTCCGTCTCGTGGACCTACCTCTACCACCTTTACCTGGCCTGGATAACCAGTTTCCTCCTTCACTTACCTCCTTTTATCCAGGCTGGCTTTCGTTTTTCCAAGAAAGCTCTCATTCCATCTTGCCCTTCGGGGGATACACGTAATCCTGCAATTATTCTAGCGCTCGCCTCCCTTGCCCTTTCAATATCCATCTCCTTAAGCTCCCGAAGCCATTTCTTGCAAATAGCCTGGGCTGAAGAACCTCCCCTGCTAAGACCCTTTAAACACTCTTCCACCCGGGCATCTAAGAGTTCAGGTTCCACAATCTCGTGCACTAAACCTATTTCCTTTGCTTTTTCAGCGGAGAAGATCTCCGCCGAGAGAAACAGCGAGCGAGTCTGGCTATAGCCAATCTTTGACATTACATAAGGAGAGACAACAGCAGGAATAATTCCCAGATTTACCTCGGTGAAGCCAAGTTTCGCCGCTTTCGAAGCTATAACGATATCGCTCACAGCCAGAAAACCCATTCCCCCAGCTATAGCTGCTCCATTCACCTTAGCCACAACAGGTTTTGGGCAAACATCAATGGTATAGAACATTTGGTCCATGGCACGAGCATCAGCACAATTCTCTTCCTCAGTAAACTCTGCCATCCTTTTCATCCAGTTAAGGTCAGCTCCGGCGCAAAATACCTTGCCGGCACCAGTAAGAACGATTGCTCGCACTTCCTCTTCCGCTGAACCAAAAACCTCGGTAAGCTCCTTTATCAGTTCACTGTTAAACGCGTTCCCAATTTCCGGCCGGTTCAAAGTGATGACAAGAACCTCGCCTCTTTTTTCCACTAGGATAAATGAGTAAGACTGCATAGAACTTCCTCCTTTACATCCTGAAGACTCCGAATTTGGAACCTTCGTGAGGTGGCGATAGTGGAGAGTTAAGGGACATAGATATTCCTCTGGCTAACAACTTTCTTGTTTCCAGTGGTTCGATAAGCCCGTCATCCCAAATATGGGCGGTTGAGTACTGAGGACTACCCTCTCGCTCATATTTCTCTATAATAGGTTTTTTGAATTCCTCCTGTTCTTCAGGGGAGAGGATTGGCTTTCCTTCCCTGAGAAGTCCTTCTTGTTTTACTGTAAGCAGGACGTTAGCCGCCTGTTCACCCCCCATCACCGATATTCTTGCGCTTGCCCACATCCACAATAGCCTTGGCTCATAAGCTCTTCCACACATTCCGTAATTCCCTGCCCCAAAGGACCCTCCTATAATTACGGTGAATTTAGGAACTTCTACATTAGATACCGCCATCACCATCTTCGCCCCGTCTTTGGCTATTCCACGAGATTCATACTCCTTCCCCACCATAAATCCTGTTATGTTCTGTAGAAAGACCAGAGGAATGCGACGTTGATTACATAGGCAGATGAAATGTGCTCCTTTTATCGCCGATTCTGAGAAAAGAATGCCGTTATTAGCAAGTATACCCACAGGATATCCCATAATTCGCGCAAAGCCGCAAACAAGGGTAGGGCCATAAAGCTCTTTAAACTCGTGAAATTCTGAACCATCGACTAATCGGGCAATGATTTCTTTCATATCAAAGCTTTTTCTCAAACTGGTGGGAACGATTCCATGCATCTCATCCGGATCATATATAGGCTCCTCAGGCTCGGTGATATCGAGGGGAAATTTTTGAGGAACATTTAATCGGCGCACGATAGAGCGGATAGTCTCAATAGCGTGAAGCTCGTCCTGTGCTCTGTGATCAGCTACACCGGAGACTTTACAATGAACATCGGCTCCTCCAAGCTCTTCGGCACTGACTTCCTCTCCTGTGGCTGCCTTTACCAAGGGAGGACCAGCCAGAAAAATTGTGCCGGTTCCCTTCACTATAATGGTTTCGTCCGCCATCGCGGGGATATAAGCTCCTCCAGCCGTGCATGAACCCATCACAGCCGCAATTTGATAGATTCCCTTCGCTGACATCCTGGCTTGATTGTAGAAGAATCTACCAAAATGGTATTTGTCTGGAAAGACGTCGGTTTGCAGCGGGAGGAAAGCTCCTCCCGAGTCTACAATATATATACATGGGAGACAATTTTGCTCAGCAACTTCCTGGGCTCTAATGTGCTTTTTTACGGTTAAGGGGTAGTATGTTCCTCCTTTAACTGTAGCATCGTTGGCGATAATCACAACTTCCCGTCCCTCTACCTGCCCGACCCCGGTGATGATCCCTGCTGAGGAAACCTCACTATTGTATTCACCCCAAGCTGCAAGAGGCGAGAGTTCTAAAAACTCGGTGCCTGAATCGACAAGTTTGGAAATCCGCTCCCGAACCATCAGTTTACTGCGCTTCCGATGAAGCTCTGTTGCCTTCTGCGGTCCACCTTTGTGAACCTCCTTCAGTTGTTCCCTTAGCTCCTCAACTAACCGCTTATTATGAGCATAATTCTCCTTGAATTCCTTGCTGTCGGGGTTTATGCGACTCTTTATTATGGGCATCCCTCCTCCTTTCAAAATTGGGCTACTTTCTGCACGAAGTATTCATGTTCTTTCTCCGGTTGACCCTGTATGAACTGCCTGTAATTCTAGCTTATCTCTCTCGAAAAGTTAATGGGGCGTGGGGACACAATGTCATAGAACTGCTGTCGTCCAGTGTAGGTGTTTGAGGTAATAATACAAGCAATTGCGTAGTTCTACTCTCAGGGATATTGTAATTATGGCTGAATTGCCCGATCTCTAGTAATAAACATCCACTCCCCTCGCCTCAACCTGAGGTATCTATACATTAATGGAATCACAATGCCGAGATGTATCAAGTAAGAATCGAAGATCATTACGGTTAACCAATCTTACTTGAACAATGCAAAGAATGTAGTGGGACTTGATTTGCACTCGATTTTCTCATATGATTTGAGGCGCAACTATAACTTTGTATTTCTTTAACGGAAAGGTAATCAAACATGAGATTAAGAGATAAGGTCGCCATTATCACAGGTGCAGCTCAAGGAATTGGAGCGACATTTGCTGCTGGTTTTGCAAAGGAAGGGGCCAGGATCGTCATTGCGGACATTCTGGACGGTAAGGAGGTTGCCAAGGCTATTGAAAAATCAGGCGGTGCGGCAATTTTTGTTAGGACGGACGTTACAAAGCAGAATGAATGTGATGCTTTAGCCAAGGCCGCTTCCGATCAATTCGGTTCAATCGATATCCTGGTCAACAATGCTGCGATATTTGGAGACCTTATTGCGAAGCCCTTTATGGAGATAAGTGATGAAGAATGGAGACGGGTCATGGATGTTAATACGGGAGGTCCTTTCCGTTGTACTAAAGCTGTTTTCCCCTATATGAAAGATAAAGGTGGCAAGATCGTAAACGTTTCCTCAGCCACCATCTTTGAAGGGGCTCCGGGATTTCCCCACTATGTCGCTTCCAAGGGGGCGGTCATGGCGTTCACGCGTTGCATGGCGCGTGAGTTAGGAGGCTTCGATATAAATGTGAATTCTATTGCGCCCGGATTCACGCATTCAGCTAGTGGAGACAAGTATGACCGGAAAAAGACGACGATCGATATACCCCTTGATGACATGCAAATGCCGATGAAGAGTCTCAAGCGGGCAATGTATCCTGAAGATCTGGTAGATACAGCGGTTTTCCTGGCAAGCGAGGAAAGCAGGAATATCACAGGGCAGCTCATCGTCGTTGATTGTGGTCTGATCTTGCATTAAGATAGCATAAGCAACGTAACACCCATACCTTTTGCCTTCAAGACTACAGCTCCCCTGCCTTGGCCATGGTGTCCATCCGCAAGAAGAGTTCGGCAATATCCAGCTTAGAGGTGGTAGGATCTTCGCCGCGAAACTCGCGCCATAGGCGTTCCAGGTTAGCTAGTATACGCTCTCGGTTGGGCCATTGCTTGAATTCCCCCAGGTCAATGTCTTTGGCGGCTTCATCAACAGCTATGCCTTTGTCGAATCGTTTCCTGGCTTCGCGTTGGACAAAGACAAGATAATCGCGACACAGATTCAGCCCTTCCTCTCCACACACCGGTCCGTGACCGGGGACATAGGTTTGAGCACCCAGATTTGCCATGGCCTCCAGGTTCCTCAGCCAGCCGGCAAAGGACCCCTCCATGCCCAGCGGGGTGGAATACAGAAAAATGAAGTCGCCGGCAAAGACGATATCCTCCTCGGGTAGATACACAATTATGTCGCCCGCAGTATGGCCAGGGCCGAAGTGCTGCAGCCGGATTTCCCGTTCATCCACATGCAGTGTGAGCTGCTTGTCGAAGGTGATATCGGCCGGTGTGACTGCGATTCCCCGGAAATTGAATTCGGGGAAGATAGTATTCATCAGGCCGGGATCTCTTATGCCTTGCTCAATTGCCTCACTGCGACAGTAATCATGGGAGATTACAGTAGCACCTGCAAATACATGGTTTCCATAGATATGGTCTCCATGGTGATGAGTATTGATTAAATAACGGATTGGCTTGTCGGTGACCTTTCTAATCTCGTCCCTGAATTTCCGGGTCAGGCCGACCGTAGCCAGCGAGTCCACGACCACCACATAATCATTGCCCACAATAAATCCGGCATTGCTCCAGTACCAGGTAGCTTTTGCCTGCATGTAGGCATAGACATTTGGAGCCAACTGCTTGAGTCCCGGTTCCCAGGTCGGAATTTTGTATTCCTTACTCATAGTAATCTCTCTTCCTTTCTAATCCTACCTAATTTCGATCATTTGCCTACTTGACGGCAGGCACAACGCCTTGCAGAAGAAATTTCAACGGGTAAATATGCGCTTCATCGGCTTTTCCCCAACGCGGTTCCTGAGGATGCCGATCCCTTCTACCTCCAGCTCGATGACATCGCCGGGCTGAATCCAACGGTCGAGTTCCATACCTGAGCCACCCTCCACCGTCCCCGAGCCCAAGAAATCGCCGGGATACAGCGTCTCCTCCATAGAAGCAAACTCAATAATCTGAGGCCAGGTCCAGTAAGCCGTGCCGCTGTTATTATCCGACCACACCTCACCGTTGATACGGGCTATCATTCGCAGGTTATTAGGGTTTACTTCCTCAGGAGTCACCAGGCAAGGCCCCATTACACCACAGGTGTCCTTGCCCTTGGCTGGTCCAACGCCGCCTGCCAGCATCTCCTGCAACTGGATATCACGGGCACTGACGTCGTTGAAGATAGTATACCCAGCAATGTATTCATCTGCTCGTGCTCTGGGGATGTTTTTGCCCTCTTTGCCAATATAGATGCCGTACTCCAATTCGTAGTCCAGCAAATCGGTGAAGGCAGGCCATAGAATGATTTCGTCGGGACCGATGACAGTATCAGGATTACCCTTATAGCACACTGGTATCTCATACCAGCCTTTATCAAGTTGCTTCTTCCCGGAAAAGCTTACGTGACCCTCGAATGTGAGATAATCCCGAAGGGAATTCGGCCGCGGCACCGGCGCCTTCAGCCTGACCTCATTCATCTCGTAGACTATCTTTTCACCCCGGGGACCGAGCAAGCTGCCCTTGACTTGGTGTTTCGCTACATAGTCGATGGCTAGCTCAGCTCTGTCATTTCCTTCCTTCCCTCTTTGGAAGAAGGCAATCATATCGGGTGGAAGCATTGCCGCTGCCAGTTCATATGCCTGGACATTGCCATGCTTATCAGCCAGGTAGTGAGTATAGCCAATATTAAGATCTATGATCTTATTCTGGTACATGGCTCCGATACGTAGTATCTGGCCAGCTGGCGTGGAGACCCCGAAAGTCACTAGCTTCATCTTCCTCTTCCCTTCCCCTGTAATCTTTGCATACTGTCGGCCTCTCATATGGTATGTCAACAAATCACTATCTTGTGTGATTCCAGCAAGTGTGCACTCTTACCATCAGGTATACTCTGAACCAATGCCTGTCTGCTTGGGCGCTCAGGTAGTTAGTGTACCTGAAATCTTTATAAAGCCAACCCGGTCTGGTATCCCTCATAGACAGCTTCCAATATTCTTCGTGGTTCGGAGGAATTGCCTATACAGTATATTTCAGGGATTTTACCTTCCAGGGCTTTGTACAGGTGATCATTTACTTTATAGCCGACTGCTATAACGACTGTGTCGGCTGGAATGGTTTCCTTCTTCCCCTCAGCAGTAGTTACCTGAACGCTCCCTTCTTTTATCTCTTCGCAGGTCGCGCTGGTCAGCAGGGTCACCTTTTTGCTTCTCAGCCCGCCCATGAGCCGGCGTCTGGTCATGGGGAACATATCATTAGCCATTCGCTTCAATATTTCTATGATGGTCACCGTCTTGCCCTGTTCCACTAGATAGTGCCCCGTCTCACAGCCAACCATTCCCCCACCGATTATGACCACATTTTGCCCTGCTTTGGCTTTCCCCGAGAGCACGTCCTGAGCAGTAACTATATTTGATTTATCAATGCCAGGTATTTCAGGCATGAGTGGAATGCCTCCCGTAGCTATCACGACAGCATCTGGATTCCCTTCAATAACCATTTCGGCAGTGGTATCTGTATTAAGGTTGACTTTCACTCCAGCTTTCTCAAGTTGACTGACCAGATAGTCTATCCAGGGTAAGATATCACCCTTAAATGGAGGTAGAGCCGCTATATTCAATTGTCCAGCCAGCTTCGTATCCTTTTCAAATAGAGTAACCTTGTGCCCTCTCTGTGCTGCCACGATGGCAGCTTGCATGCCAGCCGGACCACCACCTACTATGACCACATTCTTGGCCTTGCTCACAGGTTTAATCTGGTATTCACTCTCCCTGCCCAACGTGGGATTGACGACACAACTCACCCCTTCGCCACCTGCATCGAAGAAGAGCCGGTCAATACACTCCATACAACCTATGCACGGGGTGATTTCAGCTAGCCGTCCTTCAGATGACTTATTGGGCAGGTCCGGGTCTGCTATAAGACGCCTGCCTATGGCTATAAGGTCAGCCTTACCTTCTTCGAGAATCCTCTCTCCAAGCTCAAGGTCCAGCCTGCCTACCGCAATCACCGGCACATTGGTCAGCCCTTTGACCTGTTCAGCCAGAGGTACCAGAAAGCCTGGCGTATCTGCAATCGGAGCGCTGGTTATATAAGCACCCACGCCATAACCCGATACGTGAATTGCCTGAGCACCTGCCTCCACCACCAGTGGGACTACTTGCTTGGTTTCCTCGATTGTAATCCCATCCTCCACTCCCCATTCCCGGGCATTGATTCTGACCCAGACTGGAAAATCCTGGCCCGCCTCCTCTCCGATAGCCCGAATTATCTCCACCAGAAATCTTGCCTTGTTCTCGACTGAGCCGCCGTACTTATCTTTGCGCTGGTTGGTGGCTGAGGAGAGAAAGGCGGCGACAAGGTACTGGTGAGCACCGTGAATCTCCACCCCATCAAAGCCCGCCAGTCTGGCGCGTCTAGCAGCGGCAGCAAACCATCCTATTCTTTCAGCGATTTCCTGTTCAGTCAGTTCATGAGGGGGGTTTCCCGGGGTGCCCATAAATCTGGCGGGCACTATCACCGGGGACGGACCCACCTGTACTGCCTTTCCATCCCAGTTCTCCATGGTGGAATGCATTATCTGGATAGCTATTCTGGCATTATATTTGTGAGCGGCATCCGTCACCTTTTGCCACCGGGGAATCAAGTTATCGTCCCCCAGAGATGCCTGGTAAAGCACGGTGCGTTGCGGGTCGGGTGCGCTTCCTTCGACAATAATCAATCCTACTCCACCTCTAGCCCTCGCCTCATAGTAATCAAGCGTCCTCTGACCAATAGCGCCGCCTTTTTCGGCATAATTGGTTCCCGTCGGCGGCATGACTATGCGATTCTTCAGTTGCATCTGGCCTATCCTGGTTGGTTCAAAAATCTTCTTGAATCGAGCTGCAATCATCGCTGGCTCCTCCCTTATCTAGAAACGTATATTCCTTATTTCGCAATTTTCCTTCCCAGTGTACCACAAAAACATAGTCCACCTCCGCACCTTTGGCCTCAACTTGCTTTTGTTCTTTATTATCGTACGGGTTTCAAAGTCCAGGGCAATATTGAAGTAAAAGCGCACGTATATAGCGATGTTAATTTTGGTGGCAAAGAAATTTCGGATAGCCAGAAATTCCTCGTTTGGGGCTCTCAGCGCAAATGTTATAATCTGGCTGATGCCACGGAAGTTCGCTCACCTCCACGTCCACACTGAATATAGCCTGCTCGATGGCATGTGTCGCATCCCCCATCTTATTACCCGGACCAAAGAGCTGGGTATGGACAGCCTTGCTATCACTGACCACGGCTCCATGTACGGCGTCATTGATTTTTATGTAGCAGCTAAGGAAGCCGGTATCAAACCAATTATTGGCTGCGAAGTCTACGTTGCCGAGACCGATTGCCGTAGCCGGGAGCCAGCCCACAAAACCCCCTACCATCTTACTTTACTGGCCAAGAACGAAAGGGGTTACCACAATTTGCTCCAGCTGGTTACCAAGAGCCACCTTGAGGGATTCTACTATAAGCCCAGGGTAGATAAGGAGTTTCTCAAGCTTCATCATGACGGACTTATTGCCCTTTCCGGGTGTGCTCGCGGGGAACTGGCTCGGCTTATCCTCGAAGGGCG
>Ga0255055_10003541_pt1 | contig 10520 bp, 6 predicted proteins | sample JV7_2_27_MG_FD_188633 | JGI IMG/M metagenome (GOLD analysis project Ga0255055, IMG submission 188633) | Seawater microbial communities from Jervis Inlet, British Columbia, Canada - JV7_2_27 | ecosystem: Environmental > Aquatic > Marine > Inlet | place: Canada: British Columbia | collected... | reverse complement strand
CCCTGGGCATTCTAGTGGATGATGCAATTATTGTCGGTGAAAATATCTTTAGGCACTATAATCGGGGAAAATCGCATTCAACAGCAGTGGTAGACGGATTAAAAGAAGTCGGCGGACCGGTCGTGATGGCCGTTTCAACAACTGTGGTGGCCTTTTTGCCACTGATGTTTATAAGCGGCATCATCGGGAAATTTATTGCGGTTATGCCCATGGCCGTCATCATCATATTAATCGTATCTTTGGGTGAAGCCCTGATCATTCTTCCTGCCCACCTGAACCACGCTTTACACCGATCTGAGAAAGAAAGCACCAAGTTGAATTCGTGGCACGAGCGTCTAAGAGAAGGTGTAGAGCGAATCCTTCGGTTTGTTATTGAGCGGGTTTATACAACGGCAATAACATATGTTGTCAAAAACCGATATTTTACATTTTCCATCGGTGTCGGCGTCTTTATCATTAGCCTCGGTATTGTGGCTGGTGGATATGTACCGTTTGTATTTTTTCAGAAAGGCGAAAGTGATTGGATCGTCGCTGAAATAAACTATCCGCTGGGCACTCCGACCAGTTTAACCGAAAAAACCATTCAGCATCTTGAGCGCAAAGCATTCGACCTGAATAATGAATTCTCCGAATTCTCAGAAGCAAACGGTGATCTGATTAAAAACACCTTTGCGCTGGTAGGACTGATTCCGCGCCGGGACTGGAAGCCCGCAGAAATCGGCAGCCACGTCGGGGAGGTTTGGGTTGAAATGGTAACTTCCGGAGAGCGCCGCGGGATTTCAACCAATGATGTCCAGAACAGGTGGCGCCACCTGGTCGGTGAATTGCCCGGCATCGAAAGAATGGCGTTTTTTGCGCTGGGTGGAGGGCCGGCCGGCAATGCAATCGAGATTCAGCTTAGCGGCCAGGACTTTGATCAGCTCAGCCTGGCGGCCGACGAATTAAAGGCTGAGATTAAGACCTATCCCGGGACATATGATATCTCCGATAATTTTAAACCCGGCAAACAGGAGAAAAAGATCCGCGTAAAGCAAGGCGCCCGATCTATCGGAGTTACCATGCGGGGGCTTGCGAAACAGGTCCGCCAGGCATTTTATGGCGAAGAGGTCTTGCGCATTCAGCGCGGCAGAGAAGATGTCAAAGTGATGGTACGATATGCGGATAAACAGCGCAGCAGTCTGTCAGGGCTTGAAGAAATGCGCATCCGCACCAGTGATGGACAGGAAATTCCCATCGAAGAGGTGGCCGACATCACCCACGGCCGGGCCTATTCGATCATCAATCGCGTGGATCGCAACCGCAGCATTACGGTGGTGTCCGATATTGATGAATCCACTGCCAATGCCAGTCGAATCGTTGCCAGCCTGAAAGCCAATTTTTTGCCGAAACTCGTGGAGCGCCATCCGGGCATCACTTTTGACCTGGAAGGGCAGGAGAAACGAACCCGGGAATCCATTGATAATCTCAAGATCGGATATTTGCTGGCGATGATGGGAATTTTTCTTTTACTGGCCAGCCAGTTTCGCTCCTACATCCAACCGGTAATTATTATGATGGCCATCCCTTTTGGCCTGGTCGGGGCGGTCTTCGGCCACCTGGTGATGGGGATGGAATTTACCATCGTCAGTCTTTTTGGAATCGTTGCCCTTTCGGGAATTGTGGTAAATGATTCGCTGATTTTAATCGATTTCATCAACCGGGCGGCGCGTAGTGGAGTCGATATTGAAACGGCGGTGGTCGAATCCGGCAAAGTCAGGTTCAGACCGGTGCTGTTGACCTCAATTACCACTATTGCCGGGCTCCTGCCGATTCTTTTGGAACGCAGCTTCCAGGCCCAGTTTATCATTCCAATGGCGATCAGTATTTGTTTTGGATTGCTGGCAGCCACCGTACTGACACTTCTTTATGTGCCGGCGCTTTACTTGATCGTCAGAGATGTCCGAAATTTGGTGGTGGCCCGATTTCAACATGCTGAAGAGGAGTCCCAGTTAACTGGAGAAAGAGATCCGATGACAGAAGAAAGAAGATAGCTTCTAGTATTTAATCTGACGAATTCTATGTGACATTACAACTTGCTATCCAAAAGAAAAACAAGCCCGCCAGATTTCACCATCAGGCACGCATGTTACACTTTTGGGAAAGCCCAAATTTGTTCTATTAGCTGATGAAATCCAAAATAAGTAAGTGAATAGAAGACTGCAATTAAAGCGGTGATATTTCCGCGCGGAGCAATTAATAGCTAATGGGGTCTTATGATTTCCAAGCTGTAGGCCGCTAACATTTTTTTTGTCCCCGAGCGCTTTGCAGCCCCGAATTCGTGAATGTTTGACGATAGCGTATAAGGAGCTATTTCAATGCCGCCAAAGCTATATTTAGCTGCAAGCGCGAAGGATTTTTTAAAGAATTGATTTCTGAAGAGTTCATCTCAAAATGAATATTTCATTTATTCCGATCCCGGTTGGCCATGCGTCTGATTTGTTGAATGACGGCTGCATTGTCCAGATCACCATATCCGGCGTCCATGGCCTCTTTCAAGATATTTTGATGCAGTTGCGTAAGTGGTAGCGGTTGTTTTAGTTTTTTGGCATATGAGAGTGCTATCTCCAGATCTTTGAAGTGCTGCTTTATTCGGGACTGTGGCCTGAAATCGCTTCTGATCATCTTTTCCCCTTTGACGTCCATTGCACAAGAGTATGCTGGCGTTTTTTTCAAAAGCACTAACAATGAGTCTAAATCAAATCCAAATCGTTCTGCGTAAACCAGACCTTCAGCAAGAACCAAGCGATTTAATCCGAGAATAACATTGCTCACTAATTTGGCTCTTGAACCGCTGCCAGACGGGCCAACGTGGACGAACTCTTCGGCGATTGCTTGGTATAGATCCAGGCAGAGCTCAAACGCTTGTGGGTCCCCACCAACAATCACAACACCCTTTCGTTTCTGAATCTGTGCACTAGACCCTGAAATCGGCGAATCTAAATAAAATATTTCCTGCTTTTTCAGTTGCAAAGCAATTTCAACGGTTGCATCCGGATCGCCGGTTGTCGTATCGATAATGTAATCGGGAGTTGCCCTTGATTGAAGTAATCCAGCTGGTCCCCACAGAACCTCGCGAACGATTTCAGTACTCATCAGGGAAAGAATGACTCGATTGACCTTTTCGGAAATTTCCATGGGGGTGGAAACGGAGATGCCTCCTATTTTTTCGAGAGCTGCGCCTCTGGCGGGGTCGATATCATATCCAACAACAGAGAAACCGTTACCTAGGAGGTTTTTCGCCAGTGCCGTTCCAACCAGCCCTATCCCGATTAATCCAATTTGTTCTTTCATAGTCAACTCGCTGCTTATCGTCCATAAACATCTTCAACAAGTCAGCTGGTATAAATGCTGTCCAAAAAACTTATCGAAAGATAATCTCAATGGATTAACTCGTGTCCGTTTGGATTTGGGTATTCTGTCTCCTGGCCAATTTTGGTTTCAAAACCAAACACCAGGAACAGAGGATTACAATGCCAACAGTCCCAATACCCCAGATAAATTGACCGGTGGGCGAAAAAATCACCGCTATAGCAGCAGCGCCGAAAAGAAGGCGTTCAATCGGATTCAGTTTCCCCCCTAAATAGCCTGCTAAGGCTACGGTCCAGGACCCGGTTGCGGCCGACAGGCTAAGGAACGCAAAAGCGATTTGCAGCGGAGAACCGATTCCCAATAACGCCTGATCGAAGGCAAATGCAAAGGGTATAAAAAACGATACGATGCTCATCCAAAAAGCAAGTAAACTTGTCTTCATCGTGTTGGAGTTGGCCATACCGGCGGCAGTGTAGGATGCCAAGGCCACCGGTGGCGTAATCATCGACAACACGCAATAGTACATAACAAAAAAATGAGCGGCCAGCTCAGGTATGCCCAGATTTAGAAGAGCCGGTACGAACAGAATGGCACCGATGATGTAAGCTGCCACGGTGGGTAAGCCCATACCCATGATGATGCAGCCTATTATGATGAAAACCATGGCGCCAATCAAAGAGCCTCCGCTGATATGTATGAGATTGGCGGAAAACTTCAGTGCCAGATTGGATTGAATCGAGACGGATATGATAATACCAATTGAGGCAATCGGCACCGCTACCGAGGCTGCTTGCCTCGTAGCTTCCCTGATTGCTGCAATTAGACCTTTGAAGCTGAGCCAGCTGGCCCGTCGCAGGTAAGCGGTGCCAATACAGGCTGCGATGGCCATCACTGCGGCATAGGTTGCAGAATACCCCGAGATTAGGACGACGATGAGGATAACCGGGGGAAACAAAAGATATAAACGGGGAACAAGCGGGGCGTGTGTTGCGGCTTTCTCTGCCGGCATCGTTCCGATACCTGTTTTGCGCGAAAAAAGGTCGGTCCCCAAAAATATGGCCAGGTAAAACCCGATTGCCGGGATAACCCCGGCCAGTGCGATCCTACCGTAATTGATTTGCAACAGCTCAGCCATGACAAAGGCGGAAATTCCCATAATCGGCGGCATCAACTGGCCGCCAGTAGATGCAATTGCTTCGGTGGCCGCTGCTCGATTTGCGTCAAGACCGGATTTGCGCATTAAGGGAATGGTAAAAACACCGGTGGCAGCCACGTTGGCTACGGCACTGCCGCTGATGCTGCCCATCATGCTGGATGACACAATGGCTGCCTTGGCTGCGCCACCTTTGTGTCTACCAACGGCGGCCAGTCCGATATCGATGAAAAGCTGACTTCCTCCAATAGCCGAATAAAAGGCCCCGAACGCAACAAAGTAAAACACAAATTGAATCGACGTTGCTGTGGTCACCCCCAATACGCCGTTGGCGGTCATTGTCAGCGTTTCAATCATTTCCGCAAGACCAAATCCGCCAAAACGAAGCCATCCAGGAAACCAATTCCCGACGAACGCATAGCCCAAAAATGCCAGAATCACCCCCAATAAGGACCACCCCACCACTCGCCGAACACACTCCATCATTATCAAAACCAGGATGATTCCGAAGATGACGTCTTGCATTAGTATGTCATCAATGCCTTCCATGCGTTGTGTAAGGCGGGTTGCCGACTCCAGATAATAGATTGCGGTAACAACAACACCGACCAGCAAAACCAGATCAATCACCCGTGAGGTCCATTCCCCGAAACGCTGGCTTTTCAAAGGAATCCAAAGAATTACAAGGGCTAAAGCCAAGAGAAGATGGATAGGCCTTTGGATCAAGGGTGTCATGGGGTAATAGATTATATAAATTTGTCCGGCCAACCAGGCCACACCCAGGATCGTTCTTATTGTGCTGATGAAGCTTGAAAAGGCCACACACCCCTCCTCTTTTCATAATCTTATGGTAACGGCATTCCATTTTTTCCCCTTCCCCGGTTGTGTGGCAGAAGCAGCCAATATTTATTGTCAATTCAAATCACACATTGAGGAAAAGGGAAAAAATGATAGGTTGATTAGTTCATCCAACCCCTTTCTTTGTAATAGCGGACCGCACCCGGATGCAGGGGAATTCCGGTATTTTCCTTCTTCCAGGCGGCTTCGGGTTTGAAGTTACTCCAGGCTTTGTGAGCCGCAGCCATGGCGTCTTTGTTCTCGCACAGGGTTTTGGTAATCTGGTAAGCCAGATCGTCGGGGAGCGATTCGTTGGCAATGAGCAGGGTTCCCATGTCCAGAGCTTTGGTTGGTCCGGATTGGCCCTTGAAGAATTCGGGCATCGGCAGAGGGTTGAGCCCTTCTTTGGCGAGTTTGGTCAATACCCCATCGGGCATGTCTAAAAAGCGGACGTTGCCGGTTAAGGAAGTTTCGGTGGTTACCGGATGGCCTTTGAGTGCGCTTTCAAAGTACAGATCGGCACGGGCATCCCTGATCAATGCGGGTATTTGTTTGGCGGACACCTGGATTATTTTTCCGCCGTTGGAGACTATTTTTTCACGACTGGTGCCCATCGCCTTTAAAACCATGTCAGCTACCACCGGAACGGAGCTGCCGGCCGGTTTCATAACAACACGGACGGGTTTGCCTGAAAGCAATATTTTCTCCAAAGTGTCGTTACCAGTTTTCTTGATGTATGCTTCACGGACCATGGCCGTTATCCAAACGGAGTTGAGACCGCCGACTAAAGCTCGAATATTCTGGTATTGTTTGCCTTTGTAAACAACTGCATGGCCGTTCCAAGCCCAGACAACGGTAGCTACATTGGCTAGACCGATCTTTGACGGATCTTTGTTCACAGAAATCGGATTGCCCACTCCGCCGCCTTTGGGCACCACCTCAACCGTGGTTCCTTTCGGCAGGTTTTCCTGCAACAAACTGGAAAGGGTCGCTCCGAAAACGTACCAGGAAGACCCCAGACGCATGGCTTGGATCTTTATAGTCTCCGCTTTTAAGGAAGACGGAATGATGATAAGAATTGCCAAAATAACAGTGAATAATGTCATCAGATTTCTTTTAGCCTGGATCATTTTTTCCCTCCTTTTGTAATAAATTATTGATGTTGCTTGAGCATGTGTTAACCATTGTTCTCTGATTACGCCATCAGGCCGACCTCTTTGACCGCCGCTACAATGGCATCATATATCTCTCCCGTGGGCAGGTCGGTGGGCGGTCGCACCGTGTTGCTGTTCATACGTCCGCTCAGATTCATCGCCACTTTCATCCTAGCGTGCGCGTCGCTGGAAGGCTCACCCGTGGAGTACACGATTTCCTTCAAGATATTGATTTTTCCTTGAATTGCCTGGGCTTTCTTCAGATCGCCGTCACACACAGCCTGGTAGAGGTCGGTAATATAATCCGGGATTAGTGATGCAAAGCCCACCAATGCGCCATCAACACCCTGCACCAAAGTTGGCAGTAAATATTCATCATGGCAGGAAAGAATAGTGCAGCTTGGATCGGCCGCGCGGATCGCAGCGATGTCGCGGACATACTTGGACATCTCTCTGGTGCCGATTTTGAAGGTTGTAACCCACGGCAGTTTAGCCAGCTCTGCCAGTAACGCCGATGAATACGATGCCTTGGTCCAAGCAGGATAGATATGGACAACAAGGTTGATGTTCACCGCTTCACCGATGGCCGCAAAATATTTAATGACATGATCTGAACGCATGCCGAACCGCAACCAAATGTGAGGCGGCATCACCAGAAGACCCTTGGCACCAGCTTCCTTGGCCATACGGGCGTGTTCAACCGCTTCCGGTATGTTTTCACAATTAACACCTGAGACCACGGGTATTTTATCCTGTACTTCATCGGCCACAATTCGGGTGACCTCGGCACGCTCCTGGGCCGAAAGAGCGAATACTTCTCCGGTATGACCGTTGGTAACCAGCCCACCAATACCTTCATACCCGGCTAGCCAGGCAGTGTACCGGCGCAATTCAGCTTCGTCTATGCTGTAATCCGGTTTAAAAGGTACTTGCATGGCGGGCAAAACACCTCGAAATGCTTCAATTAAAGCCATATTTACCTCCTTTTCTGAATTTAGTTTGGTTCTCTCATCCCGCTGAAACAGGAGAATGACAGAAACGTTGTCTCTCGTCTCATATCGCAGCAACTGATCCTGGCAATGCCGTCCCGGACGCCTCAAGCGTTTTGCTAAGCTCACCTGCCGCCCTCATGACCGGCTCAGCAGTTTTACTGACAAACTTTTGAAGCGTTATATTCATAGCTGGTGCGGCCGCACTGACGGCCGCTACGGAATATCCTTCAATATTGAGGATAGGCACTGCCAAAACTCGCAGCCCAATGATGACTTCCGGGTCTGCCACAGCAAAACCCTTTTTGCGGACCCGGTCAAGGCATCTCTCGATTTCCTCTACTGTGGTCGGCGTAGCTGTGGTGATTTTGACGGGTTCACGCAGGGCGAGAACTCGCAACACTGTCTCTCGGGGAAGAAATGCCAGTACGGCATGCCCCATGGCAGTGTAATATGCCGGCAGGCGCGTACCGATGCGGACATCAACGCCCATCCGCGCCAGACCGGCGTGTACGCGTTCCAGATAGACCATCTCCGCTCCGTCCAATGCAGCTAGGCTAGCCGCTTCAATGACCTCATCCACCAAAGCGCTCAGTATTGGGCGCGCAAGCACGCGCAGATCGCTTCGCGCAATGGCGTTAAAGCCCAAATCCAGCACTTTTAAGCTAAGACGAAAGCGCTTTGTATTTTCCACTTTCTGTAAATAATCTAGACGGACTAGAGTGTTAATCATTCTGAACGTGGTGCCGGAATCAAGGCCGGTCCGTTTGGCGATCTCACTTAACGTGAACTCTGTGTCGGTGGCCGTGAATACTTCCAGCACACGAAAACCTTTGGCAAGCGATTGGACTATATTTTTAGTTGCGCGGTCAGCAGGCATGTGAAAGGATCCGTCGTATAATCAGATCACAAAATTAGGTGAATGCAGATATTTCGGATTGCGAAAAATAATTCGTTAAACGAATTTTTCCTATCATTTTGAAAATTGGGTGTCAAGCTAAAAGTGGAATCGAATTCACCCCAGTGCGCTGTGGCACACATCTCGAGCTGAAGGTGAAATTTAAGCAAATACCGTGCGGGATGAATGCGCCCCAAAAAGCGAAACGTTTGTTTTTGCCTAATTGGGCGCAATCAATGTCTGGGAGTCACAGAACAGACTTCGCCAACATCGCTACATATACCTGAGCATAGCCTGACCGGTCGCTGGTAAAAATCAATTGGCGGCCATCAGGAGAAAAGCAGGGATGTGGATGCGTATGTTGGGGTGCATAAACCTGAACCGGGCCATCATCATAGGGGCAATACTGCGTATTCCAATGTGCGCCCTCGTTGCTAGCCTTTGACAGACAGAGGGTTCGCGGCTGCCCCACTCCATCCAGTGGACTGAAAAGTTGCAAGCCCCAATCGGGGAATGTTGTATCCGCGCACATCAGGCTTCCCTGGCGGTTGATCGCCGGATGCCATGCGTTAAAACTGCACACCCAGTGCGTTTCACCTGTATCGATGTCGATGCCGATCACCCCATGCGGCCAGTTTGTCGTGATAATCTCATGTGAGCCTGGACGCCATGTCTCATGTACAATCCATTCCTTTCTGACGGGATGGCCGCGATATGCCTTGCGCTGATAGACTATCCGTTTGCCGCTGCCATCCCGGTTCACCACCCAAATCCGTTCATAGAAAGGCCCGGCGAAACGTAACAGAGAGTTATCTGATGGATGAAACTCAGGATGACCGATGGAAATGTGTTCTGTTATCACATCACACTTCCCGGTTGCTGTTTCGATCAGATAGAAGCGATAAACATCACGTACCTTGATCGGAATTGCCCAGAAGGCGTCGTCATGACTTAAGGTTGTGGTGCCCATCGATGCACCGACCATCCCCTTCTCGCGAATTGCAATCTTTCCGAAATTGAACAGCTCTTCTTCTTCCAAGGTCTCCGTATTCACGCGCCAGGCTCCCATCGCGGCAGTAAAATATACGTAACGGCCATCATGCGAAGGATGAACCGACCATTCAATGAGGCCTTCGTGCTCAGTGAATTGCACCAATTCTCCGGTGTCCTGAATTTCAGCAAAGATCTCCGGCCGCCCCGTTCGATGAGACACGAAAAACATTCGCTGTTGGGCGTCGTCAAAGCAAGGCAAGTAGTAAAACGGATGATGATGAATCGACGGATGATTGGTAACTTGACGAATCTTCGTCCCAGTATCTTCGTCAAAGAACTCCTTTGATTCGGATCGGCATATGGTTCCTTTTGCCATTGGATTCCTCGAAATGATAACTGACTTGAGCTATTGCCTCATAGTATCTTTCTTCTGACGTTAATAATGGATGATTAGAAATCGCTTTACAAAACTTTGGCCCGTAAAATGTCTGTTCCAATATGCAATCGGCTTTTCATTTGAAAAGGGATTTAATGATTTCATTTCAGTCAACATATACTTACTCCGAAAATAATCAAGGCGTAACCCTCTTTTTAAAAACGCGTTTGAAATCGGTGTCCAAGATCCCAATGTAGGTATTTGTTGAATGAAGATCTAAACCAGAATATAGTTCCATCAGGCACCTCCTTTAGCTTAGGGGTTATTGTTTGGCGTAAACCACCTATACCAAATCGCTTTCTTCTTTGCGATGGGAGGTGCCTTTTATGTGATCATCACGGAATCGAATCCATTAAAGGATGTGTTATTATGGTAGATTGCTTTCCTGATATCGAAAATCTAAAAGGATCATTTTCTGCCTCCTTTTCTGTTTTAATAGAAATATCAGGCAGATAATGACCCTTTGCACCTCTAAGAGTCAATCATCATTTTGTTACGGGTACCGGCTATGAACCCATAAAATCAGAAATTTGTGTATTGCGTCAGGAAATCTAACAAAATTTACGTCCCTCCAAATTCCACCCTTAGGCACGAAGTCTAACAAAAATATTCGCTGAAAAAAGTGTATATTCGCCATGGCTAATCTGCAAAATTATAAGGGAGTGAAAATTCGGATGGACGATATGATATCACAGGTCCATTGAGGGATGAA
>Ga0255055_10003540_pt1 | contig 10520 bp, 7 predicted proteins | sample JV7_2_27_MG_FD_188633 | JGI IMG/M metagenome (GOLD analysis project Ga0255055, IMG submission 188633) | Seawater microbial communities from Jervis Inlet, British Columbia, Canada - JV7_2_27 | ecosystem: Environmental > Aquatic > Marine > Inlet | place: Canada: British Columbia | collected... | reverse complement strand
GCCGACTCGACGTTCCTATTGAAGCGCTGGCGGTGATCACAGAAATGAGTGAAGGCAAGATCGTGTTTGAGGCCAAATAAATCCCTATGGGTGACCTCATCGCCATTATCGATTTTGGATCCCAAACGTCACAGCTGATCGCACGCAGGGTGCGCGAGGCGCAGGTCTACTGCGAGCTCTTTCCTTACGACACCCCCGCCGAATCCATTTTGAGCCTTGAGCCGTCGGGTTACATATTGTCGGGTGGGCCAGCCTCTATCTATGAAGAAGGGGCACCCCGAATACCCGACTTCGTCATTGAGTCTGGCCAACCCATTCTGGGTATCTGCTATGGAATGCAGGCGCTGGCCGACGCTCTTGGAGGCAAGGTCGCCCCTGCCAATTCTCGCGAGTATGGCTCAGCAGAGATCCGGGTTGATACCGGAGATGGTCTTCTGGAACTTGGCTCTCAGCAGGTTTGGATGTCACACGGAGACCGAGTGGAGGTATTGCCAGGCGGATTTCAAGCCATTGCCAGTTCGAAGAACTCGCCCAACGCGGCGATGGGGAATCATGCCGATCAGATTTACGGCCTGCAATTCCATCCTGAGGTCGAACATACGCCGATGGGTCAGGAAATCCTGCGCCGATTTGCTGTAGATATTTGCGGGGCGCAGGCGGACTGGTCGCCCTCCTCTATTAGTTCCGAGGCAGTTCAAAGTATTCGGGATCAGGTAGGTGGTGGCGGCGCAATCGCGGCCGTAAGCGGCGGGGTCGATTCCGCGGTAGCGTCCGTGCTGGCGTATCAGGCTTTGGGGGCACAGCTGCATTGCGTGTTCGTAGATACTGGCTTGCTGCGCAGCGGGGAACGGGAGATGGTCTCTTCCAGCCTCGGACCCCTGCTTGGCGATCAATTACAAGTGGTCGATGCCTCTGAAAGGTTTCTATCCAACCTGAAGGGTGTCGACGACCCCGAGCAGAAACGTAGGATCATCGGTGAGCAGTTCATTCGCGTGTTTGAAGAGGCCGCATCTCACCTGGATCAGCCTTACTTCCTGGTGCAGGGGACGATTTACCCGGATGTTGTCGAATCAAGCGGCCAGGATCGGGAAGTCGCGGCCCGGATAAAGACCCATCACAACGTGGGCGGATTGCCTCCGGATATGGACTTCGAACTTGTTGAACCACTTCGATTCCTATTTAAGGACGAGGTGCGCAAGGTAGGACGCGAGCTTGGCTTGAACGAAGCGCTGCTCGAGCGTCAGCCTTTCCCCGGTCCTGGTCTGGCGGTCCGGTGCTTAGGCCATTTCACACCCTTGCGCCTCGAAAGACTGCGCGCAGCGGATCGCATCCTCACGGACGAATTGCAATCCCATGCGCAGGTCTCCGATCAAGCCTTTGCGGTTTTACTCCCTGTGCGCTCGGTTGGCGTGATGGGGGATCAGCGAACGTATGGTGAAACGATTGTATTGAGGGTGGTGACAACAGAGGACTTTATGACGGCCGACTGGGCTCGTTTGCCGCATGACCTACTCGCACTAATCAGCAACCGCATTGTCAACGAAGTCACGGGCGTCAATCGCGTAGTCTATGACATCACAAGCAAGCCTCCGGCTACGATTGAGTGGGAATAGCCTCGCGTGCTAAAATCTCCGAATGCACCGCTGGGGGCGTCTCAGCCTTCTTCTCGTCTTTGTGATCCGCCCGACCGCACAGATTCAACCCTCACTAAGCATATCCGAGCCGGATACGCAGGCCTTTCCGACCATCAGTTTGATGGTGAGCGTTTCGGATAGCGCTGGCCGCCGTATTCCGGGCCTCACCGCTGGAAATTTTCAAATCCTCGAAGATGGTCTTCCGGTGGACGACCTGGTGGTAGAAGAGATATTGGTTGGGACTCGCCAGGTCTTTGTGATCAATACGGCCCCCGGCCTCGGCGTGCGCGATTCACACGGTCTGACTCGATTCGACTACGTACGAGAGGAATTACTCGATTATTGGCGCGATCCGGATGCCAGCCTGATAGGAGTCGATGACCTTAGCCTGCTGACCTCGGACGGTCTTCTCATCCAACACTCCAAAGCGGCAGCCGAGCTTGCTGCTGCTTTGGACGTGATGGAGCCGACCTTCGAAGGATCCATCTCCGGCTTCGATCTGCTTTTGCTTGCGTTGGATTTCTCAGCCGATCCGCTGGAAGCTGCCGCGCTTCCCAGTTCACTCGTCTTCATGACCCCTATCATTGAAACGCCACGCGATCTTCCGATCGCAAACGCGATCTCGCGTGCGAGCGAATCTGGCACCGCCATTTACCCAATTTTGTTCTCCAGCGATGAAGTCTTGGAGCAGCCTGAAGTTGAACCCCTGCGAGAGTTGGCGGAAGCCACTGGCGGTCAGTTTCTGGCGTTCGATGCAGAGGGTGGTATAGGTTTGGTTGCGGACCGCATCCTTGATCAGCGAGTTCAATACAAGGTCACGTTCTCCTCCCAGGCAGATACCGCAGGCGCCCACTCGCTGCAGCTCCAGATCACTGACGGCGATTTTGAGACGAGCTCGCCACCATTGGAGTATGAAATCGATGTACAGCCTCCGGAAGTTGCTTTCATTCAGCCGCCCAATGAGATCGTGCGCCAAACAGACGACCCTGAGTTGGCCGTGGAGGAAATCACCCCAACCACATTCGAACTCCAGATATTGACCACCTTCCCAGACGGGCATACTCGCAGCATTGAGCGCAGCTCGTTGCTGGTTGACGACGAAGTTGTCGATGTGCGGCGCCAAGAACCGTTTGACAAATTCGAGCTCGATCTATCAGAGTTCCGGCAGACCGGAGCCCATACGCTCAAAGTGCTTGTACGGGATTCTCTTGGCCTGGAAGCGGAGACCATCGAAAATCCGGTACAGATAATGATTTCCAGGCCCGATCAAGGCTTGAGCGCCCTCCGCCCGGCGATGGACTCGTTGGTTGCGGTGCTGGCCGTGATCGTGGCTGGGATGGTGCTGATCATCGGGCTCACGACGCTTGTACGAAGGACGCCGCTCCCTGAACCAGCGGTCGGAGTTCGGCTGAATCCGGTGAAACGGACCCGACTCCAAAGCTCGGCCCCACCGGAAGCCCTACTCATCCCACTTCGACCTTCGGGCGACCCGATTCCGCTAACCGGCATCGACGTCGTACTCGGACGAGACGCCTCGCTCTCTGCGGTAGTTTTGGATGATCCTTCCGTGGAGCGCATGCATGCACGTTTGATTCGCCAGGCCGATGGGGATTATCTGCTCCGCGATCAGGACAGCGTCGCTGGCAGTTGGATTAATTACGAGCTGGTGCCAAAATCCGGGAGGAAACTACATCACGGCGATCATATTCAGCTGGGGCGGGTAGAATTCCGGTTTCAGCTACCAGGCGATCATCCGCCGCGCAAGATTCAGATTTCGCCAGACGAGGGACCACCTAAGGAATGAACCCAACCGATAGCTCACATCTAATCGTTGCCGCCCTGTCCCATCCCGGCGAGGTTCGTGAGATCAACGAGGACCGTCTATCTGTGACCTCCTACACCCGAGAGTCTGACAGCGCTTCGGTGACTCTTGCCATTGTCGCAGACGGAATTGGCGGCCATCAGGCCGGCGAAGTCGCAGCTCAGATTGCAGTGGATCAGATCACTGAGGACATCGCCAAGGCAAGCGGCGATGATCCGGTGGCTGAACTCTCGGTCGCCATCATTGCCGCAGGCAGGCTAATTTCCGAATCCGCATTGCGGGACGAAGCACTGCAGGGCATGGGTTCCACGATTGCCACGGCAATGATCGTTGGGCAACGCCTCTACATAATCTCCGTTGGAGATAGCAGAATCTATCTTATCCGCTCAGGTGACATTCGTCAGATTTCCATCGACCACACATGGGTTCAAGAAGCCATCAATCACGGAATATTGACCCCTGAAGAGGCCCGAAACCATCCGAACGCTCACGTACTTCATCGACATCTGGGCGGAGATCGAGATCCACTTCCAGATCCGCGTTTGCGCCTTGCTGACGACGAAAGCGATGAAGACTCTCAGGGCAATCAAGGCATGAGCCTGGCCGCGCATGACCAGATCCTGCTGTGCTCCGATGGGTTAACAGATCTCGTAGAAAACGAAGAGATATTGGAAGTGCTTTCCTCGCATTCCCCAGACGAGGCGGCCAAAGCCTTGGTTGATATGGCCAGATCACGCGGCGGCCACGACAACATCACGATGGTTATCGTCGAAATGCCGGATCCGGAAACCGCTGTTTCCGGCAGCCGCCTTCGATCAGGCTTGCGGCTGATGGTTGCAGCGATTGCTCTTCTGGCGCTGGTAGCGATTGGTTTGGGCATCAGCTACCTGCTGGGTTTTTGGCCCCGGTAGATCTCCCTCCACAAAACGCCCCTTAGGGACACTCCACAGGGGCAAATTCACGGGCCTGCTTCTTGCAACAAGATTGCTGACCGCAAGCGGTAACTGTAGAATAGCCGGCCGTGAATAAGCCAATTAAAGCAAACGTCAGCCTGCTGCATGTGGCAGGTGGAGAGGGACGAAATTCCCCGCCACCTGGCACGCTTGCCCTATCGCCGCCCCGGAAAGCCGCGAGAGGTCGCAGTCATGATTTTCTTTTTGTCAGCCTCAAACTCTTGAGCGCTGCGGGTGAAGGTCGGGCATCGAGGCTGGCGCAGGTTGCTGCACAGGCTTTCTTCAAAACCCCCGGATCGGTAACCGCTGCCCTTCGACAGGCGACAATGACCGTGAATCAAGAACTGATCGACGGCTCACTGGAAGCCGGGATGGTGGTTGGCGCTTTACGCAGTGAAAACCTGTATTTCTCCCAGTGCGGAGCAGGGGAAACAATATTGATTCGGTCGGGAGCGGTGAGCCGTATGTCCGGATCCTCACGCACTCTCGGCAGCTCGCTGGCCCCTATGATCCAGTTCCAGCACGTTGAGGTTCAGCAGTCGGATCTCATCATTCTTACCGCCGCGGACGATGTTCCGTGGTCTGATGTCGCGCTCACCAGCCTTTCGGGGGTGGCAATAGACCAGGTCAACGATCGTTTAGTGGAGGGCACCGATCGGGACATCACTGGCCTTGTGATTCAAGTTCCAGGGAAGGCGCCGGTTCCGATGCCACGATCTGTCGAAGATCCTCCCCGGGCGGTGGCGGCTACGACGGCAGCAGCTATTACAGCAGAGCCTCCCGCGAGCGAGCCGGTCACGGTCTCCGCAACTTCTTCCGAACAAACAGCACCTGTTCAATCGGCCAAAGCAAGTGAAAGCACGGAGGCTCAAGCCCCGCAGCCCGATCCAACTGATTTCGAATCAGAGACGCCCAGGATCTGGCTTCGGCAGCTGACCTTCCGTTTCAAAGTCGCATCGCGGCGAGCCAGGCACATGATTAGCGGAGTTATCGTCCGATTAATTCCGGGGACACTAGACGCCCAGCAATTTGATGAATTTTCTCCCAATCTACTGGCCTTCACTGCGGCCGTGATACCGATTCTCGTGGTGGGTATCTCGAGCATTGTGTACTTTAAGCATGGCCGAGTAGAGCAATTTGATAGCTACTTGACACAGGCGCGATCGGCCGTCGTTACGGCTCAGCTTCAACCGCTTGACGAGCAATCGCGATCGGAATGGGTCATGGCAGAGCAATGGCTCGACCTGGCCGAAAGCTACCAGGCGACCGACGTGTCAAGTTCGCTGCGCGGCGAGGTTCAGGCAGCGTTGGATCAGCTTGACCGGGTCATTCGATTGGACTTTATCCCGGCCGTGAGCGGGGGCTTCGGCCCGAAGGCTAACCTGACTTCCGTAGCGGCCACCACCACCGACCTTTACACCTACGACGAGGGCGTGGATACCATCTGGCACGCCTGGGCTACGGGACGCGGATATGAAATTGACAGTCAGTTTCAATGCCTGGCTGGCGCCGACAGTATTCCTGATTTTGGCCAACCGGTTAGCGTGGTGATTCAACCTGAGCCCGGAGCATTGGGAGCGGAAGGGGTGGTCGCGATCGATGCTGCTGGCTCTCTTCTATATTGCGCTCCCGGCGCCGAGCCGCTCACCGGCAAGCTGGCAACCCCCGATATTGGTTGGGGAGAGATCCAGGCCATCGAAGTGTTCGGAAATGACCTGTTCGTTCTGGACCCAGTCAAGAACGCGGTTTGGATTTACGATGCGGCCGACGGCCTATTTAGCGGTTCTCCTGCCCTTTATTTCGTGGAAGAGACCCGAGAACTAGGAACGGCGGTTGACTTGGCATTGGCCCAGGACGAGCTTATTATCCTTTACGCTGATGGCGGAATTGACCGATGTCGCAGGACCGTAGAGAGAACCGGCGATGGCAACCTTCGCATTCGTGTCGAATGCGAAACAGAGCCGCAGTTTCAGGACGAACGAGCCGGATTCGGCCCGCAGTCGACCATTCTGGGCGCCGAGCCGACCAGTTTTGTGTATTCTCCGCCTCCAGAACCATCGCTATTCTTCCTGGACGGCCTGGAAGGCACGGTCTTCCATTACAGCATGCGCCTCGTGTATCAAGCACAGTACCCCACGGACTTCGAAGACCAGGTCAACGCCATCACCGCCGCGCCTCCAAACGATCTTTTCGTGGCTGCTGGCGATCAAATTTACTACGCACAACTTGGCCGCTGAGCCAATCTTTGACAACCCCCATTCGCGACGCTACAATCAACCTACCTTATTAGGAACCTCTATTTGAGTCGCTGGCCAGGTAAGTACGTAATCGGTCTCACAGGCAACATTGCCACGGGCAAGAGCGTCGTGCGCAAGATGCTGGAGCACCTTGGCGCCTACGGCATCGATGCCGATGCGCTGTCACATCGCGCGATGGCCAAAGGCGCACCGGGCTTCCCACTGGTTGTGAAGTCGTTTGGCGAGTGGATCGTTGACGACGAGGGCCAGATCGATCGCGCCCGGCTGGCAAAGGTCGTTTTTTCTGACCCAGGCGCACTCGAAAAACTTGAAAACATCGTCCATCCTCTGGTTACTCATGCTATCGATTTATTGATCCGCCGCGCGAAGCACAGTGTGGTGGTGATCGAAGCCATCAAGCTGCTGGAGGGCGACTTGGCCGCCGGCAGTGACGCGGTGTGGGTCGTATACGCGCAGGAACAGCTCCAGGTTTCACGGCTGATGCATAAGCGCCAGCTTTCCGAGGCAGCCTCGAAGCAACGCATCGCGGCCCAATCTCCTCAAACCGGCAAACTACGCATGGCATCGGTCGTGATTCGCAACGAAGGTTCTTTTGAAAATACCTGGGAGCAGGTTCAAGCGGCCTGGGCGGAGCTCCCGAAGCCCAAAGAACCCCTTCTGGAGCAGCCGCCAGAAGCGAAGCCCGGGCAGCTCCTGGTACGGCGAGGCCGTCCGCAGGACGCCGACGATATCGCCCGCTTCATCACACAGGTTACACATGGCAAGAAGAAGATGAACCGCGAGGATGTCATGGCTGCCTTCGGTGAGAAGGCGTACCTCATGATTGAGCGGGATAGTCACACCGCGGGCATTGCGGGTTGGCAGGTCGAAAATTTGGTGACGCGTATCGATGAACTGTACTTTGCGCCCAACCTTCCGTTGGACGAAGCCATTCCGGCATTGATGAACCAGGTTGAAACCGCATCCAACGAACTGCAGAGCGAGGCTTCATTGTTATTCCTCCCGCCGTACCTGGCCCAGCACGCCGCTGCCTGGCGGAATGTGGGCTACCGTCCTCAGACCGTGCAAGGCCTTGGCGTTCGAGCCTGGCAGGAGGCTGCCACGGAATCGATGCCGCGCGGATCGTCATTGTGGTTCAAGCGTTTGAGGGAGGATCGTGTACTGCGGCCGCTCTAGAAGACAGTTCAGATATGTGCGAGAGATTGAAGAGGCCAATGAGGCCTCTTTTTATTATTGCATTTGCTCCATTTGATTGCTAAAGAGAGTAAAGACGCCCAACCATCAGGCCGAGCCCTATGGCAACAAGACTCCCACGGTTGTACACGTAGGGGAGAGGTAACTCTGCGGGAGCAAGAGGCAAGCACGCGCAATTGTGAACGCTCTTGAAATAGGTGCGCCCGCTCCCTGGTCCGGCCGTCTGACCGAAGCAGGGAATGCGGGCGACAAGGGTAATGGGAACGCGTGCGCGTCAGTGACACCGCAGTCGTCAGACTGCCCCACTGTACAGGAGCAGGAATTTCGTCGTGTTGGCAAGCCCATGGGCAATAATCGTAACCCACAGGTTGCGTCCAGAGCGAATATATGCGGTTCCAAGGACGAGACCGATCAAACTGGTTTCAAGCACTCCCATCCAGCCCCAAGCGAAGTGGGCAAGGCCGAACACGACCGAGCTTCCTACGACGGCCAAAGCCACGGTGACTCTGGTCTGCTGAAACGGACGGCCGAGAGCGTTGATCATGAAGGCACGGAAGAGCATTTCCTCGCCGAAGGCTGCGGTTGTCCAGGCCATCGCCAGCATGCCGAGAAGCAAGGGCAGGTTGCCGGTGATCGGATTGTATTCGCTCTGGTCGGATGCTGGCCCCGCGGGTCCGACAACCATAAACACGATCATCTGGAGCGCGATCAGGATGATCAGCGTGACCAGGGTTGCGCCAACGGCTCGCAACGCTGTGCGGCGCCAGCTGGCCGGTCGCGCCAAACCGATGCCTCGCCAGTTCCATCCCCACGGCTTCAATACCAGGGTGGCGATTCCGAGGCCCAACACGTAGGCCAGATTAAGTACCGCATTGCTGATTGCCGAGCCTGTCTCCAAGCCTTCGCCTACATAACCCACGAGCGCGAATGGTACGAACACAAGCAGGATTCCCAGCAGCGTGCCGATTCCCTTATTTTCAAGGAGACTGCGTGTACTCCTGTGGATCGGGAAGGTCATTCCGTTATTCATTTCTAAGCTCCTTTTGCGGCCGATTTGCCATATTCCAAGCATAGGATTCGGGGGATCGACTAGCACGACTCTTGAGGGGGGTATTGCACCCCTCGTTGGAGGGGTTCGTGCCTTGAGGAGTTGGCTGTGCTTGACTGCTTGAGCGCAGGGGCGTACCCAGATGGGTTTTACGCGCTATGTGGCTCAGTGCGCTGGTTGGCCTAAGTATGGATGCTGCCTAGCCACTCGCTGGAGCGGACTCGGGCTCGGCGGTCGTTGAAGTAGTAGATTGATCGGCCGAGCCGCTCACTTGTGCCTGCGGCCCAAGCACAGGCAGCTCGCACTTGCTTCGCAAGCACAAGCAGCCGGTAGGCACACTTGACCGCTCAACATGAAAGGACAGGTAAGTTGGGAACTGCTATCACAGAGGTACCTAAGAGTCTTCGTGGCTGGTTTGTAGTTCATTTTGCTGTCGACATAATCTTGGCCATTCCTCTGCTCTTGGTACCTGAGCTTGTATTGCCGCTTCTGGGGTGGCCTGTCGTGGATCCGATAACCTCGCGCTTGGTGGGCGCTGCACTTCTTGCAATTGGAGTAGCGTCTTTGCTCGAAAGAAATGCTGGCCGTGATGTTTTCAAGGCCATGCTTAATTTGAAAATACTGTGGGCGTCGGGAGCGATCTTGGGGATCGGAATTGGCATAGCAGTAGGGGCGCCACCTCTTGCGTGGATCTTCCTACTCGTGTTCGCGGCCTTTCTGGGATTATGGGTTTACTACCGCATCACATTGAAATGATTGCTTCAGAATTTCGCGCTCAGTCTTGAGCACCTTCGCGCATCCTCAGGTATGAGTCATACCGTTCGGGGCTGAGACGGTCATCCTCAACTGCAGCCTTCACCGCGCAACCCGGCTCGTGGGTGTGCGTGCAGTCGCTAAACTCGCATTGATCGACAAGCACGGCTAAGTCCGGCATGTAGCCATCGAGCTCTTCGGGCTCGATATCCCAGAGTGCGAACGCGCGTAGCCCGGGCGTATCAGCTACATATCCCCCGCCTTCTAACGCCAGCAGCTCCCGAACCACCGTGGTGTGTGCCCCCAGTCCGACCTCGCTGACCTCTTCAGTGTGAAGCCCCAGCCCGGGCTGAACGGCATTTAGAAGGGTGGACTTTCCTACTCCGGATGGGCCGGCGAACACGGATATTTTGTCCTTTAGCTGCTTGCGCAGTGCCTTAATTCCCTTGCCTTTTGTGGCCGAGGTGTAGAGCACGAGGTATCCCATATCGCTGTACTCGCCGAACTCCTCCTTCGCACTTTTGACCTTCACCAGATCCACCTTGTTGGCACAAATGATGGCGCGAATCTTTGCGCTCTCTGCCATTACCAGAAGACGATCCATCATGCGAAAGTTGGGATCCGGATCCGCACTGGCAAAGACAAACACCGCTTGATCCGGGTTGGCAATCAGAACCTGTTCCTTCTCTCTCCCAGGATCGCGGCGAGAGAGCACACGGTCTCGCTGTTGTACGGCCTCAATCATCATCTTGCCGCCCTGAGCGCGCACAACTTCGACCCGATCGCCGATCGCGATCTCGTCGACCTCCCGCTTAAGGCGGCCCCGGATCTGCGCTTGGACCACTCCTTGCTCGGTTT
>Ga0255055_10003539_pt1 | contig 10521 bp, 9 predicted proteins | sample JV7_2_27_MG_FD_188633 | JGI IMG/M metagenome (GOLD analysis project Ga0255055, IMG submission 188633) | Seawater microbial communities from Jervis Inlet, British Columbia, Canada - JV7_2_27 | ecosystem: Environmental > Aquatic > Marine > Inlet | place: Canada: British Columbia | collected... | reverse complement strand
ACTGCGATGCGCTGGTCAAGCAGTTCGGTCCCACGCCGGCCGAGCGCGTGATCCACCTGCTCCATCAGGTGTGTGACTCCCTCGCGGAGGCGCATGAGCGCGAGTTGATCCACCGCGATATCAAGCCGGCCAATGTTTTCGTCTGCCGGTACGGGCGCAAGGTGGATTTCGTGAAGGTACTGGACTTCGGCCTGGTGAAATCGCGAGGACAGCCCGATGGCAACGAGATCGTGCTCACGGCGGACGGCGTAGTGAGCGGGACGCCGGCGTTTATGTCACCGGAGCAGGTCCTGGGCAATCGATCGATCGATACGCGGTCGGATATCTATGCAGTTGGCTGTCTCGGGTATTGGCTCCTCACGGGCGAGTTGGTCTTTCAGGGCACGACGGCGATGGAGGTGATGACGCTTCACGCGCACACCCAGCCGAGTCCACCATCCGGTAGAACCGAGCTGGTGATACCGCCGTCCTTGGATGCGGTGATCCTGTCCTGCCTTGCGAAAGACCCTGATGAGCGGCCACAGAGCGCAGACGAGTTGTCGCAGCGATTGGACACGAGTGCTCAGGATGTTGTTGCTTGGACCCCGATGCGCGCCGCAGGCTGGTGGGACGTGAACGCGCCGGCGAACGACCCTCTACCTGAGTCTCTGTGAGGGCGCCCAGGCTGGCCCCTAGGCTCCGGAGGCCCGTGGTGACGTCAATGGGCGTTGTTACATTGAAGAGGACAGAAGTGGGTGACCCGACCCGAACAGACCCCCCCCGAACCGCAGTCGGTCCAATCGTACGGCCGACAAGACGACCACGGGCATCCTATCTTTCGAACCTGTCCAAACGATTGCGATTGAGCTGACATGGCGCAGGCGAGGAACCCGAGGAAGACCACCTCCGAGACAGGAGACAGTTGGCGACAATTTGGGTTCTACCATGAACCCGATCACGAGCGGCGCCTCTGGCGTTTCGTTGGCTCCCGTAGGGGCCTGGGCCAGTTGGCGTACGAACTGCGTCGCTGCGCCGAGACGGAAACGGGAAGCGAACACGGGATTCGTCTTGGGCCTTACGAGGATCTGGTTCTCTACCGGTGGAACCGTCCCGGCATCGACGACCAGGGCATCTACGGACCTCCGGACGCGCTCACCAGTTTGGCCGACATGGTGGAGGAAGGCCTCGGCGCACCCGGTTCGAGTGCCGTTATCGGCCCCGAGTACGCTTCCGATGTGGAGTATCAACTCCGCCTCGAAGTGAGGGAGGATGACTTCGACCCTACCACCGTGATGCCGGTGCCGGGCGCTGCGCACGTGGCCGAACCCACGAATGGTGACGAGGCGGTCGAACTTGCTCACGCGGCCGATTCGGCGGTCAGTCCCTCCGTCCCATGCTACTACTATGACCCCGATGCAGCCTTGACGGAGACACAGGGTATCGTGCACCTGGAAGGCTTCGATATCGTGATGCAGTTCGAAACCAAAGATGTGTTCTTCCAAGTCTTCAAGAGCGGCACCAAAGAGGTTCGCCTTTCGATGGAGGAAATATCGACGGTGCGTTTCAAACGCCGCTTCTTCGGCCGCGCCGAGGTGAGGATACAGGCCCGTGACATAATGAGTGTGAAGGACGTCCCGACTGCGAAAGCAGGCCTCATTCGACTCAAGTTCAAACGCGCCAACCGTGAGTTGGGAGAGGCACTCGCCGGCATGCTGGAAGAGGCGCTGGCGCAGGTCCAGGAAAGATTCTGACGAGGGAACCGGGCGCCAACTGGCGTCAATCAGCGTCCATCCGCGTCAATCGGCGTTGTTACGTTGACGCGAACGGTCCTGCCTCAGTGTGGGATCGGTAGGCTGCAGCAGGGTGCGCATGGTGCCGGATTCGCCTTGCGGCTCTGAGGATGCAGCAACAGGTTTGCTGAGAAGAGGTGATCAGTTCAATGAAATGCGAGTCAGCGATCCCGTGTCTTGGCGCGAAACCCGAATGACCGGATGATCATTTCGGCAAGCTACAAAACTGACATTCCCGCATTCTACGGCGAGTGGTTTGTCAAACGACTCAACGCGGGATATTGCACGGTTCCGAATCCGAACGCGCGCCGCGTTTCGCGCGTCTCCCTCGATCCGTCGGACGTTGATGGGTTCGTGTTCTGGACGAAGAATCTCGGACCGTTTCTACGATGCCTACCTCCTGTCGCGCGGCTGGGAAGACCGTTCTACGTGCAGTACACGATCAACGGCTATCCGAGGGCGTTGGAGTCTGACGTCACGCCCTTGACCCACGCCATCAGGCATGTGAAGGAGGTGGTGGGGGATTATGGCGTGGGCACCGTGGTCTGGCGGTATGATACGATCGTGATGTCTTCCCTGACGCCTGCCGACTTCCACCTGCGCACGTTTGCACGGATTGCCCGGTCATTGGAGGGCCTGGTAGACGAGGTCGTCGTGTCTTTCATGCATATCTACAGAAAGACGAGGCAGCACCTGGTGGAGGCGGCGCGTGAATGTGGCTTTGAGTGGACACTGCCGTCGGCCAGTCAGCGGGCTGAGCTTCTAGCGCAGCTGGTGGACATCGGAAAACGACACGGCGTCATGCTCTCTGTGTGCTCGCAGCCAGAAGGGTTTGTCCCCGGAGCGCATGTTGCTCGATGTATGGATGCACGGAGGTTGTCGAAGCTTGCAGGTGAGCCCATCAGAGCCAGGCTCAGGGGAAACCGATCGGGATGTGGCTGCTATGTGGCACGGGATGTCGGCGAATACGACACATGTCCTCAAGGCTGCGTGTACTGCTATGCTGTTCACAACCAGACTCTGGCCAAGCGTCGGTTCAAGCTACACGACCCAGATTCGGAGTCCCTGTCGCCGCCGCCAGAATCGTAGCCAGCGACTCCACCATAGCGCCGAGCGTCAATGCCACGACTGGCAGCCGAGGGATCATGCGGCAGCATCGAGTTCCGCTGCCGGCAATTGAATCCCCGAGCGTCACGCGGCGTTCGGGGCTGGCTTTGACTTGCTAAGCGCCTGCCGCGATTCGTCCCCCGAATCCTTTGGCTCCGGAGGCCATGAGTTGCGTCAATGGGCGTCAACTGGCGTCGATAATCGGCCCTGATCCTGGAGCGCCAGTCCCCTTCGGCTTGGTCATATGAACATCCCCACAGACCACTCCTCCTTCATTCACTACGAGGCACGGTGTCGTGATGTCGCCGTGAATCACCGCAGCCGCTTGCACCTCCACGCGACCGTCGGCCAAGATCGAGCCATTGACCTCGCCACCGAGAATCGCCTCTTGCGCATGAATGTCGCCTTCGACGGTCCCACCCTTGGCTACGAGTACTAGGTGCCCTGCTCGGAGGGTCCCAACCACCGTGCCCTCCACGTGGATGACGCCGCTGCTGCTCAGCGTTCCTTCTACGTGGAGGTCGCGGGCGATGATCGACACCACTTCTTCGTCTGAGCGCCCTCGGTTGGAGCCGCGCTTGGGGTGGCTCTGGTGTCGGGATGAGGAGAGAATGGGCATGCGCCAATCTATCGCAGGCATGTGTTGTAGTCGAGCCGGTTTTATCAGCAACGCTTACCCAGCTGTCAAGAGTATGACGCTTCTCAAGATCATCGGCTGCTTGCTGGCCTGGCGGTCTTCTCAGACCCCCATCATCTAAAAACACCTTCGAGGATGTCTACCACTAGGCCGCTTGCCTCGAGCAACACTATCCGGTCGCCGAAGATCGAGACCTCGACGCCAACACGAGCCGGCAGCTGTGCCTGAAGCCCGGACGGGATCGGCCTCTTGGCGATTCCCGGCGGCAACCGCTTGCCGCGCGCCAGGTTCTTCGCGATCCCCGGCGGCAACGTCTCTGCCCCTTGTTGATGCGTGGCGAAGAACTCGACGATGATCTGCCGCTCTGTGATCGAGAACCCGACCGACGGCTGCACACGAACCGCAGCCTCCTTGTCCTTCTCTCTACCGTTCTGCGCCTGAAGGCTAGAGGTGAGACTGAAGGCCGCGAGGGTCGCGAGCACAGATACCATTGTAGAGCGCATCATGATGGACCTCTCTCTCGAGCTCTGCCTGCTGGTTGAGTAAGAGATACATCGTGGAGCGGTTGAGGAGTGTGACCCATATCACAACCACCGAGTCAGTTCGCGAAGTTCTTCATCGTCAACCACCGAATCCTTTGGCTCCGGAGGCCCGTGGGGACGTCAATGGGCGTTGTTACATTGACGCTGATAGCCCCGCCGCGCTAACGAGCCTCGAGTTCACGCGAACGAATCCCCCTGCGGTCCTTTAGCCACGCCCAGTGAGGTACTCCCGCTGGAACTGGTCGTGCTCACGGGCTTGGCTCGCGTTGCCCAAGTAATGCGTGGTTCCTGCGGTCATCCAGTACACGTCGTCCGCCACAGCCAAGAGCGGCCGGACCTCGTGGCCGGAGAGCACCAAACCGCAGCCGCGGTCGGCGAGCGTCCGAAAGGCCGTCGACAAGACCTCGATGTCTGTGGGCATGAGTCCTGTGAACGGCTCATCAGCAACGAGACAACGGGGGCGTCGCGCTAACGCCAGTGCAACAGCCGCTCGGCGCCGCTCACCTCCGGATAGCTCAAGTGGCTTGCTGCCAAGAAGGGGCTGGAGATCGAGGAGCTGGACCGCATCGTCAACACCTGCATTGGGGAAACGGTGGCGCAATGCCCCGAGATGCTCCTGTATCGTGAACCTGGGACACAGGACTCGGCCGTCCGGCATGTAAAACAGCCCCCGTGTAGCGAGGTCTTCAAGACGGGGACGCCGCGTGGTCTTCCCGGCGAAGATGACGACTCCGTGGTCCGCCCGTAGACGTCCTGTGGAGATCTTGATGATCGTCGTCTTCCCGGAGCCATTGCTCCCGAGGAGGACGGAGATCCTCCTCGGGGTCGCCCAGAGCCCGGCAGACCGGAGAACCCAACGGCTTCCGAAGCGCTTTCCAATCGACTCGGCAGCGAGAATCCGTTCCACTAGAGAATGAGGACCTCCACCAACAGTTCGAACGCCAACGGCAGGCCTGCGGCCAGAAGCGCCAGCGTCGCTGGTGCTACGCCGAGGTTGGCGAGGAACAATTCCTCGCCGGTGCGGCGTAGGTCAAACAGAACAAGCCCAACCGTGAGCACGACGAGGAATGTGGCCTCCGGAAAGGTCAGCGCCCAAGCGGGACCACGGATGAAAGCCATTGCTATCCGGATGGCCAGGCAGACGGTGAACGATCGGACGAGGATCGCACGGGTAAACCGAAGGTTGGGAAGCACCATGCTACTCCAGATCGGCAAGCAACTCTGGGACTCCTTTCTGATGCAGCAGATGAAACCCAAGCCGCTGTTCAGACACGCCCGGCTTCAGGCGAAACTCGTACTCGGCCTTGCCCTCTCTGACGTGGCCGTCGAAGTGTTGGAACTGGATCGAGGGTTGGTCCTGCAAGTCACCGGCAAGCTCGACGAGGTGTGACGAAACAATAAAGCCAGAGGACCGGGACCTGGAGAATCCTTTGATGACGAGGCGGGAGGCTTCGACAGCGTCCTGCAGATTCGTACCCTTGAAGATCTCGTCGAACAGCACGAGTGAGCGTTGCCGCTGTGCCAGCACTTTGGCCACCTCGTGAACCCGCTCCACCTCCGCCATGAAGAAGCTGATCCCTGCCCGCAGGTTCTCCTCCGGAGACAGACTGGTGAGCAAGGCGTCCAACGGCGCAAACCGTAGGCTCGTGGCCGGAACTCCCATGCCGAGGTGGGCAAGGAACACTGCTACGCCGACACTCTTCAGATAGGTCGTCTTGCCGGACATGTTGGGTCCTGTCAAGAAGACGAGCGACTCGTCGTTCGTGATGGAGACTGGATTCGAGGCCGGATCGACGAGGAACAGATGGAAGATGCCGTCACCCTGCAGGACGAATTCGCGTTCATCCACGACCTCCGGGATTGTCAGACCGTACTCCCGCGTGGCCGATGCCATGGCCCACAAAGCGTCCAACTCGAAGATCGCGTTCAGAAACGCCTGCAGATCTGCTCGATGATGGAGGCGGAGTTCGCCGTCCCTTCTGAGCAACGCCCAGGGAGTCCTACGCACCGTCTTGAGTTGCTGTCTGAGCCTCTCGGTCAGCTCCATCAACTGACGGACAAGACGGGCGATCTCCGATGGCGGTCCGGCATCGTGAATCTTCCGCGCCATGTCATCAGCCTGACCGACCAGCGTGCGAGTAGCCAGTGCCCCCGACCGGGCAAACCGGACAAAGTCGCGGTAGCGCAGTGCCACCCAGAGTGAGTCGACGAAAAAGAGCGCACCGCGCATTCTCGAACCAGCTTCCCACGACGAACGGAGATAACGGGAAACGCGTTCAACGAGCGTCCGATCGATGGAGTATTCGACGTCCTGGTTCAGGAGGAAGCAAACGGCGAGCTGCACATCACGGATCGACTCAGCTCCGTCGAGCGAATCCTCGAAGCGACGACGGAGTGCCAGCTTTCCACCATCGGTCGTTGTCCGGTCAAGTAACTCGAAGACACTCGGGCCCTCGTCTCGACTCCGGAAGATCTCGAGGTCTCTAAGCGTCTTGCCATCAGTAAACAAGGACAACTCCTCCAGATACCGTCAGTGACACACACGGTCTCGGCCAACCTACGCCCTGTGTCCTGCGAGAAACAGGAAAGGAGTTATCGGAGATCAAGAGGCAGAACAGGTGAGAGCGTAACCGCCTGGTCGGGTTGCTACGCAGAACCACGGAGGAACATAGACCGCTGGGTCGCCAGGCCAATGATTGTAACAAACTTCTGTTACAATCTTCGGTGCGAACGACAAAGCCCCACAGCACCTAACACGCTGTGGGGCTTTGAGTTGCCATGCGCCTGCCGCGATTCGTGCCCCGAATCCTTTGGCTCCGGAGGCCCGTGCTTACGTCAATGGGCGTCAACCGGCGTCAATAATCGGGCTGAAACCGCCACTTTTGCGTCAATCAGCGTTCACTGGCCACGAGGAGCCGCTCGCGGGCCGCTCGGTCGTAGAGGCGTCCGCCCGCGATCACGGCCTCGATCTCCCTCGTGTTCGCAATGTCGGCGAGCGGATCGGCGTTGAGCAGCACGAGGTCCGCCCGCATGCCGACTGCGATGGTCCCCGCGCTCGCGTCCAGCCCCATGAACGAGGCCGGCACCGCCGTCGCACTCTGGAGCGCCTCCATCGGCGTCATCCCGAACGTCTCGACGAGTAGCACGAGTTCGTCGTGCAGGCTGAAGCCGAAGAATGTGCCGGTGGTCGGGGCGTCCGTGCCGGCCATGATCGGGACGCTGGCCTGCCACGCCTCGAGGAGGAAGTCGTTGCTGCCCGCCATCATCTGCCTGATGACCTCGGGGGGCGGGCGCTCCGTGTCGCGGGCGTTCAGGTCCACCGTCTCCTGCCACGATTGTCGGATGGCCCGGGACACGTAGCGGTTGCGAGGGTCCAGGCGTCCGCCGTCGTCCTCGACGAAGCGGCGGACCTCGTCCAGCGGCATCGTCTCCGCGGCGTTCGTCACCAGGGTAGGGACGAGGTGCGTGCCGTTCCGCCGGAAGGCGTCGAAGATCGCCTGCTTCTGGTCGGGAGGACGCTGGTTGAACCCGGGCAGGACGTTGTGCTCGATGCTGCGCTGCCCGAACTCCGCGCTCTCGTCGAGGCCGAGGATCCACACGTAATGTCCGGCCAGATGAGTGCCCGCCGCCTCGGCGGCCGCCCCAAGGGCCGCGAACACGGCGGGCGATTCAGCGTGGCGGATCTTGATGAAGTCGGCACCACCCCGCCTGAGGGAGTCGACGACCGCCCGTGCCTCGAGGGTGTCCCCCACCAGAATGCGCGTTCGCAGGAAGGCGTTGATCTCCTCCTGATCGGATCCCTGCTGCCGCATCAGCTCGACGTACTGCGCGACCCAGCTCCGGCTCTCGACCGCCATGCCCGCGGTCAGGATGCGCGGTCCAACCGCGACGCCCTCATCGACCGCCGCCCGCAACGCCACCGTTTCCTCTAGCACACTGCCCATGTCGCGCACCGTGGTCACGCCGTTCGCCACGAAGAGGGGAAGCGTTCCTTCGAGGTCCCGCAGGTGGACGTGCATGTCCCAGAGGCCGGGGATGAGAAACCGGCCGGTGCCGTCCACCGTGACGGCCGATCGCGGGGACGGAACGGAGTCGGCCGGGCCGAGGGCAATGATGCGGCCGCCCTCCACGAGCACGCTCAATCCCGCGCGTGGGAGTGCCCCCGTTCCGTCGATGACGGTCACGTCGCGAATCACCAGGACGTCCGGCGTCGCCGTGCAACCGAGCAGCGCCAGGGTTCCGAGCATCAAGAAGCGTCGGAATGCTGCCTCCACAACCACCTCCAATAGGCCGAGAGAAGACCGTCCGAGGATCTTCGGTTCGCCGTGTTAGACGGCAAAGGCAGCGGCAAGGTTGGAACCGCAGTGGAGCGGCGCCGCTCGGGTGGAGAAGGCCAAAATGAAAGGCGTCAACGCGGGACCTTTGGCTCCGGAGGCCCGTGCAAACGCTCACTGGCGTCAACTGGCGTCGTTACATTGACGCAGGCAGACTGATGATCTGGTACTTCGAGAGTTGAAGCTGAGATTCGGGGATCCCGCGCATGCGACTCCCTCCCGGCTTCGGGTATCTAGGAGGCTGCACCGAGGGAAGGGCCTCGGTGTCAGGGGCGATCAGTATGCATGTCCAGGTAGCGCGCGGCAGCATTGTGAAGCCACAGCATCTTGCCGTATTGGGATGGGTCCTTCTGCTGTTCGCCTGCACGGGTTCTCCGAACCAGGATGCTGCAGGTGCGGTAGTGCGCGACAGTGCGGGGGTGCGAATCGTCGAGAATCACCAGGCAACTTGGGACGTACCATGGAGAGTGAGCGACGAGCCATCGTTGACCATCGGTCGTACCGAGGGACAGGAAGGCGACGAACTCTACCAAGTGACAGGAGCCTTGCGGCTCGGTGATGGTGCGGTCGTTGTAGCGAACAGTGGTACGCTCGAACTGCGTCTGTATGATCGTGATGGAACCTACGTCAGGAGTGTCGGTGGGAGAGGTGGAGGACCCGGTGAGTTTCAGTCCTTGGAATGGATTTCACGGTTCGCGTCTGACTCCATCCTCGCCTTAGACGTCGTCGGTCATCGCGTTTCTTTTTTCCATTCGGCCGGTCGTTTTGGTCGCTCGGTTCGCCTCGAGCCGAGCCCAGAGATCCTTGCCCCGCGGCCAGTTGGGTTCTTCGCTGACGGAAGCTTCTTGGCGACACACGGACTGTATGTGCTCGGAGCGGAACTCCCTGTCCGGTCGGAACGGGATGAGGAAGGACTATTCCGATTTCTGGCTGACGGGAACACGGTGATGCGTGTCGGGTCCTTCCTCGGGCGCGAGCAGGACATCGTCGTGACGCCACGGCCGAACGGTGAGTCGGCTGTCGAGCGTTGGCCCAGACTTCTTGGGCGGGCGACGGTCTACGCGGCTGCGGGCGATCGCTTCTACGTGGCCGACAACGAGACCTATGAGATTGGGGTGTATTCCATTGATCCCCTCCAGTTGGCGCTGCTCATCAGGAAGGCGCACCGTCATCTCGAGGTGACCGACGCTGACGTGCGTTTTGTCCGGGATTCACTGCTGGCCTCGAGAAGCGGAGCCGCTCAACGCATGATGCGCAGGTCGTTCGAGAACCGCCCCGAGGCACCGCAAACCATGCCCGCGTTCGCACCGGAGATTCGCGTTGATTCACATCGCTGTCTTTGGGTGCGGGAGTACACTCGCCCTGGCGGTCGCCGAGTGACGTGGAGCGTATTCTCAGAAGGGGGTGTCCTGCTGGGAGCGGTGGAAACTCCGATTGGGCTGAGGATCCTCGACATCGGGAGCGACTACGTGCTCGGTGTGGTGCGTGACAATGACGATGTCGAGTACGTGCAGCTGCATGATCTAGTCAGAGGTAATTGAGCAGAGGCTGCCTGCCGCGATTCGGATGCGGGGCCTTTGACTCCCTCGGTCGGAGAGATGCTCCAAGGCGGAACCGCTCACTCGCCGTATGGTGCCATGACGCCTATGTTTGCCCACCATGGCGGAAGATCACGGCACACTCACCGATCGGTTGGATGCGATTTACGAGTTCGATCGTGAACCGGTCACCGACGAGCACCTGCAGGGACCCGGCGACTTCATAGGGTTCTACTCCGGGGAGCACGTGGCCGGGACCGAGTTCGTGATCGGGCCGCTCTTCGTGGCTCACGGGGTTTCGGCGGGCGATCTGCTGCTGGGGTTGCTGCTCGGCAACTTCCTGGCCGTCCTGTCCTGGGCGTTCATCTGTGCGCCCATTGCGGTCCGAACGCGGCTGAACCTCTACTGGAAGCTGCGCAAGATCGCAGGTCCGCAGCTGCTCTTCGTCTACAACATCGTCAACGCCCTCATGTTCTGTTTCCTCGCCGGGGCGATGATCTCCGTGGCGGCGACGGCGGTTGGGATTCCCTTCAGGATCCCGATGCCCGGGCTGAGCGATCTGTATCCCAACAGCGTGGGATGGGTCGTCACGGT
>Ga0255055_10003538_pt1 | contig 10525 bp, 6 predicted proteins | sample JV7_2_27_MG_FD_188633 | JGI IMG/M metagenome (GOLD analysis project Ga0255055, IMG submission 188633) | Seawater microbial communities from Jervis Inlet, British Columbia, Canada - JV7_2_27 | ecosystem: Environmental > Aquatic > Marine > Inlet | place: Canada: British Columbia | collected... | reverse complement strand
GGCCACATCGGTGTTGATGAAATGCAGGTGTTGCAGCGAATAATACAAGTACAGGGAACTCTTGTCCGGGCCGATGTAGTAAACGGTGTCAATCGGGTGAAAATCAGCGGTCGACCAAAAGACGCTGCCGACGTTGCCCTTGCGCCCCACAATGATCCCGGGGCCTGGCACGAGAGCTTTCTTATGAGTGCCAACGATTCCGCTCGACCCGTAGACAGCGTATGGCCCCGGTACGCGGTTGTCCTTTTTGAGCGCCTTTCCGTAGTTGAGGGGAGCCACCTCACCGAGAGGTCGCCGTGACCACCCCTCCGGCGCGCCGTCAATGACCTTCAAATGCTCATGGCCCGGGAAGCGGAGGCGGACGAACCACTCGATGTAGAGCAGGCGCGCAGCCTGATCAAGCAACTGGATGCGCCGGCGATTGTTCTCAATGAGGTCGTCGTAAGAGGATAGAACCTCGCAGATTGACTGCTGCTCAGCCTTCGTTGGTAGCGCGATCTTGAAGGCTCTAATCTGGTCGCCGCTGATGTGAGGCACGTTAGTTCCACCCATGATGGCCTTGACGTATCTGCTGAAATCGTTGGAAGCTACGACATACCTCAGGTACCGGGTAGAAAGGTCGTCTAACCCACGCAGCCTGGCCACACGCTGAACCAATAGCGACGCCGGATCAGATCCCGAAATACACGCGAACTTGAGGCCAGCCGTTACCCAAGGGCGGTCCATCGCAAGAACCACATCACCTTCTTCAAGAAGAAAACGGCTATATGAGTCCGCGTCTGAGCTTGGCCAGTACTTTGACTTCTCCCACAGAATCCGCCCTTGCCCGATGTTGTCGCCTTTGATCAGAGGTATGTCCTCTGGGTTGTCGGTAAACCGACTACTCTTGAACGCTGGTCCGGAAACCAACTCAACGTGATCGCCGAGCGTCACCTCCGGCCAACTCATACCCCCAGCTCCTCGAAGTTCCGGGCGATTTTCACACCCAGCTCCACCGCCTCGGCGTTGAGGCCCTCCAGCTCAACGTGGATGTCACGAAGTGCCTCCTCGAAGTCGAAGTCCTCGTCCTCCTCCTCTGGAGCGACACCAACAAAGCGACCAGGGGTCAGGCTCCAATCGTTGGTCTCGATCTCCGCTCGGTCCACCAGTTTGACCAGACCCTCCACGTCCTGCAGCTCACCTTCTGGGAACCGTTCCATGAGCCAGCGGGCCTGTTTGTGGGCGTAGCCCACCCGCTTCAGCTTCTCCACGGCTAGACGCCGAGCCTCATCGGCAGCCTTGCGGAGTCGGGTTACATCACGGCTCACCCATGGTTCGCTGGCACGCGCGTTCAGCTCGTTCTCGCAGCAGTCGATCAGCCGGGTGGCGAGCTTGAACAGCTGGTCGGCCTGCTTCACTAGGTTGCGGCTGGTCTCAGAAAGCGGAGCCATGCGCTCGACCGCATCGGCCAATGAGTGGATGCCTCGCCCCTTGGTGGCCCAGTCGGCTTCAGTTTCGGTCACAGCTGAGCGGTATGCCTTCGAGTCCTCCTGGAACGTGGCAGCGGCCTCGTCCAGCTGGTTGAGCGCCTCGGCGTGTTCGCCGCCGCTCTCCTGGGCATCAAGGAAGGGCTTCATGCTGGCATGGAGCGCATCCACCGCGCCACTCAGCTGCGCCAGCGACGGGCCTTCGTCTCCGTCCTCGAAGCATGCGCGACACCCGTGGAGCGTCCGTTCCAGGTAGCTCGCCACCAGCCCGGTGAATCGTTCCCTCTCGCCGCGGTAGAGCCACACGATGGCCAGCAGGTTCTGTAGCTGCTCCGGGCTGAAGTCGTAGATCCGTGCGGTGACCTTGCGGTAGATGCCGCGCGCGTCAATCATCAACACCTTGTCGCGGTGCGTCTCGGGCTTGTCGCGATTGAGAAACCAAAGTTCGCAGGGCACGGTCCGCGTGTAGAAGAAGTTGGTGCGGATGGCGATCATCACGTCTACCGCCTCTGACTCCACAAGCTTGCGCCGCACCTTCGCCTCGTCGCGACCGGCGCTGGACGCCTGCGAGGACATTACAAAGCCAGCTCTTCCGCGTTCGTTGAGGTAGCAATAGAAGTAGCTGATCCACAAATAGTTGCCGTTGGAGACCTTGCCCTGCTTGTTGACGCCAGGCAAACCGAAGGGTAGGCGGCCAATCGAAACCTGCGGCTTCACCCTGTCGGCGTCCACCTCGTCCACGTTGAAAGGTGGATTGGCCATCACGAAGTCAGCCTTGCCGAGCAGCTCGTGTGGGTCTTCGTAATAGGTAATGGCCTTCTGGATGTCGCCTTCTAGCCCATGCACAGCGAGGTTCATTTTGGCCAAGCGGATCGTGGTGGGGTTCTTCTCCAGGCCGTAGAAGGCGAGGCGTTCGGAGGGGTTGGCATCAAGGCGTTCGACGAACCGAGCACCCTGCACGAACATGCCGCCTGATCCGCACGCGGGGTCCAATACCAAGCCCCGCTCAGGCTCCAGCACGTTCGCTATCAGCGATACGATGGACACAGGGGTGAAGAACTCTCCACCATCGTGGGCCTTCTGATCAGCAAACTGGGTGAGGAAGTACTCGTAGATCCGACCAAAAATGTCTCCGGAGGCACGTTTCAGCTCCTCTGGGTTCAACGTGCGCAACAACCGCCCGAGCACCTCGTTGTCCAGCTCCTGATACTCGCTCTTAGGTAGCGTGCCACGAAGGCTCTCGTAGTCTGCCTCGATGGACTCCATGGCCGAGATAATGGCCTGCGCCCGGTCGTCGCTGTCCGTCAGATTGACCAGGTAATCGAACTGCGCTTCGGGCCTGAGGAAGATGGCCGTCTTCTGGGAGAAATCCTCCTTGGTCAGTTCCCGGGTCTTGCCGCCACGAGAAGGCAAGTTGCCCACGATCTCATCCCGCACCGCCTGAAACCTGTTGTAGGCGTGGCGCAAGAAGATCAGCCCCATCACCGGCATGAAGTACTCGTTGGACGCGAAATTGGAGTTGGCCCGCAACGTATCAGCCGCACTCCACAGTCGTTTTTCTATCGTCTCGATGTTTTCCAATTGAGCCACGTATTAACCCCTGTCGGCGAGAATCGAGAAGACCCTCCGTTGTTGAGACACCGTACCCCTGTCAGGACCGGAAGGCGATTGTTATTAATGAGATCCATTCCGATCCGCGGCCAACGCCCTCAAATACCTATCTTACGCGGAAATGCCAGATCGACCATCTGCCCACAACATTGCGGCGAAAAATGGCTTCTGAGCTGCACGGCCCGCAGGGTCCTGGTAGACATCTCCCAGTTTATTGATCCTCTTCAGTGAAACCCGCAATACGCCCAGCCTGACGGCGCTGACAACCGTGAGGAAGGAAGCCGATAATCACATCACGATCAGATACCGCACACAACCCACAAGAGGCACACGTGACGCCGTCTCGGAGCTGGCCTGGGCAGATTTCTACCTTCCTTCCCCCCGGGGTACGGAGGGTGCGTGAGGCGTTCTCGGCCACCAGGGTGACAACAGGCCCGACTCCCATTTCGGCAAGTCGATCTGCGTCCTCCAGGTTGTTCGCACTACAGGAGACCGTGAAGCCATCCTCATTGGTTTCGCGGATCGCTTCAGCATTTTTTCCACGAGATGGCTCGTAGTGGGTGTAGGTAAAAGCTCGTCGGCCTCGGTTAGCCCCGACGAGCTGGTTGAGCTTCACTCGATCTATGAGGCCACGACTACCGGGAAGGTCGCCAGCCTGGTTGTGCCTCCACAGTGTTCGCTCGGGAAGCTCTGCGATCTTCATGCAAAACGCATCCCAGTCGGTCCCGCGCCTGCCATCGGAAACGGCTCTCCAGTGGAGGGCCAGCGGGCCACCGTTGGCGTAACAACCTGATTTTTTCAACGGACATGTGGGCGGGCAAGTCTCAGCTGACGTGGTGCTGACTGGAATCGGCCCAGTTTTCGCGTTGGCAGACTTCGGGCTAAGATGAACGGTAAGCGACATGGGAAGCTCCTTTCCCGTGTTGCGCCCGGTGCCAGCTGCTACTGGTGCCGGGCATTTCTTTGTTGGGGAGACAAAAAAAGGCGCCCCGCGATGGGGCGCCTTGGTGGGTGTGTCAGGCTGTCAGAGGCTCTGAGCGACTACTCCGACTTGCCTCGACCGAGGATGAGGTCGAGCTTCTCAGAAGCCTCCTGTTGCATGGTTGGAGTGACGTGAGAGTAGGTGTCCAAGGTGATCTTCACCGTGGAGTGCCCGAGCCGCTCCGCTGCAACCTTGGGGTTGAGGTTCTGGCTCAGCATGAGGGTGGCGCAGGTGTGTCTGAGGTCGTAGAGGCGAAGGGTTTCTGGAAGTCCAGCCTTCCGGAGGGCAGGCCGGAGGTGACGGTTGAGGATGTTCTCTCTCCTCAGCGGTCCACCGATCTCGTCGGTAAAGACGAAACCGTGGTTCTGCCACACATCGGCGATTTCCATCCGGTGCTCGGATTGTCGTCGTCGATGTTCGGTGAGCAGTTCGATCATCCATTCGGTGATCGGAATGCTCCGTCTGCCCGCTGCGGTCTTGGTGTCACCGAGGGACCACTCCTTCCTCGTCCTCGTGAGCGAGCGTTGAACTTCCACCACTCCACGATCAAGGTCTACATCCGTCCATTTCAACCCGAATGCCTCGCTGGGTCGTAACCCGGTATAGAGCAGGAATCGAAACAGCACCTCGTGCTTGGCACCCTCGATTGCCTCGAGGAACACCTGCACCTGGTCCTCGTTGAGGACCTGCATCTCGGTGCGTTGCTGGCGTGGTGGTTCCACACTGGTGGCGACGTTCCTCGAAAGCATTCCCCACCTCACAGCCTGCCCGAGGGCGTCCCTGATCAATCCGTACGCATACCGCGCCGTCCTCGGTGACAGACCCTTCTCCGAGAGCTTCGTCAGCAACATCTGGATTTCCAGAGGCGTCAGCTGGTCCAGCCGTCGGGTGCCAATGAAGGGCCGTACATAGAGGTCGAGGGTCCCCTCATAGCTCTCATAGGTATTCGCCTTGACACTGTTCTTCTTGGCCGCCTCCAACCATCGGTCGAGGTACTCGTTCATCGTGATCCTCTCCGGTACTACAGCCATCCCCTGATCCCGTTCCCTGAGGATCTTGGTTTTGAACTTGACGGCTTCGGACCTCTTTTCGAAGGTCTGGATGATGTAGTTGGGCTTGCCATCGGGCTTTTTGCCCACCTGGATACGCACCTGAAAGGTCTTTGTACCATCGGCTCTCGTTCGTTCCATCAATTGACTCGGCATTGCACACCTCCATTGGTTGCGGAGAGACATCTCGCCCGGGGGAGCGCCTGGGGAGCGCACCTCTCCAAGTTATTCATTTGAAAGTTCTTATGGGAGGGTCTTAGATTGACAGTCTAGCTGTCGGCTCAAGGCCTATCGTCGCATACAGCCCGCTACGTGGCAGCGTCCAGGCAGAGTCCTAGGGCAAAACCACAGTCGATTTCTAGTGACTGTTGAGCAAAGGTGTTATAAATCAACAAATTACGCTTCTTGGCGCACCAACCGCAGAAAACGAGTGAATTCGACGTAATGAAAGATGCTATCGACGATTTGTGGCAGCTCGGATGACCCTTCACCTCAGCGGAATAAGGTGGAGTATCCAAGGTGCTCGCCGGAGATCGCGGCGCACACCGTTGGGCTAAATACACCATAGACCTTGAAGGTTGATGTGGCAGCCCTTTTCTCTTCTCGAGTTTGAGACCCAGACGGAGTTGAACTCCGGTATCAGGCATCCGCACGTTCGGGTGATTACATCCGATGAGCGAGCCGCACGCCACGGTCAGTTCCTTCAGGTACGACTCCGTTATGCTCCCGATTTCCCATGAAACCCAACTTGAAGCCACCGTCACCGTCCCACCAGCTGAGCTGGGAGTCCTGGGACACCTCGGGGTATGGCGCTCTGATTTCATCCCAACTCGTGAGATGGGAGATTTCGAATACTGCAACACCGGATACCAAGCTAAACCCTCCGGCCCAGCTCCGGCCTGACCTCGGAGTCCACTTACTGATCCGCACCCACATATATGGCTAAACGAGTCATCGGATTGAAATCGATGAGATCCTGGGCGCGAGCATGTAAACATCGTGACGGGTGTGACGGGTGTGACGGGTGTAGATACCGTGTAGCGGGTGTCAACTAACCCGACAATTCCCATACGATGATCTTCCTCGTGATAATGAGAGACGAGAAGGTTGTCCTCCTGTATGGATTCCGCAACCTGACACACCTGACACATCGTCACTGGCTGTCCCCTGACACACGTTGCCTTGGTTGAGCATTCGACACGTTGTATTTCCCCGACGTGTTTGCACCCCGACGAGGATCGTGTGGCAATTGCAGCCCGAGGCTGTCTGCCAACTCCAGGACGCGACGCGCTGACACCTTCCGAAATCTGGAACGATTAGTCCGCTGAGCCGAGGGGAACCGATAGTCGCGAAGGAGCAAACCGACCTTTACGGCTGACAGGAAATCCTCTTCCGAGTCGCTGGGATGGAGGCCTTCCCTCTTGGCAATCGCGGAAATCTTTTCTGCCACTTCCGATGCACTGACGGACCATTCTTTGTCCAACCATTTGGGCTGAGCATTTTTCTGTTTCGCACCGATGGGTGGGCAGAGTGACCACAGCGCCTTTACAAAAATGTGCCGATTATCTTCCTGCTCGAGTTCCCGGCGAGATTCCTGGTAGTCGACAGCCAACGCGTGAATCTCTTCTTCCAACCCACTGAATCGAGATGGGTCAACAGTTTCCAACAAGAAGGCAACCGCAAGAATGGGTTTCCAGGCGTCAAATGGCCGCCCCACCAGGGAGCGAGACTTCATACCGTCATAGGCCATCCGAACGGCAGCCAGGTATCGCACGCCGAGGATCCATAGGTCGTCGCGTATGGATGCCGGTCCATGCGGCCAGTGCTCTATCATAGACGGGTCGAGGTTAGCCTTCACAGCGTTGTTGGTCGGTACTAGAGGGATCTGGATCAACCGGCTCGCGAGCACCGGATCAGGCGCAACCATCGCCGTGAAAAACCAGAATCCAATAGCCGGGACCCACACAGTCTTCCATTCACGAGGTCCGCTGGGGGCCTTCAGCGTTGTTTCCGCATCTCGCGATATGCCGGAGAGAAGCAGTGCGCGGATATCCGGCTTCCATTTGGGGTCGCCCAGATCACCGCAGTCGTCGATGCCGATCATGGCTCCCACAGATGCGAGATCACGCAGAGTCGCGTAGGTGCTCGAAGCGGTTACGAATTCACCCATGTAGGCGAGCCTGGTCATCACGCCCATCAACTTGGATTTGCCCGAACCGAGAGGCCCCTGTATCCAGCCGTAGCCGATCCTTGGAAAGGCGTCGAGGAAGTACGTCGCCATGACCATCAACGCCACCAACTTGACCATCGTGGCTTCGGGGCCAATGGAATGGCCGAGGTCGACGAAGGCCCTCACTGATTCACCAATTCGTTCAAAGACTTCTCCTAGGTCCACTTCGTCCTTCGATACCAATCGGTCTACACCAGACGGACTGATGAACCGCCGAGGGTTGATGTCGGACGGGATTTCAATTTCGAAGCCGAGATCCGCCAGTTTCGCCGCACCCTTTAGAGCAACATCGCTGAAGAGCTTGCTGTCTTCGTCGATCACAATTTCTGCAGTCATCGACGATTTCGTGTTCGCTACCGGTACCCGCGAATAGAGGTATGAACGTCCGTCTACTATCGCGAGCGGTTTCTTGAGCTTCTCCGGCACCGATGGGAGCATCACGTAGACATCGTCCTCGTTCTGCTCGTAGAGCGGTGTCTGATCGATCAGGCCCACGAGTTGCCGGGCATCACCGCCACAATCCACCCAGTCGGAGAAATCTTCCTTCTCTCCGAGGCCAGGTAACTCGACAATCCGAAGTTCATCGACCGTTCCGGCCAATGCCTTCGCTACCGCTTGCGCATGAACGTGACCAGCATGGTCGTTGTCGGGGATGATCACGACCGACGAAGCGCCCTCGAGGCCCGTAGTATGTTCCGGACTCCATTTCCCGGCTCCGCCTGGATTCGTGGTCGCGTAGAGTCCAAGCTTGCGAGCAGCATCAACGTCCTTTTCTCCTTCAAGGACAATGATGGTCTCCTTCTGGGTGAGAGCCTTTTTGACCTCCGGCAAGTGATACAGCGGTCGAGGTGCCGGGTTGGATTCGAGAAATGCGTCTGATGAAGGTCTCTTTTCATCTGGCCCAGCCACCCGCTTATAACGATTCATCCCGTCCGGCTCGAACCAACCTGCTTTCAGGGTATTCGCGAACCCCTCCGCGACCTTTCGTTGTTGAAAAATGTCCTTTTGGACTTGGTTACCGTTTTGATCAAGACGTGGTGTTTTCACCACACGAATGACGATCTCTCCATCTTCGTTTTGATAGTCATAGAAAACCGAGCGGCCCCGCGCCAACGGTTTAGCTTCGCCCTTCGACTTCGGTAGGGTGGTCATGGTCCCCTTTTCGCGGGGGGTGGTTGTGGCGTGAGATCTTGCTCTCGAGATCGCTTTCTTTGTCCTCGATCTCTTCCGCTGTGGTGGATCCTTGACGAAACCGTCGCTGATCTCCAGTCCAACAGCCCTCATAATGTCCTCGTAGCTGCAATTACGGCTGTGACAACAAACGAGTAGCCTGCCGTCCTCACCAGCACTAAAACTCATCGAGTCGTCATCTCTACCGCCGTGGACTGGACATCGGGTGACGTACTGATCACCGCTGTTTGAAATTGGCCAATACGGATCCAACCCTTGCAGGGCCTGTTCGAATCGCTCGACCGGGGGAAGTGGCTTCTTAGTCATTGCTCACCTCCCGATCAACGGTTGGCTGACCGAAGACCAACTCCGGTCCCGAACCACCGTCGTCAATCCACCGTTCGATCTGGCTCCCCACGAAACGGATGCTGCGCCCGATTCGAACGCACGGAATACGGCCCAAACGGGCGTGATAATAGATCTGGCTCGGGAGCATCCCGAACCGTGCCGCAATGTCGTTTGCTCTTAAGAGATTTTCCATCTCTACCTCCACGATTTTTCTGGACGCCGAAGTGCAGGCCCGAAAAATTCGCGTCATCCACCGATGCCGTGATGGATGGCGTCTTATCGCGGAAGTTCTTATGGGGAGATTTTCTTATGAGGCGAGCACGGCGGCCCGTAACCAAAAACATAGTCACTGGCCATCGATATGTCAAGGAAAATCTGCCGCAAGATGCTGAAATTTAACATCTTAGAGGTTATCCGCCCGGATATCCTAATTTGTGTTGGGTGAAATCTCGGTAACTGCGTTGTAGGTATATGACGTAGGTTTTCGGCTAAGCGAGTCAATAACTTCTATACGAATCAATATTTATAAATATCAGTTGACTAATAACAAAGTCGCTATTGACACACAAATAATATTAATAGATATTAGTTCTATGGATGGACGCAAAATTAGAAACCGCAGAATCGTTCACGGCCTGACTCAAGTTCAGCTCGCCGAAAAAGTTGGTCGTTCACAATCGACGATTTCAGCAATTGAAGCTGGACGAAGCGAACCATCTCCACTTCTCAAAAACAGGCTTACGAGGGTATTTGAGCACCTTGAATCGGAGCATAAAAATGCGGGCCAAGAAGGTATGGACCGAAGGGAGACGGTTTTTGACCTCCCGGACATACAGGTAGCTGATCAACAGGCGCAGACGCATCTAGGTATCACACGCTGGAGAAGACCCGATGAGTCTGGTGACCATGGGTGCGTGATCAGCGTGTCAGACTCCGCTGTGATCGTCGCTGCAATTGATGTCGCTGGGCAGGGGACCGGTGCTTTTCCAGCGGCACTGTATCTTTTGGGCTGGCTGCGGGGCCAAGTGGCGTCCAGTGCAACAACTCCTCGTTTATCTGCGCTCGCTGGTCATTTTAGCGAAGAACTCCGACGGGTGGACCTTGAGGCAAGCCTGTATCTCGGCCTGTTGGATTTTCACAAGGGGCCAATACCATCTTTCACGTATGAAGGAGCATCATACGGTTTTCCGCCTCCGTTGTTGATTTCCGGCCCGCCGTTTCGAACATTGGAAAGCGCACATGTCGGCCCATCGCTGCCCTCATCTTTAGGAGCAGAGCGTGTGGCACGTGTGGAGTCGTTGACCGGACCGTGGCGTCTGGTTATCGCCACAGATGGATTGCTTCGAAGACTCGGTGAAGGGAAGGAAGTTGAGGGATTGCGTCCACTTCGAAAATGGCAGACAGGACCGAACAGGGACATATTGTCATCGCCAGCCTTAAGGGATGGACCTGAAGCCGATGACGAAATGTTGATCACAATTCAGTCAGAGGTTTGGCAGGAGGAAACAGTATTTTCTGCAGATGATACGGCGGAGCGGAACCGTTTGTTGCTCCAGATTAGGCAAGAGCACGAACAGGTAGCTAGCAGTGAGGAAACGGACGGGTTTCTTCAGGCAGTGCTTGAGGCAATCGAAAATGTTTCCGATCACGCTTATGACAAGAAAGCAGG
>Ga0255055_10003537_pt1 | contig 10526 bp, 9 predicted proteins | sample JV7_2_27_MG_FD_188633 | JGI IMG/M metagenome (GOLD analysis project Ga0255055, IMG submission 188633) | Seawater microbial communities from Jervis Inlet, British Columbia, Canada - JV7_2_27 | ecosystem: Environmental > Aquatic > Marine > Inlet | place: Canada: British Columbia | collected... | reverse complement strand
CGACGCGCAAGTACATTGCTACTCATACGGGGTTCAATCAAGTAGAGTGGAACAGTAGTCGGGCTCTGCTTGTGGCCTTGGGTGTTGTAACAGGTCAGCAATGGCTAGAAGCCGATTCTGCTGAAACAGAGCTAATGTTGCGTGAGTTGCTTGAGCGTGTTCGGCTTGATAAGCACTCTGATCATGCAGGCATCATCTTCGCGCCCACGGCAAGCTCGCGGTCATATCAACGCCTGCCCGTTGCAGTGCCGCCGATCAATGGCTCGTACCTGGCCGCCCCACCCCAACAAGTCAGAAACAGTCAGTTTCCTGGTTAGAAACCAGGTTTTGGAGAAACCAAACCATGAAACCGAGTTAAAACGGGAGGTAATATGGAACGACGAAGAGGAAGTTTTGCATCGAGGCTAAAAGATAGCTGGGTGAATCACAGCCAGAGCACAGCAGGATTCCTGCTGATGGTTGTAGCGGGCCTGCTAGCGGCTGGCGGCTTGGTAGCTGTGTACTATGACTTGTCAGCGAGCTATTTTGGATGGGGCAAGCTGGTTGAGCTAGAGCTGAACCTGCCCTACGCGGAGTATCTGGCATACGTGGCTACGGCGTTACCAACGCTGTTGCAGATGGCCTACTATTACAGCTTGGTCGCAGACCACGAGATTTCTCGGCACGCAGGCGTCCAAGTAGCTCACTGGTCCATGTGGTGCCTGGATACTTTCTTGGACGTGTATCAGATGAACATGGGCACCAGTCGCTCGTTGTTGGTATCCTCTGTCACTGCGGTGATCTTGTTTGGATTTGTCAGCGAGTTTTTGATCACGTTCTTTGGCTCGGTGTTCATCGGAACGTTGTGGTCCAAGATCTCCTCGCCAGAGATGTGGAGCCCGAGTGCCAATCACAGAGGCAGTCCGAGTCACCAAGGCAGTCAACCAAGCCATGGGCGCCCGCAATCTGCGCGCGGGGGACGTGAGTCTACGCGCAGGCCTGCGCGCGGGGGACGTGAGTCTACGCGCAGTCGGCGTAAGCCCACAGGGCGACCCACGCTATCTGGGGAGGGACGTTGATGAGTGAGTATCTTATCCCAATACTGGAGGTAGCACTATGAAAAACCAGTTGGAGTTTCAGGCAGATCGAATCGAAGCAGTGCTGGCGGTGCACAAGTTGCCAGCGCGGGTGACGGGCGGAACAGTCACGCCAAGATGGATTAGGTTTCAGGCGTTGCCTGCCGTGGGCGCCAAGATCTCCAAGATCAAGGGTCTTCACGAGGAACTGGCAGCCGCGCTCGACGCATCCAACTGTCGGGTGTCCCGCAGGGGAGCCGCCGTGGCCATCGAAATACCTCGCGGTGATCCGCAGCCGGTTGAGTTCCAGGCGTTTCACCAGCAGCTGATGCTGGACTCTATCGATGGTCATTACACCGGCGAGGACAAGAATAAGGTTAGGGTGCCCATGCCTGTGACTGCTCTCCTCGGCCTGGCCGAGGACGGAGCGCCCTTGCTTGTCCGGCTGCCCTCAAGAGATGTGGGCCATGTTCTAGTTGCTGGGAATGAGGGGGCAGGAAAAACGACACTGCTTTACTCAATGATCTTGAGTCTAGCGTTGACTAACAAGCCAAGCGACTTGGCTTTTTGCCTGCTGGGCTACGATCTTGAGCCGGTGTCGCACACCCTGAACTGCATGGGCTTTCAGGCCTCGCGGACCGCCACTGATCTCTGGTCTGCCCTGCCTTCCTTGATAAAGTCAGGGCAACGCATTGTTATTTTTGCCGATGATGTGGGTGCGCGTGGTATTTCAATTCAGAGGCTGGCGCAAGCAATGAGAACAGAGAGACTGCACTTTGTTTTGGCTTGGGACGGAATCCCGCCCGAGAAGATCACTGATTTGTTCAAGGTGCGGATTGTAGGGCACGTGAATACAGTCAGCGCCGCACGCCAGGCCAGTGGATGGCGTGGCACGGGAGCCGAGCGACTGGCGGGCCAGGGTGATTTCCTCGTCATGGCTGAAGGGAAGGTGTGTCGCTTCCAGTCTGCATGCATTGAGGCAGAACAAATCCACGATGTGGCGATGTCAGAAGGGGATAAACAATGAAGGTGGGCCTCTTAATCTTTGATGACTCTCCTGACCGCACCCTAAAAGAAAAGGCAGGCCGTGCAGCCAGGCGCTACCGGGAAAAGCACGGCACGGAACCCAATGTCTGCTACGCTCACCCCAAGGACTTTGAGGAAGTAGTCGGCATAGAGGTGAAATTTCTCAGTACGGTGCTTCGGCACCATCTCTGGATAGGCGTAGAAAATGAATCGTAATACCATTGCTTTTATACTATGGATTTTGTTGCCGTTGAGTGGTATAATATGGCTGTACACCATCATAGGCTGGGACGCGCGATTACTGTACCTGGCCGCTGTCACGGTAGGCCCAGCGGCAGCGACCTTACTGGGCCCACTGCTTTGTAGGAGATGCAAACACAATGATTCTTAAAACCGTAACTGGATTGATCCTTTCGTTTGGCCTGGCCATAGCAGTGTGGTTCCTGCGCGCCTGGCTTGAGAGACACTTGGAGGAACGTGATGCCTAACAAATATGACGACGCGCGCACCCTGGCTATGGCCAAGGCAGAAGTACACCGAGTAACTTCGTTGCAAGAGCTTAGCGATGCCCTGGGCATGCCTCGGTCATCACTGAAAGGTTTGCTGCGGCGCAATGGATACAAGTCTTGGAGAGACCTTCTGGTAGAAGCATCGGGCGACGCCATGCAGGGCGCCGGTACGCTCAAGAGGCAAAATGACCATCTGAGAAAAGTAGTGAAAAGACTTGAGAGCACATTGAGTGACCGAGATTGGCTGCGCCAGGAACTTGCAGGCCAGATAGCGGTTTCCGATTCTGTTACTGTGCAACCACCCAAATATAAGGGCGGGGAAAAGCAAGAGCAGGTGGCAGTACTAGAGCTATCTGACGTTCACTATGGCATGAGTGTTACAGGCGGCCAGCTTGGCCCATTGTTTGGAGGTTACAATACCGACATCGCCAGCGCGAGAGTGATACATACGTTTCGGACGTTTGCTCGCCTGGCTCACCAACAGAGCTTTCCTGTCAAGAAAGCTGTCGTGTATTTACTTGGTGACATGATTGAGCATAGCTTCATGCGTGCCAGTCAGGCTAAGTATACCAGCGTGCATGTGGTCAAGCAGTCCATTGACATGGCCAACATCTTAATCGGTGGCTTGCGCATGCTGGCCTCTCAGTTTGAGGAGGTCGAAGTACACTTTGTGCCTGGCAACCACGGCCGTGCGACCCAGAAAGCTGGTGATAACTTACCCGACGAGACCTTTGAGCACTTGATGTTTTACATCGTCCAGACAGCGCTGGCCAACCAGCCAAACCTAACTCTGAATTCCTACGATGCCTGGTATTTCATCGACGACATCCTGGGCTTCAAGTTTCTGTGCTTGCATGGAGAGGATGTGAGGTCGTGGGCCGGGATCCCGTTTTATGGAATTTCGCGCCTCGTGAAAGACTATTTTATGCTTAGTGGCCTTTCTACCAAGCAGAGGCTCCGTCAGTTGCATGTCAATGACACCATGACAGTAGCAGACTTTCTGGGTATGTTGAACATGCCCGACTATGTATGCCTGGGGCACTTTCACACGCCCATGCTCTGGCACATGATCGGGGTGGAGGTCCTGGCCAACGGCACTACCAGCGGAGCCTCTTTCTTCAGCGCTAAAAGGCTACATACTTATTCCACGCCAATCCAGAATATGTTTTTTGTTCATCCCGAGCACGGAGTGGGCATTCGGATCCCCATTGATCTCCAGGATGTTGGAGGAGGCAGTTAATGAATTTCAGTGAGGGGCCGCAAGGCGATTAAATGAGGGGGCCTGCGTGCGCTACGCAGGGTGATACCTCCCGGTCGGGCCAGGGTGTTCCTCCCCGGAGCTTCTTGGATCGCCACTGATTGGGGAGTCAGTGGCGAGATGGCGCCCTCTCCCGGGCGTTGCCATCCCCCCTCACATTGAAAAGCCCCCTCGCAGGAGGGGGCTTTTTGTATGTCTGCGACTAGCCTCGCCAGAGACGCGACATCACTGCCTTGGCTACCGCGCTGCGCTTGATCTGGTAGTATCCCAAGAACCCCAGGCCGGCGACGAGGGCAGTGAGTCCACGCTGTACCCACAGCGCCACGTCGGGCGGGAGTTCGGGCGCGACCTGGACTAACAGCGCACCTCCGATGATCAGCGCAGCACCTCCGAGCTCGCGTGCTTTGTCGCTGAGGCCAGGCCAGAACCTCTTGACCAGGGCCATAAGTCCCTGCACCACTCCGATTAAGCTAATGCCCCACAGAATCATGTCGCCCATACTTGCTCTCCTTGTGTGAATGTGGTTGCGAAAACAATTTGGTAAAGAAGGTCTTCACATTGTTAGATGTGACGACACTTTTATCCATGCCTTTATTATAGCAAATCTCTGTCTGTCTGTCAAGCTAGCGCTGAAACAGTGTAGTCACGATGGAACTGAGCGACCCTGCAATGGCAGCAATGGCACCGTGCACGGCCGTGAGGCGGTTAACGTGAGAGCGCAGGTGGCCATTGGCTTTCTCGTGGTCTACTTTCCACTGCGCGAGCGCGGCGATAGCCTGGCTGTTCTCCTGCACGCGCCCGTTCGTGGCCCGGGCTAGAGCAATGAGTTCTTGCTGGTTGAGCTCCAGGTGTTCCAAGTGTGCATTGAGTAGCTCAACCGCTGTATCTGGGGTCCCCAGGCGCTCCAAGATAGCTTCCAAGTTCTCGGTGTAAGTGCGTTGTTTGGCCATATTATCCTCTTAGGGCTTGTGCGACTAGGCGGGGTGACTTCCCGTAATACCAGCCACAGTGTTCCCATCTTTTGTCTGCAACGTCCTCATTTGTTAAAACCCAAGTGCAAAGCCCGGCTAGATCTGAGTATCGGGCAAGCCAGTCGTACATCTGCACTGTTTTCTCGGCCCACTCAATCTCGGTGTAGGGTTCCCATTGCATATCGGCCAGGTGTTCTGGGCTGTAGCAGCCGCCCTCAGTGGAAATCATGAGGGGCTTCACGCCGAACGCCGTGACAAACATATCACGTACTGGTTCGTAGCCTCGTAGGCACATGTCGTCGATGTAACCTTCTTTGTAAGGCTCGAAGTCGAAGGGGCGGTTGAAGGGCGAGGTGTGTGTAGCAACCCAGATCTGTTGACTGCGTAGATACCCGACCATCTCGTCGTGGTACTGTTGGCCCAAGTAGGCTATCAGGCGCGCAGCCCAGTGTATGGAGGAATACTTGGGATTGGTTCCGTTTCTCTCCGTTGGTGCCATGGCATAGAACCCAGGCTTACCGCCATACGCGATGACCTGCTGCGCATCGGCCCACCAGCTCTCTGCCAGGCGACGCCCTAATTCACCGTCGTGGTAACTGACACGATCCTGATATTCCGATCTCCACTCGTAGTTGAGGTTTGGCTCGTTCCCGATCTCAAAGTACTGAACGCCAACTTTGACTAGCCCAGGCACGAGGTCCATGAGGTTTCCTGCCAGCCTGTCGGGGAATTGTTCCCCCTGATAGAACCGGACGATGGGTGTAATCCCAGCTTCGACCACGCGCTTGAGCCAGCTCGCGTCAGTACTCATGGTCTTGTACCAGTGAATACCCAGAGCCTTCAGTTCTTCCAGCCAGAAGTCCTGATCTCCTGGTGCTGACGTGACGGGGGCGGCGTGCACGCCCCTGATTTTCTCGTTGTATTCTGGTGACGGAGGCATGGGCTCAGCGCCGGCTATCTGATAGAGCCGAATGCCCGTGACTTGTGTAACAGACCGGACAGAAGTTGTCTGTTCAAGCCAGGGGTCGTGGCACACGATGTTGTTGCCTTCTACCCTCACTACGTAGACAAAGTGCTTTCCACTCAGGGATGCAACGACTTCTAGTCCCTGGCTCAAAAATGCCTGTAGTTCTGCGGCAGAATATGAGCCTGCCCGATCATATCGGCCGATCCATTCGAGGTCACGGAACAGCGGCGCGACTCTGGGCCACGTCATGATGTCGTCGTCGTAGAAAACGCCTGCTTCGTGCAGCAAGCGATTGAGATCGGGGGGATAAGCATCGTAGCCCAGCTTCCGCACCAGGGTGCAAATATTACATAGTACGCAGCCGTCCGATCCGATAGTTTCAGTGCCTAGCGGGCCTCCCAGATTAATGTTCGCCCAAGCGGGATGGCGCTGCCAGACATTACCAGCACTGCCTGTAAAGGGAGCTCTGAGAGCATAGAACAACTCAGCGGGCGAGGCCGCGCCTACCGGCTCATAGATAACGTCGGGGTAGTGCTCCTCAAAGAACGCCTCCAGATCTCCAGGCCACTCCTCGGGGTTGACGGCGATGACCCGACGCACATCCAGGTTTCCAACGCCGGCATCGTCTGCGCTGCTCCCGATAGTATAGCGATGAAGATTCCAAGTAGCGTCTACGGCCGCAAGGGCCCAGGGCCGGTTGACACCGACAGGCAAGAGTACATACGTGCGTTCGTACTGAAGCCTGGGCTTGCCCCGCTCTTCCTCAATAAAAGGCGGGTCGTCTGGGGGTGGTTGGGGAGGCACAAAGACATCCTGCCCTTCCAGGGTTACATTGTCCCAGTAGGCATCATTGTGCTTAAAGGGCCACATAGTGTGACTGCGCAGGAAGACAGTAATGGTATCACCTTGCGCCGTCGCTTCTACCTCCAAGCGCGAATACACGTTATAGATGTGCATTCCCTGTCCCCACACTACACTATCAGCGTAAGGGTCAGTGCCCCCGGTGGGATCAATCCCTACATAGAAGGTGAAATTGCGCCAGTTGTCATCAGGCGCCTCTCCTTCGGGTATAGCGCCGGCGTCATAGCCGGGTCCCTCACTCCACAACGGGTCACTGGGGTGCGGCCCGTCTTGCCAGTTGCTCCAGGCATGCGCCCAGGCACGGAGGCGATATTTCTTACCCAGTGTAGCCGTGACCTGTTGGAAGAATCCGCCGTCGTGACATCGGTGGAACGTGAACAGGAGCATGCCCTTTTGGCCTTCGTGAACACGCCGGGGGTCGTTCTGTTTCCATGCATCACGGACCTCGGGCTGGTCTAGTTTACCTGGGTCGTGGTAGAACCAAGTAGTCCAGTGTTCGGGCGTGAAAACATTCCCAATGTTTACATCGTAAGGCCCTGATTCGCAAAAGACCTGGCATTCATGAGTCCATTCCTGTGATTCAAAGTTGCCGTTGAGTAACATATTTGCCTCCTAGACACTTGCAACCTGGATATAAAAGAAATCTGCCTCGTCTATTGCTCCATTGTCTAGCGTATATGTGAGCGTCAGCTTATGCTGGCCGTGCAAGTCGGAGCTAGGATAACTGAAATAGACACTCACGATATTACCGCTTAACGTATCCTTAGCAATCAATTTGCTAGTCGTATCCACACCATCAAGTGACGAGACAACATCAACAGAGTTGATGGATGTACCCGTGGGTAACTGCGGGCCCAGGTTGAACGCGAATGGGCCTATAGTGTTTGCACCGGGCTGGATGAGAATTTTACTGATTGGGAATTGGTAGAGACTTGTCATTTCATTACACCTCGTTTTGGCTGTGAAAGAGCACGGCCTACTCTGTGCCTGGAGCGCAGACTGACGAGACGAGCTATCAATGGCAAACCATCGTGTCTCGGCAACAAAGTCAAACTCTCTGACATTGGCTGTCTTCATCGCTGTAGTGCGTCAAACATGTACTTCCTGATCCTTGCAATGTATGTACACAGAAAACCAATGGCTCTTGAGCTGTATCCACCGGTGGCGATCAGCTGCTCGGCCCCGTAGCCTTGCGTAGCTATCATACTCGTCTACGCTCCATTACATTTGTCATGGCGGGGTTGCCATCGGCATCAAACAGATCGAACGTGGCAACTACTGTAACATTGTCATCCTCAGTGAGGATCAACTGGTTGCCTATGATGTGCAGTCCGCCACCCTGAATGCCGTTTATGAAGTCGATGAGGGCGGCCATTGCGTCGATCTTGGCCTCGTTGGCGTTGACCTCGGCGATGATCTCGGCCTTGTCCGTTGTAGCTTCCGCCCGAGTGGGCGGATTGTAGGCGTCTAGTGCATCAGTCGCATGCCCCTCGACATTGGCTTCGATTGCCAGCGCGGCCACATTGGCCTTGTACTGATCTGGGCTATCTAAGTCAGTCTGCGCCACAGCAAGAGCTGCCGCTGTTGCCAATGCAGATACGTCGGCTTTGAATTGATCTGGATCGTCCAGGTCTGCCTGGATAGTCTGTATCTGGCCACTAGCGGCGGTGACTTTGACTCCGTCGATGCCAATTGCGTCCCTGATTTGCTTCTTCTCGGCCACAGTCCAGTCTGCCTCACTGCCATCCCATGCCCCGGCACCGTGTGTGCCTGACAGCTGCGTGTCTATCTCGGCTGCGGTGGGAAGGGCAGATACGTCTGCCTTATACTGATCTGGATCGTCCAGATCTGCTTGCACCGCATCTATCTTGGTCTCATTAGTGTTAACCTCGGTGATGATCGCGTCCTTGTCGGCCGTAGCCTCTGCTCTAGTTGGTGGGCCATAGGCATTGAGAGCAGCAGTGGCATGCCCCTGCACATTGGCTTCGAGGGCGAGCGCAGAAACGTCAGCCATGTATTGACTTGGATCGTCCAAGTCGGCCTGGATTGTCGTCAGTAAAGCAGGTATGGTCGTGCCGGTGTCGATGAAAATAGCGTCGATGTCTCCGTCGTGGTCATCGACATCCGAGGCACCCATGATGTAATTCGTTGGGAGCTTGCCCTGCATTTCGTCGGTGTCTATCAAGACTGCATCCACATCATCCTCAATGTCGTTGACCATATCCCCAAACGTACCAGATGACCAGGCCACGTCTCTCGTCACGGTGTTCATTATGTCATTGGCGGTCATACTAGGCAGCGGCACCACGCTCGGCGTATTGCCCTGGTGCCAGTGGTCCATGGACCCCGGGTCATCATCCACATACACACTGCCAGACCCGTTCTGACACACCCACTTCACCGTGCAGAACCCATCATCTGCCGCTATGCCACTGACAGACATCAGCAGCCAAGTACCTTGTACGTTGGTCATCGTAGCAGTTGACGTAGTGATGCCCGCGCCGGACAGTTCCACGTAGGGCAGCACAGTCATGGTCACAGACTTGCGCATATAGCAAGAGAACGCCACCGTCTCACCGTTCTTGGCAAACACAGTGGATTCCGCTACCAGCTCATTGCTGGCGTCGGTCGGGTTCATCAGCATGGCGTAGCTGCCAGAGTATTTGACGGTTGACTGTTTCTCAAGAGTCCCTGCTACTTTCCAGGTTTTGTGCTCGTTGCCGGTGGTCTCAATTGATACACGGTTGTCTGGACTGCCGGTGACAGTTACCGTTAGGACGATGGTATTGATTCCTGTACCGATAACTATTGCAGCAGTTGTTATATCCGTTGTATTGGCGGTTGTAGTACCAAAAAAGGAATCAATGATCCTTGTTATAGAATTGTCTGCCCTTAATCCTGTTCCGTTGTTATCCATATAACAAGAATCAACTGTAATTACAGCACCAACACCCCATATCCCGGGTGCGCCGTTAGAATATGCACGGCATGATGTCAACGACGGGTAAATAAAGCCTTGCGTATCACAGTTCCCGCAGTGGGAGCCCGTCATTAAAGACCAAACTTGCAAACCACGACCGTCAGAACCAAGAGCGGCGAGATTAGTTGAAGTTCCATTTGCAGACCCGTCACTTACATCCAGGGCGATATTCATCCCAAAAACGTCATTGTCCAGTGTCCAGACCGTGGTGGCTGTTCCGCTCAATCCCCGGTAACAGTGGTGAAGCGCACAGTAGTTGAACGTGGCATAATCGCCAGCCGCCACTGTCACGCCATACTTGTCAACAGCATTTGAACCCAAGTAGCTGAACTCACACCAATCAAAAGCAACATTCCCAGGTGTGGAGTTCGTAATCCAGATGTAACCCTCAAAGGCAGTATTGAAACTGGTAAAGATAACATTGCGCGTGAGGTTGATGAATGCCACATCTTCCTCATGCGCCCAGGCATAGTTAGCCCCAGCCTTGGTGATGGTAGTACCAATGAACGCTCCAATGGTATCTGTCTCCGCGCCAGTGTTTCCTCGCCTGCTCATACTACCCACGACAAACTCATCTCCAACGTTCCATACCGCTGAGTTGTCGTTGGTGGTAACAACATTCGCTTGCCCCGCCGCAGCATCTGCACTCAGGGTATCCCAACTGCGGGTTTTGTTGTAGCCGTCGCAGTCTATATCTGCCCCGTCCTCAATTATCAACCCGTACTTTCCATCAGCGAGGGCCGCGCTGTAATTCAGCTTGATTGTGAGCACATTTGCCAGCGTAGAGGTTCCATCCAGCGAAAGTGTCCCGCCATTTCTAACGTACATATCTCCTTTGAGCGTCAAGGTGTCAGAGCCGCCGTTGTCCCAACTGAGAGTACCCCCGCTCAGAACGTCCA
>Ga0255055_10003536_pt1 | contig 10526 bp, 8 predicted proteins | sample JV7_2_27_MG_FD_188633 | JGI IMG/M metagenome (GOLD analysis project Ga0255055, IMG submission 188633) | Seawater microbial communities from Jervis Inlet, British Columbia, Canada - JV7_2_27 | ecosystem: Environmental > Aquatic > Marine > Inlet | place: Canada: British Columbia | collected... | reverse complement strand
TCATTGGCTTCGGACTGTATCCCACCATGACCAGCCGGCCGCCGTTGCGTGTCGAAGCGAACGCCTGCTCCTGTGTCGCAGGCGTGCCGACGCACTCGAACGCGACATCCGCTCCTCCTCCGGTCAGTTTGCGCACAAGCTTATCGATGCGCTCTTCACCAGAAGGATCAATCGTTTCCGCGGCACCCAATTTCCTGGCCCACTCCAGCTTCTCCTCCGATATGTCCACCGCCACCACGCGCGCTCCGAGCACTGCGGCTACCTGGACCACGTTGGCCCCGATGCCGCCGCATCCGAAAACCACCACCTGGTCGCCGGGGCTGACCTGCCCCCGCACCACGACCGCGTGGTAGGGCGTGGTGGTTGCGTCGGCGATGATGGCCCCCTCCTCCAACGGGATCTCCTCTGGCAGGGCGAAGGCGCTCTGGCTTGGAGCCAGCACATACTCCGCGTAAGCGCCGTCGACATGGTTTCCGAGCATGATCAGATTGTGACAGACGTTGTCCCGCCCAATACGGCAGGCCGCACAGGTGCCGCAAGTAAAGATCGATGGCAGCAGCACGCGATCGCCCTCGCTCCATTCCGTCACTTCGGTGCCCCACCCCGCGACGATCCCGGACGCTTCGTGGCCGAGTACGATCGGCGGAGGCTTGAAAGTGGGCGTGCCGTGGTCGATGTAGTGCAGGTCGGTGTGACACACGCCGCAGGCCGCCACCTTGACCAGGACCTCGTTAGGGCCTGGCTCTGGGATAGGAATATCTTGAATCTCAAGCGGCTGGTTAGGCTCGATGAAGACTGCTGCTTTCATGTTGGGTCATTCTCCTTTTCGTCTCCCTCAGTCAATCCCGCAGCTTCATATAGGGCACGCGCCACGTAAACGCTTGCCATCTTCTTACGGTAGCTCAGCGACATATCGGTGTTGTCGAGCGGTTTGGCAGACTTGGCCGCTACTTCAGCCACGTCTCTTATCAATTCAGGAGTGATCCGCTTCCCCGTTAGCAGACCGACGGCCTCAGAAACGAGCACAGGCTGTGACGAAACGGCCCCCAGCACGAGCCGCGCCTCCGTGCAAAATCCGTCCTGCTCCATGCGCAAAGCAACTGCCACACTCAGGATCGGGAAATCGATCGACCCTCGCCGACGAAGCTTCCGGTAGCTAGTTCGCCAACCATCCCGGGGAGGCAGATGGATCGAAACCAGCAGTTCATCTGGGGATTTGTCCAGATACTCCATCCCATCGTTGCGGTAGAGTGCTTCGGCCGGGATCATTCGTTCTCCGTGAGGGCCGACCAGCCGCAATTCAGCCCCCAAAGCAATCACGACTGGGGCACAATCCGAGGACGCGACGGCGAGGCATTTCTGGCTGCTGAGCGCCACCCAGCAGGTGTCGCCGTCCAGCTTCATGCAAAAGCCAAGTGCCTCGCGCCAGGCGTGTGATTGGTTGTAGTAGGTGCAGCGCGTATCCAGGCACAGGTTGCCGCCGATGGTGCCCGCGTTGCGCAGCGGCGGAGAAGAAACTAAGCCGGCCGAGTGCGCTAGCGAAGGGTAGGCACGCCGGACGTCTGGATGATCGGCAAGATCGGTGAGCGTGACCCCCGCTCCTATCGTGAGGCCGGCGCCATTAGTAATCGACCGCAGCTCACGCACGCTACGCAGGCCGATGAGCACCTTCGGTTCAAACTGGCGTCGCTTCATGTTGGGGTAGAGGTCGGTGCCACCTGCGACGTACATCGCCGCGGAGCCATGCTCCGCTTTCATAGCCACAGCTTCCTTTACTGTTGAAGAGGCGTAATAGTCAAAATCCGGAAGCCTGATCATTCGACCAAGAGCTCCTCGGGTGGATCGACCCGCTCGGGCTCCGGCCACTCGACGGCTGGGATCTGAGTGGGGCCTATTCTGGCTCGCCGCCCACGCACCTGCTGCTGCAATCCCTTGAATACTTTCTCGGCCGTAATCGGCACTTCGTCCACTCGAACGCCGGTAGCGTGATAAATGGCGTTGGCTACGGCCGGAGCAACCGGGAGCAGAGGGCCCTGCCCGGCTTCCTTCGCACCGTACGGTCCTTCCGAATCATGGGTCTCCACCAGGAAGCTCTCGATCTCGGGAATATCGAGCATGGTTGGGCTCTTGTAATCCAGCATAGAAGGAATCTTGTGCAGGCCTCGACGGTAGACCTGCTCCTCCATGGTCGTTTCTCCCAGGCCCATGTAGACGCTGCCTTCAATTTGCCCGATCACGAGCGTGGGATTGATGGCCTTGCCGACGTCATGCGCCAGCCAGATTTTATTGACCTCGTACTGCCCCGTCGCGAGGTCGCAGGTCACCTCTGCCACACAGGCGGAATAGCTATAGGCCGGCGACGGCCCGACGCCGGCGCCCTTATATCGTCCTCCACGCCGAGGTGGAGTGTAGCTTCCCACAGAGCCGAGTGTGCCGTAGGTGGCTTCCGCCAGCTGGGCAGCCTCTTCAAACAACAACTCCTTGGATGGGTCGTCGGCGGAGAATACGCGGTTCTCCCTCATGATGAGGCGCGCGGGAGAAACATCCAGCTGTTCAGCGGCCGCGGAGAGGATCATGTTTCGCAGCGGCTCTGCGGCCACAATGGCCGCATTTCCGGTCATTAAGGTCACACGGCTGGAGTAGCTCCCCAGATCGACCGGCGTGAGGTCGGTATCGGCGGTGACCACGATCACGCGGTCCAGGCTAAGGCCGAGCTCCTCCGCCACGATGGCAGCCAGCACTGAATCCGAACCCTGGCCGATGTCGGTACTTCCACAAAAGACAGTCACACCTCCGCCGCGATCGACCTTGATCTGCACTCCGGAATGCGGCATTTTGTTCCAATAGATTGGCAGGCCGGCACCGGTGAGGTAGGAGCTGCAGGCCAATCCCAGACCCTTACCGGGCGGCATCTTCCCACGACGGTCATCGAATCCCGAGGCCTCAACTACCTTCTGGATGCACTTACCCAGACCCATGGTGGTGATCGTCAGGTGGTTGACGGTCTTGCTATGTGCCGGCACCAGGTGCTTCAGGCGCAGCTTGGCAGGATCCAGGTTCAGGTCCTGCGCGAATTTATCGAGCTGGACTTCGAGCGCAAAGCGCGGTTGGGGAGTGGCGTGCCCGCGCTTGGGACCACACGGCGGCTTGTTTGTGAACACTCGCAGGCCTTCGAATTTGTAGTTTGGAATGGGATAGGTCACGGTCTGCAGCGCGCCTGTGTAATAAGTGCTCGCCACGCCGTAGCTTCCGTAGGCGCCGCCGTCCAGGAACGAACGGAAATGCATGGCGGTGATAGCCCCGTCCGCCTCCATTCCAGTCCGAATCCACATGAGTACGGGGTGCCGCCCGCGATGCGTATAGAAGACTTCCTCGCGGGTCAGCGTCGCCTTTACCGGCCGACCGGTGAGCATAGCGAGCTTGGAGACCACCATCTCATGCGAGAAAGGATCGGTTTTACCGCCAAACCCGCCGCCTACCGGTAGGGCGATCACTTGGATCCGGCTCTGCGGCAGCTCGAGCACTTTCGCCAGCGCGCGGTGGACATAGTGCGGTGTCTGGGTGGACGACCACAGCGTAAGGCGGCCATCTGCACCGTAGCGCGCGAGGGCTGCATGCTGCTCCATGGGCAGGTGGGTGTTGCCTTCGTAATAGAAGAGGTCCTCACGAATATGGTCGGCCAGGGCAAACCCATCCTCGATGTTGCCGAATTCCAGCGAGACGAGTCTGTGAATGTTGCCTTGCTGAGCGTATTCGTGGATTTGGATTCCTTCCTGGGCGATGGCCTCTTCGATGGATAGGATGGCCGGCAGCGGCTCGTATTCCACCACGATGTCCTCCAGAGCCGCTTCAGCGATTTCCTCGTCCAGTGCAGCGATCGCCGCCACCGGATCGCCCACCATACGCACCTTGTCAACACATAAGGCTTCTTCGTCCTGGCTTACTGGCAAAATGCCGTATTTGATAGGCAGATCGTGCCCGGATATGGCGGCCACGACACCAGAACGTTTTAGGGCTGGCCCTAAGTCGACACGCTTGATGAGAGCGTGGGGATGCGGGCTCCGCAGGATTTTGCAATACAGCATGTGCGGCAGGTGTAGGTCGTCTGCGAAGCGAGTTTCACCAATCACCATACCCATGGCGTCGACCTTGGTCCACGAATTTCCGATCAGGTTGAGCTCCCTGGTCTCAGCCACTTGAGCCCCCTGATCCTTCAGGCTGAAGGTTGTGGGAACGCATACGCTCGGCGGCTAGCTCCACGGCTTCGATGATCTTGCAGTAGCCGGTGCACCGGCATAAATTGCCCGCCAGCGCTTGGCGGATCGACTGTTCGTCCGGCCGTGGATCTGATTCCAACAACGCCTTGGCCGTGACGAGTATGCCCGGCGTGCAGTATCCGCACTGGGCTGCCCCCAGCTCGGCGAAAGCGGTCTGAAGTGGATGGGGTCGCCCATTCTTGGCAATGCCTTCCACCGTCAGGATGTCGCTTCCCTGCACTTCAATCGGCAGCACCAGGCAGGAGAGAGTCGGCCGGCCATCGATCAGGACCGAGCAGGTCCCACACTCGCCGAGTTCGCAACCGTGCTTTGTGCCGGTTAGGAACAAATCCTCGCGCAGCACTTCCAGCAGCGTCTTATGGACGGAGGTCCAAAGCTCCCGAATTTGCCCGTTAACTGTCAGGGTGATCAGCTGCTTCATGAAATTCCAGCCTCAATCCCTATTGGATTTCTCCGAGGGTGCGCCCATTCCAAGTGATATCTGCTGCGCGGTCTTTGTCGCGGCTTCAACGGCGGCGCGTTTCGCATCGTTCTCCATGCGACTGATGAAACCGACCACTGTCAGAACTGCGAGCATGCCATCTGCACCATGAATCGGCGCGGAAACGGCCCATACGCCCTCCAGATACTCTTCCGAGTCGTCAATCGCAAAACCCTGTTGCCTCACCTGCTCTAGGCTGGCCTTGTAGCGCACGGGGTCGGTGATGGAAGCATCGGTGAAGCTTCGAAGACCGAAGGTTTCGATCAGCCGGTCGACCTCCGCTTCCCGCATCCAGGCCAGAAAGGCGCGGCCAAAGGAGCCAGCGGAGTAGGGTAGGCGCTGGCCGGGTGCAGCGGCGATCCTCAGATCCCGAGCAGGCTGCATCGTGTCGATGATCGTGATCCCATCATCTTCGAAAACGCCTAATAGGGCCGTCTCTTGGGTCTGCCTCAGGAGGTGTTCTAGGAAGGGACGGGCAACTTGCCGAAGGTCACGGCGAGTTCGAGCCAGACTGCCCAGCTCAATCAGACCAGGCCCAAGCCGATACTTGCGGGTGTTGGGGTCCTGCTCGAGCATGCGGTACTCGGAGAGCGTTCGGACGATGCCATGCACCGTGCTTTTATTGATATCCAGGGCATGGCTGAGTTCGGATACGCCGTACTCCAGCCGGCCGTCCTTGAAGGCGTTCAGGATGCGCATCGCCCGCTCGATGGCAGGCACGTTAGACGACACTGAAAGACTATTCAAGGTAGGCAGTTCTCCATAGAGAACGTTGTTCTATGTAAAGAATTATCGCGCCGAACGGCGCGCGTGTCAACCGGGCATCGGACGACTTCAGCTTTGTAAGCGGTCTAAGCTTGGACTCGGGGACGGATTGACAGAGTCCGTAGGCCCGAATGCTATAATCGCCCACAAGCCAGGGAGTTGCACTTATGTTCAGTGAAGAAGAGCTCGAAGAGATACGGGAAGCGCTTGAGAAGTGGGAGGAAACCACCCTCCAGCAGGCGATGGCGAACAAGCCAGAGCGTCGCGAGCGGTTTATCACTACCTCTTCTGAGCCCGTTGACCGCCTATACACGCCGCTTGATATCGCGGATATGGACTATGTCAGAGACCTGGGACTACCCGGCCAATATCCCTACACCCGCGGTATCCATCCTACGATGTACCGCGGCAGGCCGTGGACCATGCGCATGTTCGCCGGATTTGGCACGGCCGAAGAAACCAACGAGCGATTCAGCTACTTGCTCGATCTGGGTCAGACCGGATTATCTATCGCCTTCGATCTGGCCACGCTCATGGGATACGACACCGATGCTCCGGAAGCGGAGGGTGAGTTCGGGAAGTGCGGCGTGGCTGTGTCCTCACTCCAGGACATGGAAATTCTTCTCAGCAGCATCCCACTGGATAAAGTCTCCACCAGCATGACCATCAATTCGCCGGCCCCGGTGATTTGGGCCATGTATATCGCTGCGGCAGAAAAGCAGGGCGTACGACCGGATCAATTGCGCGGGACGCTCCAGAACGACATTCTCAAGGAATACATTGCGCAGAAGGAGTACATATTCCCTCCTGAGCCATCGATGCGGCTCGTGACCGACACCATCGAGTTCGGGATGGAGAACCTGCCCCAATGGAACACGATCTCGATCTCTGGTTACCACATACGCGAGGCCGGATCGACGGCCGCTCAGGAGCTGGCGTTCACTCTGGCAGATGGAATGGAGTATGTTCGCTGGGCGCTTGAACGGGGGATGGACATCGACGACTTTGCTCCCCGCCTCTCATTCTTCTTCAATGCCCACAATGGATTTTTCGAAGAGATCGCCAAATATCGGGCCGCACGTCGAATCTGGGCGCACGAGATGAAGGAGACCTTCAACGCTAAGAATCCTCGATCCTGGCTCATGCGCTTCCATGCCCAGACTGCGGGCGTTAGCCTCACGGCTCAACAGCCTGAGAACAATATCGTTCGCGTGGCCGTTCAGGCGCTGGCGGCAGTTCTCGGTGGCACCCAGTCGCTCCATACCAATTCCATGGACGAGGCGCTGGCCTTACCTTCTGCGCATGCCGCGACCGTTGCGCTGCGGACGCAGCAGATTCTGGCCGAGGAGTCCGGCGTAGCAAACTCGATCGACCCGCTCGGCGGTTCCTATTATTTAGAGGCGATGACCAACCGCATTGAGGCCCAAGCGCGAGATTATTTCCGTCGAATTGATGAACTTGGCGGAGTGCTCCCCGCCATCGAAGCTGGCTTCTTTCAGCTCGAGATCTCAGATGCTGCATTTCAGTATCAGAAGGAAATCGATAGCGAAGAGCGGTACATCGTTGGCGTAAACGCTTTCAACGACAACGCAGGCTACGAGATTCCCATCCTCGAGATGGATCCCGCCGGGTTTAGTTATCAAACGGACCGATTGAAGAAGCTGCGAGAATCGCGCGACTCAGGCGCGGTGGGGCAGAGCTTAGATCGCCTGCGAATTGCTAGTCAGGGTACGGAGAACACGATGCCGTACATCCTGGATGCGGTGCGCGCCTACGCTACTCTGGGAGAGATAATCGACGTCATGCGGGAGGTTTTCGGCACTTACGAAGAGCCGGATTGGATTTAGGACAAAAACATCGGAAGGCCGTCCACCTGCAAAACCTTCGGGCGGTACTGATCCGCGTCATAGAGCGCCTGCACATCCACGCGCTTAACCCCAACATTTTTGTCGTTTAGCGGCACATCGGTATAGATGCCCTCGCGAAGCGCCACCATTCGGCCAAATTTCTTAGCTAGCGCGAGATCCGCAGCCATAACCGCGTAGTTCATGGCGACCATTAAATCCAGCGAGTCAGGACTTCCGGAGCGCATCAAGTAACCCAACTGCTGATAGATAATGTTTTGGCCGGTCAGCTCTCGCACTAGATCTCCTGTCACTGCGCCAATTCCTCCCAGCTTCCTGTGACCGAAGGCGTCGGCTCTGCCACTCAGGATAGTGTTGCCGTCCTCCGCCTGGGCTCCCTCAGAAATAGTCATCATGGCGTAATTGCTGGGATTGTCGGCTTTATCGGCCGCTAGAAAGCTGGCCAGTTTCACCGGGTCAAAGGGCACCTCGGAGATGATCGCACGGTCCACTCCCGCCAGATAAGCCGCAATCAATGAAGTCTCTCCGCTATAACGGCCAAATAGCTCGACGACTAAGATCCGCTCATGCGACCCGGCATTGGTTCTTAAGTTTTGAATGGACTGCACGCTCCGCGTCACCGCGGTTGAGAAACCGATGCAGTAGTCCGTGCCGCTCACATCATTGTCCATGGTCTTCGGGATTGCGATGACCGGGAGACCCTCCTTGTGCAGGCGCAGACCATAAGAGAGGGTATCGTCGCCCCCGATCGGGATGAGGACATCCAGTTTGAGGTGCTCTACCAGCCCCATAACGTGGTCTGTGAAATCCGCAGTCCCGTCTTGCGGAACCCTGTCCTTCAGAAATGCTGGGGCGGCATCAATTCCGACTTTGGACGGATTGGTGCGCGAACTGTGAAGCCAGGTTCCCCCCGTGCGATCGATGGTTCGGACCGTCTTACGATCCAGAGGAACAATGTACTCGGCCATAGCCTCTTCATCGCCAATCTGCCATCTCAACAGCCCTGCCCAACCCCTCCGAATGCCGATGACCTGGCAAACGTCCTCGGGAATTCGATTCACAATGGCCTTGATGCAGGCGTTCAGGCCAGGTACATCTCCGCCGCCAGTCAATACTCCAATTCTCATTGCGATCCTCTACTCCAGGGCCTGCGGTCCGCGCTCCAAGGCGCGACGCCCACTCTTTTCAGTGATTTGTACTATTTCCGCGAGGGATTCTAAACGATTCCGATGAAAACGCGCCAAAAACGACTTTTGCGTGAGAAACTTTTGCAGCTTGCAAATCTATCATTCTGACCCACGCTGGGGAGCCTCCGGCAAAACGACAAAGCGCCTTCCGATAAGGCCGCTCTGGTTTGATGGTCGGGCAGTCAGCGCTCTGCTTAGTGGGTCTTGGTAAGATGGGAGATCAGAATTTTATGGGGAGGAAGCTGAGGCGGGCCGCTCAGCTCGCCTGTAGGAGTATGTTTGGAGTGCTCCCCGCGTCGTAGAGGTTGGCGGCTGATGATACGACAAAGGCTATGCCACTAGTGTTGCTCGGATAGAGGTAGGGTTGATGCAATTCGCCACGTGGAACCTATCCCACGCAGTCAAGAAGTCACCGGACCGTCGAGCGAGCGCTTGGCGGTATCTGGCAGGCCTCGGTATCGATGTCGCGATGGTTCAAGAGGCAGGACGGCCAATCACAGATGTTAGAACCAGCATTGTTGGTCCTAAGCGGGAGGCGAAAGATTGGGTGACGGCCGTCGTAAGCTACGACCCGCCAATTCGAGAGTTGGATCAACCGGTGAGTCCCACATGGGGACGTGGGCTTGAGTTCCGCGTTCCCGACGCTGCGCGTGACGGGACCCTTGCAGTCGCAATCGTGGAACTACCGGCAGCTCGCCCGGTCGTGGTGGTGAGCCTATACGGCATGCTGCGCTACGCCGATCAGTCGGTATTACGGGCGGCATCCGATCTTCTCCCGATCTTCGACACCCCACTGGGCAAGCGTGTCGTCTTGGCCGGGGACTTGAACATTCACACACATTCGAACAACATGTCTGAGCGGCGTCGGGCTGGCCCCATCCTTGCCCTGTTGGAGTCTTTCGGACTCTGCGATCTGGTTCGTCGCGCAAAGGAGAAAGAGATTTTGAAGCAGGGAGTACAGGAGCACTTGGAGTCATGTCCTTGTGGTCTCCCTGACTGTTCGCACGTTCGAACTCACCGTCACGGTCGGCATTCGAAGGGCGCAATGGCCAACAACGACTACATGTACGCAACGGACGATCTCGCAGATCGCCTCGAGTCCTTGGAGATCTTGAATGGTGACACTGATCAGTCGTGGGGGCACTCGGATCATGCGCCGCTGATCGCTCGATTCGCATTGTAAGGCGGTTTCGGTACTTCCTGCTGCCTGACAACTCGCCGGAGCGGACCAGGGATGCCGAGGCAGAAGCAAGGGAAAATTGCAGTCCAGGGTCGTGGAGGGCCTTTTAAGGGAGCGAACCCCGGCCGCTCAGCTCGCAGCCGTTATGCGCCAAGAGAAAGAAATGAATTACAGAGCATATTTTGGAATTAAATTTTATGAGGATAGCCGAAATAGAGATGAAATAAACTCTATTAGTGTCGTTCTTCAAGATGATGGTATTCAAACTGTATGCATCGCCAGAGATGTCGAGAAATGGGGTGAAGTAACATTGTCATCCCAAGAATTAATGCGGATAACATTTGAAGAAATCGATAAATCTGACTTTGTTATCCTGGAAATGAGCGAAAAAGGTGTTGGTTTGGGTATTGAAGCTGGCTATGCTGTTGCGAGGAAGAAGCCGCTGATTGTTTTGATAAAGCAAGGATTAGAACTTAGCAACACAATACAAGGTATTGCCGATATTGTCATCCAATATAGTCAACCAGAAGAAATCAAGATTTCGGCGCATAACCATTCGCTGGAACGGACCGGGGATTCTGCGCCTGAATCAAGAGATGAACGATCTGCGGGGTCCTAGAAGGGCATGTGAGGGAGCAATTCCCGGCCGCTCAGCTCGCAGCCGTTAGGCAGCCTCGTGCATCGCTCGCAGATTCATTAATTCCTGTTCTGAGAAGTCCAATTCAACCTGTCTCAACAGCACGAGTAGTTATTGTACATCCGTCCAGCGAC
>Ga0255055_10003535_pt1 | contig 10527 bp, 13 predicted proteins | sample JV7_2_27_MG_FD_188633 | JGI IMG/M metagenome (GOLD analysis project Ga0255055, IMG submission 188633) | Seawater microbial communities from Jervis Inlet, British Columbia, Canada - JV7_2_27 | ecosystem: Environmental > Aquatic > Marine > Inlet | place: Canada: British Columbia | collected... | reverse complement strand
CGATACTGAATCCGTAATGGTCCTGGTTACATTCGCAGAAAAGGTATAATCAGTTGTAATTGCGGTTGTAGACTCCCCATCAGCATCTCTAGTAGTACTCTTTTGTACGACCTCATCAGTTGTGACGCCGGTAGTAGCAGAACCCGTAACACTCGTATCTTTAGTAACCGTCTCTCCGGTTGTCACCGACGTAGTGAACGACTCTTCTAATACAGCACTTTTGGGGGTCTCTATGCTAGTGGTAGCGCCTGTAGTAGCAGAACCTTCGACAGAAGTTGTTTTGCTAGTAGTAATAGATGTGGTTACGCCAGTAGTAGCAGACCCATCTACATTCCTTGTAACCGATATACTATAGTCAGTCGCAACCGAAGTTGTTGGGCCTTCTTCAACTGAGGTGGTCTTGCTAACAGTGGCCGAAGTTGTTACCGCAGTAGTCGGACCCTCTTCAACCGCCGTAGTTTTGGTAATGTCAATGCTTGTGGTTACAGCAGTAGTCGGGCCTTCTGTAATGGTTTCTGTGGTCCCCGCGGTTTCCCACTCAATGGTCTCCCACGCAGTAACAGAGGCTACGTCACCATAACTAAGACGATCAGCGACAATGCCGTCGCTGGTTCCATTAAGATCAACCCTGACAATGGTGTCGCATACATCATTAGATGAGGTCGAACCACTTGGGTTACTGCTGGTGCCGTTACTGTGGGACGTGGGGAGCGTCATAGAGAAGTCTGGATCTACTTCAGTATGGGATGCCGTATCCTGGTTGTCGGTGCTGGTCCATGTGATCGTCCCCCGATACACATTGCCGTTCGTAAGGGATATTGCCTGAAAGTAGACGTAGGCGCTCTCAAGCCCACCACCCGTTGTTCCACGAGAGGCCCCGACCGTCGTGGCGCTGGTGAGGCGGACGGTAACGGCGCCACTGTCAGAATCATCGTTCGGTGTGTCAGAAGTATTGCTGGCGATAATAAACGTTTCGGCCATAGTGACCGAAGTAATGGCAGCACTACGATTCGTGTGAGCAGTTGTGAGGTCGATAGTTCCGTGCTGGACATCGAAGTTCGATCCCTCATCTTCAACTATGTAACAGACACCATCTATTCGACCTGCGGTAGCTTCGCGGTGCAACCGGATCGTCGTTGTGTTTAAAACCTCGCAGCCAACAGATGCGTCGTTATAATCATCTCCAGCAGCATTGACCGTGTGGTAGAACACGGCGAAGGTTTTGCTGGTATCGGTATCAAGCTCCGTGTCGAGCGTTATATCAGTTGAGGTCCCGCTAGACCAGTTATCTATCTCATGCTGCTCAACATGGCAGTCGGTGCCAAACTCTACGACATAAGTTGTGAATGTCGTGGAGTCATCAGATCTATATTTCCAGCCCCTAACCGCGTCACTGCCCGCATTGTCAACAAACTTAAGCTCAAGGTTGTTGAGATCCGGCATATCGGCCCTACCAGAACTAGTACACGTTGCGCGATACCACGATCCAAACGGGACGCACTTCGCCACCGTCTGGCTCTTGCTCAGGTTCTGGAGAGCCGTCGTGCCAGTGATGGTTAAGCTTATCTTCTCTACTGACTCAATGAAGGCCATTTAGTCTTCTTCGTCTGGAGGGTTGTTTTTTATGTGGTCGCGCATCGCCTTGAGCATCGGGTTAGGATTAAACTCTTCAACATCATCGGCGCGACAAGCAGAGGCCTCATAGCGAGTTGTAAACTCATCGCCAGGGAGGGTGTAGACGATGAGCTTAATCGTACCCAGTTTCTGCTGACGGCGCAGAAGGACCCCCAGATCCGATGGTAGGGATGGATGGCGGACATGGCACCTTTGTTGGATCTCAGTGTTTCCGTCGTCTATATAGTTGTAGACAGTCTCTTGAGGCCCAGCCCAAGTGATTATGCCGCTCTGTTTGAGCTTCCTGAGTCGTTTGTTCGCCACGGTTACGCGAATATAACTTTATAGGTCCCGTTGAGCGTATCGCCACTAACCACAGCCACAGACGGGCTAACGACGGTACGGCCAATCATGTCCCCATCAGCCGAAGAGTTAAAGCACGCAATTTCTTGCACCGTCTTGGTCCCGGTAACAGACCACGACTTATTAATCTCCATCGTGTCTGAGGCGACGTTAGTAGATGATAAAGACGGACTTGCATCAATAGCACGCGCCAACCCACTATCTACAATCTCACTAGAAAGCGTAGTATCCGTATCACTGGCCGCCGTGTTATCAGTACCAACTGCGACATAATCAAATACAGCAGGAGTATCCGCGCCACTCATTTTACCAGCGCAAGCGACCTTACCAGCGTTGGTAAAGTTGTTCTTAATCCACCCGGTATCTGACTTTAGATTGCCATCAGGGTCCATTACAACCAAACGACCGTAGCCATGCACACTAACATTGCTATTTCCTTCACCCATGTATTAATTCCTCCCTAAGAAATATCTACCTTGTAGATCATTTGAAGCGACCACCCACTACTTACGTTATGAGCAGATTGTACCGTATGAGTTAGTAGCGTCCCGCCCGATACGGTGTTGTTAAGGATGCCATACTCCGTCACGGCCTCACTACCAGTAACAGTCCATGTTTTATCCCACGTAGCCGTATCGTTAGCGACAGATGTAGTTTCTCTCCCGACCGTAGCGGCACCCCTCCCAAGACCAGACGTTGAAAGCTCGGTCTCAAGGGCTGTATCTGCCGCCGCTGCTGCCGTAACGCCCTCACCTAAAGCAAAGGCGGTGAAGACCGCCTCACCGCCGCTGCCGTTAATGCGGGATGCTATGGCGGCAAAGCCCGCGTTGGTTACAAGATTAGGAAAATCAATCTCCCAACGGACCACGCCATTCTCGTCACGGGCCGTTACGTAGACGTGACCCCGGACTATCATTCCGTCCAGTATTTCCATTAGATCTTCCTACGTAGTATCGTCGTACACGATCATCGGGGTAATCATAATCGTAGCGTCAGTACCGTCGCCAGCGCCACCAACCGTACAATAGCCTATCGTGAAATAACTACCCTTGTTTCCGATGCTAGACCCCATTGCAACACCGCGACATTTACCAGCAGTTGTAGCAAAGGCCCACTCATTAATTCCAAGAGAGCTATTATCAATAACGATAGCAAGGCCGGATGTTTGAACCCAATGATATTGAGTAGTAGTGGCAGCAGCCTTACTTATTCCAAATATTACTGTAGCCGCGCTAGTGGCAGCAACAGAGGTGTATGTACCAGCCGCAACAGACACACAGGCCTTGGCCGTTATTGTCCCAGCGGCTTTACATAGAACATAATGACTACCATTTATGTCCTCTCTCTCATCTCCAACAGCGGCCCCCTGGCCGCCAGCCTCTTTTATGTCGGTAGATACCGCCGTTAGAGGGGTCGCATAAGATTGTCTAGACACGTTTAGCCTCCTTCTTAGCCTTCTTTTTCCAAACGTATACTTTAATCGCATCGTATAAAAGCCCGTTGGGGAACTTGACATCCTTTTTGATTTCTATATCGTATTTGTCAATCATTCCCGAACAACTTTTTAGTATTCTTTCTATTTTATTCTTAGTAATAGCCGCCTGATGTATCATGCCGGGGTGATTCTGTTCCCCAAAAACAACCCATTCATTAAGATGATATTCCTTCGCAGAACCATTCTTCTCATCTACATCAATAAGCCTCTTCATTGCTGAAAGTGCGTCCGGCACCTCTATATATAGTTTACCCCCAGGCTTCAAAGCCTTAATCCAATTACGAACCGTGTGAGTTACGTGCTGATGTTCAATATGCTCAAGTATGTGAGAAGCCCTTATCTCATCTGCCTCACCATACTTTGCGATTGCAGGTCTTAAGTTTTTTACATCGCATTTGAAATCACATTTCGTATTAAGATCTATATTTATATAGCCCTTCTTATGAAAGGTATCAGAGCCAATATTAAACCTAATCTTCTTATCCTTCTTCTCCTTCTCCTTCTTCTTGCTCTTATCCTCTATTTCATCTCTACCCAACACTTGGTCTAGCCTCGGCAGAAAGTCCACCCCATTTTCATCTTCCCACACCGGGACACCGTAGCCTTCATGGTAATAAAATAATGTACCAGTCTTATTGCACTCATGCTGACATTGAACAGAGCAATCGGCGTAAACTTTAACCCCGGCCTTTGCCGCCAAAAGACAGAAGTAAGTATCCTCAGTCATTGTTGTTGGTCGATTAGCAAATCCTCGCTCAACCTTAACAGTTTTAAACATAATTGGAACTAGTGCGCCGCCGCATGTAGGACACTTATTTATATCTGGGCCGTGAGTAATAGACCATCCAACAGAACATCCATCATTAACACATTGAAATTCTTTAATATCTTCCGCAACCTTACGGAATACTCCTACGGGTACTAGCGTACACCCCATGCCAATAGAATCTGCTTCTACAAGGTCTCCGAAATTCCAATCCTCAAATCCGCCAGGAACTCCCAATCTCATAATCATAGGGACTGGTGGTTTTTTCTTACTGTAAACAATACCCCCCACAATAGTTTCAGCTACGTTACCTGGATCGCCCTTTTGTTTTTTGGATAGTCTCCCTTGCAGCTTTATCATTGCATCTGGGGCAATCATTACATCATCATCTCTAAATAAAACATAGCCGTAATTGCCATCCATTGCAGTAAAAGCAATTTCATTCCTAGCCACATCTACGGGCTTACCTATAACAGTCATATACGCGGGAGAGGTAAATATCGGCATCCCCATAAGTTTCTCTGAAACCATAAAATTAACCGATACCATCCCAAATGTTGGGACCCCCACAAGAACACCGTTATAGTTCTTCTCTTGGATGTTATCGAGTACTGGAATAACTCCCAAAACTTAACCTTTCGATAGGGGGCGGGCAGAGGGCTGCCCGCCCCACAATTACAAACCTAGAGCGTTCGCGCTAGGAGTTAAGAGCTAGTGGAGCAGGCTCGAACCAAATATAACCAGCATCAGTAGAGTTGATGGCTGTATTGGCTACGCCGACCCTTGCGATATTCCACACATCGGTACTAGCAGCGTCAACTACTCCCTCGTCGGTATTAAGAGCCAACGCGGTATTAGCCGTAAGAGACCCACCAAGCTGCCCGGTCTCAACATCTGAGTCGTAGGCAGAAATTAATTTTGGCCCCTTCACCAATGCCCAGAAGTAGGTACTGGCCGCAATAGAAGCACCCGTATCATTTACTCCAAAAACGGGGACTGTATTGGTAGCTGCAACTACTTGGAAACTTGCAAACGAGCTATCAGCAGATGCCAAAGCTAGAAAAACATCGTCTTTTTGGCTTGCTGCTGTATAAACAAGGCGGTAATGCTTTCCGCCCTCCAAACGCTCGTCACCAACTTCGCCCAAATCCGCGAGTGCGGTTGACGTGGTGGTAACGCTACGTCTAAATACTTTTCTACTCATTGTAACGTCACCTCCTTACCAAGCCGTAACGATTGAAGAATCGAAATCGGCAAGAACGCCGCTACGACTCGGATCGCACGAAGTTAGTTCTCCAGCCCACATAATGTGCGCAATACCAACTGCCTGATCTACTGGTTTTGCAAACGGCTCCAGACGATTGTTCTCATCTGAGTGCGTTACAAAATCAATAAAATCGGTATTCAGGAAGTAAAGCCGGTTTGTAGTAGCGTGAGCCGCGCTATCCTGAACATGAAGATCAGCAACAACCTGCTTACCGTTAAACATGGCAGTTAAGAAGCCAGCATCCATTTCAGACTGCTTCATATATCGCTGCTGTGCCTGCTCGCCCTTCATGTAAGAAGAGAACGATGAGTTGTGCATAACCACGAGATTTGGCTGTATGTTACCATCGCAAATCTCATAGAATGGAGCACACAGGTCACTGTAATTTACACCATCTCCACTTGCAGCGGTTGTAACATTGCCACTCCACCACGTATAGGTAGACTTATCTATCCCGCCATAAGTGGTCCCGGTTATACCGCTTCCACCGTCGCTAACTAACGTACCAGAATTATCCTCCAGCATATTTTCAAGCGAGTTGAGTTTAGTACTGGAGTCCAGTCCAGGAGATGTTACCACCTCAAACATGTCGGTAGCGAGTTCATCGCCAGATTTCATAGCCGCGAGCTTCATCTTGGCATCCAGAAGTTTCTTTACACCCTCTGGACCTTTATTCTTCAAGAGTTCATCCCTTGAAATTGTGATCGGAAACTCGTAATACTTCCAGTTAAAGTTAGCAGCCGTAACTTGCTGCTCCGCAGAAACATCAAAGGTGTCATACGGGGCGTATGCTCCACCCTTGTTATTCTGGTACATAACTGGCTGCTGAATCGACTCACCGCTTGAGGGCTTAGTACCCTTAGCGGCAAGGCGCTTCTGAACGAGATTCTGATCGAAGACAACCTGCGGAAACTTCGGCATATAATACTTCCGAGTTATCGCAGTAATGTCGTCGTATGTCAGAGCCAATTAAATCACCTCATTGGGAGACCTAACCGCCGGACATCTTCTCCGTCAACTCCGCCATCATGTCATTATCAATGTCTTCTTGAGACATCTGTTTAACATCGTATGGCTTGGTTGAAGTTCCTCCACCGGGAGTTGGGATATACTTAGAACTATTTCCCTTTATTTTGTCAGCAACGTCCGTCGTGGCTTGCTTCGCGGCATTACTTACCATCGAAGGGCCAAGAATAGACCACGCATGGGCCTGAACGTCATCGTTGCGGGTATCCACTACGCGCTGCATAATCTTGTTGTATGCAGCATCGTCAATCGGCATACCATCGCCACGAAGTCTGTCAATCTCCCGATCCATTTTCTCTCCGGCTAACTGAGTCTCCATTGTCGATAATCGTTGATAAACGGGGTCGAGCGTTTGGTTGACCTCATTGGGAGCTTCCTTATACTGGAACTCAGTTCCACCATCAAAATACTCCTGTGCCGCACTCTGGAGTTTGGCCGCAAACGCGGGGTCACTCTGGAGCTTGTCAATAAGAGGTCGTACAGGCTCATACTTCCGCTCAATGTCTACACTATTGCGCTGGGCATCGTTCATCTCTCGTCTTGCTGACTCATATTTATCGGCAAGGTTGGAGAGAGAGTATCCTTCACCTAGACCAGCGGCTTTTTCCTCCAACGCGGCGTAATCTATGGCTTGGGGTTCGGGTGCTACTTCCTCCGTAGGAGTTGCAACAACCTCACCCGGCTCAAGTTCTGCTTGGCCTTGGGTATCTTCCGGCATTTAAGCCTCCTTAACCTGGAATCGGCGGTGCGACTGCGCCCGGCTGCGGAGCCATCGGGGCCGTACCGGCACCCATCTGTGGCCCGCCAGCGGGGGCTGCGCCCGCTTGGACTCCTTCTTGTGTCTGTCGAGCTATATCAACAAACGCCTCAAAGAACTGTCTGATCTGTTCAGTGTCGCCAGGATTGGCTCCACCCTGAACAAACAGTTGCAGGGCTTGGGCCAGGTGAAATCCAACACCTTGACCGGCCCCTTGAGGTGCTTCTTGGGCAGACCCAATTTGTGAGGGATCAGCGCCAGCCGACGGGGCACCCATCCTCTGTCTGCTCATTGCGGCTGTAACAGCGGGGTTGTTGCCCCCCTGATTAGCCGGTAAACTAGGCTGTAATTGCGGCATTTCCGCCTCCCATAGCTTGTGCTTGGCCGAGAAGCATGTTTCGTTCTGCTTCCCATAGCGGCCTCATACGCCGCTCAATTTCCTCTTTATCCTGAATATCGCTGTTCTCCAGCATGTATTCCTTATCCACAACGCCGCTCTCCAGCATCTTCCATTGGTCCTGCCGTTGGGCGAACTTACTTTGAGGTAGGTTAATCCCCGCCCTCACGTTAAAGTCAAACATATCGGCGCTTATCCCACGAAGATCAACATCCTGGGTGTAATGAACGCCGGGTATGTAGAACATGCCAATCATGTCCGTCATATATGACGTGGTATTCTTGATTGCATATTCAAGAGACTGAGTTTTTAGGGAGAGCCGGTTTTGTGCAAGTTCTTGTAATTGCTCAACGGCATACCCGCTCCGCACGTCGCCCGGCACCTCGCCTTGAGAAACTTCCCGACTCCCCGATATAACTTCAAAGACATGTTCCAGAGTTGGTAGCGACTGAAACGCACCGGCACTCACTCCGGTCCCATCGAACCGCATGATCCCCTTAATGTCCTCTACGGGATAGTAGCCGCCGGGGCGGTTCTCTATTTCTTCCGGCTCAAGGCCAGATGTATGATCGTAGAAGGTGATTGGGAAGGTTGCGAAGTTGAGGGCATCAAAGATTTGGTTGGATCGGACGTTATACTGCTCCTGTATGGGCTTGAGTTGTTCCAAATCTCCATGCCCATAGACCTCACCGGGTATGCAATAGTTATCCCATTCCACGTAGGGGAATCTGGGAAATGGGTTGGGTCTATCATCAAGCATCTCCGTTCCAATAAATGTAATCAACCGCCCGTTGGGGTAGGGCTGCATCGGGAAGTCGTCTTTCTTATACTTCTTTCGTATCTTGTCGTCTTTAATTGCTTTGATGTCACCGATCACGGTTTCATCAACAAACCACGCCTCCACAAGTTCAACCGTTGCATGGTCCTTCTCACGGTTGCTCGCCACATCCCATACATAAGCATTGGTAGTAGTAAGAGCAGCCTCACCTTGTGCTGCCGCATGATAACCAACCTCCCCCGTGTTATCACTAAGGTGGGAATCGGCTTGTTTTTGGGTTACGTCTTTACGGAAGGCTTTATCTATTTGCTTCTTCTTGTCTGGATACATCTGGTAAAGCGTTAGCTTATCCAGTTGACGGCACTCGAAAACCCAGTTGGAATCCGCGCTCCATAGTTTGTCTTTGTAAATGCCTCTTGTATCGGGAACGGTAATCTGGATGTCCCCAAGGCCGCCTCGCATCTGTGGATTAAATATGGGTTTGTAGTAACCACGCCCAAATAGAAGGCCGTTGGTAACTGCTTGGGTCTGCTTGGAAGCAAAATCATTATGAATAAATATCCTGTGTATAAGGCTCTCTATCTCTTTGGCCTGTTCTTTAAATGCGTCTGTAAATGGGGTAACGGTCACTACGGGGATGCGCCTGGCGAGAGTAGGTACGGTAGTCATAATGTGGGAGAACAGAAAGTTGGTCACAGTATCACTACGAAAGTCCCTACTCAGCCCTTCTGACCGTAACTTCTGTTCTCCCTTAAACCACTGTAAGCTCTCATTCCACTTCTCGTCATACTTGTCCTTACGAAACTTCTTAGCATCAGCAAGTATAGCTTGGAGATATTTAACTCTGTTCTTGGGGTCGCCCTTCTCGCTCTTAAAAAGTTCAGCCACTTTCGTCTCCGCGAGAGGCACTTGTGGCCTCTACTTCTCTATATGTTTCTAGGAAGGCGTCATCCACCACGGTTTCCGCCTTTTTCTTTTCCAAATCCCTCTTCTTCATATTGACGTGACTCTGAATGTCGTCAAGCAAGTAGTTATCATTAGAAGCCACGTCACTCATCTCTACTACACCTTGGGTAGCTATCGTGTCCTGCCGGTGGCGCTTGGAGGTGATATATTCCCCAAGTCCACCATCCCAATACGGAATGAACTCCTTATAGTAGAGAGTCCGGGTATTATCTACCGCGTCATCTGATCGACATTGGGGGCAAGTGTTCCGATGCTGGCTTTCGTCTGAAATTAGACCCTTGTAATTGGAGCCACATTCCGCACACGTGCCCTCTTTGAACGTGTAACGCGGCATTATTTCTTTTCTCTAAGCTTACGGCCCTTAGCCTGAGCGCGCTTAATCTTGCCTTTCTTCTTCTTTTCCTCGATTTCCTTCTTCATCGCCTTCTGCTTCCACTTCTCGGCAAAGTACTTGTCCACATCCTTCATGGAGCCGCGGTCTTTGAACTTACCCTTCAAATACTTGCCGAATTTTGAGACTGCGCCCTCTTCCTTGGGCGGGGGTGGTTTCGGCTTCCTTGGGTTCGGACCCTTTTTGCCTCCCCTAAGCCACGCCGCATATTGAAGTTCCGCCTCAATCTTAGTCTTAGGTTCGTCTGACCTATCTTTCTTAGCCACGTTTCTCTCGCCTCCGTACATCATTTTTCATTGACAGTCTACCCTCTTCATCCCGCAGAATCCCTATTGCCTTACCGAGAACCGCCTTATCATCCAGGTCTGGGTTATCGTCCCTCACCCTCCTGATCTTGGCGGATAATCTATGTCGGATATATCTAGATAATTTTGCCTTCTTTTCAGACATAGCTTACCCATAACACATAACTACCCTGTTGTCAAGTATTTAGGGGTTTATAAACTATTTCTTACTTACGGAGTCTTCCAGGCATCGCGGTCAACTCTATATCTACCACTGAGATAGCGGAGTCTGCCTGCATGGAGGGCCTTAATGTGCTTCTGTATTGGACTTAGCTTTTCCTTCTCCGTAAAGTGGGTAGGTGGTTTAGATACCCGGACCAGATTACAAAGGGCATCCAGCCCGTCATCGTAGGCGCCTCGGGG
>Ga0255055_10003534_pt1 | contig 10528 bp, 10 predicted proteins | sample JV7_2_27_MG_FD_188633 | JGI IMG/M metagenome (GOLD analysis project Ga0255055, IMG submission 188633) | Seawater microbial communities from Jervis Inlet, British Columbia, Canada - JV7_2_27 | ecosystem: Environmental > Aquatic > Marine > Inlet | place: Canada: British Columbia | collected... | reverse complement strand
TATACAGCCAATTCGGATGCCCTCGGTACGCTGCAGTTGCTTGAGGCCATTCGCATTCTGGGCCTCATCGATAAGACCCGCTTTTACCAGGCCTCGACCTCAGAACTTTATGGGTTGGTGAAGGAAACGCCTCAAACTGAATCCACTCCATTTTATCCCCGTTCGCCGTATGGCGTGGCCAAACTTTATGCCTATTGGATTACGGTCAATTACCGCGAAGCATACGGAATGTATGCCTGCAACGGTATTTTGTTTAATCATGAATCCCCCACTCGCGGTGAAACTTTTGTTTCCCGTAAAATTACACGCGCCTTAGCGCGTATTAGCAAGGGCTTGCAGAAAACACTCTACATCGGCAACCTCGATGCGCGCAGGGACTGGGGCCACGCCAGAGATTATATTGAAATGCAGTGGCTGATGCTCCAACAGGATCAGCCCGACGATTATGTTATCGCTACCGGCAAGCAGCATTCGGTGCGTGAATTTATCGAACTGGCGGCAAAAGAAGTGGGCATCTCAATTCGCTGGGAAGGGCGTGGACTTAAAGAAAAGGGAGTTGATGCCGAAAACGGCAGCGAGATCGTATGCATCGATCCGCGTTATTTTCGGCCGACTGAAGTTGATACTTTGCTGGGCGACAGCTCCAAAGCCCAAAAGCAGCTGGGCTGGAAGTCCCAAACCACTTTCAAAGAACTGGTAAAAGAGATGGTGGCCATGGACCTGATGGAGGCCGAAAAAGATGAGCTCTGCCTGCAAGAAGGTTTTCAAACATATAACCAGGCCGAGTAGTTGTTCGCAGAAAAAAGAGGATATGACCAAATCGCAAACTCAAAATTTAAGTTCTCAAAGTCATTCAAGGATTTTGCCGCGGGATTCCCGCATTTTTTTGGCCGGTCATAAGGGGATGGTCGGTTCTGCAATTTATCGTCATTTACAGGCTGAAAATTATGGCAACATCGTCACCCGCTCCCATCATGAATTGGATCTTGTCAATCAAGCAGCCGTGCGCAATTTTTTCCAAAATGAAAAAATTGCCGCCGTTATTTTAGCGGCCGCCAAGGTAGGCGGCATCCACGCCAATGCTACCTATGGGGCCGAGTTTATTTTTGAAAACATCATGGTCCAGACCAATGTGATTCATGAAGCTTACCGATCCGGGGTGGACCGACTGTTGTATTTGGGCAGTTCATGCATCTACCCGAAATATGCCCAACAGCCGATGCGCGAAGAGCAGCTTATGACCGGTGTTCTGGAGCCCACCAATGAACCTTATGCGGTTGCAAAAATCGCCGGGATTAAGCTCTGTGAATCATACAATCGCCAGTATGGGACGCATTACCGCAGTGTAATGCCCACCAATCTCTATGGGCCCAATGATCATTACGATTTGGAAAATTCTCACGTGTTGCCGGCTCTGATTCGAAAGTTTCATCTGGCAAAACTCGCAAGCCGGGGAGATTGGGAAAACATCAGGAAGGATGAAGCTGTGTTTGGTCCCGTTTCGGCTGAATTTCTGGATGGATTAAAGGCCCTGGCCCCGACAAAGGCATCCGATTCTCAGTCCCCATCCGGCATTGGCCTTTGGGGAAGCGGTCGGCCCAAACGGGAATTTCTGCATGTCGATGATCTGGCCGCAGCCTGCTTTTTTTTGCTAAACTTGCCCGATGACGCCTATGATACCGTTCGGGAGATACCCCCCGAGCAGCCGGATCAATTGGCGCTCGAAGGATCTTCGGCTTTGGCGAATAACGATCCAAGCGATCAAAAGCGCGTGTCTCATATTAATGTGGGTAGCGGCAAAGATATTCGTATTCGCGAGCTGGCAGAGGTCATTCAAGCAGTTGTCGGATATGAAGGTGCTGTCAACTGGAATATTTCTATGCCCGACGGCACCCCCCGCAAGCTACTGGATATAACCAGGTTAACGCAGCTGGGCTGGCAACCCAGGATCAGCTTGCGCGACGGTATCAAAAAGACCTATGCCTGGTATCTTGCGCAAACCGGATAAGATTAATACAGATCAGGTGACGGGTGACAATAGTTTGAATTAAATCTTCTATATGATCAAACAATTTTTGAGGATCGACAATTTAATAAGGAGGTCAAATGGTATTTGTTGATGTACAAAAAAGGCTATATCTGGCAACTTTAATTTTTATGATAGCAGTTGTATTTTCAGCCGGCGGCTGTTCGTCGCTCTCCAAAAAGGATGACAAAGCCACGGCACCCGCATCGAAAACAAGCAGCGCTGTTGCGGCGCGATACTATGATTTCGGCGATGTTCTTGTTCCCAAAGAGCTGAAGGTTGATAAAAAATCATCTTTTATTTATCAAACGAGCGGTTTTTCTGCGGGTGTTCTGGTTTTAAAAGGCCGCATTGAAACCAGTTCGCTAATTTCTTTTTTTGAAACGAATATGGCTAAAGATAATTGGAATATCATCAGTTCATTTAAGTCAGAGCGAACCATGCTGTTGTTTCAAAAAACCCATCGCTGGTGCGTGATGAGCATTACCGACGAGGCCTTTAATACTTATGTTGAGATTTGGGTTGCCCCAACGACCAAAGACGCCCAGACAGGTCTTTTGAAATAATCGGCACATAACTCGCGTAAAGCCGATCTATGTGAACTGTAAAACGACCATGGAAAACGGAATCAAAAATAAAAAGGTTATTCTGGCTGTTTGTGGCGGTATTGCGGCCTACAAAAGTATAGAGCTTCTAAGACTTTTAAAAAAGGCGCATGCTGAGGCGCGGGTGATCATGACCCGAAATGCCCAATGGTTCGTCGGCGCGCTTACTTTTGAGGCCCTATCGGGTCAGCCGGTTTTTAAAGATATGTTTCAAGACGGCAGTGAAGCGTCTTTTCGGCATATTGATTGGGCCCGGGAGGCGGATGGTGTCATTATTGCACCGGCCACGGCAAATATGATTGGAAAACTGGCCAACGGAATCGCCGATGATCCTTTGAGTACCTTTATGCTGGCGGTCACATCACCGGTTGTGCTTTGTCCGTCAATGAATACCCATATGTACGAGAACCGGGCGGTTCAGCGAAATCTTGACACGCTCAGGTCCGATGGATATGTTGTGGTTGAGCCCGGATCCGGCCAGCTTGCCTGCGGCACCACCGGCCCGGGCCGGCTCCCCGAACCGGAAGAGATTTTTGATCGATTTCTGGCTTGCCTGTCACCCAAAGATCTATCCGGGAAAAAAATACTTGTCACTGCCGGTCCTACCATCGAACCTATCGATCCGGTGAGATTCATCAGCAATCCCTCTTCGGGCAAAATGGGCTTTGCCGTCGCCAGGGCGGCCGAGTACAGGGGAGCTGAAGTTATCCTGATTTCAGGGCCGACGCGTTTGCCCGATCCGTTGAATGTGACCGCTATCAGAATCCGCACTGCTGATGAGATGGCACAGGCCGTGTTCCAGCACATGGGAGCTGCGGATGTGATTATCAAAACCGCAGCTGTTTCTGATTATCGACCTATAGAAAGCCAGGCCCATAAGATTAAAAAAACTAAAAATGAATTGGTTTTACGGCTGCAGCAAAATCAGGATATTTTGAAGGTACTGGGTCAGAAAAAGAAACATCAGCTTCTGGTGGGATTTGCGGCCGAAACCAAAGAACTTGAAAAGCACGCGACCCAAAAGCTGGTTAAAAAAAACCTGGATATCATTGCCGGCAATCTGGTGGGTGCCTCGGATTCCGGTTTTGAGTCCGATACCAACAACGTTACCCTTTTCTTTAAAGACGGCACCCGAGAGCCATTAGCTACAATGGAAAAACTGGAGGTTGCCCACATACTGCTTGATCGGATTGTCGCTATGATGCTGAACTCGAGCGCAACTCCATAAACCCCAAAAAAAGAATTACAACTGTTTGTAGTGACATCGAGATCTCAAATAATCAAGACGATCGATGAGTTAAAATACACCCTTCAATATTTTGCGGAGAAAGGGCAACGGGGGTTTGACTGTAGCCGCAGCCGTATTGAAAAAATGGCAGACTGGGGCGCTGCGCTTCAGCCGCTGTCCGAAACCCTAAAGGAGATTCGTTCGGACCTGGGCGAATGTCAACGCTGCGAGCTTGCGAGGCATCGCCAAAATATTGTTTTCGGCTCCGGTAGCCCGGAGGCCAAACTTGTTTTTGTGGGCGAGGGTCCCGGTTTTGAAGAGGACCGGCAGGGCGAGCCGTTTGTCGGTCCGGCCGGACAGTTGCTAACTAAAATTATCGCAGCGATCAAACTGACCCGCAAGCAGACCTACATTTGCAACATTGTCAAATGCCGTCCTCCGGGGAACCGCAACCCGGAAACGGATGAAATCAATACCTGTTTTGCATTTCTGGAGCGGCAGATTGCCGCGATCCAACCTGACTATATATGTGCCCTCGGAGCCGTTGCCGCGCAAACGCTTCTGGATACTGCCGAACCGATATCACATCTCAGGGGGCGTATTCGTCATTATAAAGGAATAAAGGTCATTGCGACCTACCATCCCGCTTATCTTCTGCGAAATCCCGAAAAAAAGCGTGATGTGTGGGAAGATATGAAGATGCTAATGAAGGAATATCCCTATGAAACCTAAATTTTGGGTTACGCTGACGTTACCCTTTTGCATTCTTTTTATTTTTAATACGGCCTGGGCCGCCAAAGGCGATATTTACATTGTTGAAGTCGCCGATGCGATCAGTCCGGGGACGGCGGAATTTATCAACAGCAGCATTGAAAAGGCTGAAAACGAAGAAGCGGCCTGCATTATCATTGAACTGGATACGCCCGGAGGGCTGGCCGAATCCATGCGGCTGATCATTCAGGATATTCTTGGCAGTAAGGTACCGGTGGTTGTCTATGTATCGCCGGCCGGAGCCCGGGCGGCCTCGGCGGGTGTTATGATTACCATGGCGGCTGACATTGCCGCCATGGCGCCCGGCACCAACATCGGAGCGGCCCATCCCGTCGGCGCCGGCGGCAAGGACATCAGCGGCAAGATGTCGGAAAAGGTGACCAACGATATGGTCGCGCATGCCCAAAGTGTGGCCGAAGAACGCGGGCGCAATAAAGAATGGGTCGAGCAGGCCATCCGGGAAAGTGTTTCGGTAACTGAGAAAGAGGCCTTAAAAGAAAACATCATCGATCTGATTGCCAAAGACACCGATGATCTTATCCGGCAACTCAATGGCCGTAAAATGAAAAATAAAGGCGTTTTAATGCTGGATAAGGCCCAGAAAGTGATAATCAAACCGAGCCTGCGGACCAAGATTTTAAAAACGATCAGCAACCCCAACATCGCCTATATTCTGCTGATGCTCGGATTTGCCGGACTTTATTTTGAACTGTCGCACCCGGGAGCGATTTTCCCCGGGGTGATCGGTGGTATTGCCCTGGTCCTGGCGTTTTTCGCATTGCAGACCCTGCCGGTTAATTATGCCGGAATTTTGCTTATTGTTTTGGCGATCATTTTTTTCATAATGGAAATGAAAATCACAAGTTATGGGCTTTTAAGTGTCGCCGGTATTGTTTCGTTGCTTTTAGGGTCTTTGATGATGTTCAAAGATACCGGTCCGGATTTCAAATTGTCCTGGCATGTTCTTTTGCCGACCCTCATTTCGATATCCGGATTTTTCGTGTTTGTTGCCGGTTTGGTATTTCGAGCGCAAATGTCTAAACCCAAAACGGGGTCGAAAGGCCTGGTGGGGGAAATTGGGATTGTGAAAAAAGTGCTGGCGCCGGAGGGCAAAGTGTTTGTCCACGGCGAGCTTTGGAACGCCAGATCCGATAAAACGGTTGAAGAAGACACCAAGGTTCGGGTCGTAAATGTGGTGAATTTGATGCTGGAGGTCGAACCGGCGGATGAGTCTCCGAATATATAGAAAATTACAGGGTAAAGACTAAGAGCGATCGATGCCTAAAATGGATAAGAAGAGATCTGCCGTCTAACCAACTAAAGGAGGAAAGCATGAATTATCTTGCTCCAGTTGCCGCTATTGTTTTCATCATTTTTTTTCTTGCCGCGGCAATTCGCATTTTAAATGAGTATGAACGTGGCGTTATATTCAGGCTGGGACGGGTCATCGCCGCCAAAGGACCCGGCTTGATCATTTTGATCCCGGTGGTCGATAAGATGGTAAAGGTGAGTCTGCGGTTGGTGGCCATGGATGTGGATCCCCAGGATGTGATTACGCGAGACAATGTTTCGGTAAAGGTTAATGCGGTTATTTATTTCCGGGTGATTGATCCCATCAAAGCGATTGTTGAAGTCGAAAATTACAGTTACGCGATGTCCCAGCTGGCCCAGACCACCTTAAGGAGTGTGTGCGGTCAATCAGAATTGGATGATCTTTTGGCCGAGAGGGAAAAGATAAACACGGAACTTCAAGAGATTCTGGACACGCATACGGATCCGTGGGGTATTAAAGTCGCCACGGTAGAGCTGAAACATATTGACTTGCCTTCAGAGATGCAGCGGGCAATTGCGCGACAGGCTGAAGCCGAGCGCGAACGGCGGGCCAAGGTGATCAATGCCGAGGGTGAGTTTCAAGCGGCCAGCAAATTGGCAGAAGCATCCGTAATTATTGAAGATCATCCTACGGCTTTACAGCTCAGATATCTGCAAACCATGAATGAAATGTCGACCGAAAGCAATTCTACGGTGATCTTTCCGATCCCGATGGAGCTTTTTAAACCATTTGCGCGCTTTTTTGATAAGGGCGATAAAGAATAAATTAAAATACATGCTCGATGACTGAGCGGTCGATGCTAAGGATTGTTTTCGATATTGACACGTTACTATAAAATTGTTTATTGAATTAGACTTTTTTATTTGATATCTGGAAGGGTTTAGTTTTTTTTAAAAAATTGAAAGCTTAACCAAACCTGCGAAATTTATAGGCGGGGGCCCCGCAGCCTCCGCCTATGCTTTAAACGAGAAAGAGAAAAGGAGAACCCAGAGAAATGAGTGAGAAGCCATCAGACGAAGCCAAGGAGAAGCCAGCCGACGAAGCCAAGGAGAAGTCAAGCAAAGCCGAGGAGAAGCCGGCCGAAACCAAAGGGAAGTCAACCAAAGCCAAGGAGAAACCGGCCAAAGCCAAGGGGAAGTCAACCAAAGCCAAGGAGAAACCGGCCAAAGCCAAGGAGAAACCAGCCAAAGCCAAAGAGGAGCCTACCGAGGCCAAAGAAGAGCCGGCCGAAGCCAAGGAGAAACCGGCCAAAGCCAAGGAGAGACCGGCCAAAGCCAAAGAGGAGCCGGCCGAAGCCAAAGAGGAGCCGGCCGAAGCCAAAGAAGAGCCGGCCGAAGCTAAAGAGGAGCCGGCCGAAGCTAAAGAGGAGCAGGCTGAAGCTAAAGAGGAACCGGCTGAAGCTAAAGAGGAGCCGGCTGAACCCAAAGAAGAGCCGGCCAAAGCCAAGGAGAAACCGGCCGAAGCCAAGGAAGAACCGGCCGAAGCCAAGGAGAAGCCGGCCGAAGCCAAGGAGGAACCGGCCGAAGCCAAAGAGGAACCAGTCGAAGCCAAAGAGGAGCCGATTGAAGCCAAAAAGGCGCCGGTTGAAGCCAAAAAGGCGCCGGTTGAAGCCAACGGGAAGCCCCTGGGAAAAATGACGGTCAAGGAACTTCGAGAAATGGCCAAAGAAATGCCGGGTATTGCCGGTGTCCACGGGATGAAAAAAGAAGAATTGATCGTCGCGATTCAAGATACAAAAGGCATTAAGACGGCACCTGTAAAAAAGGCCGATGCCACCATTGCCGTTTTAAAGAAAAAGATCAAAGCCATGAAAGCCGAACGTCAGGCCGCGCTGGAGGCCAAGGATCGGAAAATGGCGACGATTTATAAACGTCGCATTTCCAGACTTAAAAAGAAGACCCGCAGAGCGGCGGCGTAGGCCGCCGGTTATTAGTTACTCGTTAATAGTTAATAGGAGTAGCCACACCGCTTCGAATTTTGATCTGGCAATCATTGAACCAATAACCAATAACTAATAACAAATAACTAAAACCGATGATGATCGATCCAGCCTCGGTGGCGTTTGATATTGACGGTGTATTTGCGGACACCATGACATTGTTTCTGGATATCGCCCATCGGGAATTTAATGTTGACGGCATCCGCTATAAAGACATTACCTGTTACAATTTAGCGGATTGCCTCGAAATTGAGCCGAAAATCATCGATGCCGTCGTCACCCGCATATTGGATGGAAATTATTCCGCTCCATTGAGGCCGATTGCGGGTGCTCCTGAAGTTTTAAGCCGGCTTGGAAGACGCTTCGGCCCGGTGATTTTTGTTACCGCCCGGCCTTATTTAGGATCGATCTGCGATTGGATACGGGAAACGCTGGCATTGGATCCGGCCCTGGTTGAAGTCATTTCCAGCGGTTCCCATGAAGGCAAAACCAATATTCTGCTCGAAAAAAATATTTCTTATTTTATAGATGATCGGCTCGAAACTTGTTTTGCACTTCAGGATGCCGGCGTGCGGCCGGTTCTTTTTAAACAGCCCTGGAATCGAAAGCCGCATCCATTTGTAGAGGTGAGTACCTGGGATGAACTGCATGCCCTTATCGAGTTTTAAAGGGAAAAGTCTAAATGGAATCCCCCCCGGCAAAAGGTCTGATAGGTCTGTTCTTAGAATCCCTTGGCGCTGAAAAGGGTTATTCAGATGAGACGATCCGGGCTTACCGCAGGGATCTCGAAGCATTTTTTTCTTTTATTGCCCAATCCCCAGCCGCGGGCGAAGGCTGCAAAAAAAGTGCGCACACAGTCTCACCCTCACAGATTGACGGGATACGAATCAGGAGCTACCTGGGTTTTTTGCACCGCCGGAACAAAAAAACAACCATCGCCCGTAAGCTATCAGCGATCCGGTCTTTTTTCAGGTTCCTGGTGAAGCGCGGATTACTTTCAGAAAACCCGGCTGAATTGGTCCTTACTCCGAAGCAGGATAAAACCATTCCAGTCTATCTTTCAGTTGATGAAATGTTTCGGCTTCTGGATTCAATTCAGACCGATACCCTGCTGGGTTTAAGGAATCGGGCTATTTTTGAAACGCTTTACTCCAGTGGTATTCGCGTATCTGAGCTCGCCGGCATGAATTGTTCTGATGTTGATTTTGAAGGCGCGGTTGTTCGCGTTTGGGGAAAAGGCAATAAACAACGAATTATACCCGTCGGTCAGAAGGCGCTGGAGGCGATAAAAGACTACCGGGAGCAGTTAGACCGGCAGATCGGTGCAGAGGCTTTGAAGGAAGGTGCCTTATTTTTGAACAAGTACAGCAAGCGTTTGACGGTCCGCTCGATTGCCAGAATTTTAAGAAATCTGGTTGACGCCGTCGGCCTTCTGACAACGGTTTCACCGCATGGAATCCGGCATAGCTTCGCCACGCATATGCTGGATGCGGGAGCGAATTTAAGAGTGGTACAAGAGCTTCTGGGTCATAAAAGTCTTTCAACAACCCAAAAGTATACCCATGTGAGCATTGACCGGCTGATGGAGACGTATGATAAAGCGCATCCCAGGAAATAAAGAGCCGTTATAGAATTAACAGAGCTATAACCCAATAAGAAGGTATTCTAGGGTGGGAGCATTCAATTGCAATTAATTTTAAAGCGTTTCGGGTTTCGTGTTGCGGGTTACGGGTTAAAATATTGCGAATTAAACGCTGCAGTGCATGACTCGCAACCCGTAACACGCAACGAAAGAACGAAGCCAACAACTTAATTTTAAATTATTGGAGCCAGTTAAACTATGAAGTTACATGGTACGACCATATTAGCGGTTCGGCACAAGGGCAAAGTGGCGGTGGGCGGTGATGGCCAGGTCACGTTAAAGGAAACCGTCATTAAACATCACGCCAAGAAAGTCAGAAAAATTTATCAAGAAAAAATTATTGTTGGATTTGCGGGCGCTACCGCCGACGCCTTAAATCTTTCTGAACGTTTGGAACAAAAGCTTGAACGCTACAATGGCAATCTAACTCGAGCGGCGGTTGAATTGGCGCGGGACTGGCGAACCGACAAATATCTTAGACGTCTCGAGGCGCTTATGATCGCTGTGGATGAGGAGTCGATGTATCTCATATCAGGAAACGGCGATGTCATTGAGCCTGATGAGTCTGTCATCGGGATTGGATCCGGAGGCGTTGGTGCTCAGGCTGCGGCAGTCGCCCTTGTTAAACATTCAGATTTAAATGCCCGCGGAATTGTAGACGCAGCCATGAAGATCGCGGCTTCCATTTGTATCTATACCAACGATAAAATTACAGTTGCAGAGCTTTAAACGGGTGAATAAAACATGAATCCCTTGAAACCCTCTCAGGTTGTAAAAGAGCTTAATAAATATATAATCGGCCAGGACAAAGCCAAGCGCTCCGTTGCGATTGCGTTAAGAAATCGATGGCGCCGCCAACAGGTTCCCGCGGAGCTGCGCGATGAAATTGCTCCCAAAAATATCATCGTTATTGGTCCCACCGGAGTGGGGAAGACTGAAATTGCGAGGCGCTTGTCCCGACTGACGGATTCACCTTTTTCAAAA
>Ga0255055_10003533_pt1 | contig 10530 bp, 17 predicted proteins | sample JV7_2_27_MG_FD_188633 | JGI IMG/M metagenome (GOLD analysis project Ga0255055, IMG submission 188633) | Seawater microbial communities from Jervis Inlet, British Columbia, Canada - JV7_2_27 | ecosystem: Environmental > Aquatic > Marine > Inlet | place: Canada: British Columbia | collected... | reverse complement strand
TCAAGGTCCAGACCGAACAGGTCCGCTCGATCCCGATCACCCAGATCAAGGACTGGGTCGGATCGGTCCCGGCACGGCGCATGGTCGACATCGACGAGGCGCTGCGCTTCCACCTCGCCCTCTGAGATGACCAGCCGCGACAGTTCGCGCCGGAGAGGGAGGCACGGGAAGCGGCGGAAGGGATCGACAATCGTGTCATACGCATGATATAATAGACGTATGACACCACAGACAGACTTTCGGGTTGTGTCGTTCTTCGCCGCGGACCACGCAGAAGCCGTCAACGGGAAGGTGTATATGAACGGGGGGTTCTGGAACAGACTCCGGTTTCCCACCTATCCAGCCGTCATCCCTTCTCTCGCTCTCGTCGCAGTCATCGAGGTGCCGTACCGCGCCTATCACCAGGATCACCACTTCAGGTTGGGCATGGAGGACGCCGACGGCAACGAGGTGCCTCTCGAAGTGACCGGCGACTTTCGGATGGGAGCCGCACCTGATATCAGAGTGGGCGATCCCACCCTGATGCCGATTGCGATTCCCATCACGGGACTCAAGATCGAGAATCCGGGCGACTACTCCTTCACGCTGAGCATCGACGGCACAGAACTCGACCGCTACACGATGCGGGCGGTGCAGATTGCCACACCGATGCAGCTGGATCTCGGGCCGGCGGAAAGCCCAACCGACGATGCCAGTGGCTGATACACGGCGTCACGATCATGGAACTTGGAGACTTCGAGGCGATCGACTGGGACGACGAGGACGATCCGGACGGCAACCTCGCTCATTGTCTGCGCCACGGCGTGGACGAGGCCGTGGTTGGCCAGGTCCTGGCGAACGCGCCTGTCGAGATCAAGATGAAGCTGCAAACCGCTCGCTTCGTCGTTGTCGGGCCCGACTCGGCCGGCAAGATGTGGACCATCTTGTTTGATTCGTCGTTCAAGCGGGGCGATTGGCTTCGCCCCATCACCGGATGGAGGTCCGAGCCGCAAGAGATCAGTGAGTGGCGGAGAGCGAGAGGGCAACGATGACCGGCGACAACGAACATCGAAGAGCTGAGAAGCTGCGACGGGAACGCGCGATCGCACACAAGGGCGTCGTTACGGGCTCGGGTCGGGCGCTTGAGCCGCGAAAGCTGAAGCAGATGATCTCGGTACGGCTCGATCCGAGCCTCGTCGGACAGCTGCGTGCCGTTGCGAATGCAAGGAACGAGAGTCTCAGCGAAACCCTCCGCGAGGCTGCTGAGATGCTCGTCGAGCAGGCCATGAGAGTCAGCCAGATCAACTGGTCCGTCAAGACCGGATGGGCCTCGCTGGACGAGAGCGGCACAACGAGATGGGACACTGCCAGCCATTCGGTGGCGATATCGCGCGAGGCATCGGGCTAGCGAACGTCCCTGCTAGCAACAGGCGATCTTGTTACTCACTCGTCACTGCGTTCCAGAAGGATTGCACATCGTCTTCATCGAGATGCTCCAGCCTCATTTCCCCCAGGCTGGTCACGGACGGAGCGGTGCCAAGCGCAGCTTGGAGATCGAACCGTGAGTCCTCGCCCGGGCCTTTCGGCCCGGCCTCGGCCATGGAGTCGACCCGCAGGCGTTGGATGCGGCCGCCCGGTCCCAGCTCGGCTGTGCCGTGCGCCACGACGGCCTTGCCGACGAGGCTCCGCGCGGTCGCCGCCGTAGCGAGCTCGCCGCTCAAGAGGCAGGGGATGGCATGACCGGCATCGTCCTCGATCGTGTACAGGTGGGTGCGCAGATTGACGTGGTAGAGCTCACCATGGACCGTGACCGTGCTCGCCTGCGACTGGCCGCTCTCCGTGCGATGAATGAGCTGCGACGCCTCACGCGGATTCAGGCGAACCACTCCGCGTTCGCCACCGATCTGGGTCTCGATGTCAACGCGATCCCGGCCGGCGAGGCTGACGACGAGCGCAGCGATGCTGTGTCGGGAAGCGTCGTCGAGTTCGAGGGGAATGACGGCATCCCGTGCCACCGACTCGAGCGCCACCGTCAGCTCACGAAGTGCCTGGACACCGATGTCGTGTTCCGGAACGTCCATCGGGAGTTCAACGGATTCGGCGGGTGCTTCGATCTCGAGGACGGCACTTCCTGGACCGATCGAAACCGCATCGAGCTCGGTGAGGCGATCGAGATACGCTGGGCTCCGACCACGGCCAGAGCGACCCGCTATGCCCCGAGCAAGCCGACGCACCGCATCTTGGAGATGCTCCGCAAGCCCACCGAGCTCGGACAGCGGGATCGCACCTTCCCGGCCCTCTCGCAACCGCACAACGATGCGGGCGCGCGGTTCGTTCGCAGCGATCGTGTACCCCCTCTTTGGTGGGGTTCGCAGGCTACCCATGCAACCCATCGTGACAGAAGGGGAAGACAAGAACGAGAGAGACATCGTCGCTCCCGAGACCCATCAAAATCGGACCGGCCCGCCACCCGACTCCTGTCCGAAACTCACCGCTCGTCGAGACGGGGGTCTAGAAACGGCGACCGACACCAGGCAGGATCACAGCATGAACCGCACCGTCGGCATGAGCCTGCCAGAAGACGACATCCGATTCCTCGATGCGTACGCTGCGAACCGAGCCATGCCCACTCGCTCGGCAGCCCTGCAACAGGCGATCCGCCTCCTCCGCGCCATGGAGTCCGGCGACGAGTACGCCGCAGCATGGGAGGAGCGGTCGCGATCCGGCGACGAACCCGGCCCCGCCGTGAGCGGCGAACCTCCGGTGCTGTGATTGTCCGTGGTGAGATCCGGCTGGTCGCCCTCGATCACGGCGCCGGCGAAACCCGACCGGCGGTGATCGTTTCCAACGACGGCGCCAATGTGATGGCCACGAGAGGCCAATTCGGCGAGGTGACCGTGGTGCCGGTCACGCCCGACGTCGAAGTGGTGTGGCGTTTCCAGGTCCTCCTCCCCAAAGAAGAATCCGGCCTGACCCACGACGTCAAGGTCCAGACCGAACAGGTCCGCTCGATCCCGATCACCCAGATCAAGGACTGGGTCGGATCGGTCCCGGCACGGCGCATGGTCGACATCGACGAGGCGCTGCGCTTCCACCTCGCCCTCTGAGACGAAACGGGCCGGCCTTCTTCGCACCTCCATTTCCCGAGTTGTTTCAATTCCTTGGACCGTAGATCGTCTACTGCATAGACGGAGATCATGAGAGCCCGAGCGTCGGACGAAACTGGTTCCGCTCATGACCCGCCACGTCACCTACTCGCGCGACGACAACGAGACATGGCTCGCCGTCTCGGGTCGGGCGCACACCGACGGCCGCACCATCGCCGCGGCCCGCCGCCGCAGCCGGGAGGCGATCGCGCTCGTCGAGAACCTCCCGCCGGGTGCCGAAGACACCATCGAGCTCGAGGAGACCTTCGAGCTTCCCAACGCAGGCATCGAATCGGCGATCCGTGGCGCCCGCGCCGCCCGCGAGGTGGCGCTCGGCTGAACGGCACGCACGAGAGGCCACCGAAGAAGTCTTCCGCCTCGTCGCCGAGCCGATCTCGGGTTGTCGGTTCGGGACCTGGGAGAGCCCCTCGGGATCTCGCATCAGCGGGTGCGCCAGATCCTCAGCGAGCGGTAGCCCACTCGGCGGTGCGGGGATCAAGGTCGACGGTCCTGCCTCAGGAATCCTACCCATTGTTTCAGAAATTTTGGTGTTTCACCGATAGTGAAACTAGAGTATTCGTGAAACACCCTATGAATAGCCGTACATCCTTCCTCCGAAGCTCGATCTCCGAGCCGGCGACGGAGAGCGATCTCCACTCGTTGGTGACCCGAGCGTTGAGAGACCGCCTTCCCCGAGGCTGGTCCGTCGAGGAAGAGACCCCGATCGCTCTCGACGGGGGACTCCGCCCCGATCTCATCCTCCGCGTATCGGCTCCCGATGACACGAGCTCACGCCTCGTCGTGGAAGCCAAGCGTTCGCTCGATGCGTCACGGATTCGAGCGGCTTCCGATCGGCTGGACCGCTATCTGCGCGTGCTGAGGGACAGCGGCGTCGATGCATGCGCTGCGATCGTCGCCCCGTACACCAGCCCTGCGATCAGGAATCTGTTGACCGAACGGGGCATCGGCTATGTGGATGCCACAGGCAACCTCCGTCTCGGCTGCGACAAACCTGCATTCTTCATCGAGAGCAAAGGGGCAGACCGGGACCCCTGGCCGAGGTCGTCCGAGCTCCGGTCGCTCAAGGGAAAGGCGACCGGCGCAGCCATACGAGCCCTTCTCGATTTCGTACCGCCCTACGGGATCCGTGAACTCGCCGATCGTGCCGGAGTCTCAGCACCAACCCTTTCGCGGGTCGTCGGTCTCCTCGACAGAGAAGGCCTTCTCGAACGCACGCCCCGCGGACCCGTGCAATCGCTCGACTGGGAGGGAACGATCCGCCGCTGGACAGTGGACTACAGCGTCACCGAGACCAACCGAGTCGCAACGTATCTCGCTCCGCGCGGACTCGAAGATCTCACCACCAAGGTGCTTGAAACAGACCTTCGCTACAGCCTCACCGGGTCGATGGCGCTGCCGGAGGCCGTCTCGGTCGCTCCCCCGCGTCTGGCGATGGTCTACACGCGCGATGTTGCCGGGCTCGCATCGGCTGTCGATCTCCGCCCGACGGACACCGGTGTGAACGTCTTACTGCTCGAGCCCTTCGATGACGTCGTGTTTGCCCGCACCGTGAACCGCCGCGGGATCGTTGGCGTCGCCTGTTCGCAGCTCGCCGCGGATCTCCTGACCGGTCCCGGACGTGCCCCAACCGAAGCCGACGAACTCCTCGCATGGATGAAGGACCACAAAGATGCCTGGCAAATCCGACCCTGAGTACGTCCAAGCACGCCGCATGCTGCTCGACGCCCTTGGAATCCTCGAGGCGCACCTTCCCGGACTGATTCTCGTCGGAGCCCAAGGGGTCTACCTCCACACCGGTGCCGCCGACATCGCGGTGCCCGAGCACACCACCGACGCCGATGTGGCCATCGCTCCCGGCCTCATCGCCGAGCGTCCCCATCTCGGTGATGCACTGACCGATGCCGGGTTTCACCGAGGCTCAAATCCGGGACGGTGGATCAGCCCCGACGGCGTCCACCTCGACCTCATGGTCCCCGAGGCCCTTGCCGGTCCCGGTCGCCGCGGGGCCGACCTCGGAGCCCATGGACGAAAAGCAGCCCGCCGCGCCCGCGGGTTGGAAGCGGCACTCATCGAACGCCAGGAGATGACGCTCACCTCCCTCGACCCGGACGATGACCGCAGCTACGTCGTCTGGGTCGCCGGACCATCGGCACTCATCGTCGCCAAGGTGATCAAGATCGATGAACGCACAGGAGCAGCGGGCCGGGCCGTAGACAAGGACGCCCTCGACGTGTCGCGGCTGCTGCGGGCGGTACCCACCGACGACCTCGCCGCAGGATTCACGATGCTCCTCGGCCGCGAACTATCGGCGACGGTCACGCAGGAGGCCATCGACGCACTCCGCCGGCTCTTCGGGAGCATGGAAGCGGCGGGAGTCGCCATGGCCACCCGAGCCGCGGCCCCCCTCGTCGATGGCGACGTGCTCGCCGCCTCCATCGTGGCCTTGGCCAACGACCTACTTGAGCTCCTTCGGGGCGAAGGTCCCCGCTGACGCCGCGCAGGCTGAGAGGAATTCATCTCGGACCAGCCGACCGGCCGGGGACCCATGACACCGGTGGTTCTCGCGCGCCTGTGAGGTGGCCATCGCTGCAGAGCAACACGAACGAGCGGCCCCTGAGGAAGCCCTCGGCCTCATCGCCACAGCGATCTCGGGTTATCCGTTCGGGATCTGGGCGAGCTCCACGGCATCTCGTACCATCGGGTGCACTCGATCCTCACCGATCGGTAGCGCTCCTGTTCGGCGCGGGACGCCCTTGCTGGGCAGGATGGCGACGACGACACCTCCGATGCCGTTTCTCGCACCACTACGAATCACGCTTCCGCGAATCTCGCATCGGCGTCGTTGGGAGGCCCGCGCCGTCTCTTCTCGCGGGCGATTCGAGGCTGTGCCGAATCGAGGCTCTCAGGTCCTTCATCAAGATGTAGACGTGTCGCGGGTTCTCTGGCAGCGGCTGGAACCCGTATCTCCGGTAGAAGCTCGCCGCGGTGTCGTCCTTGGCGTGAACGAGGACGGCTCGCCCGCCGATCTCGACTGCAGCAGCAGCACAGCGGGCCAACGCGTCCCGGAGCAACTCGGCGCCGAGACCGCTGCCGTGCTCCGACCGGTCGAGGCCGAGACGAGCGAGGAGGATCACCGGGATCGGTCGCCGGCGGGGAAGCCCTGCACCGAGCCTGGCAGCCGCCTCGTCCGGTTCGATCGCATGAGGTGCAAGCGTGTAGAAACCGACAACCCGTTGCCCTCGCGCCAGGGCGTACGTCACGGAGGCTCCGGCACGCTGATCCGACAGGGCGAACCGTCTCAGCCACTCGTCGAGGGCGGGTACGCCACAGTCGAACGCGTCGAGGACGTCGCCGGCATCGAGCCTGCGAACCGGTCGGAGCTCGCTCACGCTCGAGGAATGCGACTCGGTCGTGAGAACAGATCGACGAGCTCAGGGACGACGACTGGGGCTTCGTCGAGGGCATCGACAAACCGGGAGAACGCCTCATCACTGAATGTCACGGCCTGCCGTTCGGCGATCACCGCTTCGGCCCGGGCCACGGCGCTCTCTTCGACGAACGCGGTCAGCGAGACGCCGCTCAGGGTCGCCGCCTCGCGGACGAGGGCGTCGTTGTACGCCTTCACTCGGAACGCCCATCTGTGGTCGCGCGGTTCTGTCGTCATCGGTTGTCCTTTGTACGTACATTGTACATACGGAGAGAGGAGAGTCAACCCCGTCGTCTTGGCCGCGTGGACAGAGAAAGGTCGGCTCGCGAGGGCGCCGTACGACGAGGTCGAGCGGTCACGAGAAGACCGGTCAGGGGCCCTCGATGCGGTCGAGGCAAAATCGCGCCAACGCGTATTCGCCGTTCCGCGCGACACCGCTGTCACGATCTTCTCCGCGAGAACCATGGTTATTGGGAAGCTCAGCAGCGTGATGTGGGGCAGCCCCGGCATCACTGAATCGATCTGCGTCTGGATCGGTTCTGGCCAAACCGGGTCCCCCACGCTGAAATCGACCTTCAGGCGGAGATGAGCGGAATGGACCGAGGCATCCATCGCAACGCGAATGCCGTCGTACTGATCGGCCTCTCGAATGACCATCGCAGTGGCGGTGTGCGTCTTGAAGTCGATGCCGTCGTCGAGAGGCATCAACGCGATCTCGAGGGCTAAGCCCCTGAAAGAGTCGGCATCGTTTGGGATGCCCAGGACCTGCAAGTCGATATCACGCGTCGGCCGACGCTCAGAGAGCGCGTTGACCAGGATCCCGCCCTTCAGCACGAGCTGACGCGAATACGGATACGGACGCACGTGCGAGAAAGCCTTCCATCACATACAGCGACAGGAGGCTCGTCGGTTGGACGCCCCATCTCGCGGACGAGTCGGCGCATCGACCGGAACCGACGCCCTGCCAAACCACGGTCGACGGTCACAGCAGGACTTCCAGATCGCGTCGTATCGCGACAAGCGCCTTCGGGAAGTGCGACGCAACCTCGAGCAGCGTCGCCGGATGTGCCCCCGGCCGACGCAACCAGTTCTTCAGTGCCTCCCTCCCCAGTTCAGGGCCCTGAAGATGCCTCATCCGATATTCGTCGCAGATGGAGCGCTCCGCCGTATACCAGGCGATGGGCAGCCCGGCTCGCTGCCCTGGAACTCGCCCGATGCCGAACGTGTCGACCGCGAACCAATGCCATGTGATCGGCAGCGAAGTCTTTGGCTTTCGCGTCCCACGCTTGAGCGCAAGGTCGATGCTCGGAGGGATTTCGTCGATGAGGTCGGCATGAGACAGCGCGGACGCGAGGCAGAGCGTCGCTTCTCGATCGAGAAGAGCGGCATCGATCAGCGTGAGATCACCAACGGAGGCGTCCGCTCGCTGATAGAGCCCATGGTCGATCTTCTCGATGATCCCGCTCTCGGTCAGGCGTTTCAGCCGCCGATCGGTAACGCCTGCTGCTCGGGCGTCGGTCCGCCTAAAGACGGTGGGAAGCTCAACCGGGAGGGTGTTGTTGGGGTGACGGGGCACCGAGACCCTTCCTCTATTTCGCATGTTACTGTATACATAAAAGGTCTAACTGTAAACGTTATCTTGCGTAATAATGACGCGATGGGCCCTCCGGCCGCCTCAGATCAAGGCGAAGGTCGAGGAACGAACGACGCAGCGATGAGCTGTTCTGAATCGAGTATGAAGACGACCGGATCACCGGTTATGGCCGTGACCACGATGGTCGTCTCGTCGAGGTACTCGACGTTGCGCAGGCGTAACCGGGTCGGTGCTCCACCGCCCCGTTCCGCCGTACGCCAAGATGTAGACGTTCCCGCATATGAAATGTAGACTCACGGTATGGGTACGACAACCATTCGTGTCGACAGCGACACCCACGCCCGGCTCCTCGAGTTGAGCCACGCGAGAGGAACAACTCTCATCGAAACGGTCCGAGATGCCGCTGAAGCTCTCCGGCGGCAGCGTTTCGCCCATCAAGTTGCCGCCGAGCTTGCCGAGCTTCGCAACGATCCCGCGGCTTGGGAGGCGTACCTTTCCGAGGCCGACACAACATCGGTAACTGATGGCATCGGTTGATGACCTCTGGCTGGTCGACTTCGGCGAGCCGTATCCAGGAGAACCGGCAGCGCATCGACCGGCACTGGTGATCGGGCCCCCGGATACATTCGGGCCGGGCTTCCCCTTCGTCATCGTGAACCCACTAACGACTAGCCGGCGGGGCCTGTCGCTCCACGTCGAGGTAGAGGCAACCGCGGACACGGGTATCGACCAAACCAGCTATGTCCAATGCGAGCTGATCCGGTCGATCAGCCGAAATCGCCTACTCCACCGTCTCGGCAGCATCGGCCCCGACGCCAGCGGTCAGGTCGCAACCGTCATCAAGACGTTGCTGAACTACTGACCGCCACGGTACTCCCGTGGCTGCTCCTCGATCCGACGGGAGGCTCGTCGGGTGTGAACCGTTCTCCTCGCTCGGCGATGGCGGCGAGGTCTTCTTCCGGTCGTCGATTCAGCCAGGCAGAACACCGGCCTGCCCCCGTCACTTTTGAACAAAGGACGCGGACGGTGCGGTGCGTGACCTCTGCCGTGTGAAGGTTCGTGGCGGCCTTGTCGCGCTCACGCAGGATGGGGCCTTTCCACCGTTTTCCCGTGCCCCACATGGGTTTCCGTTTCTCATTGATTCTCGCCGTTTGTCGAAGGTTCCCGGCGTCATGTGGACGCGACCCGACGTGGTCGCACACCCGAAAACCCCCGAGTTCAGCGTTCACCCCAACCGCCCAATGTCGACACCGCGCGTACGCCACCTGCCCAACAGGTTGGCTGCGGCGCGAGCAATGAACTCGAGACCGTCGGTGCTGAAGAGGTGCCCTTCATCAGGCAACGAGAGCGCGTCGCGAAGTCCGAACACCTTGAGCGCGATGGCTGGAAGCCCATACAATGGATCGATAGGCATCGGAAGGAGTCAGCATCATGATCGGCACCATCATCGGGAAACGGAAGATACCGGCCGCCTTCGATGCGCTAAACCGGCGGGACATCGATGCGTTCCTGAAGAGCTGGAGCGACGATGCCACTTTCATCTATCCAGGACAGATCGCACCCAGCGGCGAACACGTCGGCAAAGCCGCGGTTCGTGCCTGGTTCGAGAACCTACTCGCTCAGTTCCCAGAGTTGCGCTTTACCGTCACCTCCGTCTCCGCCAGTCGACTCTTCGACATGACCGGCACCAACACCGTCATCGCCGAATGGGAGATCGAAGCCACCAACCACGACGGCTACACCGCCCACAATACCGGGGCCACGTCGGTCGCATTGCGGAGAGGCAAAGCCGTCTACGTCAAGGACTACATATTCGACACAGGCGAAGTGTGGCTCAAAGCCTGGGGCGCCTTGACCGAACAGCCTTGACCGAATAGAGGCCGTCCTCCCGCAAGGCCGTGGAAGTGTCTGACGGTGGTCTCCCGGTCGATGAGATACGCGTCGTCCTCGGGATAGAAGACGGCCTGGTCGATGTCCTTGCCCGCAAAGGCGACGATGGCGTCGTGTTCGTCCCAGAAGCTGATGGTGAGGAACTCGGTGCGGTCACCGTCCGGGCGGCTGATCAGGTAGGCACCCTGGTTGCCCGGCGTTGCTATGTACTCGGCGATGCCGATTTCGAGAATGTATGCGGCGTATGCGTCGGTGTCCTCGGGGCGAGTCCAACCTCGCCAGATTCGTGTGATCATTGATTCTCTCCGCAGCCCGCTCGATGTCGGACGGTAGCGATGTCAGTTGGCGGGGGTCCAGCTGCGGATGGTTTCGATGATGACCGATGTCATTGGTTTGGCTGTGGTGGTGTTGCCGGCGAGGCGGATTTGGCTGAGAGCGCCCCATAGTGCGCCGAGGAGGAACTCGGCCCTCGA
>Ga0255055_10003532_pt1 | contig 10530 bp, 9 predicted proteins | sample JV7_2_27_MG_FD_188633 | JGI IMG/M metagenome (GOLD analysis project Ga0255055, IMG submission 188633) | Seawater microbial communities from Jervis Inlet, British Columbia, Canada - JV7_2_27 | ecosystem: Environmental > Aquatic > Marine > Inlet | place: Canada: British Columbia | collected... | reverse complement strand
AACAAATGCAAAAGTTACAAAACTCCAATTTTATTTCATCGCTGCGTGGTATTCCTGCAAGGATCTAACTTGTGGCACACCATCGCGCCGCGCTGCGATGCCTTTGGCTGCCGCGACAGCCGCCGCCGTCGTTGTAATGTAGGGCACTTTATATTTGATGGCGGCTTTACGTATATTTGAACTGTCTTGCTCACTCTTTCGGCCGCTCGGCGTGTTTACCAGAAGATTTATGGTCTCGTTCTTTATTGCATCCACAAGGTCCGGTCTTCCATACCCCAGTTTACGCAGGGGCGTGTTTTCAATACCGCGCTCTTCTAAAAAGTAGTGCGTGCCCTCGGTTGTCATTATCTTGAAACCCAACTCTTTAAAAAGTCTGACAGCTTCCAATGCCGCATTTTTGTCTCGATCCGCAATAGTAAACAGTACGGATCCTTCTAAAGGCAGCGGGGTCTGGGTAGCTTCCTGGGCTTTAAAAAATGAGCGGCCATAGGAATGGGAAATACCTAAAACTTCGCCGGTAGATCTCATTTCCGGTCCCAGAATCGGATCAACCTCGGGAAACATGTTGAAGGGAAAAACCGCCTCTTTAATGCCGTAATGGGGTATGGACTGATGCTTCAGCTCTAGATCCGCGATACGTTTGCCAAGCATGACTTGCATGGCAATCCTGGCCATGGATATGTTACAAACCTTGGATACTAAAGGTACGGTTCGCGATGCACGGGGGTTGGCTTCCAGCACATACACCGTGTTTTCAAATATCGCGTATTGAATATTCATCAGCCCGATAACGTTTAACTCGATTGCAATCTTGCGTGTATATTCGCTGATCGTTTCGATGTGTTTCGGGGCTATGCTTACCGGCGGAATAACGCAGGCCGAATCACCGGAATGTATTCCAGCCAGTTCAATATGTTCCATTACAGCCGGCACGAAAGCATCCCTACCATCGGCAATCGCATCGGCTTCAGCCTCAATGGCATTATCCAGAAATCTATCGATAAGAATCGGCCTTTGGGGAGAGATCTCTACCGCTGCCTCAAGATAGAATTTAAGGGATTCCTCATCCTGCACCACTTCCATACCACGGCCCCCCAAAACATATGAGGGCCTGACCATTAACGGATATCCTATCTTGTCAGCGATTTTCTGAGCCTCATCGATGGTACTGGCCATGCCCGACTCGGGTTGGGGGATGTCCAGCTTACGCATTATGAGCCGGAAGCGATCCCGATCTTCGGCCAGGTCAATGGTTTCAGGAGATGTGCCCATGATCTTTACGCCCATCTCCTCCAGTTCAGTTGCAATATTCAGAGGTGTCTGTCCCCCAAATTGGACGACAACGCCTTCGGGTTTCTCCTTTTCATAGATGCTCAAAACATCTTCAACGGTAAGCGGCTCAAAATAGAGTTTATCCGATGTGTCGTAATCCGTAGATACTGTTTCAGGATTGCAGTTAACCATAATCGATTCATAACCTGCATCGCGGATGGCCAGCGCAGCATGCACACAGCAGTAATCAAACTCAATCCCCTGACCAATGCGGTTGGGTCCGCCACCCAGAATCATTATCTTTTTGCGATCACTAACCGCAACCTTGTCAGGCGCATTGTAGGTGGAATAGTAATAGGCTGCGTTTTCAACACCGCTTACCGGTACCGGTTCCCAGGCCTGATGCATGCCCAAAGCCTTTCGCTGCACACGGATTTTCTTTTCCGGCAGGTTGAGCAACGTGGCCAGGTAGCGATCTGCAAAACCGTCTTTTTTGGCTTTAATCAGCAGGTCATCCGGCAACGCTTGATCCTTGTAGGCCAATATTTTCTCCTCAAGTTCGACGATCTCTCGCATCTGCTCAATGAACCAGGGTTTGATATGGGTCTTTTCATGCAGTTCTTGCACCTCAGCACCTTTGCGAAGGGCTTCATACATGAGAAACTGCCGTTCGCTGGTTGCAAAGCCCAGCCGGCCCATAAGTGCTTCAAGAGACAACGTGTTGAAATTTTTTGCGAATCCAAGACCGTACCGGTTGGTTTCAAGACTTCGAATCGCTTTCTGAAATGCCTCCTTATATGTTTTACCCAGGCTCATGACCTCGCCGACCGCACGCATCTGGGTACCCAGTTTATCTTCAGCCCCCTCGAATTTTTCAAAATCCCAGCGGGCGAATTTAACGACCACATATTCACCTGAAGGCGTATATTTCTCCAGGGTTCCATCCCTCCAGTAAGGTATTTCATCCATGGTCATACCGCCGGCGAGTAGAGAAGAAACTCTGGCAATTGGAAATCCGGTCGCTTTGGATGCCAGGGCCGAAGAACGGGACGTGCGGGGGTTAATCTCAATAACAACGACCCGGCCGCCCTTGGGATCATGGGCAAACTGTATATTGGTTCCGCCGATCACCTCAATCGCTTCAACAATGTCATAGGAATATCTCTGCAAACGTTCCTGAAGTTCCGGGCTTATCGTCAACATGGGGGCCGTACAGTAGCTGTCGCCGGTATGGACTCCCATGGCGTCGACATTTTCGATAAAGCAAACCGTTATCATCTGGTTTTTAGCATCTCGAACCACTTCCAGTTCGAGTTCTTCCCAACCCAGGACCGATTCTTCAACCAGGATCTGATTGACAAGACTCGCTGCCAGACCGCGGGCGGCGATAACTCTCAACTCCTCAATATTGTAAACCAAACCACCTCCGGTTCCACCCATGGTATAGGCCGGACGAATAACAACCGGAAAACCCAGATCTTCTGCTACCGTTTCGGCATCTTCAACCGTATTGACCGTTTTGCTGTTCGGCATTTCGATACCCAGTTTTTCCATCGTGGCCTTAAACGCCAGGCGGTCTTCACCCCGTTCGATGGCATCCACATTCACACCGATAATCTGTACACCATATTGTTCCAATACACCTTCTCGAGAAAGCTCAGAAGACAGATTCAGGCCTGATTGTCCTCCCAGGTTGGGCAGGAGTGCATCGGGTCGTTCCTTGGCTATAATTTGAGTCAGGGTTTTCAGATTCAGAGGCTCGATGTAGGTCACATCGGCCATACCCGGATCTGTCATGATCGTTGCCGGATTGGAATTAACCAACACAATTTCATATCCCATGGATCGCAGTGCTTTACATGCCTGTGTGCCGGAATAATCAAATTCACAGGCTTGTCCGATCACGATAGGACCTGAACCGATGATGAGAATCTTGTGGATGTCGTCTCTTTTGGCCATAGTCTCTCCTTTTAGTCTTGAAAAAATGCGGTAGATTGATACCCATCAATTCTTGCGAGAGGAATATAGAAAACTAGATATCGCGTGTCAATAACATTTGCCCAACCTCTTTTAACAATTCAGCGATGCGTCTGACCTTACAGCGATAGTCTGCGTGGTTTTACCGAAGCAGGACCTGTCCTCCGTAGTTTTAACCTAGGCGGAAGCTTTATCACGACTTGCCTGCCCGGCGTAGCTTTAGCGAAGACGGGTCGTTTTCCGGCCTGAATCGTCCTTCTGGGACCATGAATTGTCGTTTTCCGGCTTAAGCCGGCGGAGAGTCTTTCTTTGAACTCTTCTCGATACCCCATCCGCTTGCGGCGGGGTGGTTGATTAAAATTATCTTGACAAATTATACCACAATGTGGCATCTAAGAAGTGCACTTTTTCATCTAGGACTTAACCTGAAATATAGGTAAAGATTAAATGGGGAAACCCCTCAAAATGTGCCCACTACCTCCTAATGGAATATTCATTCTGTTGGGAGCCTAAATTCTCCACATCACTTAGCCGTTCTCACAGTTAGATAGATTTCGAATGAACTGCGCGTAGTTGAAATATTTTAATATCACGTGGCAGCCATGCAGAAGCGGCAGAAAAACCTTTACATGTGAAACCATAAGAAATCTGTATAGAAGTGGTTTCAAAATCTCAGATCAGGTTCAAGGGCAAGGCGCAGGCCGATCGATAACGCGCAGCATACATGAGTATGTGAGCATTTATCGGAGGCCTGCAACGCAGCCATTGGGCCTTAGATGGGGTTTTGAAACCACTTCTAATCAATTCAGCAATATTTCGATCCGTAAAGTTTGACATCAATGCAAGTTAACAAAATAAGAAGGAGGAAAAAGCAATGAAAGAACGATCTCCTAAGACAATCCTGGTAACCTTATTTTTTCTTTTGAGTTTGTCCGGCTTCCTAATCTTCGGTTTGCTTGGATTTAACTCAACCTCTGCCAATGACAAACAAAAACATGGGGTTTATGAAATAAAATTGCCTCCAAAATCTCTAGATCAATACTATCAAAAGCAACCATCAGATTTTTTAATGGCTATGTTTGGCGTTCTTGGCCCTATGGGTGCGATGGAAACGCATTTAAAAGATGGGAACATCGATAAGGCCAAAGAATATTTCGTGGCTTTCAGAGCGCAATACGTTAAGATATCGAAGATGGTTCCTGAGTGGTCAAAACATTTCCCTTCCGAGCCTATGGAAAATCTTGAAAAAGCCCTTGATAGCCGTGATTACGGGAAAATCGATCCCGCCATACGAGGTGTTGGAAAGACCTGTGCCGAGTGTCATCAAAAGCACCGTCTTGAAGTATGGTATAAATATCATTGGAAAGATTTTGGAACAATAAAGATCCCCGATCCGGTAACTAACAAATTACTTGGTTTTGTTGGATATATGTTTGGGCTACACCATTCTTACTCGGCAGCAAATACTTACCTTTCAGAGGAAAAAGCAGGTGGGAAATTTAACAAAACAATTGAGGCATTATACGATCTTCAAAAAAGAGTGGAAGCCTTAAATGTTGGCTGTAAAGAATGTCATGGTAAAGAAGATAAACGAAAATATTTTACAAGTCCCGATATCATTGATCTACTTTCAACAGCACGCTATGAGCTCCAAAAGACTAAGCCAAATATTGAAAATGTTGCTAAAAGTATACAGGGAGCTGGAATGGAGAGTTGTTATAAGTGTCATTTGGTGCACGTACCTGCAGCAACCATCCACCGCGCATGGGGTAAGGAGGTAAAGTAGATAATTATGGAACTAAAAGTTTTTATCGAGCGGGCTCTTGACGCGCTTCAACAGAACTACTATAGCGCGTTGAAAGGTCTTACAGCTTTGGAGCTCTCCTGGCAGCCAGGCCCCAACGCAAACTCCATCGGCTTTATCTTTTGGCACGTCACGAGGGTTGAAGACAGATTGGTTGTCCATTTTGCCCAGGGAAAACCCGAGGTCTGGTTACGCGATGGCTGGCACCAGCGATGGGGTATTCCCGCGGAAATTACGGGTTTGGAATACCCACCTGATCAGGTGGCGAGCTTTCCTGTCCCGGCGCTGAAAGAGATGCAGATGTATTTCGAAGCCGTACGGCAGGAAACACGAACCTACTTGCAGGCGTTAGATACCAACGGCTTTGAAGAGGGTCCTCCTCGCACGCCATATCCTGAGAGCAGCAGGGCCGTGGCCTTCTTTAGAAACTTCACGGTGGGGCAAATGTTTTGTCAATTGATTGGAGAAGTAAACCAACACCTGGGGCAGGTCGCCTATATTCACGGGCTGCAACAGCATCTTGGTACATCCTAAAATCGAATAGGGAAATATTCAGAATAAAAGACCAAACAATTCAATTACCATTTCCTCGAAACGGTGCAACTTTTTTTTGTTTTGTAAACCTTTCCTCGGTCATTCAATTCATTAGTATCGTTAAACTTAATTAAAAACATCCAAACCACGTCAACCTTTGTTGCTCCCTTCTGACAACTTCTTCTGTAACTGATTCTGCTATTCGTTATTTGATACGGCTTAGATAACTTGTCGTTTTTCGGCCTGAGATGTCGTTCTGGGGTCCTGAAGTGTCGTTTTCCGGCTTAAGCTGGCCGAGACAACCGGACTTTGGGTCTGATGCCTTGAGCCGTGAACCATGAGCCCCTCCTTAATCAAATATCAAAATTTTACCGACGTACATTCCTTTCACAACAAATGACAGATTTTAAAACCTGAAAATTGTTGTGATATCATCAAAAAAATATGATATCCACAAGTAGGTCCTAAACTTGTATTTTTCAATAAATCTGAACTGTGGTGGTAATTCGTTTTTTTTGGGTACGATACCATATGGCATATAAAGACCGGTAACATTACATAGTTAATGATATCCGGATCCGTAATATCACTTATTGTGTGGGAGAAATGGAATGAAAACTGACTACGAAAAGGGTTACAAACAGTTCGCCGAGATGGTTGGGGAGGAAAATATTGAAGCGCTGGTCTCGCGTTTTCGGTCTGTTTGTCCGGATTTCGAGAAGGAAGTTATCTCTGTCTTAGGTGGCAGGATATGGACTCGTGGCGGCATCGATCTCAAGACGAGATCACTTTGCAGTATTTGCGTATTGGCTGCATTAGGCCGCCACAATGCTTTGAAACTGAATTTCAGGATGGCTTTGCGCAATGGTGCAAAAATAGAAGAAATATTTGAAGCGATCTTTCAAGTCGCAGCATATGCTGGTTTCGCGGCTGCGTGGGATGCACTGGAAAAGCTGGCTGAAGTATTGGATGAGGGGACTTCATAAACGAAGGCTTGCCTGACGTTATCAGTAAGCGTCTGATATTTGGTTTTCTGGAAAGATATACCAAAGTGGCGCAGGCGGGCGAATTATCTTCAACGCTGTGCAATTGTCGCATTAGGCACCGTTGAAGTGGCCCTTATTCACTCATAGCAACTACCCGATTGCATTTGACTTTGACATCCGAGATACCTTCGAAGGTTCCGGCCACATCCCTGATCCGCTTTATCAAAATTTCCTCAGCACGGACGGGCGCTTTTGTTTCGATAAAGGCAGTCTGGTTGTCAACACAGACCGTAATGTCCGTCCACACGTCGATCAGCGCTTCCTCGATGGCTGCAGACAGGGCAAGGTCTTCGATCATGCGCTGGGATTCAGGAGTTGTTTTGAATTGCTCCTTGGAGACGCAGCCGCAGATCATATCAACCGCGTCGTCCACCGTCAGTTGCTTAATGTGGACGACCAGATCGTACAGGCTGGGATCGGCCGTATCGATCCCGTAAAGACGCTGGCTCCATTTGCGCCGTTCTTCATCGTCTTTTTCCAGAATACGACGGGCTATGTCGACATCGATGCCCTTGCGCTCCATTTCCAGCCGGACCCGATCTTCCAAATCCGCCAACACCCTGACCTTGAGCGCATGGGGGACATTTTTCACAAAAAAATGGCCGGCCAGGCCGTGATACACGATGTTATCCTTCTTCAAATGGTTTAAGAGTGCGGATTTGATGAAGGCGATGTATTTCTCCTCTTTGTGGTTCAGACGCGCCAGAATACCGGGAGCATCATGAATGGCGTTCACCAGCTTTATTTCAGGTATATTGTGTTCCTTAGACACCTCGAGAAGCAGATCTCTGGAGATGCAATCGTAGTCCAGCTTGGCGGCAATTTTTTCGGCGATTTCTTTGCCGCGGCTGTATGATCCTCTTGAAATGGTAATAACGGCCATATCTTCCTCCTCATAGAATCCAATTGCGGGTTACATCGATGCAGACATGCAGCGCACCGCTTATCAGGCCCGTGAATAAACGGCATCGTTTGAGCTTGCTGTCCGTCCATGCAAGGCGGCTCGCATTCGATCCGGACACCTGGTCGACATTTATTGCAGGACTTTTATGCTTACACTAATTATATCAATGTTTTTTCAACATTCAAGCGTTTTAGGGAAAAATACCAGTTTTCAACCAAAGCCGCATGTCACCAGTTCTGCAATATAAATTTCGTCCACAAAATCTGGTAGATTTTAAAAAAAGTGTGCCTGGGTAGGACTGCGCAGGACTCGCTGGCTCCCATTGAGTAGTCTCCTTTTGATAGCGTAAAGCTAAGTGGCAATTGTAAACTAGGTTTAGTGCGGTCAAGTCGTTGCAGAAAACCTTAATTCACAATCATACCTAAATAAGGAGGTGCATAAAGAGTGAATTATTGATTCATATCCACGCTTCTATATTTCAGATATCAATATATCGTTGCTCAGACGATATTTATGTACCGAATATAATGTTTAGCATGACTTAGAAAGCGCCTATGAGCAAGGAGAAAAAGACCATGCATTCAGTAAAATTGGTATGCGTTCTTCTCATATCTATATCCTTTATAACCACCACTGCGTCGGCGGAAGAACACCATATAAGGGATGGATTTTGGGGAGGAATTGATGCCGGCGCTGGTTTTCTTAAACAGTCATTTGATCAGGGAAACGAAGACGGCGCTTCTTTCTTTTTAGGATTCAAAGGAGGATATACGATCAACCCGCATTTCCTGATTGGACTCGAATTAAGCGGTTGGCTTCTCGAGACAAGTGACCAATATTGTTATTACGGTTATTGTTCCAATGATCCTTCTGAAGGAGAGGGCATCATGCAAATTTTTCTTATCTCGCGATATTATCCAAGTCAGGAGTCAGGTTTGTTCGCAAAAGCAGGGGGAGGGTATGTGGAACATTGGAATAACAGGCCTGGAGAGCCGAATAGCAAAAGCGGTTGGGGTTTGACTGTGGGGGGCGGCTATGACTTCTTGCTTAATGAAAATGTCGCGCTTAGCCCTTTTGCAACCTTTAGCTATGGCAAGACAGGCAAATGGGATTACAGAGCAATAACTTTCGGGCTTGGAATTACGATCCCATAGAGTCTGATAGATAGGCTGCTTGTTTTACTATGTTTTCATTTATATGTGATTCTTAATTTATGATACTGCACTTTCGGTATTATGCCGATACTCTCAGAGACTGTCGAAAAACCCTAAATCTGGGATTTTGGCGTTTGTAAGTTATTGATATCATTAAATGCGAAATTGATGAAATCGCCATTTTTGGACTTTTCCGACAGTCTCCCAACATATCGGCAGATATCAAATTTGAAAATTGTTTGGATATTCGATTGTAATCGCAACTCAGAAGGGTGAATCCGAGCCTATGGATTGGCCCTTCTTATTGCCTCAAAACCGCATTTTTCGGGCCTACGGTTTGACACCAGATTTAAAAATGCGATAGGCTGCAGATATCTGTTTCATATCAGTAAAATTGCCAAAATGCATGTATTCTCAAATTACGGTTTCATCCGGAAGTGCATTTTAACAATGACGCTATACGATTTGTGGAAATTATTCGCTAAGATGGGTAAAATATGAAAAAACTCAATCCGGTTTTTCTCGCGGCAATGGCCGATAGTGTAAATAAAAGCCCCTACTATGTGCACACCTCGATGGAGATAAAGGAGATCGACTGGGGATGTTGTTTGATGCAGCTAGCTGTCCAGGAAAAGCATTTGCAGCCTTACGGCATGGTGCATGGCGGTGTGTATGCCGCCATGGTGGATACTGCCGCATACTGGGCCGTTTTCACCCAACTCGATGACAACGCCAAGATGATAACCATCGATCTGAAACTCAACTATCTCGGTTCGGCCTCCAATGGCTTGCTTTTAGCAAAAGGCAAGAGCATAAAACTGGGCAAAACTCTAGGCATCGGCGAAGCATCCATTAGGGACGAAGCCGACAAACTGCTGGCCCACGGTACTGCTACATTCATGGTACTCAGAGATCTGGATATCAAAACAGATTTTGATTTACCGCCGAGATTTCTGGAATAACTAAAGTGGCGATTACAGCTATGTATATGTATTTCGATTATACTTTTCTAAAGCAAGGTACCGGATATCTTAACTGGTAAAAATCAGACAACAATCCAGAATCCTTGTGATATTCACTTTATATCCTAACAGCTCCCCATCATTAAAAGCCAGAAAAGGGTAGACCCTGTCTGTTGCCGCCATTAGTGCGGAATTAATACCAGATCAAATTCTGCGTTGTTTGAACCCTCTGCGGGATAATGCTGTGTGCTCAAGGTATTGAAACCATCAGCTGTCACGCGAATATGAATATGCGGTGGGCGCCTCAAATAAGACGGTGGCAGGTGGCTTTCAAACCCGTATTCACCGGATTCACTTGGCAGTACCGTAGCCCGATAATCATCTATATATTCTCCGTCAGGACCCGCCATCCATAATTCGATGCGTGCTGCCTTGATCGGTGCGCAATCCTTTGAGGATAAAACTCTTCCGTTTAATTCATAGCCTTTTCCCACACTATCGCGCAAAGGTGCGCCGGGTTTATAAAAGGGGCCCAATGCGTCAGGGGGTGTAGGCGTGCAGCCGATACTGTATTTTTTTTGTTGAGCAATCATATCGAAATTCTCCGCAAAAATAGATTTTGAAAATAAAATCGGAAAAAGTAAGAATAATGATAAAAGAAAAAAAGTTAAGAATCTACTTTGACCCGATTTACTTTTAATCGAAATTTCAGGCATTATTTTCATTTATTCATTTCCCGGGAATCATAGTTGAATGCATGCCAAGATGCACCACTATGAATATAAGTCTTAAAATTTTTTGTTCAAATTAATTGATATCCGACTGGAACGCTTCCAGGGGAAGAGACAGGGGAGAATTATCTAAGACAGGATTTTTC
>Ga0255055_10003531_pt1 | contig 10530 bp, 4 predicted proteins | sample JV7_2_27_MG_FD_188633 | JGI IMG/M metagenome (GOLD analysis project Ga0255055, IMG submission 188633) | Seawater microbial communities from Jervis Inlet, British Columbia, Canada - JV7_2_27 | ecosystem: Environmental > Aquatic > Marine > Inlet | place: Canada: British Columbia | collected... | reverse complement strand
AGAGTGCCCGATCTCTGTTTTATGGCATGTTCTTCGATGCCAAGCGGTACGACTTCTCACGTGTCGGCCGATTCAAGTTCAACATCAAGCTCGACACCGAGGTACCGGTGGATCAGAAGACTCTCTCGGCCGAAGATTTCATGCGGGTCGTGGAGTACTTCTTGCGGCTGCATCGGGATGTAGGCCGAGTGGATGACATTGACAATCTGGGCAACCGGCGAGTGCGCACTGTCGGCGAGCTGCTGGAAAACCAGTTCCGTGTTGGCTTGGTGCGAATGGAGCGGGCCATCAAGGAGAAGATGTCGGTGCATCAAGACATCGATTCGGCCATGCCGCACGACCTGATCAATTCCAAGCCGGTGATCGCCGCCATCAAGGAGTTCTTCGGATCGTCACAACTCTCGCAGTTCATGGATCAGACCAACCCCCTCTCCGAGGTCACTCATAAGCGACGACTCTCGGCGCTGGGTCCCGGTGGCCTGTCTCGTGAGCGCGCCGGTTTCGAGGTCCGCGATGTCCACGCCTCTCACTACGGACGTATCTGTCCTATCGAGACACCGGAAGGGCCCAATATCGGACTGATCTCTTCCCTGGCCACCTATGCGCGGATCAACGAGTATGGCTTCATCGAAAGCCCCTATAAGAAGGTTGAGAAGGGGCGCGTCATCGATCATTTCCGGGTTGTTCGCATCGGTGATGGTCCCTACAAATTGGGTCAGATCATCACTGGTGACGATCTGGAGGCCGCCAATCGAAAGCTCAAGAAGTCGAAGAAGCGGCAGATCTACGGCGAGCCGCAAGCCTGGTATCTGACTGCCTGGGAAGAAGAGAAGTACATCATCGCCCAGGCGAATGCCGTGATCGATGAAAAGGGGAATCTGGTCAACGACCGGGTCAGCGCCCGTGCGGGTGGTGACTTCGTCACTGTCGAACGCGATCGTGTCGAATACATGGACATCAGTCCCAAGCAGCTGGTTTCGGTTGCCGCCGCGTTGATTCCCTTTCTCGAGCATGATGACGCCAACCGGGCGCTAATGGGCTCCAACATGCAGCGGCAAGCGGTGCCGTTGCTGCGCAGCGAGGCGCCGATTGTCGGCACCGGTCTGGAGTCCATCGTGGCGCGCGATTCGGGTGCCGTGGTGTTGTGCAAGCGAGGTGGAATCGTCGACTCGGTCGACTCGGAGCGCATCATCGTCCGGGTAGAAGGCGAGGATGTGGAGACCGGAGAAGCCAAAGAGTTTGGCGCCGATATCTACCAGCTGACGAAGTTTCGACGTTCGAACCAGAACACCTGTGTAACCCAGAAGCCGGTGGTCGAACAGGGCAAGCGAGTTCGTAAAGGCGACGTCCTGGCCGATGGCCCAAGTACCGACCGCGGCGAGCTGGCGCTGGGCCGCAATGTGTTGGTGGCCTTCATGCCGTGGCGAGGCTACAACTTCGAGGACGCGATTCTAGTGTCCGAGAAGTTGGTCAAGGAGGACTACTACACCTCGATTCACATCGAGGAGTTCGAGATCGAAGCTCGTGACACGAAACTTGGCCCGGAAGAGATTACCCGCGATATCCCCAATGTCTCCGAAGCGGCACTGAAAGACCTCGACGAGAGTGGCATCGTGCGGATCGGTGCCACCGTCAAGCCGGGAGACATTCTCGTGGGCAAGGTCACGCCCAAGGGCGAAACCCAGCTGACACCGGAAGAGAAGCTCCTGCGAGCCATCTTCGGCGAAAAGGCAGGTGATGTGCGCGACGCGAGCCTCAAGGTGCCACCCGGGATCGAAGGCACCGTGGTGGATGTGAAGGTCTTCTCCCGCAAGGGCGTCGAGAAAGATCAGCGGGCGCAGGAGATCGAAGACTACGAGATCGGTCGCCTCGAGAAGAACATCAAAGACCAGGTGCGGATCTACACCGAGGAGCGCAACAAGAAGATCAATGATCTGCTCCTCGGTGCCAAGGTGACGGCGGCAGTCAGCAGTAGCGGCGGTGACAAGCTACTGAAGCGCGGAGAGAAAATCACGACCCAGGCTCTGGAGACTCTGACCCGACAGGAGATTCTCCGCCTGCCGCTGTCTGACAAGAAGCTGCTCAAGACGGTTGAGAAGGTCTACCGCAAGACCGATTCCTACATCGAGGTGCTTCACAAGGTCAACGAGGAGCGCGTGCAGTTGCTGCAGAAGGGCGACGAGTTGCCCCCGGGCGTCATCAAGCTGGTCAAGGTCTTTGTCGCCATGAAGCGCAAGCTGCAAGTCGGTGACAAAATGGCTGGACGTCATGGCAACAAGGGAGTGATCTCCAGGGTGCTGCCCGAGGAGGACATGCCCTATCTGCCCGATGGGCGACCTGTGGAGATCGTGCTCAACCCGTTGGGAGTGCCCAGCCGCATGAATGTCGGGCAGATCCTGGAGACCCATCTGGGCTGGGCTGGCCGAGCGCTGGGTCTGCATTTCGCCACCGCCGTGTTCGACGGTGCGAGCGAGGAGCATCTCAAGAGCTTTCTCGACGATGCCGAGTTGCCTGCCTCGGGCAAGAGCCAGCTTCACGACGGCATGACGGGTGAGCCCTTCGAGCAGGAGGTGACGGTGGGCTACATATACATGCTCAAGCTGTCTCACCTGGTCGATGACAAGATCCATGCCCGTTCCATCGGCCCATACTCACTGATCACACAGCAACCGCTGGGTGGGAAGGCGCAGTTTGGCGGCCAACGATTTGGCGAGATGGAGGTCTGGGCGTTGGAGGCCTACGGCGCGGCCTACACACTGCAGGAGCTATTGACGGTCAAGAGCGACGATGTCGAGGGACGCAGCCGGGTCTACGAGGCTCTGGTCAAGGGAGACGTGCCAGAGGAGCCGGGACTGCCGGAGTCCTTCAACGTGCTGGTCCGCGAGCTCCAGAGCCTGTGTCTCGACGTGGAGTTGATGAAGATCTAATGATCGCCGCGCAACGCGTTAGCGAATTTGGACGTTTGGATAGGACGGACTCCTGAGGAAGGAGGAAGGGTTTTGCAGCCTCTTCGCACTTATAATAAGCCGCAGAGTCACAAAGACTTCAACGCCATCAAGATCTCGATAGCTTCGCCGGAGAAGATCCGCTCCTGGAGCCATGGCGAGGTCACCAAGGCCGAGACCATCAATTACCGGACATTCAAGCCGGAACGGGATGGGCTTTTCTGCGCCAAGATCTTTGGCCCGATCTCCGATTGGGAGTGCCTATGCGGCAAGTACAAGCGCATGAAGCACCGGGGTGTGGTCTGTGACAAGTGTGGTGTCGAGGTGACGCGCTCGCGGGTGAGGCGAGAACGCATGGGTCACATCGAGCTTGCCAGCCCCGTCTCTCATGTTTGGTTCTTCAAGGGCCTGCCGAGCCGGATAGGTCATCTGTTGGATCTCAGTCTGCGAGACCTGGAGCGGATTCTCTACTTCGAAAGCTACGTGGTGATCGATGCCGGCGACACGGAGCTGGAAGAGGGTGAGCTGTTGAGTGAGGAGCGCTTTCGCGAGGTCCGCGAACTCTATGGCGACGAGGAATTTATCGCCCGCATGGGTGCGGAAGCGATCAAGGAGATGTTGAGCCGGATCGAGGTCGATGAGCTCTCCGAAGAGCTGCGCATCGTCATGAAGACCGAGACCAGTCAGATTCGGCGACTCAAGGCGGCGAAGCGGCTCAAGGTGGTCGAGGCCTTTCGTAAGAGCGGTCACCGGCCGGAGTGGATGATTCTGGATGTGATTCCGGTGATTCCACCGGAGCTTCGTCCGCTGGTACCACTCGACGGGGGGCGCTTCGCCACCAGTGATCTCAATGACCTCTACCGGCGTGTCATCAATCGCAACAACCGATTGAAGAAGCTGCTGGAGCTCCGGGCGCCCGAGGTCATCGTGCGCAACGAAAAGCGGATGCTCCAGGAAGCGGTCGATGCACTCTTCGACAATGGGCGACGGGGTCGGGTGCTCAAGGGCTCCAACAATCGTCCGCTGAAGTCGCTTTCGGACACGCTGAAAGGCAAGCAGGGTCGCTTCCGCCAGAATCTCCTCGGCAAGCGTGTCGACTATTCGGGCCGCTCAGTGATCGTGGTCGGACCCGAGCTCAAGCTCAATCACTGCGGTCTGCCCAAGAAAATGGCCCTGGAGCTTTTCAAGCCCTTTATCTATAACCTTCTCGAGGAGAAGGGTCTGGTGGGCACGATCAAGGCTGCCAAGGAGATGGTGGAGCGCGAGGAGGATGCGGTCTGGGATGCTCTCGAGGAGGTGATCCAGGATCATCTGGTGCTGCTGAATCGAGCGCCGACATTGCATCGGCTAGGAATCCAGGCCTTCGAGCCGGTCCTGATCGAGGGCAAGGCGATCCAGATTCATCCCCTGGTCTGTGCGGCATTCAACGCCGACTTCGACGGCGACCAGATGGCGGTTCACGTACCACTGTCTCCCAAGGCCCAGATCGAGTGCCATGTACTGATGCTCTCGGCCAACAACATTCTCAGCCCCGCCCACGGTCGACCGCTGGCGGTGCCGAGCCAGGACATGGTTCTCGGTGCCTACTACCTGACGATGCGGAAAGAGGGAGCCAAGGGCGAAGGGCGCATTTTTCACGACTTCGATTCGGTGCTGCTGGCGCTGCACGAAGGGGTCGTCGAGACACAGACACAGGTCCGCGTCCGCTACAGCGGTCCCCTTATCAATCTCGAGATCCAATATCACGATCAAGACGTTCTACATGCCGACATCGAGCAGGCCGACCGAGAGCTCATCGACACCACCGTCGGGCGAGTGATTCTCAACCTGCATCTGCCTGAAGAGTTGCCATTCGTCAACGGTCTGCTCAAGAAACGCGGTATGCAAAATCTGGTCGGGTACTGCCATCTCAAGCACGGCAACGATATGACGGTCAAGATGCTCGACGATGTCAAGCAGGTCAGCTTCCTCTACGCCACCAAGGCAGGCGTCTCGTTCGGTATCGATGACATGGTAATCCCGTCCCTCAAGGCGAAAATTATCGACAAGGCCCGCAGTGAAGTCGTGCAGATTGAAAAGCAGCGCACGAGCGGTGTGATCACGGCCGGTGAACGGCACAACAAGATCATCGACATTTGGCATCGAGTGACGGAGAAGGTCTCCGAGGAGATGTTCAGCGATATGCAGCAGGTGGAAGAGACGAGCGGTGTCTTCAATCCCATCCGGTTGATGGCGGATTCAGGTGCTCGGGGCTCGCGCGAGCAGGTGCGACAGCTCGCAGGAATGCGTGGTCTGATGTCGAAGCCGTCGGGCGAGATCATCGAGACGCCGATTACCGCGAATTTTCGCGAGGGCCTATCGGTGTTGCAGTACTTCATCTCCACCCACGGTGCTCGTAAGGGTCTGGCAGACACAGCGCTCAAGACCGCCGACTCCGGTTACCTGACTCGTCGCCTGGTAGACGTCGCCCAGGATCTCATCATCACCGAAGAGGACTGTGGCACCATCGACGGCATCTTCGTCACCGCCATCATGGAGGGTGGTGACATTCTCGAGCCGCTGCGAGATCGAATCGTCGGTCGCGTCACTCAGGAGGATGTGTACAGTCCAACCGGTGGTGAAGCAATGGTGGAGGTGGGTCAGGAGATTGCCCAAGATGTGGCAAGCGCCATCCAGGGCGCCGGAATCGAGCGCGTCAAGATCCGCTCGGTGCTGACCTGTGAGACGCGTCGTGGTGTGTGCGCCGCTTGTTACGGACGCAATCTGGCGACCGGCAGGATGGTCGACATCGGCGAGGCTGTGGGTGTGATCGCGGCACAGTCCATTGGTGAGCCGGGTACCCAGCTCACCATGCGCACCTTCCACTACGGTGGCACTGCCAGCCGGGTATCAGAGCAGTCGAAACATTTGGCCAAAAACCCGGGCACGGTGAAGTTCCTCAATGTAAGCACCGTGGAGAGCAAAAAGGGCGATCTCGTGGTCGTCAATCGCAACGGCAAGCTGGTGGTCGTCGACGGCGGAGGCCGGGAGTTGGAGCGCTACGCGCTAGCCTATGGCTCACACCTGTTGACGCGGGAGGGGGAAGAGGTGAAGCCCGAGCGCGAATTGGTGGAGTGGGATCCATTTACTTCCTCGGTGCTCACCGAAATCGCTGGCAAGACCCGCTACCACGACATTATCGAAGGTGAGAACCTGCGTGAAGAGACCGATCCGGTGACGGGTCTTTCACAACGCATCATCGTCGACGCGCCGCTGACGGAGAAACGAGCCCCAGCCATGATCGTCGAAGGCAAGAAGGGAGAGCGTCGTTATCTGTTGCCCACCGGTTCGCACTTGGTGGCGCAGGATGGGGATAAGGTCTTCCCCGGCGACGTCCTGGTGAAGATCCCGCGGGAAACCACCAAGACCAAGGACATCACCGGTGGCCTGCCGCGAGTCGTCGAGTTGTTCGAGGCCCGCAGCCCCAAGGAGCCTGCCATCATCAGCGAAATCGACGGTACTGTGCAGCTGGGTGACATTCAGAAAGGCATGCGCAAGGTCGTGGTGCACAGTGACAGTGGTGACATTCGCGAGTACTTGGTACCGCGATCGGTTCACATCAACGTCCAGGACGATGAGCGGATTCATGCTGGTGAGGCCCTGATCGATGGACCAATCAACCCGCACGACATTCTGCAGGTGTTGGGCGAGAACGAGTTACAGCGTTACCTGGTAGACAAGATCCAGGAGGTTTACCGTTCGCAGAGCGTGGCGATCAACGACAAGCACATCGAGGTGATCGTCCGCCAGATGATGCGGTCCGTGAAGATCGAGGAGGTGGGTGACACCACGTTCCTCATCGATGAGCAGGTGGATCGTTGGCGATTCCAGGAGGAAAACGACCGGGTCGCCGATGCAGGGGGCCAGCCAGCGATCGGGCGACCGATGCTGCAGGGAATCACCAAGGCGTCGCTGTCGACCGAGAGTTTCATCTCGGCGGCGAGCTTTCAGGAGACCACTCGCGTGCTGACCGAGGCGGCCATCAATGGCAAGGTCGACTTGTTGCGCGGCTTGAAGGAAAACGTGATAGTCGGTCGTCTGATTCCGGCCGGTACCGGGATGTCCAGCTATCATGACTATCACATGGAAGAAGAGGTCTATGAGGACCTCGTCGAGGAAGAGGAGGAGCTACTCTTCGATCTGGGTGAGGGGCCGATCCGAGCCTTGCCGCAGAGACTGGCGAAGCTCGACTGACTGTCGGGCGAAGGATCGAGTTCGGCCCTTGACGTAGGGGGTTTGGGCTGCTAACTTAGCCCGGTTTGCGTTCGAGGTCCGTAGGGACCGGGCAGGGGTAGTGTCGCTTGTCCTACCCTTGGTGCTGGCGCGTTTGTAACCGCAGTCAAATTGATCTGGATCTCGAAGCGATCAGCAGGAGATTAGGATAGTAATGCCAACGATTCACCAGCTTGTCCGCAAAGGGCGTGTGCGCACGACGTCGAAGACCAAGAGTCCGGCGTTGCAAGCCTCGCCACAGAAGCGCGGCGTGTGCGTTCGCGTATACACACAGACGCCCAAGAAACCCAACTCGGCGCTGCGCAAGGTGGCGAGAGTGCGGCTGACCAATGGCATCGAAGTCACCACCTATATTCCTGGAGTGGGCCACAATTTGCAGGAGCATTCGATGGTCCTGATTCGGGGAGGTCGCGTCAAGGATCTGCCCGGCGTGCGATATCACGTCATTCGGGGAACTCTCGACGCTATCGGAGTGGACGATCGGCGCAAGAGTCGATCCAAATACGGTACCAAGCGCCCCAAGGCGTGAAGAGATAAGAGTCAGAGGACGGATAGTAATGCCAAGACGCGCAGAAGTTCCCAAGCGGGAAGTGCTTCCCGATCCGGTCTACAACTCGCAGTTGGTGAGCAAATTCGTCAACACGATCATGCAGGATGGGAAGAAGACTATAGCGGAGAGGATTCTCTACGACGCTTTGGAGATCGTGGAGGAGTCGACGGAAGAGGATCCCATGAAGGTCTTCAAAAAGGCGGTGGACAATGTAAAGCCGGCCGTGGAGGTCAAATCCCGGCGGGTGGGCGGTTCCACATATCAGGTCCCCGTGGAGGTGCGCCCGAATCGCCGTCTTGCTCTGTCATTTCGCTGGCTGCTGGATAGTTCCAGGCGGCGGGGCGAGAAGACCATGAAGCAGAAGCTGGCGGGCGAGCTCATGGATGCGGCGGAGAACCGGGGGGCTGCCATCAAGAAGAGGGAGGATACGCACCGAATGGCCGAGGCTAACAAGGCCTTTGCTCATTACCGCTGGTAGTTGAAGTTTGCTCCCTGCAGCCAGTAGGGGGTGAGGCCTAAGCCAGAAAAGTCAGTTCGGCGACGGCAGGAAGCTGCTGTCGCTTTTGTGCCGAACGAAGCAGGTTCGCAGGAAGTCGTCATGTCTCGCAAAAGTCCACAGGAAAAGACTCGCAATATCGGCATCATGGCCCACATCGATGCCGGTAAGACGACGACTACCGAGCGCATCCTCTTCTACACAGGTGTCAGCTACAAGATGGGCGAGGTCCACGACGGCACCGCCGTCATGGACTGGATGGTGCAAGAGCAGGAACGGGGGATCACGATTACGTCTGCCGCGACGACCTGCTTCTGGAATGACTATCGCATCAACATCATCGACACCCCGGGTCACGTGGATTTCACTGCCGAGGTCGAGCGATCGCTGCGAGTTCTGGATGGCGCCATTGCTGTCTTCGATGCGGTGGCCGGGGTGGAGCCGCAGTCGGAGACCGTCTGGAGACAGGCCGATCGCTACCGTGTGCCTCGCATGTCCTTCGTCAACAAAATGGACCGAGTCGGCGCTGATTTCGATCGTTGTGTGGCCATGATGAAGTCGCGACTCGGTGCCACGCCCGTGGTGCTGCAGCTGCCGTGGGGGAAAGAGGACACCTTTCAGGGCGTCATCGACCTGGTCGATATGAAGGGTGTTCGCTACAAGGACGAGACACTGGGCGCCGATTTCGAGTTGGTGAAGGTGCCGGACGGCTATGCCGATCAGGCTCACAAGATGCGCGAGCAGATGGTCGAAGCGGCGGCCGAAACCGACGACGAGCTGTTGGAGAAGTATCTGTCTGGTGAAGAGATAACCAACGATGAGATCCGCCAAGCACTACGGCGCGCCACTGTTGCCAACCGGCTGCAACCCGTTCTTTGCGGCAGTGCTTTCAAGAACAAGGGTGTGCAGCTGCTTTTGGATGCAGTAGTGGACTACCTCCCCTCACCCGTCGATGTGCAGGCTATCGAAGGGTTCGTTCCGAGTACCGGCGAGCCGACGACGCGAGAAGCCTCCGATGAAGCTCCCTTTTCCGCCCTGGTCTTCAAGATCATGACCGATCCCTTTGTCGGGCAGCTGGCCTATTTCAGGGTGTACTCGGGCCATGTCGAGTCGGGGAAAAGCGTGCTCAACGTGGGTTCGGGCAAGAAGGAGCGGATCGGGCGGTTGCTGAAGATGCACGCCAACAAGCGCGAAGAGATCTCTGAAGTCTGGGCAGGTGACATTGCCGCCGCGGTGGGGCTGCGAGGCGTGACGACAGGAGACACGATCTGTGACCCCAAGTCTCCAGTACTGCTCGAGGCTATGACCTTTCCCGAGCCGGTGATCGCCGTCTCCATCGAGCCCAAAACCAAAGCAGATCAAGAGAAGCTGGGGCTAGCGCTCACCAAGTTGCAGCAAGAGGACCCCACTTTTCGAGTGCACACCGAGCCCGACACCGGTCAAACGCTGATCTCGGGGATGGGCGAGCTGCATCTCGAGATCATCACCGATCGCTTGGTGCGCGAGTTCACGGTCGGCGCCAATATCGGGACACCGCAGGTCGCCTATCGGGAGACGATTACCGCCGAAGCGGACGCCGAGGGAAGATTCATCCGCCAGTCGGGTGGACGTGGACAGTTCGGCCACTGCAAGATTCGCGTCCGTCCCATTGCCGACGGCGATCTGATGTTCAACGACCAGATCAAGGGTGGGGTGATTCCCAGGGAATTCATCAAGCCGGTGGAGCAGGGGATTCGCGAAGCGATGGAAACCGGCTCCTTGGCGGGCTACCCGGTGACCGGGATCGAGGTGGATCTCTACGACGGTAGCTTCCACGAGGTGGATTCCTCGGAGCTGGCCTTCAAGATCGCTGGCTCGATGGCCTTTCAACAGGCCTGCAAGCAGGCCCAGCCGGTGCTCCTCGAGCCAGTGATGGCCGTGGAGATCGTCACCCCCGAGGAGTACATGGGAGATGTGATCGGCGATGTAACCGCCCGCCGTGGCCGGGTGCAGCACATGGAAGCGCGCGGTAATGCCCAGGTCATCAGCTGCAAGGTGCCGCTAGCAGAGATGTTTGGCTATGCCACGGATCTCCGCTCGGTGACGCAGGGTCGAGCGACCTATTCGATGCAGTTCGACAATTATGAGCAGGCGCCCAAGGGCGTCAGCGAGGAAGTGGTCGCCAAGGCGGCAGGGTAAGACGTTGTCTTTTTTGGTTGGAGTTCGGAGGAGGGATCATGGCGAAGGAGAAGTTTGAGCGTACGAAGCCGCATGTGAATGTGGGGACG
>Ga0255055_10003530_pt1 | contig 10536 bp, 11 predicted proteins | sample JV7_2_27_MG_FD_188633 | JGI IMG/M metagenome (GOLD analysis project Ga0255055, IMG submission 188633) | Seawater microbial communities from Jervis Inlet, British Columbia, Canada - JV7_2_27 | ecosystem: Environmental > Aquatic > Marine > Inlet | place: Canada: British Columbia | collected... | reverse complement strand
TCTTCGAGCAATATGTTGTCGAGGTTGATCCGGTCGGCCGCCGTCTCCTGCTCCATGACCCGGAGACATTCGACTATCGAGGTCTGGGGTTTGAAGTTCCTCTCGAGGTGGTGGACCGGCGTCCGGTGGTGCGTGGGACCGTCGTCGTCAAGGAGGGTGGGAAGGAAGTGCCCGTGCGGTTGGTGGCGGACACAGGCTCGGGCCGTTCTCTGGCCCTGATCACCAGATCGCGTCGACACCTCAAACCTCCCGCGGAACAGAGGGTGGGCGCGAGCATCGGTGTGGTCGGAGATTCCACTGTCGTCCTGGCCTTGACGCAGCAGGTGCAGCTCGGCTCGATCGTTGCCAGGGGTGTCGAGACGGCGTGGATGGAGGCCTTCGGTGTACCGGCGGTGCGCAACATCGAGAATCTCAACGGCATCCTCGGAAATCAACTCCTGAGCAATTTCCGGGCATTTTACGATTACCGCGGTGGCAGGCTCATCCTCGAACCGGTCGACCGGAGCGCCCGCTGAGCTGGTGTGGCCAGAAAATCTATCGGACGCCTGAGAACTACTTCTTGGGATGAACCGCAATGCTGATCGTCCGGTATGAAACCTGACGGGTCAGGGGGTCGAGGAGGGCTATCGCGATCCTGTATCTTCCCGCCTCCATCAGCAGCTGGGTGTCGATACCGAATAATTCGCCGCGCGCCTCCTCGTACCGGGCTGCCGGCACCCGGATTTCGTGATTCTGGCGCACCAGATCAGATCGTTTTCCGTCGGTATCCCGAGCGGCGATGAACAGCACAATTCGAGCCACGAAATCGTCTCCCTCGGGGAGCAGCGCGACGCTGTTGAGGGGGAAAGAGAGGTGGGTTGGAAGGAGCCAGCGATCTTCGGTCGCTGCTGCCGGCGCTCCGGCCTCGACTTCGAGTCCCATCGGGTTTTCGTCGATCTCGAAGACCAGGCTCGACACCACCCTGTCCTGGACTCGGGTTTCGAGAGATTTTTCCACGAAACGCGGACGGTAACGGATCTCGAAGTCTGAGAATGCGGGATCGTCACGCAGTTTGACCTTAACCCGGTGCACCTTGTCCTGGCCGCTGGCCTGGAGGGGATAGCCGATGGAGTAGTAGGTGAACATGTCCTGAGTCACGAGTTCGAGTCGCGGCGCGATGTCGTTGGTGTTGTAAATCGCGATCCCACCGGTCTCGTCAGCGAGAAATCGCAGCGAGTCTGTGTAGTTGTTGCGACCCATCGAAGACATCATCGGATCCGAGGCGGTCGCATACTCCGCTGATCCCATGCCGTGCAGACTCAGGCCGGATGCATCGATGGTGTAGAGCGTCACATCCTGCGCGTTAGCAGTCGCGGCCAGCTGCCTGTAAATTCGCGTTCGATCGAACTCAAACATTCTCGAAAGGATGGTCGAGTCGTTCATGCCCTTGCTTGCCTCGTAAAAGAGCTCCATGCCGGGAATCATGGGCAGGCCGTTGGAGACGTAGATGATCCCCTTTTTGCCGGGAAGGCCGGTGAGGCTTGTGATGATCTGCCTCAGCGAATCGAGGGTGAACTGGAGGTCGTTGACCGACTCCTTTGCGTAGTTGTCGATCAGGTTGTAGATTTGGTTCCACTCGCCGTCATTCGAGGGATCACCCATGCTCGACCTGGAGGAGCCCGCACGCCGCTCAGACCGCAGCCTCTGGATCCGATCTACGATGTCCTTGCGAGAGCTGTCCCGTTCGGTCCGGCCGCCCGTATAGGTGCGTACCAGGCGCATGGCTTTCAGTACTTGTGAGGGGTCGGAAGTGAAGTCCTGCAGCACCTCGAACGAACGCTGGTAGGCAACGACCATCATCTGCGCCGGTGGATGCAGGCTGGTGCGGACGAAATCCCGGGTCTGGGACAGCACCCGGTTGCGATCGAGCGGGTCGAGATTCTGATTATCGATGTACAGAACAAGGTGGACCGGCTGCGGTCCTCCCGCGGCCGGGCCGTCGGGAATCGGGGTCGGATCGGGAATATCGAGCCCCGTCGTCACTCCCAACTCGGAGCGGACGATTTCGCTGGTGTAGAGTTTGAAGTTGCTGATTTGTTTGGGATTACCGTCTTGGTAGATCTCGAAATCGTCTTTGGCCAGGGTGGTGACCGCCCGACCCTTCTTGTCGGTGACGTAGACGACCAGGTTCGCAATCGTCAGTTCAACCTCGTCGACGAAGGTCAGTCCACCAACGCGACGGATACCCTCCTGCTCTTCCTCGTCGGCAACGCTGGGCACTGCCGGCACCGTCAATGCGGCAACGAGAAACCACACGATCGGGCGATGTCTGCCCACAGGCACACCTCCGCGGCGAGTCTAGCAGAAGCGCCCGCCCGCCCGATACTCGATCCTGGATACTCGATTCTCGATCCGCCCACCCACCCCTTGATATCGCGGCGGGGGAATACACCATCTTGCCGAATCGAGCATCGAGCATCGAGCATCTTTTTTCGCATGTCCTCCGTACCTCCCTACCGAGGTATGATCGTTGGCCGTGACGAAAAAGACACCACAACTTTCGGACGAGCGCCTGGTCGAGCTCTCCCTCGACGGTGATGAAGGTGCCTTTGGGGTCCTCGTGCGGCGGTACCAGCGGCGTCTGACTGCTTTTCTCAGTCAGCTGGTGGGTGATATGGAGTTGGCGCGCGAGCTCTCCCAGGAGGCTTTCGTTCGAGCCTGGTCGGCTCTTGAGCGGTTCAATCCGAAGTATCGATTTTCGACCTGGCTGTTTCGAATCGCTCACAACCTCGGCATCGACCAGCTTCGCAGGCGCCGCCTCCTGACAACACCGCTGTATCGCACCGACTCCGAGGGTGACGAGGTCGAGGTGGTGGTCCCCGATCTCGACAAGGATCCGCTTGGTCATCTCGAGAATCAGGCCCTCGCATCGGAACTGCGCGAGGTGATCGACGGGCTTCGGCCCGAGTATCGCGAGCTGGTGCTGCTGCGGCACTTCGGTGGTCTGAGCTATCAGGAAATCGCGGATTTCACGGAAATGCCGCTCGGAACGGTCAAGAACAAACTTTTTCGCGCCCACTCCGTATTACGTAAGGCATTGACCGAATTCCTATGAGGAAAACGGTATGATTCGAGGGGAGGCCCCAGTGGCAACGGACTGTCAGACAATCCAGGAGATCCTCACCGAGAACGGCGGTGGTCTCGAACGCCTCGATGGCGCGGAGAGCCAGCACCTCGAGGTGTGTCCGGATTGCCGGGAGGTGGCCGCTGCCGAGAGGGCGCTGGGACTGCTCTTTGCGAGGGCAATCCCGCCCGCCGACCGTGTCGTCGAGGAGCGCGTACTCGCTGCGCTCCGGCCGGCCCGGATCCGACGCCGCATCGTGGCGTTTCTGCCGGTGGCCGCCTCACTACTGGTCGCGCTGGTGGGCGCCGTCATGGTCGGAGGGGTGCCCGGGAGTGGCATCCTCGGCCTTCTGCCCGAATTCTCGACACAGGGGTGGATGGCGTTCGCCACCAGCGTTTCAGATTGGGGCGCTGCGGTGGCTACTGGGGCTCGGGCAGCGGCAAACACCCTCGATCCCGCGTTCCTCGCCGGTGCCGGTCTGGTGAGCATCTTCGGTCTCGTTGGGGTGGCGGTGACCGCCCTGCGTTGGCGGAGGGTCTCGCTGTGGCGCGACGACCGGTAAATCCCTTCCGCCTTCACCTCTTCCTGTTGCTCGCTCTGATGGTTTCCGGAGTGGCTGCAGCTTCCTCCGGGCGAACCGCGGTTCTCTCCGACCTCAGGATCAACGAGCAGGTAGCCGGCGATGTTGTGGTCTTCGGCGCCGACCTCGAGCTCGGGCCCGAGGCACGGGTCGAAGGTGATGCGGTGGTAATCGGTGGCGATATTCGCGTTGCGGAAGGTGCGGTCGTCACACGGCACGTGGTTGCGGTCCTCGGTGGAGCCGAGGTGCCTGTGGATGCCGACATCGGCGGCAGGGTGCTCTGCTTCTCATCGCCGGCCACTCTCCTCTCAGCTTCATCTGCGCGGGAGCCCTCGCTCCATGCCGATTTTTCGATGCGCCTCCTGGCGGCCGGAGGATGGCTGCTGGTGACCACCGGTCTTGCCTTTCTCTTTCCGATCAGGATGCGCTACGGAGCGTGGGCGGTGCCCTCGCTCGGAATCAAGATTCCGGCTCTCGGAATGATGGCCGGTTTGACAGTTTTCGCGTCCCTTATCGCGTCCCTCGGTCTCGGCCCCGTCCTTGGCGTACCGCTGGTCGGTGGCTTGATGGTGATCTTCTTCGTAGCCAGGGCTGTGGGTCTCACTGTCCTCGGTTGCTGGATCGGGGCGATGGTGCTCAAACGCTGGGTCCGTCATCCCCTTCCCATCAGCCTCGAGGTCTTTGTCGGTGTCCTCGTCCTGCTTGCCGTGAGGTTTCTGCCGATGGTCGGCGAAACCATGTGGACCCTGATCTCTCTGGTAGCACTCGGCGCCAGCATTGCCGTCCTGGGGGTTTCAACCGATCTCATGCGCGCCGAGCCCTCGAGCGCGAATCAATAGCCCAACCACCCGATTCTCGATTCTCGATCCACCCACACGCCCAGATACTCGATACTGGATTCTCGATTCTCGATCCGCTCACACATCCCTTGACAACATACTCCAGGAATTTATGCTTTCGTTGCATCGAGCATCGAGCATCGAGCATCGAGCATCGAGCATCGAGCATCGAGCATCGAGCATCGAGCATCGAGCATCGAGCATCGAGCATCGAGCATCGAGCATCGAGCTTCGAGGATCCAGCATCTGGGGGCGTGGTGGGTGCTGACTGGAGTCAAGCTGAGACTGGTGCTATACTCCCCGTTCCCTGCGGGGAGAGGTGCGTGTGAAGATCGACATTTCAAAACTCGAACACGAGCCGCTGCGCTTCGATGAGGAGCTTCTTGTAGAAGCCGAGCGGCTCGGCCCCGATCAGGTAGCCGGCCAGATCACGGTTCGCCTTGCGGGTGAGGTGCGCCCACAGGAAGACATCTTTTCGATCGCCGGGCGCTGCGCCGCAGAAGGCCCGTTGCCGTGCTCGCGGTGCCTGGAGCCTGTGCCCTGGAGCGTCGCAGAGGACTTTTCGTTCGAGTACCACCTGCCCGAGTCGGCGCCGCGCGACGTCGAAGCCGGGCTTGATGAAGGCGATCTCAACGTATCATTCCTGCACGGTCAGGAGCTCGATTTGACCGAGCTCGCGGCCGAGCAGGTCTTGCTCGCCATGCCGATGCGGATTCTGTGTCAATCGAGCTGCGCCGGGCTGTGCCCTCACTGTGGAACGAATTTGAACCAAGTTGATGACTGCGGATGCAAGCCCGAGGTTGATCCGCGATGGGGAGCCCTTGCGGATCTCGCCGGCGGCGCCCGTGAGAGTTGATTCCCGAACTGGAGACTGACGATGGCTAATCCGAAACGAAAAATCTCGAGGACGCGCCGCGACAAGCGTCGCTCCCACCATGCTCTTCAGACCCCCGGCAAGAGCCTGTGTACCTCGTGCTTCGAGCCGAAGGCGCCCCACCAGGTCTGCCCGCACTGCGGCAGCTACAAGGGTCGCGAGGTCATCAGAGTCGAGGAACTCGACTGAGAATCTATGGCTCGGAATGACGGGGCCCGCCGGCTGATGGACGAACATGCTGGCTAAAGGACCGATCGCGGTCGACGCCATGGGCGGCGACGGCGCCCCGCAAACGATCGTTCGCGGAGCCCTCGAGTCGGTCACCGATTCCGGAATCTCGGTCTGTCTCGTCGGTCCCCAGAAACGCTTACGGCGCGAGCTCGGCCGATTCCGGTTTCTGCCCTCCGGTCTCGAACTTGTGGACGCCCCCGATGTGGTCGGCATGAACGACCCGGCTATCAGCGTCCTGCGTGGCAAGAAACATTCGTCTCTCAACGTCTGTGCAGAGCTCGTACGCGAGGGTCGGGCCACCGCCATGGTGACCGCCGGTAACACCGGTGCCGCCTGGGTCGCCGCCAAGGCCGCCCTCGGGATGATCGACGGCGTCGACCGGCCGGCGCTGGCCGCGGTGGTACCCAAGAAAGAGGGTCATACCCTGGTCCTCGATGTCGGCGCCAACATGGAGTGCAAGCCATACCAGCTCGTGCAGTTCGCAGTCATGGGCTCGTTCTACGCGGAGGCGGTGCTCGGTGTGGGTTCGCCGAAGGTGGGCCTGATGTCGGTCGGAGAGGAGGAGAGCAAGGGCGGCCCTCAGGCGCGTGAGCGCAACAGGGTCCTCAAGGCAGCAGGCATCAACTTCATCGGCAATGTCGAGGGCGGCGATGTATTCAATGCTGACGTCGACGTCATCGTCTGCGACGGTTTCACCGGCAACGTGATCCTAAAGGTCGCCGAGGGCTTTGGAGAGATGGTGGTTGGCATGCTGATGGACGAAGCCCGCCAGTCACCGATGTACGGTGCGGGCCTCTTGATGGCCAAGGGCGCCTTCCGCAATCTGCGCTCCCGGGTCGATTACTCGGAGTACGGCGGCGCACCCTTGCTCGGTGTCGGCGGCGCCTGCCTCATCGGCCACGGCAGATCGAGCGCCAAGGCGATCCGCAATGCGGTTCATTTCGCCGCATCCTACGCCTCGTGCGGAGTCATCGAGCGCATCGGCGACAAGATCCTCGAGGTTCTGGCGAGCTCCCCCGTCGGGAGGAAAGACTGAATATGGTCAACCCGGCGAAAATCGCCGCTCTTTTTCCGGGTCAGGGCTCGCAGGCGGTCGGGATGGGCCGTGACCTTGCCGAGCGCTGGTCGTCAGCGGCGAGTGTCTTCGAGGCAATCGACAACGGTCTCGATGCCAGCCTCTCCGAACTGTGCTGGAAGGGCCCCGAGGGCGACCTCAAGCTGACCGAGAACACCCAGCCGGCGTTGCTCGCCCACTCGGCTGCGGCCTGGACCGTGCTGTCCGACGCTGGTTTCGAGATCGGTGCGGTCGCCGGACACAGCCTCGGCGAGTACTCGGCGGTGGTTGCCGCTCGAGGTCTGGACGTGGCCGACGCAGCCCGCACGGTCCGGCTGCGCGGTCGCCTCATGCAGCAGGCTGTGCCGGTCGGTGAAGGTGCAATGGCGGCGGTGATCGGCCTCGACGATGAAGAGGTGGAGGCGGCCTGCAAAGAAGAAGAGGCGTCGGGCAGCGGATCTGTCAGAGCCGTCAACTTCAACTCTCCGGGACAGGTCGTAATCGCGGGCTCGGCCGCGGCCGTGGCCGGTGCCGGCGAGCGCTTGAAGGAATCCGGTGCGCGACGCGTGCTGACGCTGCCGGTTTCGGCCCCCTTCCACTCGCCGTTGATGGTGCCAGCCCGCAAAGGTCTGGAACCGGCGCTGCGAGAGCTCGACTTCCAAACATTGGCGGTGCCTCTTTATCGCAACGTCGATGCTGGTCGGGTGAGCGAGCCAGACGAGGTCTGCGACGGCCTCATCCGCCAGGTGGACGCACCGGTCCTGTGGTCGGAAATCATTCGGCGGATGCGGGCGGACGGGTTTGAGACCTTTGTCGAGGTCGGCACTGGCAACGTGCTCTCGGGCCTGGTTCGACGCATCGACCGCGATGCCGTCTGCTACCAGGCGGGAACGGTGGAGACGGTAGAAAAAGTAATCGCCGAACTCGTCGGCTGATTTCACCACAGAGACACAGAGGGCACAAAGTCGCACAGAGAGAATATTTGAGTAGGGCGATCGCGTGTTCATTGCCCAGGCAACCACCAGCGCCCACAGGTGCCGGATCGAGAAAATCTGAAAACTAATGTGATTTCCTCCGTGTTATCTCTGTGCTCTCTGTGTCTCTGTGGTTAAATACGGCGTCGAAATAAACATGATTTGGTGCTGATCAGGGAGGGGCCAATGGGAGAGTTTGACGGGCAGGTAGCGGTGGTGACCGGGGGGGCGCGCGGGATCGGCGCCGAGATCGCACGGCGTCTGGCGCGCGGCGGTGCGAAGGTGGTGTGTGCGGACGTCCTCGATACCACAGAGATCGTCAATGAAATCAACGGCACCGGCGGCACGGCCGAGGGCCGCGAGCTCGACGTCACCGATGCTACAGCGGCGGCCGAGGTGATCGCCGCGATCCATGAGGCGCACGGCAGCATCGATGTTCTCGTCAACAACGCGGGCATTACTCGCGATCAGCTGCTGGTTCGAATGAAGCCGGAGGACTGGGACCTCGTTCTCGGAATCAACCTCGATGGAGTCTTCAAGGTCACCCAGCCGGTGGCAAAGCTGATGATGCGCGCAAGAAGCGGTCGCATCGTCAACGTTGCATCAGTGGTCGGGCTGATGGGCAACGCGGGGCAGGCCAACTACGCCGCTTCCAAGGCCGGCCTGATCGGTTTCACCAAAAGCCTAGCCCGCGAGTTGGGTCCGCGCAACGTGACTGTCAACGCGGTTGCGCCCGGCTACATCCAGACTCCGATGACCGACAAGCTCACCGATGACCAGCGCGAAGCGCTGATGAAAACCGTTGCCATCCCGCGGCTCGGAACGCCGACCGACGTGGCCGATGCGGTCGCCTTCCTGGCCGGTCAGGGCGCGTCGTACATCACAGGAGTAGTGCTCAATATCTCGGGTGGGTTGTACATCTGAGAAGTCTGATTGTGGCGGACCCGTCCGGGTCGCTATCGCTTTCGAAATATCGCCTCCAGGGTTCTTATTCGATCCCGATCCCGATAGCGATCGCGATAGCGATCCTGGCACCCTGATTGCGCGCAGCGACTTGCACGGTACATGCTCCGATGGAAGGCCACTGTTCTTCCGGGTTACACTGATGCCTGGAGGTGGCCGATGCCAAGCGAGATGAGCGTGGCCGATCTCATGACTACCGATGTGGTCACCCTGATCGAGGATGAGACCCTTGCCCACGCCCAGCGCTGCATGGCCCGTGGCCGCATCCGTCATTTGCCGGTGGTTCGCGAGGGACAGCTGGTCGGCCTCATCACCCACCGCGATCTGCTGGCAGCCTCGTTCTCAATCTTCGCCGAGGTCGAAGCGAATGAGCAGCGACGGGTCTTCGATTCCGTGCGGGTGGTGGAGGCCATGCACCGCGACGTGGTGACGGTGTCGCCCAGCCTCGCGGTCTCCAAGGCGGCGCGGATCTTACTCGAGAACAAGTACGGCTGCCTGCCGGTGGTGGATGACGAGCAGCAGCTTCAAGGCATTGTCACCGAGGCCGACTTCCTGCGCTTGACGGTGCAGCTCCTCCCATGACCGTCGTTGATTGGGTGCTGATTGTCGTGTGGCTCGGCCTCACGTTGGGAGGCTTCTGGAAGGGCGCGGTGCGAATGATCTTCGGAGGTGGTGGTTTGGCGGTGGGGCTGTGGTTGGCCGTCATTGCCGGCGCCGATGCCCAGGCAGCCCTCGAAGGCGTGATCGGCATTCCATGGCTCGCTGCGGCCCTCGGACGCCTGCTGCTTGTGTTGCTGACGACGGGTCTCTGCCTGCTCGCCGGGTGGGGCATCGAACAAACCCTGAAAGCCCTGCACCTCGGCTGGCTCAACCGCCTCCTCGGCGCGGCGCTGGTCGGCCTGGTGGCCGCATTCCTGCTCGGTCTGGTGGTTGTGGTGGCGATCCAGTTCTCGCCCGAGCTTGCCCAGCTCTGTCGCGAGTCGCAGGTCGCACAATATTTGCTGTGGCTATCAGAGATGTTGTTGGGAGCTGTTGAGGCTGTCGACATCTGAACAACACGCGGTTCAGTTAAGCGTAAAGGGCGCCGGGGGCCTTGAATCAACCTACTGAGCGTCCGCAGTTGTTCTTGACTCGTTACTCTTAACCCGAAGCGGGGATCACGCGACGACTGAAGTCTCCTTTATCGGTCGATAAAGGGTGTCACGAAGCACGGGCGTTCTCCCCGCTTCGGTGATCAGCCGTTCGAGCCGGCGGCGCGCCATGCTCGTGCCGGCGGTGCCTCCGGCGGCATGTGTGATGCGTTCGTCAAAGATGGTGCCGTCGAGGTCGTTGGCGCCGAAGTGGAGGGCGACCTGGGCGATCTTCTCACCCAGCATGATCCAGTAGGCCTTGAGGTGGGGGACGTTGTCGAGCACCAGACGAGAAACCGCGAGGGTCTGCAGGTCGAGCCGGCCGCCGGTCGGCGGCAGATGGTCGAGGGCGGTGTTGTCGGGGTGGAAGGCGAGCGGTATGAGGCACTGGAAACCACCGGTCTCATCCTGCAGTTCGCGCAGGGCGATCAGATGGTCGACCCGCTCCTCGGCAGTCTCGACATGACCGTAGAGCATCGTGCAGTTCGACTTGATGCCGGCGGCGTGGACCGTCCGTGCAGTGTCAATCCAACGTGCTCCATCGGTCTTGTGGTCGCAGATTTGGTCGCGGACCCGCTCGGCAAAAATCTCCGCACCACCGCCCGGACATGAGTCGAGACCCGCATCGCGCAATCGCGCGATCAGGACTTCGAGAGTGATCCGTGAGGCCTTGGCGATGAAGTCGAGCTCGACCATCGTCAGGGCCTTGAGGTGGATCCATGGGAAACGCCGTTTGAGGGCGCGGAAGAGATCCTCGTAATAGCCGACCAGAAGCCTGGGGTGGAGCC
>Ga0255055_10003529_pt1 | contig 10536 bp, 7 predicted proteins | sample JV7_2_27_MG_FD_188633 | JGI IMG/M metagenome (GOLD analysis project Ga0255055, IMG submission 188633) | Seawater microbial communities from Jervis Inlet, British Columbia, Canada - JV7_2_27 | ecosystem: Environmental > Aquatic > Marine > Inlet | place: Canada: British Columbia | collected... | reverse complement strand
GCAAAACGACTGAGTGATTCCACAGCCTTCACGGTTCTTTCATAGTCGAAGTCGAGTTCGTTGTCACGGCTGCGTGCATTCAAGCCTCTCAGAATGTTCGTTCGGTTCTTTCCGGAGAATCTCCTGATCGTGACGGGTTTGGGAGCCTCCTCCCCCCGCAGTTCCGCTGTGCGTGAGAAACGAATCACCTCGCCTGCGAGTGCCCGCAGCGCAGCTGCTGTGGAGGGCGGCATTTTCTCAAGATGGAAGTAGCCTGTCTCTATTGCCCGTTCCTCGGTCCTGAGCAGGGACTTGAAGGCGTTGAAATGTTTCGTTTCTCCCTGCTGCTCTTCCCGTGCAAGAAGATCGAACATGTTCAGGCCAAGATATATGGTCGGGACCTCGGTCCACTGAGGACCCTGTCCCACATGGGCTGGCACGGTGAGTGTATCCTCAACATGATACAGAGTGGGCGTACCTGCACGCTCGCGAATAACGACGAACCTTCTTTCGGACAGTGGTGCATTATCTATTTCCTGAAGAGCGCGATGGACGAGTACGATAGCCCTGTGCAGTCTCGATGAGAGCCGGGCATTGCGCTGCAGCCAGCCCAGCACGGTCTGGTCCCCGCCTGCAACCGCGGCATAGGCATCGTTTCTGATATCTGCAAACCGGGCAAAAAAGGTATCTATGGGTATGTTGTCCCGCAGCTGACCGATCACGTTGTTGTCAGGCATGAAGGGGAAACAGCGGTACTCGGCAAAACCCCGGGTGATCTCATCCTTGATGAGCTCTTCGCCGATCAGTTCCTTTATGTTGTGATAGTACAGGCAAAGGGAGGAGAGTTTATAGGCCCAGGGCATAGGTGAGGTCTCCACAGGGTGTTATAAATATTGTAGTTGGCATGATATGCAAAGTCAACAGGTGGCTTTCCCCCTGCAGTAGTTGTTCCCATATCCCGAGCAAAGATTGCGGTGCATAACCACTCATGCTTTCCTTTACTTTTCAAAAACCTTAAACTTATCCTATGATGCACCAGGCAGAAAGCACTGCGGGGGCATAACAGACTTCCCAGGGCGGAACACATACTCCGGTGATGCACAATTAAAGATGCCCGTCGGAAAGATAGCATGGAATTGAAGAGAGAGAGCGGCGTACTTGTTTCCATCACCTCACTTCCGTCCCCTTACGGGATTGGTGACCTGGGGGAGGGTGCTTTTCGTTTTGCGGATTTCCTGCATGCTGCAGGACAGAATCTCTGGCAGATATTGCCCCTGAATCCCACGGGTCTTGAATACGGGAACTCACCCTACAGCAGCTCCTCGGCATTCGCCATGAATCCTCTGCTGATCAGCCCGCAGCTCCTTGTGCGAAAAGGGCTTCTTGAAGAGAAAGATATTGAAACGCTACCTGAATCCTTCGTACGCAGGACGAATTACAGGGCCGTTACCGAAGGGAAGGGGAGCATGCTCGCAAGGGCTTTCAAGAATTTCATGGAGACGCAGGTAGATGCCGGGGGATTCAGCCGTTTCTGCGATGCCAACCGCCACTGGCTCGATGATCATACTCTATTTTCTGCTATCAGAAGTGATATGCAGGGCCTGGCATGGCGTCACTGGCCCGTACAGCTTCGCGACCGTCACTCCGGAGGGCTGGAAGAGGCACGAAGGAGATTGCATGAATCGATCGGATGTGAAAAGTTCCTGCAGTACCTCTGTTTTCAGCAGTGGTCAGCCCTGAAAACCTACAGCAACGATCATAACATCACCATCATAGGGGACATACCTCTGTATGTGAATCTGGAGAGTGCCGATGTGTGGGCATATCCGCATCTCTTCAAGCTGGACAAAGAGAAGAACCCTCTGTCAGTCTCGGGCGTACCCTCTGATTTCTTCAGCGAAACAGGGCAGCTCTGGAACAATCCCATATTTGACTGGACTCGTTTGAAGGAGGAGAACTTTTCCTGGTGGGTGGAGCGAATATCTCACAACCTGCGACTGTATAACTGCGTGCGCATCGATCATTTCCGGGGGCTTTCCGGATTCTGGGAGGTGCCCTTCGGAGCCGAAACCGCAGCAGCCGGGGCATGGACGGCTGGTCCCGGAGAGGAGTTTCTTCAGGTGATGGCAGGTCATTTCCCGTCTCTCCCCTTCATTGCAGAGGACCTGGGAGTGATAACAGAGGATGTAAAAGCGCTTCGCAGCAGTTTTGGCCTGCCTGGGATGCGTGTATTTCAGTTTGGTTTTGGCGAGAGTCCTTCGGAACTTCATCTGCCCCACCGGTATGTTGAAAACTGTGTGGCCTACACGGGAACCCATGACAATGATACACTGATTGGCTGGCTTTTCAATCCTTCAGAAGAGGAGCATGATGCAGGGACTGCCGTGAGGCGAAGGCGCAGGCATGTGCGTAAATATCTGCACCTCAGGATGGCTGGGAAACAGAAGCTGCGGCTTGCAGTGATACATAGCATTCTTCGCTCAAGGGCCGGATGGGTTGTCATCCCAATGCAGGATTTACTGGGGCTCGGTTCAGAGGCGAGGATGAACAAGCCGGGAACAGCTGTGGGGAACTGGGAATGGCGCATGCAAGGGAGTTCATTGATTGACAGGGCAGCTGAGGAGTTGCGATCCATAACCGTGGCATCGGGACGGGGGAGTGGATGAGAAGCTCACTCGCAACGTGCATCACCCTTTTTTCTTTGTTTTTATTTTTTTTATATTCATATTTGAGGCAACGTTGCAGCACCTGTTTCGTGTCTATTCTTTCGTGGTAAAATAGTCATCCTCACACAGTCATCGGGAGTAAAGCATGGAAAAGAAGATTTTCATCACCTCTACAGAACAGAGAGCCGGAAAGAGCCTCGTTACCATAGGCCTGATCAGTGCCCTTCAGGCCATGATACCAACCGTCGGCTACATGAAGCCAATAGGTCAGATTTACATCGATGGGAGCAGTATTGACAAAGATGCAAGCCTGGTAAAGAACATCTTTCATCTCAGCGACGACGATGCGGATATCAACCCTGCAAGTATGGACGATGCACTGCAGGACAAGGAACAGCTCTTTGAGAAGATATTCGATTCCTACGGGAGAATCGCGAAGGACAAGGACGTGGTCGTCATAGAGGGCACTGACTATACAAGCACCATTTCTGCGCTCGAGTTCGACATCAATTCTGAGATTGCACAGAACCTCAGTGCACCTGTGCTTCTCGTGACAAAGGGAGCAGGAAAGTCAGTCGAGAAGATCGTACAGAGTGTCAGCGAGTGCGCTGAGTCATTCAAAGAACAGGGATGTCATTTGGTCGGCGTTGTGGTGAACCGTTTTGACATGCTCAACTTTGCGGACAACATACAAAAACTGGAGATGCTTCTGGAGGCTGAAAATATCCCGCTTTTTGGTACCATTCGGGACAACCCTATGCTCTCCGGACCTCGCCTTCGTGAGGTCTCTCAATCTCTTTCAGCGGAGATACTCTACAGGGGCGATGACCTATCGAGGGTAGTGACGGATGTAAAGGTCCTTGCCATGACCCCTGAGAATGCCCTCCACTATATGAGGGACAAGGAGGGATGCCTGCTCATCACCCCGGGTGACCGTACTGACCTCATCTTTACGGCCATGATCGCGCAGAAGTCTTTTCAGTATCCCCGATTTTCAGGCGTTATTCTGACCGGCGGTCTGCTGCCCGGCGAAAACACGAGAAAGCTGCTCGATGGCATTGCCGATGCGGGTCTTACCGTGCTTTCCGTAAAGGAAGACACCTACACCACTGCCATGAAGGTAAACAGAATATCGGGTGAACTCACTGCTGATGACCGTGAAAAGCTCGGGGTTGTAAACCGTACGGTTGAGCGGTACGTGGATGTGAACAGAATACACATGGAGCTCGGTGCAGTAACGAAGGAGGTCACCACCCCACGGATGTTTCAGTATCGCCTGCTCGAGATGGCAAAGACGAAGAAGAAACATATCGTGCTTCCTGAGGGCAGTGAGCCCCGTATTCTGCAGGCCACGGAGGAGATCATACGGCGTGATATCTGTCACATCTGTCTGCTCGGGAATGAAGAGGAGATCATGGACACGGCCATGAGCGTTGGCACCAATATTGAAGGGGCCAAAATCATTGACATGAAATCCCTGGATGAGAAAACGCTTGAGGACTTCTCGGACACCTACTATCAGCTTCGCAAGCACAAGGGCGTTACGCATGAAATGGCGCGGGACCAGATGTTTGACCCTGTCTACTTTGCAACCATGATGTTGTACAAGGATCATGCTGACGGTTTTGTCTCCGGGAGTACACATTCAACTGCAGAGACACTCGTGCCTGTGCTCAGGCTCATTCGCGCACGGGAAGGAATCTCCCTTGCCTCCAGTGTCTTTTTTATGTGCATGCCCGAGAAGGTGGTCGTGTTCGGAGACTGCGCCCTCGTGGAAAATCCCAATGCCGAGCAGCTTGCAGACATTGCTATCACGAGCGCTGAAACAGCAATGGCCTTTGGCATAGAACCCTACGTTGCCATGCTTTCCTATTCCACCGGCACCTCGGGGAAAGGGGAGGATGTGGACAAGGTGAAGAAGGCTGCTGAGATTGCGCAAAAGAAACGTCCCGATCTTGCCATAGAGGGGCCCCTGCAGTACGATGCTGCCATATCCGCAGATGTGGCACGGATAAAGACAAGTGACAGCAAGGTTGCGGGAAAGGCAAGCGTCTATATATTTCCCGATCTCGATGCCGGGAATACGGCCTACAAGGCAGTGCAGCGATCGGCACATGTACCTGCTATTGGTCCTATCGTGCAGGGAATGAACAAACCTGCCAATGATCTGAGCAGGGGTGCAACAGTGACCGATATCGTATACACCGTTGCAGTAACCGCAATACAGGCGCAGAAACAGATTGAGATTTAGGATTCAACACACTTATTCTTCATAAATTTACCTGTCTGTCTCATTCCTGACAGTTGAAATGAAAAATCTTCTCATCACGGGCTATGTTTTTGCATACCGAAGTCCGATATATACTAGAGAAAACCAGATCATTTTATCACTATTCGACAGGACGGACTCATGTGTATTAAAAAACAGAGATGGACCCTATACGTTATCCTGCCCCTTCTCATGCTGACGGTTTTTATACCCTCTGCATCCATATTCTGTCAGGAAAAACCGAAATATGATTTTATTGGGTTTGGGTCAAACTACGACAAGCTGCTCAGTCAGGCAAACAAAGGAGAGTACACGGTAAAAGAGGAAGAGATCAAGGCACCCTACGGCACTCACTATGTTCTTCTCGAGAAGGATCAGCAGTTTTACAAGGAAAACATAGCCCTCTTCTTCGATGAGAACAGGGAGCTCATCTATTTCAACATCACGTATGTGCTGAAGGAAAACCAATCTCAGACCATTATCGAAAAGCTCATACTCTCCATGGCCGAAAAGCTGATCGAAAAGTACGGGCCCAATGAACTGGCCACAACTCCCTACTACCGTTTGTATGAGAACAACTACGAGATATTCCTCTATCCCACGGGTCCGGCTCCTGAAACCGCCCGACTCTCCTTCAAGCAGCTCGACCGTTTTGTCGTGTATCAGGAGTACTACCGGCAGGAGGTGAAAAAGGTGGAGAGTGATGAGATCGCCGGAACCGTTGAGAAGCTCTAGCTCAGAGCAGAACGTAGATACACCATGACACCGTCCTTAAAATATCTCATTGCAGTCTGTAGTGTATTGCTGCTTGTGGTGGGCGGGAACCTGGGATACACTCATTGCACCGGGAAGTGATGAACAGATTGATACACTGAAGACCTTTGTCCAAAAGAGAAGACAGGAATCTGAAATAGAAATTTGATGCAGTGTTTCAACACTGGCTCGATCACTCTCAGTCGAAAATTAGGTCTGCAATATCCCTGCGAACACTGTTTATTAACTCTTTGTCAGGTTTCCTTTTGGGATAGGTGTAGTTGGATAGAAGCACCATACCGAGACCCTTATCCAGATCGCAGATACACATGCAGCCGGTAAATCCGGTCTTGCCAATGGTTCGATCGGAGCAGCATCTCCCCATGTAGTGCTGTTGGTTCAACTCCCATCCCAGACCGGTGCACGAGCCGATCTGTGAAATCTGGTTTGTACTCATCGCTCTTACTGTTTCTTCTGAGAAGAAACGCATCCCCCTCCATGTACCGCAATTCAGGAGCATGTTGAGAAAAATCAGCAGATCGGGAACGGTGGAGAAAAGGCCCGCAGAACCTGCTGCCCATGGGAGCGCCCATGCACTCTCGTCGTGCACTTCACCCTGCACCACTCCTCCTCGCCAGTCGTCGATCTCTGTGGGCACGATATCCGCCCTTTCGAGGATCTGAAGCGGATGGAAGGTGGTTTCTTTCATATGAAGTGGTGTGAAAAAGGCCCTGTCTGCCGCAACATCGATGGATTCACCGCAGATGCGCTCAATGACAAGCCCGAGGAGTATGCTCGTTGCGTTTGAGTATGTAAAGACACTTCCAGGTCTGTTCTTGAAGGGCGTCTCGAATATAGCCTGAAGCATGGCTTCGGGAGACTGATTTTTCATAGAGGAAAGCGGGAATCTGAAAGGAAGTGTGTGGGTGAGCAGGTGGCTGATCAGCACACTCTCCCGATCGGGGTTATTGAATTCAGGAACATACTGAATGAGCCGATCGCTCAGGTGCAGCTTCTCCTGCTCGAGCAGCTGCAAAGCAAGGGAGGATACCGGTATTGCCTTAGTAATGGATGCAATGTCATAGACCGTGTGCTCTCGAACCTCCGGCGCATCGGGCTCGAAGGTATACTGTCCAAAGGGAAGCACTGTTCGGCTGCCCGAGCTGTCCACCATGCCAACCACACAGCCCGGGAACACCTGCTCATCAAGTGCCCTCTCTATCCTGGTCTCTATCTGATTTACTTTCCGTTCCATATGATATCGGGTGGTGCAGATTGTTTACCCCGAAGGCAAAATACGAATCTGTCGGAGTTCAGGATTTTCCCCGACTTCCCGCTCGAAAGCCTGGTCTCGAAGCCTGTTCTCATAATCCGGGCTCTGGAATGAATAGGTGAAATTTGTGTGTATATCGTAGCGCCCCTCGAGAAGTGCAACAGTGTCCTCCACCATGACATACTCCTCATCGGTGGGAATGACAAAGACCCTGCTTCTTGATCCCTTGCCGGTGATCTCGGTTTCGGCATTCCGTGTCACCGACACTTCGTTTTTAACCGGGTCGAGGGTTATGCCGAACTCCTGCAAACCCTCAGTCATCTTCCACCGGATTTCCGAGCTCAGTTCTCCGGCTCCAGCTGTAAATATCAGTGCATCAACGCGGCCAAGTGCAGCCGTATATGAACCGATATATTTCCTGCCCCTGTAGGTTTCAATATCTAGAGCAAGCTGAGCCCGCTTGTCCCCATTCTGTGCGGCTTTTTTAATATCCCTGCGGTCGATATACTGCCCTGTGATGCCCAGCAGGCCGCTCTTCTTGTTGAGCAGGTTGTTCATCTCCTGTGCCGTGAGACCTTCCTGATCCATCATGTAGAGGCCTATGGCCGGATCATGGTCTCCGGAACGGGTGCCCATCACCGCACCCTCAAGGGGTGTGAACCCCATGCTCGTGTCAACGGAAACTCCCTCTTTCACGGCATTGAAACTCACGCCGTTTCCTATATGGGCTATGATAAGATTTGTGTCAAAGGGTTTTTTACACAGGAGTACGGCCGCTCGCTTTGCACAGTAGAGAAGAGATGTTCCATGGAAGCCGTATCTCCTGATATGATGGTCGGTGTACCACTCATATGGAAGTGCATAGGTGTATGCGTAGTCGGGCATGGTCTGATGCCACGCAGTGTCCATGATTGCCACGTGAGGGATATGGGGCAGAGCCTTTTTCGCGGCTTCGATGCCAATTATGTTTGGCGGATTATGAAGGGGTGCAAGATCCGTCAACTCCCTGAAGGTATTCAGTGCCTCGCCATCGATGATGACAGATTTATTGAAGCTCTCGCCCCCGTGTACAACCCTGTGTCCAACAGCCTTTATGCTTTCGACTGTTTCAACAACCCCGTTTTCATCGCCGGTGAGCACCTCCATGATAAGGTCGACCGCCTCTTTGTGGGTCGGACACTCATGCTTAATTTCAACCGTGTCTCTTCCGATAACCTCATGGAAAATGGACGATCCTTCCTGGGCCACTCGTTCCACGATCCCCCTGGCCAGGGTGTGGCGCTCCTTCCATCGATACAGAATATATTTTAGTGAAGAACTGCCACTGTTCAGTACGAGAATGTCCATATTGTTCTCACTTTCACACCATGCTTCACCCCACGAACAGATCGCCGCCAAAATGAATTGAACGACCTGATCAATGGGAGTACATTATACTTGTGCCAATATACCAAGTGGGGCAAAGCTTTGCAAGGAGTAGATAGCTCGAATACCCATAGGGTATGGAGAGCTGTCAAATCCCGATGAATTGGAGGAGAGCATGCACCCTTCTATTCGGATCCTTCACCGAATAGATCCGCGAAAACCCATAATGGTGGCGGCGTGGCCAGGTATGGGAAATGTGGCATTTGGTGCGGCAATGTATCTCAAGGAAACCCTGAATGCAGAGAAATTTGCAGAGATAGAGCCGCAGGATGTTTATTACAAGACAGGAGTACAGATCAGGGAGGGTGTCGTTGACATACCTGCTCTGCCGATGAGCGATTTTTTTATATACAGAGATCCGAAAGGGAAGCATGATCTCATAATCTTCATCGGTGAATCCCAGCCTGTCATGGAGAAGGAGTTCGATCTCGCTGAGAGGGTGGTTGAGATGGCCCTGGAGTACAAGATGGAGCAGGTGATCACCTTTGCTGCAACGCCTGTCAATATCACGCACAGAGTCGATCCTGGCGTGTGGGGAGTTACCACTGATAAAGGCCTTCAGAAAGAGCTTACACGTCTTGGTGTGAAAATCATGACAGTGGGTCATATCGGCGGCTTGAATGGACTGCTTCTTGGAGTGGCAAAGGAGGCTGGTTTGCAGGGGTTGTGCCTCCTTGGAGAGATACCCTTCTACACGGCAAAAATCGAAAACCCGAAATCCTCGTTCTCCATACTGAAGGTGTTCATGCAGTACAGGGATGTGGAAATCGATCTGGATGGCCTTCTTCAAATGGCCAGGTTTGTGGAGGAAGAGGTTGAGAAGGTCAGCAAGACCACGAAACAGACCCTTCTCGGTGCCGATGCAGCTGCAGTTCCGGGTACTGAGGCTGTTTACGAAGCTGTAGAAGGGGAGAAGGATGAGACTGCTGAGGAGATCGGACCGGAGGTGAGGGAGCGAATCGAACTGCTCTTCGATGCTGCAATACAGGATGTTTCCAGGGCAGCGGATCTGAAGGATGAGCTCGATCGATGGGGGCTGTTTCCCGAGTATGAAGACCGTTTTCTCGACCTGTTTGGAGAGAGAAACCTCTAGCATACCTGAAAGAACAATGGGACTATTCAGTAAAAAGGAAGACGACGGGCAGGAAGGACTGAATCGCAATCTCCCCACGCCTGTGTTTGAGAGCCCAACCATCCGCATACTCGAGGGGTTCAGGGATGACAGCCAGTCATCTGAACCCATTGTGCGGCTTGCCAGGCATCTGCGTGAGCAGTTCGGTGTGCGCAGGGGCGACTATGTAACACTCAGGAAAGGAGATCATGCCGTGAGAGCCCGGGTGGACGTGTCGTCGCAATCGGACGGAACTGACAGGGTTGCACGTTTGAGCCATCCGACAAGAGACCTTCTCAACGTTCACCTCGGTGATGAGATTGAGATCATACCTGCCGAAACCCTTATGCTCCTCATCGACACCTCGGGAAGCATGATGAACTATATATCGGGCATGCAGAAGATGGACGCGACCAAGAACGCGGTTCGCGAGTTCATTCGCAGCAAGTTTCTCATGGGGCAGGAAGACAGGATCGGTATTGTCAGCTTCGGTGAAGCGGCAGCGATCATTGAAGAATGTTCCACAAACTACGAGCACCTGGAGAACCGTATCGATGCCCTCAGGCCAAATGGTGCGACAGCCATGTTCGAAGGTATGACCATGGCCATGGACAGTCTGGGTAAAGGGGGCGGAGCAAAGCGAATCGTGCTTCTTACCGATGGCATGCCCACCACGACTGGAAAGTTGGCCATCACCAATCTCGCGAAACAGGCTGCGGTGCAGAGTATTGTCATAGATACGGTTGGGGTGGGAACACCCTTTGATTTTATGAGCTACGATGAGATGCTGCTCAGAAGAATAGCCTCAATAACAGGGGGCACTTTTCGAAGGGTTCTCGATGTGGGCCAGCTGTCTGAGGAGTTCCGAAACCTGGCACTGGGGAAGAATTTTGCCTATCTCCTCCCAGAGAAGTAAGTACCCGAAGGGTATTTACTTTTCGACGGCAAAGCCGGCGACTTTTGAGCGCCCGGAGGGCGCGAGCGTCTTTACCGGCGGAGCCGGCGACTTTTAAAAACTATGATCCATGAAGAGCGAAGAAAGTTTTTCCGGCACCCCTTC
>Ga0255055_10003528_pt1 | contig 10542 bp, 9 predicted proteins | sample JV7_2_27_MG_FD_188633 | JGI IMG/M metagenome (GOLD analysis project Ga0255055, IMG submission 188633) | Seawater microbial communities from Jervis Inlet, British Columbia, Canada - JV7_2_27 | ecosystem: Environmental > Aquatic > Marine > Inlet | place: Canada: British Columbia | collected... | reverse complement strand
CCCGGATATGGCACCCATCATGGATGGCAATGATCCGATTGACGGGTATTACATGGACTGTGGCTGGGGCTATTTCGGTTTCAAATCCTGTGCTGCTACCGGCAAATATATGGCCCAGTTTATGGCGACCGGCAATTGTCCCGAGATGCTCAAGCCCTTCACCCTGAGCCGTTACAAACAGCACCGCTTAATGGGCGAAACCGCAGCACTGGTCAGCTATACACCCGACAATTAACGCTCTATTTCATTTTGTTTTTTCAATGATCGTATGCGCAAATTCGAAGCACGAAAATCGAAATTCGAAACAAAATCGAAATTCTAATTTTCAAAACGCTTTTAAACATTGATGACCTTAGAGAAAAAAATGAAAAAATAAATTGGTGTTTAGGATTTTTGTCATTTGGTATTCGGATTTGTTTAGGGTTTCGAGATTCGAATTTCGAATTTTGACTTTAAAAAATTGAATAAATAAAAAACTTAGAGGAGATTACTTCCATGGCGCTAACCCTGACCTGTCCCATATGCGGTAAACGTAACGGCTATGAATTCCGCTATGGTGGAGAAGAAAAAGGGACCCGACCCGATGAAGAGGGTCTTACACCGCAATCCTGGTTTGAGTACGTGCATCTGAACAAATGTGTGGCCGGAATACAAAAAGAGTGGTGGTGTCATCGGGATGGCTGCGGTGTATGGTTTACAACCCAGCGAGACACTACACGTAATCTTGAAGTGGAATAAGCGGAGGCACCATCATGAACAGGCTCGAAAAACTGCCCACTTTGCGAATCAATCCTGCCCGGACAATTGCGTTTCACTATAAGAACAAAACCTTTGAAGGGCTGAGCGGAGATACCGTGGCCACCGCGCTTTATGCAAACGGTATCCGTATCTTTTCGCGGAGTTTGAAATATCACCGTCCCCGAGGGCTTTACAGCCTGGACGGCGAATGCAGCAATACCTGCATGCAAGTCAACGGCATCCCCAATATACGGACTGAAAATACCCTTCTTGAAGACGGCATGCGCGTCAAAGCGCAAAATGTTAAGGGCACACCTGAAACGGATCTTATGGGGTTTGCAGATAAATTGGATTGGGCGATGCCGGCCGGGTTTTACTACCGCAGCATGCACAAACCGGCTCGCATCTGGCCCATCGCTTTGAAACAGGTGCGCAAGGCCGCCGGACTTGGGAAAATTTCTCCTGATTTCCAAATGCCCGGAAAATACGATGAGATTTATCCCGCCGCGGATGTGTGCGTGATTGGAGGAGGTCCGGCGGGCATGTCGGCGGCCCTGGCCGCAGCCGAACAGGGGTTGCGGGTCATGCTTCTGGAATCGCGGCCATGGCTGGCTGGCTTTTTTGATTACCGTAAGGCTGAAAATGGCGATGGAGTGCCGCTTTTTCAAAGCGCCCGGCAGTTGGCAGAAAAACTCGAGCAAGCTTCAAATGTTCGGATTTTTACCCGCACCGCCGTGATTGGCGTTTATAACAACAACCTGGTTACTGCGTTTCAGAAAGGCCTTGAGAGCGATCATTTTGATGAGCGCTATCTCGAAATCCGGGCCAAAAGTGTGGTGGTGGCCACCGGCTGTATCGAACGCCCGCTGCTTTTTGAAAATAACGAGCGACCCGGTGTCATGCAAATCGGGTGTGCACATCGACTGGCACAAACCTATGGCCTGCTGCCCGGTGAGCAGGCGGTCTTCAGTATCGGACATGATCTGGGTCTGGAAGCGGTCTTGGATCTTTTTGACCTGGGACTTCAGATTGCCTGTGTGGCCGATATCCGGGAAGACGGGCAGGATTCTGCACTGCTCGAAGGACTCGCGCAGCGCAACATCCCATTTTTAAAGGGATGGGTGGCAACAGAGGCCCATGGCAGCAAAACGCTAAACAAAGTGACCCTGAGCACGATCCAGGGGACACTTCAGAAAGAGTTTTCCTGTGATACACTGGTGGCATCAGCCGGGATGACGCCGGTTACCGGACCGCTTTCTTTGGCCCAGGCAGACTTGGCCTATGACCCTCACACCGGCTATTTCTTACCCCAGAAGCTGCCGGCTAAAATACAGGCCGCCGGTCGCATGCTGGGCCTCAATCACCCCCTTTCAATTGAAACTTCGGGACGCCTGGCTGGAATTTCGGCGGCCGCCGATTGCGGATTATCCGTTGAACGCCAATTGAAAGAAGCCCGCGAAAAACTGGATCAATTACCGGATGCGGAAAGGGGCACGAAATTGGTGACGGCGCCGGTAAAAGGCCGCAAAACCTTTATCTGTTTTGACGAAGATACGACCATCAAAAATGTGAAACAGGCCCTTGCCATGGGCTTTGATGCCACCGAACTCATCAAGCGATTTACGGCCGCCGGTACCGGGCCGGGTCAGGGCGGCATCCCCGGGCATAACTTGCCGCTGTATGTGGCGCAATTTCATGGGGATGCCAAAGCGACGGCCATGCCGACAACCGTGCGCGCACCGCTGGTTCCCACATTTATTGCCACCTATGCCGGAACCAACCATGATATGTGCAAACGCACACCGGTATACGGCTTGCAGAAAGAGGACGGCGGCGTCATGCGGCGTAGCGGTATCTGGAAGCGGGCGCGTTACTTTTCGCAAGACTTCAGCTGTCGTGCAGAGATCGAAAATGTACGTAACAATGTCGCAATGCTGGATGCTTCCACGCTGGGCAAATTCAGGATTTGGGGACCGGATGCCTTGAAGGCTTTGCAGCGGGTCTATGTCAGCGACATGTCCAGGATCTCAGACGGAAAGATCACATATTCGGCTATGTGCAACGACGACGGCTGTATCATTGATGACGGCGTGGTGGTCAAAAGAGCTGAAAACGATTATTATTTTACCGCGTCGACTGCCAGAGCAGGTGCCACGGTGGAATGGCTTCGGTATCATACCCGCTATGACGGTTGGAGTTTTCATATGCTGAACCTTACCGATGCGTTCGGTGTCATCAATCTCGCAGGTCCCAACGCCCGCAAGGTACTTGAGAAAGTCACGCATACCGATATTTCCAATCAAGCCTTTCCCTATGCCGGGTACCGTGAATTTATGATCCAAAACACCATACCCGTAAGGTCCATGCGTCTGGGATTTGTCGGTGAACTGTCCTACGAGCTGCATGTTGCCTCATCCTATATGCAGACCCTCTGGGATTTGTTAGCACAAGCCGGTCAGGAGTTCGCTATCGGTAATTTCGGATTGGAAGCCCAGAATGTACTGCGCATGGAAAAATGCCATCTAATTATCGGTTCCGAATCAGAGCAGCGAACCACCCTTCACGATGTCGGACTCGGTTTTCTGTGGGACCGTAACAAATCAGAGGCCAAAACCGTGGGGGCGGTGGCACTGAGGGAGACCGAGAATCAGGAGGGACGGCTGAAACTGGTGGGGTTTAAGATGGAGGATCCTTCCCGGGCGCCGAAAGATGGCTCCATCATCGTGGATAGCGCTATCAGGGGATATGTTTGTATGGCATGCCGCAGTTTTGCGCTGAAAGAAGCCGTCGGGCTGGCGCTGGTGGATGCCCCGCTGGCGAATGAAGGCACACGCCTGCAAATTTATGAAGACGGATGCAACGGCCAGCATCTGCATGCGACGGTGGTGCCGACTCCTTTTTACGACCCTGAAGGTAAAAGGTTAAGAATTTGAGATTTTGAAACCATTTCAAAAATTGTTAAATTATGCCTAACCCGGATCCGCCTGAGACGGAGAAAAAATTGCCACAAAGGCACCAAGACACAAAGGAAACCTTCAGTTACTGTTCATCTTTGCGTCTTGGTGTCTTGGTGGCGTAAATGTTTGCAACTAAAAGCACAAAAATTACAATTAAGCGCGTAAAGTGAATTGACGTAAAAGATACCGAGGTTGAAAAAATGGAAATCATAAAAAGATGCTCACCGGTACGATTTGAAGGCCGGCCTGCAAAAACAAAAATGCAGGATAACTGGACCGTGGTGCTGGAATATGACGCCGAAGGGAAAGGGCCCCGGGTGATTGATTTGAGCCACCGGGCCCGATGGGATCTTCAGGACGGGGATATTTCGAAGCACCAGCCCTGGGGGATGAACATCCCGGATGCCCCCGGCCGGGGTGTGTTTGAAAGTGGAATCCTGATAAATCGCATGAACCGGACCCAGGCGTCGATCTGGCATCTATCCGGAGAAAGCCTGGATGTTCCCGATGATCCAGCCTTTACCGACGTAAGTGATGCGACCCTGTTTTTGGCGTTGTTTGGTAAGGAAATTTTTTCGATAACCGAAAAATTGTCTTCGCTGGATTTTCTTGATCCTTTAAAACAAACCCCGTTTTTGCTGCAAGGACCGTTTTCGCATGTGCCCTGTCAGATGGTAACCCTGGGAAAAACTCCGCAAAGATCCGGTATTCTTTTTACCTGTTCCAGGGGATATGCACAGGATATGATTGCGGCGATACTTGAAGCCGGGGCGGAATTTGGACTTCAGCCTGCCGGTGAAAACGCATTTACTGATTGGGTGAACACAATTTCAGATTAAAAGCAGACAGCTGGAAAGAGGGTACGATGAACTTAGAAGAAAAGATACGGGCCTTACTCGATGAAAAGAAAATAGCTTGCGAAGTTTTTGAGCACGCGCCGGTTTATACCAACCCCGCTATGGCAGAGGCCTTGAAGGTCAGCGAATCTGAAACGGTAAAATCGCTGGTTTTAAAGACCAAAGAAGGCCGGATGATCGTGTTGGTTCTGCCGGGTAATAAAAAAGTAGACTGGAAGCAGGCCGCTGCCGGCGCTAAAACAAAAAAAGTTTCATTTGCCAAACCGGAAGAGGTCAGCCAGGCGGTGGGCTGTGAGGTGGGCTGTGTGCCGCCCTTTGGGCACCTGACTTCTTTACCGATTTACATGGATCCGGACTTGACCCAAAAGGACTTCATTTATTTCAACCCGGGCGTGCACGACAAATCATTTAAAATAAAAGCCTGGGATCTAAAAAAGCTTTGCAATCCATCCACAATTTGAATTAGGGTAACTATTTCGCATTATTTAATTGGAATTTTTATATTTGATAAATCCGCAATCCAAAATCCAAAATCCAAAATCAATACAGGAGGTTTATAATCATGACGGGAAAATACGATGCCATTATCGTCGGTGCCGGTGTCATTGGTGCTCCCATCGCTTATGAACTGGCCAAGATGGGTTACAAGACGCTGAACATCGACAAGTTGGCAGACGCCGGTGAAGGCTCCACGGCTGCATCCTGCGCCATCGTGCGGGCGCACTATTCTACTGAGGATGGTGTGGCCATGGCCTACGAGGGTTTTAAGTACTGGCTGGAATGGGAAGCCTACCTGGACCATGCCAAAGATGAAAAGGGTCTTGCCAGGTACATGAATACCGGCTCCATTCTGCTTAAATCCCAGGGACACGACTGGCGCAAAGTGCAAAAAAACTACGACGCCGTTGGGGTGGCCTACGAGGAGTGGAGCGTCGAAAAGATTAAAGAGATGGTGCCGGTCTATGATTTACACGAGAACTGGCCTGTCAGACGGCCCGAAGATCCTGAATTTTTCGATGAGCCCACCAAAATGCTCGAAGGCGCGCTGTATTGTCCCGAAGGCGGCTATATGAGCGATCCCGCGCTTTCCAGCCACAACATCATGCGGGCGACTGAAGCCAAAGGCGGCAAATTTATGTTCAACAGCGAGGTCGTCGAAGTCAGAAGTCAAGACAACCAGGTGCTGGGCGTAACCCTTAAGGACGGCACGCCGATCGATGCGCCGGTGGTCGTCAATGCGGCCGGTCCCCATTCATATAAAATCAACCAAATGGCCGAAGGGGTTTACGAAGGGTGCAACATCAAGACCAAGGCCCTGCGGCACGAGGTCATGCACTGTCCGTCTCCTGAGGGATACGATTATCTAAATGCCGGCTACCACACATCTGACGGTGACATTGCCTGTTATTATCGTCCGGAAGTCGGCAACATGTTCTTGATCGGCAGCGAAGACCCGGAATGTGATCCTCAGGAGTGGGTCGATCCGGACGAGTTTTATGCCGGCAAAGGTGGACCCGGGCGGGACAACCAGCTTAGCGAAGCCCAGTGGAAAGCCCAAACTTACCGCTGCGCCAAGCGGGTGCCCGGCATGCAGGTACCGAACCAGCCCCGGGGGGTCTGCGATCTGTATGACTGTTCAGATGATTGGATCCCGATTTACGACAAGTCGGATATGAAGGGCTTCTACATGGCCATCGGCACCAGCGGCAATCAATACAAAAACGCCCCGGTGGTCGGCGCCATGATGGCGGAATTGATTGACGCCTGTGAAAAAGGCCTTGATCATGACAACCAACCCTTTCAGTTCAAGTTGCGTCATATCGGGCGCACAATTGATGCGGGCTTCTTTTCACGCAAGCGCGAAATCAATTATGATAGCAGTTTTTCGGTTAACGGCTAAAAACTCCCTCATTGAGCGACACGTAAGGCATCAGGTGTCAGGTTTCAGCGCCGCCGCTGGCCGCCGAAGCGGCCAGTTTGATCGAAAAAGAAACTGAAGTTTCATACAAGCTTCATGGTATAGGGTATAAGATTGAGGGCGCAGGGCGTCTGCATGCGATCGATTCTGATTCTTTTCGTCCTCGTCCTCGTTCTCGTGAATCAGAATTTTATCGCTGACGAGGGACGAGTACGAGGACGAGGACGACGACGAAGGCGCTATCTGCCGCGCCGTAGCTCAAAGAGCGAAGACGACATTAGATTTCATGAAGTTTCATACGAGGTGTCAGAGCACAGAGGTCAGAAGACAGAGGACAGAGAACCGCAGAATATCGAATATAGAATGTTGAATATCGAAGGAAAAGAAAACTTCATCATTTCCGCCTGCGGCGGATTCGATATTCGATATTCAAAACATCCAAAGGCCGAATAAAAGGATGTTCGCAATGCGGATTTACGTTTGTGTCAAACATGTACCGGACTCAGCGGCAACGATTACCATCCGGGGAAACAACCAGATCGATGAAGGCGTCACATTTTTGCTGAATCCCTACGATGAACATGCCGTTGAGGAAGCCACCAGACTCAATGAGCAGATTGGGAATTGCGAGGTAATTGCCGTGACCCTCGGAAAAGAAGGTGCGCTAAACACGCTCCAATCTGCTTTGGCCATGGGAGCGGACCGGGGGATATTGATCAAAACCGATGATCCGGTCGACAGCATTATTGCGGCCCGGGCATTAAAGGCCGCCATCGAGCAGGACGGCAAACCCGATATCATTTTTACCGGCAAACAGTCTATCGATAGTGAAGGGATGCAAACCATGTTCAGGCTTGCGGCGGCGCTGGATATGCCCGTTGCAGTCAATGTGGTTTCTTTTTCAATTGACCGGGAGCACGTTTCAGTAGAGTGTGAATTGGAAACCGGAGTCCGGCAATTGTTATCAATGCCGCTTCCCTGTGTGATCGGCGCCGGTAAGGATTTGAATAAGCCCGGATATCCGACTTTTATCGATATCAGAAAGGCCAAAAAAAGAGAAATTCAACAGATCGATCTGGCAAGCTTAAACATTGAAAAACCCTCCGCCAGCATGGAAATCCTCGAATTGAAGCCTGTTGTTGAGCAGCGGCAGGCCAGAGAACTCAAAGGACAACCGCAAGAAGTTGTCAAGCAGCTTATTGAGGTATTGCGGGATGAAGCAAAGGTCATTTAAGAACTATCTCGAAATTTTATTATCGAGTACGAGCACGAGGACGAGTACGAGTACGAAGGAACACTGCTTAACCTCGTACTCGTCCTCGTGCTCGTTAGATAACGCCCAATGGCTGTGTTGTGATCCACATTTTTGAGATTGCTTCTAGTACAAGATACCAGCGTTGCTGAAAGAGAAATCGATCATGGAAAAAGTTGGTATTTTAATCGAATTAAAAGACGATAAAATCAAGCAGGCCAATTACGGTGTGATCACGCTTGCCCGCGAGCAAGGGTGCGAACTGTATGCTCTGGTACTAAACGCTAAAGGCATATCCTATAAAGGACACCTGCAGGAATATGGTATTGGAAAAATAATCGATATTGCTTCGAAAGAAGGGCCCTTGCAGTGGAACCCGGTCAAATGGGCCAAGGCGATCATCGCTGCCATGCAACACTTTGGCATCCGCACCCTTTGCGGACCCACGAGCGCCCAGGGAAAAGATTTGTTGCCGCGGATTGCCGCTTACCTCGATGCACCCCTTGTCATGGATTGCATCGATCTAAATCTGAATGAACGCACGGTAAAAAAATCCCAGTTTTCAGGCAAGACCATCGCTACCATTAAAGTCGCAGGACAGCATTATATATATGGAATCCGACCCAATGCCAGAGAAGCAAAACCGGCACCCTGTGAAACCGAAGTGATCCCTTTTCAGGCAAACGTTGACGAAGAAAACCTGGTGGTAAAGGAGATCAAAAAGCAAGCATTCAAAGGAATCGACTTAACAGAGGCCGATATCATCATATCCGGTGGGCGGGGTATGCAAAAACCGGATGGCTTTGACATTCTTTTCGAATGTGCGGAACTGATTGGAGCAGCGGTCGGCGCTTCGCGGGCGGCAGTCGATGCCGGCTGGGTGCCCCACAGCATGCAAGTCGGGCAAACCGGCAAGACCGTGAGCCCGAAAGTCTATATTGCCTGCGGCATCTCCGGATCCGTGCAGCACTTTGCCGGCATGAAAACAGCCGGCATGATCATTGCGGTTAACAAAGACCTGGCAGCCGCCATCGTGCAAAAATGTGATTACTTCGTTGTTGCCGACCTGTTTGAGATCATCCCGGTACTCACCCGCCAGCTGCTGGAGATTGCTGAAAAAAATAAAGGGGCCGCTTAGCCAATTACGGAAAAACTGCTGTCCGGATTGATTTCTCTGAGACGGGAATAAAAGCCCATATTAAACGTTCTACCCGTATATTTCATCTGAAATTGTAGTGCGGTTTTGTCATGGTCGTGTCCGGTCTCCACTTTATCTATCAAATCACTCATCATGACCCCGACCAGCGGGGCATTCTTATACTGGTTTCCGGAAGTGCCAACCGCCATGTAAAAGCCGGGTAGATCGGATTTGTCGTAAATGGGAATCCAATCGTCAGAAACGTCGTAGAGGTCAACTACGCCTTGCATTTGATTTGGCACCCGCAGTCCCTTGATACGCTGGGCCTCGCGCATCGCCTGGGTTGCCCACTGTCCGGAAAAGTTCTTATTGTAGCTGTCCGGATTGACCCACTCGCGCTCATCACACTGCGGGTCCTCCGAGCCCACCAAAATGTGGTTGCCCGTCTCAGGTCTGGAATAGCAGCCGATATCGCCGTCGGAGATAATCGTGCCTTCTTTTTGGTAATCAATGCCATCGGGAGCGGGAACATGGCAGACCTCCTGGCGCAAGGCTCTGGTTTTGATTTTCATACCATCTTCAACTCCGGCCATGCGGTTGATGATATAGGAGTGGGGGCCGGCAACATTGACCACGATCGGCGCAGCAATCTGAGTTCCATTCTGCAACTGAATGCCGGCCACCCGACCGGCTTTTTTATAAATATCGACCACCGCGGCGTTAAATATAAACGCGCCGCCTTTGGCTTCGGCCGCCCGCTGAAGGTTATGAGTGGAAAGCTGCGGATCGGTGATATAGCCAGACTCGGGAACAAAAATGGCCCCCTCCACGGCGTTGCCGGTAGGCTCTCCAAAATCGGAGTCATCGGGCAGCTTCACCGGAAAGTACTTGCGGGTATCTAAAAAAGGCACTTTCTTCTGAATCCCTTCGATATCCAGCTCTTCATACGCAACCCCCAGGTCGTCAAGACTGGCCATGACGTTTTTAAGGTATTTGTTAAGTTCGGTTTTTATCACCAGACAGCCGGTATTAATATAACTTGCCAGACCGAGTTCATCCTCCACCTCCAGATATTCGGGCCAATTGATCCAGTAATAATACCCTTCCCGGGCCGTGGCCACTCCGTCCGGAGTAGAGTAATGCAGACGAATGATGGCACAGGAGCCGGACGTAGAGCCATAGCCGGCCGATGGCAGTTTATCTACGTTCAGCGTTTTGTAGCCTTTTTTGGCAAGTTCGAAAGCGATGGCTGCACCGATGATCCCGGCACCAATAATAATGGCGTTCTATTGTCTATTCACTTGGACTCCTCCTGCGGCGATTTTTTGGCGCATGGCCTTTTTTGTTTGGTCAAGAAAATCAAAGTTGTCAAATCTCAAATTTGACGGTCTCGTAAAAAGTCAAAAAATGCATATTTTGTCATTCCGGCGAAAGCCGGAACCCAGTAATTTCAGTATGTTCTGGATGCCGGATCCGTCATCCCGGACTTGATCCGGGACCGGCTTGACGAATTCGGACTTTTTACGGAATCATCAAATTTTGGCTAAACTTATGCCCATGGACATGTTCCCGTCAATATTTTTACCGTTTTCCATAATAATATTCCGGGTCACCGACCACACGCAGAGCGGGTGGCTTGGATTTTTCCGCTATAGCCGGGAAAATCCAAAGGCACGGCAGTG
>Ga0255055_10003527_pt1 | contig 10542 bp, 7 predicted proteins | sample JV7_2_27_MG_FD_188633 | JGI IMG/M metagenome (GOLD analysis project Ga0255055, IMG submission 188633) | Seawater microbial communities from Jervis Inlet, British Columbia, Canada - JV7_2_27 | ecosystem: Environmental > Aquatic > Marine > Inlet | place: Canada: British Columbia | collected... | reverse complement strand
TAGGAGGTGATCCGGAGTACCTCGACAGCGCGAGGAGGGACCCCGCGGGGATAGTGGCCTACGTGGAATTGCACATTGAACAGGGAGGTTTGCTCGAGAACGAGCAGATCGAGATCGGCGTTGTGGCGGGAATAGTCGGCATCAAACGCTGGCGCGTGACTATTGACGGATTCGCCAACCATGCAGGGACGACGCCGATGAGTGATCGCCAGGATGCACTCCTTGCAGCCGCCCGCTTTATCGAAACTGTGAATCGCGTAGTCACTGGCATGCCCGGCCGACAAGTGGGAACCGTAGGTCAGATCGAAGCATCACCCGGAGCACCGAATGTGATTCCCGGGCAGGTGACGCTGAGCCTGGAGATCCGTGATCTCGAGATGCATAAGATCGATCGTGTCTACCAAGCGATCGAAACTGAGAGCCGCGAGCTGGCTGAGGCGACAAAGATCCAGTTCTCATTCGACCAATTCTACTTGAGCAGGGCGGCACCCACCGACGAGGGTATTCGACAGTTGGTCGGCGACTCAGCCGCCGAGTTGGGACTCTCGGCGTTGCGCATGCCCAGCGGTGCGGGGCACGACGCTCAGAGCATCGCTCTGCTCGCTCCCATAGGAATGATCTTCATCCCGAGCGTGGGTGGGATCAGTCACTCGCCGCAGGAATTCTCGCGTCCAGAAGATGTCGTGAACGGAGCAGACGTGCTGCTGAACACGGTGCTCAAGCTCGACGAGGCATTCGATTGACTGTTTCCAGTTGTCGGCGGTCGGCAAGGTAGCTAGCCGAGTTCTCCCCTACTCTGCATGCAGAGTCTCAACCGGATCCAGGCGAACTGCCCGCCAAGCTGGGATGAGACAAGCCGTTATCCCGACCAGAGCGAACAACACGCCAACGCCGGCAAACGTCATCGGATCAGTTGGCTCGACATCGAACAGCTGTTGTTGGATCAGACGGGTTGCCCCAAAAGCGCCGGCGATCCCGAGTCCCAGTCCGATACCGACCAGAATCAATCCTCGCTGCAAGACGAGCTGGACAACCTTCCCGGCCGTCGCTCCTAAGGCCATCCGGATGCCGATCTCATGGATACGCTGTGCGACATAGAAGGCCAGCACACTGTACAGGCCGATTGCAGCAAGAAGCATAGCAACGGCAGCATAAAGCGTGACGGTAAGCATGATTATGCGGTCTCCGGACACCGAACCGGATATCGCATCTTCCATAGTCGAGACATTGTCAAGCGGAATGTCAGAGTCCCGCGCCCGTAGAGCCCGACGAACAGCACCGGTCAACATGGCCGGATCGCCTTGAGCCCGGATCGCCAGACTCATGGTTCCAACTGGTGACTGGCTGTATGAGTAATACATCTGCCAGTAGTCTTCAGACGAGAGTGACGTCATCTGGACATCACCGGCAACACCAACCACCCGCACGAGCGCTGGCTCTGCGCCACCCCAATCCAAGGCGACCTGCCGCCCTACCGGATTCTGATCAGGGAACAAATCCCCCCCCATGGACTCACTGACAATGAGTGCGAGTTCGGCGTCGACCATGTCAGTCGGCTCCACGTCGCGGCCCGCGAGAATCGGAATCCCCATGGCGTCGAAGTATCCAGGCATCACTCTCCGATGCTCGGCCAGGCGACGTTCACTGGATTCGGTTGGTGGATTCTCGGGATCCCATGCACGTATGTTGCTGTAGCTATCCTTGATTGGCAGCAAGCTGGTTGCCCCGACCGACCGTACACCAGGGATGGCCTGGATGTCCTGGAGGAGTGCCTCGTAGAACTGGATGCGAGATTCAGCGTCCTGGTACGAAAAGGGAAGACCAACTCGAGCCGTCAGTAGGTTTTCGGTGTGAAACCCCGGATCGACTCCCCGTAGATGTATGAAGCTCCTCAGCAGCAGGCCAGATCCAATCAACAACACCACGCTGAGTGCTACTTGGAGAATCACGAGTCCGCTGCGTAGCTTTGCGGCCCCTCCTGTCTCGGTGGTTCTCGCTCCACTCTTGAGATTCTCCGACGGATTCGTCTTGGCACCATTGATTGCCGGGGCAACACCGAATATCAAAGCTGTCACCAGAGACAGCGCGGTTGCGAATGCCAGCATCGGTGCGGACACTCCGATCTCACTGATTCCCAAGTAGTCGAGGGGGATGAAGCCGAGCATTAGTCGCTGTAGCCAAATGGCTAGCACTATTCCCAACAAACCCGCCATCACCGCCATCAGCGCACTCTCCGTCAACAACAGGCGGGCCAAACGCCCTCCCGAAGCCCCGAGCGCGGCTCGCACCGACATCTCTGTGTTACGGCTCGAACCACGAGCTAACAGCAAACCGGCAACGTTCCCGCACGCGATCAATAGCACGAGACCAATGGCCGCCATCAGCATCAACAGCATCGGACGGTAATACTCCACCAACGCACCTTGCAGCCCGCTCACGTTCAGGCCCTTGTTCTCATTCGACTCGGGGTAGGCGTCCTGCAGCTGGGCGGCAACGACATCTACCTGACTCTGAGCCTGCTCCGGCGTTATTCCAGTTTTCAATCGGCCCACGAGTGTCCAGTTGTGGTATTGGCGAAACCCAGTGTAGGGGCCACCGTCCCGCATCGGGCTCCAGATGTCCACGTCGAACAAGAAGTGGAATCCTGCCGGCATCACCCCCACTATGGTATTGAGGACACCCTCGACGACCAGGGTTCTTCCCAACACGTCGGGTGCGCCACCGAATCGCCTTTGCCAATAACCGTGGCTAATGATCGCAACGGAAGGTGCGGAGAGTTCGGCCTCGTCAGTGCCGAATTGGCGTCCCAACTGAGGGGCAATACCGAGGGTTGGGAAAAAATTCACGCTCACGAGGATTGCGGGTATCCGTTCAGGTTCGTCACCTCCGGTCACCGTGACCGGAGACGCACCAGACCGAATCGCGGCCAGAGACTGAAACGCCTGAACCTGATCTCGATAGTCGTAGTAGTCCGGGGACGAGACGTTCCATGCAACCTGTCCGTCATAGGTCGTCCTGCCCAGGATCAGTTGGTCCGCATCCGCGAATGGGAGTGATCGGAGCATTACCGCGTCGGCGATGCTGAACATGGCCACATTCGCACCTATGCCAATTGCCAAGATGACGATGACGACCGCCGTGAAGCCGGGCGCCCTCGAAAGGGTACGCACAGCGTAGCTGACGTCCTGCATGAACGTGCTCATCGGGTGTGCACTCCGTACTGTTGTTCTAGACCTGTTACGAGGACCGGCTGATCCCGCCGGAGAATTTCTGCTTTGGCGCGTGCGGGGCTTGTATCTTGGAGTCAGATCAGTCAACCGCTTCCATGTCAGCCTGGCCATGAACCGGCCGACCTGGCTCCAGTACCAGCGACGCGCGACGGGGAAACCACGGCTAGCTACGTAACCGCGATATGCCTCTTCCAGATCACCCAGCACTTCTTCGGTCGCCGAACGTGGCAGGCAACTCGCGAGAAAACAGGTGGCCAGTCGTGGAACCGGCCCACCGCGATCCAGTGGCTCAGAGCTGCGAGGGTACCGGTCACTCATTGGCGGGTTCCAACCCCTCCCACATTCGCAGCAGGGCGTCGCGAGATTGGCGCAAGAGGGGAACAGTAGCGTGATCAACCTGATAGTAACGTTTGGCCCGACCACCGCGTTCGGCCGTAGCCTCCGCCAGACACGACGTCACGAGACCCTTCTCTTCCAGCCGACGCAGCGCGATATAGACCGCTGCGTGGGAAACACTCCGCCCGGTCTGCTCCTCGATCTCACGGATCACGGGGACCGCGTATGCTCCATCGCCAACCCTTAGGATTGCCAACAGGACCAGCTGTTCGAACTCGCCCAGAGATCGCTTCATCACAAGGTCCCCATGGTGCGGGAAACAAATTCCTAGCAACGCTAATCCAACTACGGCCTTTGCTGCATCTAAGATTCACGAGAAAGGGCAGGAAGCTATTGCACAAAGGCGGTAGCTAGGGCTTAAACCAATATGTTTCCAGGGTTTAGGCACTCTCAACCCCTAGCGGCAGCCCGCTCTAATGCACACATTTCATCCCCAGCAGGAGGGGTGGAGGGGTACTGGCCGGTTCATTCGGACCCGGATGCGCCAGCCGCGCAGGGATGGTCATCCATCCGGTTCTCCACATTCGGGAGTCCATACATGTCACAACTGGCTTTCACTTACTCCAATGAGCCCGAACCACACCGCCGGCGTACCAAGGCGATCCTGAAGGGCCACCCCGAAGCCCGAGAACTCATCGGCAAGAACCCCATGACGTTCTGGTACGCACTCGGCATAGTCACTCTGCAGATTGCCTTGGCGATAATTCTGAGCAGTCAGCCGTGGTGGCTCGTGATCGTGGCAGCCTACGCTGTGGGCGCGTTTGCCAACCACGCACTGTTCATCATCATCCACGAGTGCTCGCACCGATTGGTGTTCAAGCGGAAGGTGTCGAATATCCTCGTTGGCATGCTCGCCGACCTACCAATGACGTTCCCAGGCTCGATTCAGTTCACGAAATATCACATCAAACATCACGCTTTCCAGGGAGTCTATGAACTCGATGCAGATCTGCCGTTCCACTGGGAGGCTCGTCTGGTCGGTAGGTCATGGTGGAGAAAGGCCTTGTGGCTCGCAGTGTTCCCCGTCATCGAGGGCATTCGACCCATGCGGTTAAAGGAAATTGGACTGTGGGATCGCTGGTTTGTATTCAGCCTCATGGTTCAGTTCAGTTTCGATATCGCCCTGCTAATCCTGTTTGGACCGAAGGCCCTGGTCTATCTGCTGTTGTCGTTCCTTTTTGGCATCGGCTTACATCCGTTGGGCGCTCGTTGGATACAGCGACACTACCTCATCAACGGTGGGACACAGGAGACATTCAGCTACTACGGGCCGCTGAACAAACTCGCTTTCAACGTCGGCTACCATAATGAGCATCATGACATGCCATCCGTGCCTTGGAACAACCTGCCCAAGCTCCGCCGCCTGGCACCCGAGGCATACGATGACCTCGCCTATCACACATCATGGACCAAGTTGCTGTTCCGCTTCCTGTTTGACCGGGAGGTCACACTGTACTCGCGGGTTGTCAGGGCTGAGCGTGGGGGTGTGAAGTTGGATGACGCAGTCAAGCCCGACATCGAGGCTCTCGAACAGACCTGACGGCAAGCTGGCCCAAGCTCTGGTGCGGATGCCAAGCAGTGACACAGGTACCTTGATCTTCCTTGCCGTAGAGTTGACGACAACCTATTTCTATATGCGGGATAAGTGGCTCGGGAGCGTTGGGACACCGGCGTGCAATTGACGACGAAAGAGGATGCCTAAATGGCTGTCGTTAACATGTTTAGCGGTTCGTACTGCCATGGCGACGAACTCTACAAGCTCGTCACCGAAAAGCTTGGGTACGAACGGTGCGACGATAAGCTGATCGACGAAACCGCCCGACGTTTCGATTTGTCGCCCGGGAAGCTGCAGCGATCTATCACCGGCCCTCCACCCTTCTGGGACAATTTCACACACGAGAGAGAGAAGAACCTCGCGTGCCTGAGGGTGGTCCTCGCCGAGATCATCCAGACCGACGAGAAGATGATGCATGGTTTTCTCGGCCACCTCATCCCCAGAGACATTCCGCACGTCTTGAACATCTGCGTCATCGCCAATTTTCCGTATCGGGTTCAGCAGTGCGCGACTACCACCGGGAGTGCTGAAAAAGAAGCTGCCAAGGTCATCCGCAAGGACGACGAGGAACGACTACAGTGGACTCAGCTGCTTTTCGAGAAGACTCCGTACGACGAGAGTCTTTATGACCTGGTAGTACCAATGCAGGACACCTCGCTCGAGCAGGCCACCACGCTCATCTGTGATATGGCCGTCTCCGAGCCTATCAAGACCACCGTGGTATCCCAGCTCACAGCTCGCGATTTTCTTCTCGCCGCCCAGGTTAACCTCGCTCTAGCGCAGCACAACCACATCGTGGACGTCACGGCCAAGCACGGAGAAGTGACCATTCTCATCAATCGCCACGTGATGCGAATGAAACAATATCAAGAAGAACTCGAGCAGTTGGCGATCAAGACTCCTGGCGTAGGCAAGGTCCACGCACGACTTGGACCCAAATACCGAGCCCCGGCAATAAACCCAATGGCAAACATTGAGCTTCCGCCCAAGGTCCTTCTGGTGGACGACGAGAAGGAATTCGTGCAGACCCTCTCTGAAAGGCTGCAGACGCGTCAGCTTCCTGCTTCAATCGTCTACGATGGTCAGCAAGCCCTTGATTATGTCGAGAAAGACGCACCCGACGTCATCGTTCTTGATCTGATGATGCCAGGTATTGGAGGCATCGAGGTCCTGACGCGCCTAAAGCAATCGAATCCTCAAATCGAGGTCGTTGTCTTGACCGGACACGGGTCCGAGCGCGAGGAGCAGTTGGCCGCCGACCTGGGTGCGTTCGCCTATCTCACCAAACCGGTGAACATCGAAGTGCTCGCCGAGGTGATGAGAGACGCGTACCGCAAGGTCAACCAAGCCAAGACTGCATCACAGAACGAGTTATCCGACATGACAGGTGAATGAGATTGTGAGTAGCACTGGTGGCAACGACTCGCCCGGTTCCGAAGGGAGAGAGCCCGCTCCATTGCCGGCCTCGGATAAGATCGAGCCACCTTCCCATCGGGGCAGCCCAGTCAAGGTTCCGGCGTCCCGTTATCGGCGGTTATGGCGATTCTCGGTCATCGTCCCTTCGTTGGTAGCCATCATTCCGCTTCTTATCATGACGGGGATCAACCACGTCCACGATCAGGATGCGTACCGCACTGAAAACCGGGCTGCCGTCAACCGCATTCTCTCCACGACCAAGCGTAGTCTCGAATTTGCCCTCGAAGAGCGGCGCAACGCGCTCTCACTCGTCTTGAGTGAGAACACCTACGATGAGCTGCTGCGCGATACCGCGCTTGCTTTCACCCTCCACAATCTGCGAGATGCGTTCGGAGGGTTTGTGGACCTCGGGGTAATAGGTTCCAACGGAGATCAAGAAAGCTACATCGGACCCTATGACCTCGAGGAAAGGAACTACCAGGATCAGGACTGGTTCCACGAGGTCCTGGTGCGAGGGGTTTATGTGAGCGACGTATTTACGGGGTATAGGAATGCTCCACATTTCGTCATCGCCTTCCAAGGTCAAAAGGACGATGGTGATGTCTATGTTCTGAGAGCGACTCTAGACATGGAGTTGATCCGCTCCCGTCTATACGACCTGGATCTCGGCTTACAGACGGACGCATTCATAGTCAATCAGCAGGGCATTTTGCAAACCACCGCCTCGCCATACGGCGAAGTGCTCGAGCCGGCCAACATCCAACTGCCACCGCTATCCAGAAGCCCCGAACTCGTCGAGTGGTATCAGGAGGACGGTGACTGGGTGATTCTCGGTCACGCCGCTATTGCAGGCTCACCCTTCAGATTGGTGGTCATCCAACGAATAATGAGTCCCTTTCGAGCCTCGCTCGCCCGGGACTCCATCATATTCTGGTTCTTGGGTGGCAGCATCGCATTGATCGTCGCGGTGATCCTATGGGGCTCCAACCGAATGGTGGCCCAACTCCGCGAGGCGGACGCCCGTCGTGCCAAGGCCATGCACGATCTCGAGTATTCCAACAAGCTCGCCACCATTGGCCGCATGGCCGCCAGTGTCGCCCATGAGATCAACAATCCTCTCGCCATAATCAACGAGAAGGCAGGACTGATGAAGGACATGGTCACATTCACCGACGACTATCCCCACCGCGAGAAGACTCTGAGGCTGGTCGAATCCATTCACAAATCGGTGGAACGATGCAGTAATGTGACCCACCGGCTCCTAGGTTTCGCTAAGCGTATGGAGCTTCGCACGGAGCCCATTGCGCTGGGCCCTCTACTAGAAGAAGTGGTGGGATTTCAACAAACCGAGATTCTTCACCGTAACATACAGGTCACCTACCGGTTTCCCGAAGTCATGCCACCCATCGAAAGCGATCGAGGAAAGCTCCAGCAGGTGTTTCTCAATCTGTTCAGCAATGCCTTGGCGGCGGTGGATGACGGTGGACATATTGAGATAGAACTGAGCCGCGTGGACAGCAACATCGTGGCGGTGGTCGTCAGAGATAACGGGATCGGCATATCCGACGAGGACCTGAAACACATTTTCGAGCCGTTCTATTCAACCAAGGGGGAGTTTGGCACAGGTCTGGGGTTGTCCATCACGCGCGACATGGTTGCCAAACTCGGAGGCAGACTGGCGGCTCAGAGTAGGCTTGGGCAAGGGTCCCGCTTCACGGTGACGCTGCCCAACAAGTCCGATATCCACCAGGAGTGAAACGGTGAGCCCACTGAACGTATTGTTCGTCGACGACGAGGAGGAACTGGTATCAGCCATTGTGGAGCGGCTGGGCTACCGAGGCATAGATGCCAAGTACGTCTTGAACGGTCCCGAAGCACTCGAGTTGATCAGGACACAGGATATCGACGTGGTCGTTCTCGACCTGAAGCTCCCTGGGATGAGTGGGTTGGAGGTACACGACACCATCAAGAGAGAACGCGTTGATCTACCGGTGATCTTGATCACCGGTCACGGTGCGCCACCCGAGCAACTGGGACTACCACCGGGCCAAGACCACATGTTTCTGGAGAAGCCAGTGGCATTGGATGCTCTTATTGAGAGAATCAAAGAAGTCGCGAAAGGGCGATGAGCAAAGCCAATGACAGAAACCGACCGTGAGCGCGTGCGACACAAGGAGTTGGAGTTCTTTGGAGAGATTACCGCTTCCGTATCCCACGAATTGAACAACGCCTTCGCCACAATAGAGCAGACGGCCGGTCTCCTGGAGGACCTGATTGCCGCCGGTGAGTGTGAAGGACTAGCCAAAGATCAGCTACAGCGGATTGCTGACCGCATCGGGAAACAGACTGCAAGAGGGGCGACGATCGTCAAGAGGCTCAACACCTTTGCTCACAGTGTCGATGCAACGGAACGGGAGATCGAGTTCAATGAACTGGCAGAGAACGTCCTAGCCCTGGCTAACCGCTTTGTCGAACGCCGAAGAGTCCAACTCGACTTTCGTACCGTCGATGAACGGATTGTTGTTTCTGGTAACTTGTTCCTCGCTCAAGAGGCCTTGTTCTTGTCTATTCGTGCGGTTGTCTCCGTCATGCCGGAAGGAAGCCGGGTCCTCGTGTCCACGGAGATGGGGGAAACGATGGCCCGGATATCGGTGGACGGTGAGCTTCCCGAATCCTCGCCGGAAATCGACCTTTCCGACATCGAGATGTTGATGAGCCGGCTGGATGGCGAAATGCACTCTGGTGTCGGTGAAGGCCGAGTCTTTGTACGACTGGGATTCCCGAGACAGCAAGCGTGATGAGTGACACGGCATGACCAGCTGAGTTCAACCGCCGGAATCTGCCTCCCCCGACTTTTGCGGTACCACTTGGACCAATGGGCATTCGGCCTCGTCCGCACCGCTGTGCGCCTGGTCGTGAATGCTCTCGATAGCCGCCGCTTGTGTGGGATAGATGTTGTCCTCACCGATGATATCGTGCAGTTTCGCCTTCAGTGCATCGGCAACATCGTCCGACAAGCCACTCATGGAAACGCCGTAGCCGGCCTGACGTAATCTCTTCACCAATCGACCGAGCGATTCGGCCCCGTGATCATCGATTTGGGTAATCCGATGCGCAACAAAGAGGACGTGTCGCAATTCGCGCATTGCGGCGATGCACTCTTCTGCCTTTTGCTCCAGGGCTTCGGAGCCCGGGAGGTCGAGAGGGCCGTCGCAACGAAGAGCCGAAATGTACTTGCATTTCTCGAGCCCGTGGAGACGAGCGTTCCGTAAGGAACCATCCGCATGCAGGGACAGCTCGACGACGGACGGTTTCAGGGGCTCGAGGGAACACGTCTCCTCCGTCGAGCCCAGGTGCGCCTTCGCGTAGACATGCCGGACCGCTAGCGTTGAGCTCGCGTAGATGTTGCTCGCCCCAATCACCTCGTAGAGGTGAAACCTCTTGAGCAAATCAAGCTCGACGTCGGTGAAGCCGCCGAACGAGACTCCCACTCCTGACTGGCGCAGTCGGTTGACCAACCGGGCCAGGTTCTCCACCCCGTGAGGGTCGATTCGATTGATGCCGTGTGCGGCGATGAGGACGTGTTTCAGCTCGCTCCTCCCTGCCACCACCTCGCTTACCTTCTCGTCCAGGTATTCAGAGCTGGCGCGATCGAGTGGGCCGTCGAAACGAATCGTCGCCACATGTCTGCAATGCTCGAGGCCGTGGCGTTCGGCATCTCTCAACGAACCGTCTGGGTGCAATGACAGCTCGATCACGCGAGGTCGCATAACCTGAAGGGGGCAGTCCTGTTCGGTTGCATCAACATGGGCCGGGGCGTGAATGGCAGCTATCGCCAGCGCCTGGGTGGGATACATGTTCTGTTCACCGATTATCTCGAACAAACCAGTGCGCGTGATCGCATCTTGTACTTCCTCCTTGATGCCGCTGAAGGAAACCCCGTAA
>Ga0255055_10003526_pt1 | contig 10543 bp, 6 predicted proteins | sample JV7_2_27_MG_FD_188633 | JGI IMG/M metagenome (GOLD analysis project Ga0255055, IMG submission 188633) | Seawater microbial communities from Jervis Inlet, British Columbia, Canada - JV7_2_27 | ecosystem: Environmental > Aquatic > Marine > Inlet | place: Canada: British Columbia | collected... | reverse complement strand
TGCTGAAAGTTCTGCTCCTGGAAGAAGGTCGGTGACTGGAAGCCCAGCAGGCGCTGACCCCAGGAGATCTCCTCCCCGGCAACAAACAGGCAGAACAGGGCCACCAGCGCCAGAAACCACGGCACCTTGTGCGCTCGTCGCCACTGGCGAGCCGCCGCCACGGTCATCCCGATGGCGGCTAGAAGGAAGGTCCAGAAGCTGGCCCACTCCACAAAGCGATCCTCTTGCAGAGCCGTGTAATAGCGATCGGGTTGATGGTGGACAGCGACCGCTGCCACCACCAACAGGCCAAGGATCAAGGCGTTGGCCAGAAGTGCCTCCACGCCGTTGAGCGAAGGGTGGAAGCGCCGGGGGGAACCTTTAGACTGATTCAACTGCCAGAGCTACTCCTTCGCTCACGTCGGACGGGGGATAAAGCACGCTGTCTTGCCCCGAAAATTGGTAATGTCAATATCTACCGAAGGGCAACTGATCGCTGTGAAATACTCCACAGGCGCGCGTCAACGGATCCACCCCCCTGGAGATACCCCATGCACGAGATCTCGTCCTCCTCTGACCCCACCCGTCGCGAATTGTTCGGCCTCTCGGCCCTTCTCGGTGCTCAGTTTCTTGGGCTTTCGCTGACTGACCCTCGACCGGCCCTTGCCGCCCCCGGCGGCAGAGTTGTGGAAAAACAGCCATGGGCAAGACTCGAGGAGCTCGCCGACGGCATCTGGGCCGTCGTCTCGACGCCATTCGAGGAGAACGATTGGACGACCGTGTGCAACGGCGGCCTGATCGCCGGTCAGGAACGGGTGCTGGCAATCGAGGCCTTTGGTCGAGCCGCGGGCGCCGCATGGTTGGCCGACCGAGCCCGCACACTCACCGGCCGTTGGCCCACCGACGTGATCGTCACTCACTTCCACGGTGATCACACCAACGGCCTGGAGGGGTATGCCGGTGCCACCCGACCTCAGGTTTGGCTGACCGAGAAGACCCGTGAGTTGATTCGGGCCGGCGACAAACGCCGCCAGGCCAGCTCGACTGCCCTGCGTCAGGACCTGCTGGACAGAGCCGTTCTACTTGACGTCGAGGACTCCACCGAGCTCGATCTGGGTGGGCGGGCGGTTCGTATTCACCCGCGCCTCGGTCATACGCCCAGCGATGTCACCATCGAGCTGGGTGATCCCAGCATCGTCTTCTGCGGCGACCTGGTGTGGAACGGGCTCTTCCCCAACTACCGTGACACCATCCCCACGGCTTTTGCCAACAGCATTCGAGCACTGCGTCGGGAGCAGGACACAGTCTATGTCTCCGGTCACGGCTCGCTGGCCACCGGCAGCAACCTCGACGAGTTGCTACAGCTGGTCGACGACATTGGCGAGATCGCGCAACGGGCCCTGGAACAGGGAATCCCAGCAGAGGAGGCAGCGGCCACCTATCGATTGCCGGAGACGGTCGCCGACTGGGTCATGTTCGACCCCAAGTACCCGGAAATGGCCATCAACGCCTGGTACCGGGAGCTGGGCTGAACCTCGATGACCGCGACCTCGAACCCGCCAGCCCATCGGGGCCTGCGGGACTTCGGAGTGGCACTCTTGGTTCTGGGCGGTGGCCTCATCTCGGGATGCACTGACCCGACTCCGAGACCTGACTTTTCGGGGTCCATCGACCGGATCTTCCTCGTCACCGTCGACACCCTGCGGGCCGATCATCTCGGCTGCTATGGCTATCCGTTTGCCACCAGCCCGTTCCTCGATGGGTTGGCAGCGCGCGGCATCGTCTTCGACAACGCCCACGCGCCCATGGCCACCACCGCGCCCTCTCACGCATCTCTATTCACAGGCCTCTACCCGATCCAGCACCGAGTGCTCAAGAACGGTCACAAGTTGCCACAAGCCGCCTTCACCTTGGCCGAGTTCTTTCACGATTCCGGGTTTCAGACCGCAGCGGTCGTCAGCACCGATCAACATTTTCTCGCTGGAGAGTTGGACCAGGGCTTCAGCACTTTTCGAGAGCCCAGGGCCAAAGCCAAGAAGAGTTATCGCCGCGCCAAGCGCACCATCGACGACGCGATCAAAGTGCTCGAGGAAATCCGTTCCGACCAGCCACTCTTCTTCTGGCTCCACCTCTTCGACCCCCATGTGCCCTACCGCACCAAGGCTCGCCGCACATCGAAGGGCCCCCCTGACGGAGCGCAACGTTCGCTGGCGGAGTTTCTCGTCCAGGACCACCACGCCGACTTGGCCACCTTCGGGGAATCCGAGCGGAGCTTGCTCAAGCTCGTCAGAGCGTACGACCGAGAGATTCGCTACACCGACCGGTCGCTGAAGCGGTTCTTTGCAGCGGTTGACGACCAGGGGCTGGGGGACAAGGCTCTCTGGATCGTGGCCTCGGATCATGGAGAGGGGCTTGGCGGCCACAGTTCCCTGGGGCATGGCGTCAACCTTTACTACGAACTCATCCGGGTCCCCCTGATCTTCTTCTCCACCGCTGAGGCCATCCAGGGTGGCCGTCGGATCGGCGACCTGGTCGAGCTCGTCGATGTCTTTCCCACTCTGATCGATCTCTTCGGGGGAGATCTTGCGCAGTTCCAGGAAACACCAGGGACCAGTCTGGTGCCCTTCCTTCTTGATGAGCCCCTGCCCAAAGCGCGAGACAATCGCGTTGCCTTCGCTCAACGTCGCCTATTCGCCACAGGATCCGATCTTCACAAGCGCCAGGCCAGCCATGGTCTCCCTCCTGAGCTCATCGAAGGTCAGCTGTACTCCGTGCACGACCCGACCTTCAAATACCACTACTGGGACACCGGTCACCGCGAGCTGTACAGCACGGAGGACGATCCCTACGAGGTGCATGATCTCAGCGCTGTTCTACCCAAGGAAACCCGGAGAATGCATCGAGAGCTGACCGAGAAGCTTCGGCAGTTCGAGGAGTATTCGAAGATCGACCCACAGCCGGTCGACCCCGAGACCCTCAAGGATCTAGAGGCGCTAGGCTACATTCAGTAGATCTGAATCAGGCACTGTCTAATCACGTTTGGAGCCGACCCGGATCAGCAAGGCGGCACCAAATCCCAGCAGAAACCCCACGAGGGTATTGGCACCCAGGATCCCTCCCGCCGTGAGGAGGACGAGGAAGAAGTCGGATCGGCTCGAGATCTTGCGCGCCGGCAGCGCCAGCTCCGCACCCGCAAAACAGAGCAGCAGACCGAGAATCGCCACCGGATAGGCGGCCAACAGCACTGCCGCGCTGGTGCCCAGGGCGATGGCGATGACCACCTTGGCGGCCCCCAGCATCACCACGCTACCTCCCGTGCGCGCTCCAAAGCGGTGCTGTCCCGCCAGGCCACCGGCGCCGTGACACATGGGCATAGCTCCGAGCCAGCAGCCCACCAGGTTCATCGCGCCGACGCTCATAGCCATGGGCCGAGTACCGATGCCACGTCCTGGATAGAGGTCGGTGCTCAGAGCGCAGATCGCGATTACCGAGTTGAGAAGAGTGAGCGGCAGTTGGGGTATGGATCCACGCAACAGCCCCTCTCTCCACTCTGCCGAGGAGGGCAACGTGACGAGAAACCCGTTCCAACCCAGCTGGAGCTTGCTCAGGAGCCCTGGCTGTGTCATCAGCATCACTACCAAACCGAAGCCAAAGAGGATCAGGGCCGAAGGAAAGCGCCGCCAGCGAGTCGCCGCCAGAACCAGGGCGCCCGCAACACCCGCCACCACCCAGCCATCGGGCTCCAGGGCCGGTTGGTCCAGGATCATGGCCAGGCCGCGCAGGAGCAGTTTGAGCCCGACCCCCAGTTGGATGCCTCTGACAATGGCGCGGGGAACGAGGCGCTCGATGGTCTCCACCAGACCCGTGGCTCCAAGTACGAAGACGACGAGGCCAACACCCAGACCGGCAGCGGCGATCTCGCCGCGCGACAGGGACTCGGCTATGGCCACTGCCGCGATGGCCTTCATCGGCTGAACCGGCAACGGCTGGTTAAAGAGAAAACCAGTGAGGATGTTGTAGAGACCGGCAAACAACAGGATCGAGCCGGCGTCGAGATGGTTGACATAGATGAGGCTGACGACCAGAGGAATAAACGTGCCAAGATCGCCCATGGCGCCGCTCGCCTCCCCGAGGTCGAAGCGCATGGATCGCCACCGATCCGCTGTCCTGCTGAATCCGCCGACCGACATAGAGACTTCTCACCTAGACGCAGGAACTATATGTCAGGGCCTGTCTGGCGCCCTCGGAGCCACGGTTTACAGGGGCGACGATGTGCTAGCGTGATTTGCAGAAGCATGACCCGCAGGTGTCTCTATATCGTAGTCGTCGGCATTTGTAGCCTGGCCTCAACCACTGTTGCGGACGAGGACATTCACCCGCGGTTAGCGGACTACGAGAGCCTCCTCGAGTGGAGCTTTAGCTCTTCCCCCATCACGGTGCCCACCGAGGGGATCCATTGGCAGCTCGACACTGCCGAGTGGCACCTCGACTCGGGTCAGATCTGGCTTCAACGGCCCACCTTGGAGGGGCATATCACGGGCCTCGTCTTCAAGGGCTCGGGTCGCTTCCAGATGACGGTGCCGGACCCCGTCGAGCTCCGGCAGCTCCGCCGTTTCGCCAAGGATCCGGAGCTCGATGCTTTGGAGGAGACCTTCGATGCCCTGGTCGTACGAGGGGTGGGCCTGCCCTTCGTCGAGCAATGGCCCTCCGCAGCCGGTTCGACCTACACCACGCACTCACTCGCCAAGGACCGTCATGAGCATTGGCTGGCCCTGAGACGCTACGACATCGATGCTCGGGTCCTGCTGGCCCTGCAGCGGGAAGAAGACTCGTACGTCCGGATCGACATGCGCACCGACGAGCGCAGTTGGCTCACCTATGACTTCGACGACTGGCGAGACGAGGAGATCGCGCTCGAATGGTTCAATCCCGCCTATGACGTCTTGGAGCACTGGCTCAGTCTCGATCGGCTCGAGGATCGAGATCCCGATGGGCGACCCACCGGCAAGCGGCGGCCCATCGTCGACATCGATCATCTCGAGATCACCGCCGATCTGACCCGATTCGCTCAGGAATCCCCACAAGGGGTCGCCAAGATCCGCCCGACCAAGGCCAAGATCGACGCCGCGGTGCGATTCGAGGCCCTTACCGGCGGCGATTATGGCCTGGAGCTTTACCTCCATCCCCTTGCCAAGATCGACGAGATCACCGACGAGCAGGGCAACACGCTCGGCTATGTCCGCGACCACCTGGGTAAACGCAGCTCGGCGATCGACAACAAGATCTATGACGACTCACTGGTCGTCCTCCTCGATCGCCCTCTCGTGCAGGGCGAGACCCGGACATTGCGTCTCAGCTACGAGCTCGAGATGCCGGGATATGCGGTCGGTCGCCTCTGGTACCCCTCCGCCACCCCACCCGGTGGCAGCCCCAGTGATCTCCACACCGCCCGGCTGATCTTGACCTGTCGAGACAACTATGCCGTTCGAGCCATGGGTAGGCTCGAGCAAGAGGAGATCGTCAATGGGTTGGTGAGCGCGACTTGGTCGGTCGAGAAACCGGTCAAGATGATGACCTTCGTCTTTGCCAAACGTCACCACGAAGAGGTCATTCAAAGCGATGGGGTGCCGGATGTGGCCGCCTTCAGCTCGTTGGGCGGTTTCGTCGGTAAGGAAAGGATCGCCCAGGTGGGTGCAGATGTGGCCGGAAGCCTCGGTTTCTTCCAAGAGATCTTCGATTCCGATGTGGCTGGCGAGCGCCTCCAGGTCGCGCTCATCCCGTCAGCGCACGGACAAGCCTTCGACGGTCTGATCCATATTGGGGATTTCAGCGTGCTCACCGATCGAGTCGCCGAGCAGGAGCTTTTCCGCTCGCACGAGGTGGCCCACCTGTGGTGGGGACATCAAGTCGCTTGGCGCAGCTACCGAGACCAGTGGCTCAGCGAGGGCTTTGCCGAGTACTCGGCGATGATGTATGTCGAGGCGAATGTAGAGAAGGGACCCAAGTACTTCGACGAGATGCTCGAGGCGTTCACCGACGAATTGACGGGATCCATTGGCTCGACCTTCAGTCAGTTCAGCCGTCCCGGGATCCCGCTGCTCAATATGAAGGCTGCCGACCGCATCGGCCCGATCGGGCACGGTCGTCGCAGCTTTGTGGGGGAGGCCCCGACCGCCTATTACTCTCAGATCTACAAGAAGGGCGCCTTGGTGCTCCACATGCTGCGGATGTTGCTGCGCACCACGACCGGCTCGGACGAGGCGTTCTTGGCGATTCTGCAGACCTTTGCCGAGCGCCATGCTGGCAAGTTCGCGACGACGGCCGATTTCCAGGCCATCGTCGAGGAGATCGATCCGGACGACTGGCAGTGGTTCTTCGACGCGTGGGTTTACGGAGCAGAGATTCCAACCTACATCTGGTCATACGATGTCGCCGTGGCGGAACCTGGCTACATCCTTCGACTCCAGGTGGAACAGCGCAATGTGTCACCCGGGTTCAAAATGGCGGTCCCGGTGAGGGCAGATTTTGGCGACGGTCGAGAGGTGACTCTTCTCGCACTCGTGGATCAGGCGACAAGAGACTTCGAGTTCCCCCTCGACGACAAACCTCACAAAGTGATCTTCAACCCGGACTCTGCCGTCCTGGCGAGAATCAAGAAGAGATAGCAGGCCGGTTCTACTGCTTTCGGTAGAGGCCGTCGAAGGCCGAATCCCAGGTCTTACCCCCGTCGGCCGATGTCTCCCAGTGCTGGCGAACGGTACCGTCGGGGTTGTCGTACCAGGTGATGCGGTTCAGGACTTGGCGACCTTCGCGATTGGTGGATTCGCCCTCGTAGACCTTCCACTCACCGATCCAGAAATCGAACTCGCGCTCCTTCGGATCCGAGCATGTCGGCTCCGCCTGCGCCCACAGAGGACCGATACTCGCCAGAAGAACACCGAGAAGAACAAGACACGGGATTCGCTGATTCTTGCGCAACCTATCGCCCTCTCCTGGTCATCGACCTGGCCTGGATTACGAGTGCGTCTACCTTAGTGGATTCCCTCGGTGCGTTGCTATACTGACGGCCGCCTCGGCTGACTCTCTACACTCGTAGCAGGGGGGAAATCATGGCCAATCGTCTCCGATTCGTCGCACTCGTTGTGTGCGCAGGACTCGGCACTGCAAGTGCTCGCGCCGTTGATATCCACGACACGCGCATGCTCACCGAGCCTGCCGTCAGTGGCACGCACATCGCCTTTGCCTATGCCAACGATCTTTGGGTCGCGAACCGCGACGGTCGCGGGGTGCACCGCCTGACCTCGCATCCAGGAGTCGAGTCGCGGCCGCATTTCTCGCCCGATGGCAGCCGGGTCGCCTTTACCGGAGAGTACGATGGCAACCGGGACGTCTTTGTCGTGACCGCCTCAGGTGGCGAGCCCGAGCGCCTCACCTGGCACCCCGGTCGCGATGACGCCCTGGGTTTTACCGTTGACGGCTCGGCGGTGTTGTTTGCCTCGGACCGCGAAGTGTATACGCGTCGCTACCTGCAGTTCTTTACCGCACCGGTGGAGGGTGGCGCAGCAACACGGCTTCCCATACCGCACGGCTTCGATGCCGCGTACTCACCCGATGGATCAAAGATCGTCTACCGCCCTCTGGGTGAGCCGTTTCGCCAGTGGAAGCACTACCGCGGCGGGCAGACTTCGCGGCTACTGATCTTCGACACCGGCGATTACTCAACGGTACAGATCCCCCAGCCCACCGGCCGCTGCAACGACACCCAGCCCATGTGGATCGGCGACACCGTCTATTTCCTTTCGGATCGCAGCGGCGAGTTCAATCTCTTCTCGTTCGATACGACCACAGCGTCCGTCGAGCAACTGACCCACCACGGGGATTTTCCAGTACTCGAGGCGGGCGCCGGGGCGGGAATGATCCTCTACGAGCAGGCCGGATATCTTCATCTCCTCGACCCCGACAGCGGCTCCTCGCGCCGCCTCCAGATCGGGGTGGCAGCCGATCTCGTCGAGACTCGACCGCGGTTTGCCACCGGCGGTGACTTCGTGCGCAATACCAGCCTGTCACCCTCGGGAGCCCGCGCCGTCTTCGAGATGCGGGGTGAGATCGTCACCGTGCCGGCAGAGAAAGGCAACGACCGCAATCTCACCCACTCCCGGGGTGCCAACGACCGGTCACCCATCTGGTCGCCCGATGGCAAGTCGATCGCCTGGTTCTCGGATCTCTCCGGTGAGTACCTTCTGTACATCGCGCCACAGGACGGAAGGGGAGAAACCCGCGCAGTAGCAGTCGAAGGGGCCGGTTTCTACGAGGATCCCAAGTGGTCACCCGACGGCGAGAAGATCAGCTACACCGACAATTCCCACTCTCTCTACGTCCTCGACGTAGGGAGCGGTGAATCCGAGAAGGTCTCCTCACAGATCCTCTACAGCCCGATCAAGACGTTGCACCACGCCTGGTCACCCGACTCCAAGTGGCTGGCCTACACCCAGAACACGCGGACCTATATCCACACCGTAAATCTCTACTCCCTGGCCGAGAAGAGCTCCTATCCCGTGACGCAGGGAATGGCCAACGTCAAGGAGCCGGTCTTCGACACCAACGGCAAGTACCTCTACTTCCTCGCTTCCACTGACGCCGGGCCGATCGAGGACTGGTTCGCTCAGTCCAGCGCCGACATGCACGCCAACAGTTCCATCTATCTCGCAGTTCTTGCCCGGGACGTGCCCTCACCCTTGGCCAAAGAGAGTGATGAAGAGGAGGGCAAAGAAGAGACTGAGGAGGACGACAACGGCGACAACAAGGCCGAAGAAGACAGTGACGAGGTTGAAGTCGAGATCGATCTCGAGGGTCTGGATCAGCGGATCCTGGCGCTGCCGATTCCGGCTGCCGGTTACTCGAACCTGCGGGCTGGAGCAACCGGTGAGCTCTTCTATCTGAAGGCCAACAGTGGCTTCGGACAGTTCGGCGGTGCTGAAGAGATGAGCTTGCAGAAGTTCGACGTCGAAGAGCGCGAGGACAAGACCATGCTTGCCAAGGCAGACTTCTTCGACCTGTCGGCCGATCACAAGAAGATCCTCGTGGTCGTCGACGATCAGTGGTCCATCTCCGATCTGGGAGACGAGATCGACACCAGCAAACATCAGCTCGGCCTCGACCAGGTCCAGATCAAAATCGACCCGCGACAGGAGTGGGCGCAGATCTATGACGAGGCTTGGCGCATCAACCGCGACTACTTCTACGACCCTGGAATGCATGGTGCGGACTGGGAGGCGATGCGGATCAAGTACGCCGCCTTCTTGCCGGACTTGGCGACTCGGACCGATCTCAACCGGGTGCTTCGTTGGCTCGCAAGCGAGCTCGCGGTGGGGCACAGCTACCTCGGCGGCGGAGACTTTCTCACTGAATCTGAGACCATCCCGGGCGGGCTGCTGGGTGCGGATTACCAGGTCGATGGCGATCGCTACCGTTTCGCCAAAGTCTACGGGGGGCTCAACTGGAATCCGGACCTACGATCGCCGCTCACCGAGCCCGGGGTCGACGTCAAGGAGGGCGAGTACCTGCTGGCTGTAGAGGGTGAGGAGCTGCGCTATCCTGAAAACCTCTACAGCCGCTTCGAGCGCACCGCCGACCGCATCGTGCAAATCACTGTCGGGCCCAACGTCGACGGCACTGACTCGCGCACCGTCGATGTGGTTCCCATCGCCAACGAGCGCGGGCTGCGCAATCGTGACTGGGTCGAGGGCAACCTCGATAAAGTCACCGCGGCCACGGACGGCCGGGTCGCCTACGTCTATGTTCCGAACACCGCCAGTGCCGGCCACGAGTACTTCAAGCGCTACTTCTTCCCCCAGGCCGACCGCGAGGCCATCATCATCGACGAGCGCCACAACGGGGGGGGCCTGGTGGCCGACTACTACATCGACCTCCTGCGTCGTCCCCACATCAGCTGGTGGACCATGCGCTACGGCGAGGATCTGGAGTCCCCGCTGGCCGCGATCCAGGGTCCCAAGGTGATGCTCATCGACGAGACCGCCGGATCGGGCGGCGATCTCTTGCCGTGGATGTTCCGCAAGTTCGAGCTGGGCACCCTCGTCGGCCGGCGAACCTGGGGTGGTCTGGTGGGCATCCTGGGCTTTCCCGAGCTCATGGACGGCGGCAACATCACGGCGCCCAACCTGGCCTTTTGGACCGCCGAGGATGGCTGGGCGGTCGAAAACGAGGGCGTGCCGCCGGATATCGAGGTGGAACAGACACCAGCGGACGTGATCGCCGGTCACGACCCGCAGCTGGAGAAGGCCATCGAGATCGTCCTGGAGCAGCTCGAGGCGAGCCCACTGCAGCCACCCACACGGCCTCCGTTTCCGGTGCGGACGGGGGACTGAGTCGCTCGAGCTCGCGGCTCCGACGCCGCCTCTACAGCCGGGCAGGCACAGTCCTGAATCAGTGAATATCGTAGGCGCCGCCGCCGATGAACTCGCGCAGCAGCGAGGAGGGTGGCACCGCCGAGTCGTCTTCGACGTCCTCGATGGAGGCCAACAGGTCGTGGATGCGTCGCGCCCGA
>Ga0255055_10003525_pt1 | contig 10545 bp, 9 predicted proteins | sample JV7_2_27_MG_FD_188633 | JGI IMG/M metagenome (GOLD analysis project Ga0255055, IMG submission 188633) | Seawater microbial communities from Jervis Inlet, British Columbia, Canada - JV7_2_27 | ecosystem: Environmental > Aquatic > Marine > Inlet | place: Canada: British Columbia | collected... | reverse complement strand
TTTCACTTCAGCCGGGATTACGAGCCCGGGGAAGGCATCGAATCGTATCCGGACATTTTCAACAAAGGGTATATAGCTTATGACATTCTCCGGAATGTCAACCGTCATCTCTACACGGGTGGGGTCAAGAAGACGAAGTATGATCTGTTTTGCCTGTACCTCCTCAAAGTTTTCCACAAAGGTGGAAACGATGGTGCCACTGAAGGGAGCACGCATGTAGGTATAGTCCAGCTGATCCCTTGCAGCATCGATATCAGCCTCTAGAGCAACCAGCTGCGCCTGCGCGCCATCCATCTCCTGCAGCTTTCGATCAACCATGGATTCACTGATTGCAGCCGGGTCCTGCTCCCGAATGCTCACCACACGGCCATACTCGGCTTCTGCGAACTGAAGCTCCGCTTCAGCCCTGGCAAGCTGCCCTTCGGCATTCCTGAGGTTGACCTCAAAGTCACGGGGATCAATACGCGCGAGCACCTGCCCCTGCTTCACCTCGTCTCCAACCTTTACGGGAAGTTCCGTGAGTGGACCCGAAACTCTGAACGACAAGTTCACCTCCTGAGACGCCGACGCACGTCCTGGAAGCCAGCGCTGAGATATTCCGGCAACATCCCCCACTTTCATGGTCCTTACGGATCGTGGTATATACTCCTCTTCAATCTCTTTTTGGCAGCCGGCAAGGAGAAGGGCACCGAATAGTATGGGCATTGAAAGTGCGAGCAGTAATTTCATTGTATTCACCTTTCATTATGAATGGATAAAAAGATAAGACAAATATCATTTGATTTTAATCACCATAAAGTATCTGTCAAGAAAAAAAAGAGTGTGTGGCAATTGCATTGCTGCCACGGGGTACCGTGTGTGATGGGAGCTTATCGAGCAGGATGATTTAGAACTTGTATTTGAGGCGTATTTCCAAAAAGTCGTTGTCGTCAAACTGACCGAAGTATGTGTCCGGGTTGCCACCATAGGCTCTGTACCTTTTTGCGTGGAGGGGGATCAGGATTTTTAGGTTCTCAATATGTTATAGACTGCTTCAACATTCTCTCTGTATGTACCATCTCGAACAAATTTCCTCTCAAAGAAAGCACTACCAATGGTGAATGCCCACACATTCGATTCGAGTGTACGCTGAAGTCTCTCAAGGCTGTTGATGCTGCCGGCAGACACTATCGGTACCGTAACTGCCTCTCTCAACGCTTTCAACAGTGTGACCACACTATCCTGATCGGTGTACCTGTATGCGAGCAGATCGAAACCATGTACACCCCTGCTCTCAAGTCTTTTAGCATCCTCTATGATATCATCGATTGTTCCATCCAGGATGCTTGGATGATCGTATACCCTTCCACAAAATGGTAAATATTTTAGTTTTTTATCGATTACATTCCAAATTGAATCGTAATAAATAGTTCCCATCAGATAATCAAAACCTATATTCACTGCCAGATTTGCAGATTCCAGAACTTCTTCCTCAGAGTATCTTACAACCTCCAGAAACGTTTCCTTTCCCGCTTTCTGCATATTGTCCTTAAGCATCTTCATCTTGTCATGGGGAAGACCAATATCTTTGAAACCAAAATATGTAATGGGTATGTCCTTTATTTCATCAAAGACATCGACAGCATTCTCCACCGTTTCATCATTGTATGTAAGCATGAGTATCAATTCAGGTTTCATTTTGCATCTCCTTAATGGATTATGCTAAATTTTCTAAGATTTTTATTAACACTTAGAATTAGTATATTTTAGACGTGCGCACATCTCATACATTGTATCTATTCTTACTTCCGAAAGTAGCCAGTCTATCTTCAACCATTTCTCTGAATACATCTCGTACTGCACCCATGAGCACAACTACATCAGGCACTTGCTCTTCTAACAGTGCCCTCATCCTCTGAATAGCCGTGTTTGAAATTCTTGTATAAACCGATGTCTTGTTGATGCCACTGCTGATGAGTTTTTCCCAAAAAGCATCCTTTACACCGGACCCTCCATGTAATGAAAGGTAGCACTCTGTTTTATCCTTAATACTTTTCAGCAAGTCCAGGTTTATACTGGCATCCTGTTCATCCATGCCGCTAATAGATCCGATTGCAGGTGCCAGAATATCTATGCCAGTTTCCTGGACAAACTCCTGCACCAAACCAGGATCTGTTATGTTTTCTTCAACAGCATTATCATCAATCCCGACTCTTGTGATTCTGCCAAGCTCAGATTCCACAGTTAAATCCGCACGATGAGCAATTTCAACCACACTTCTGGTAGTCTTAACCTTTTCTTCGAAACTCATTTTTGCTGAGCCGTCATACATAAGCGACGTGAAGCCGCATGCAATAGCAGTTTCTATCGACGATATGTCTTGCGCATGATCAAGATGTAAAACAATTGGCATCTTGGTTTTGTTCGCAATTGCTCTTACAAATACTGAAAATTCTTTTAAATCGCTACTTCTCATATGTGGCTGATAGATACCGCATATAACCGGTGATTTGCAATTTTCAGCAGCTTCGATTACTCCCTCAAGAGTTTCAATATTGAAAACGTTAAAAGAGCCGAGACAGTATCCATTTTTTCGCGCATCTTCCAACAGTGGTTTCAGTCTAACAAGTGGCATTGGCAACCTTTTCTTGAATTACAGCATGTGCAGATCCAAACCATACTGTTTACTCAGGTACTGAAGTTCAGCGGTGATATCGCCATGCACAGTCCCCCAGTGTTGCATTAATCCACGTTCAACTATTCTTCTATATAATTCAACAACATTGCCTGAATGCTTCAATAACATATGTGTATACCCCTCCATAATACGCGGTCCCGGCAAAGCATCGGCTGTGAAGGCGGTTGCCTTCAATTCGCCATACTCGGGAGTCAAATTCAAGAGTGTCATAACACCCTCCTTTGCCCGGCAGGAGAGCCATGCTCCACGTTTTTGAGACGCGTCAAACTCCAAATCATAGGTTACCGTGTAGGTTGAAGGGTCCCCAATACTTAACTCTCCATGGCCTGGATGCCCCATGAGCACCTGGTTTTTATAGCGATCAACCGAGAAAAATTCGTTGAAAAAACCCATGCGGCCCGCCAATCGGCTGGCAATTATTGTTGCCAACACACCGGGGACGTCGGCTTCAAACCCGATCGTGCAGCCAAGTTCACCAAAACGAGGATGGTATAGATGTGGCCTGAATCCGAGAATGCGGTATATATCCTCATTGAAGTCTTCAAGAGCGATTCCGGAAAGTCCATATTCCTCAATCAGTCTCACAAAAGCAAGCGACTGTTTTGCCGATGCCATCAATGTTGCTTCATCCACTCCTTCAACGGTGTAGCTGGTCTTCAGAAAACGTACATACTCTTTCCCATCTTTGTCTGTAATTTCATGAACCAGTTTGTTATACGTATCAACCGGTATATACTCCAATTCGACACCAAACTTCTCCATTAGATAAAACTCATCTATCCACGAAGATATCACCACTTTGCAGGGGCTTGGAAGAACCCCGATCCTGGTTCCGACCAGCCCTTTCTTGACTACAGATGCCTTTATAAAAGCATTAAGTTCTCCGATGGTCTTTTCTTCCCTTTCGTTGCCGAATACAACCTCAAAATCCCATCCATAACGTTTAAATATATTTGAGGATTGCTGTACACTCACCGGACCGCTTCCCCTTAGCCACTCTTCTATCTTGAAATAATCAAGAAATCCTGAATATGGATCATAGGCCCACATAAGTAATGGGACCCTTTTTACCTCCTGTATAAAAGCTATTACTGGCTGATCATTCGTCCATATTATGGGGCAGAAAACAATGGCCTCCACATGTTCAGCATTGAACCTCCTTGCTTCCTGAACCGCAGAATCTTTGGTGTGGAGAAGTCCCGATGTGATGACATTGAAATCTTTTGCCAATTCTTTTGTAATTGCAGCTACGTCATCTTCAACCCTCTTAATAAAGCCAGCAAAAGTTCCCTCCTGAGCTGCGCTTACGCCCGCATCCCACCAGGAGTCCCCTGCCAGAAAAAACAACCCTACTTTTGGTTTTTCATTCATATGCTCACACCCTTTTCTGTAGTATCTGTACAACTCATACAATGAAAGAAAATGATGATATAAATGTGAATTAATTCAGGTTCCCATATTACCAAGCAAGGAATCTTTTGGGATTTTCGATAAGGAGTATATCTATCTGTTCACGGGACAGCCCCTTTCGAATCAACCGTGGTATGATGTTCTCAAGGATATGAGCATACCCGTGTCCACCCCAACGGGTCAGTTTAATTTTCATGCAGGTATCATGAGAAATAAGAATATGTTCAAGGTTCCCCCTTTTAATTTGTTCAAAGATGACCTCGATTCTCTCATTATCAGAGGGAAGGAACTCACCTTCGAAACTCATTATATGTGTATCAAATAGATCATACTCAATATATGCTCCTCTATTTGCAAGGGAATCAGCATAATCCAGGTCATGCATGGTTGGATCGAGATGACTCATAGCGACATTTCTCATATCACCACCTGATTCCTCAATGACATCAAGTATACTATTGCCCTCCTTTTCCCAGATAGGTGTGTGGACCATAACCGGGCAAGCAATTTCATGCTGCGCCATAGCGCTTGCTTTCAGACTTTTTATTTCAAGGGGACTATTAATATCTGATATTCCTATTTCCCCAAGTATACCCGGCCTAATATGCAACGGTCCCACACCATTTTCAAACTCCTCTATGAATTTTTTCTTAATTCCATTGACACTCATATCTTTTTCTTTATTACTCCAGGAGCTTTCAACATACAATGCGGTCCCCATCACAATATGCACTCCCGTTTCCTGAGATAATCTGAGCTGCGCTGCAGGGTCCCGCCCGAGGCCCTCAGGAGTAACATCGCAAATAGCACCGCCTCCAGCATCCCGGAATTTTCTAACCTCATCAATGGCGACATCAATATCGGTTAAACAGAGATTATCAAGATAGTGGAAGGGATGGTATACCACGTGCCCGCGATTTTCCAATGAGACCGGTTGTATCACCTTCGCCTTTTCACTTAATTCTTTTGGTTCAGGATGAGCCCAACACCGAAGGTCCCAGAGAAGGTGCTCATGCGGGAGAACTACTCCCAAAGACTCTGGATTTATAGAGCCCCTTACCGTTATGACCTTTTCAGACAATTAGTAAATCCTTCCTATACATGGTACAAGCATCAATCTGCCAGTCTTACATATTTTCTTTTATACGGCGACCTGTATCTGTATGCAGCTTCAGCAATCCTATTTGCATCTTCAACCGATGTTACCCCTCCCACCCAGTAGAGCGTGTTTCCAGGCAGCGTTCCTACACCCATCATGTTGAGCAACTCTTCCCTCTCAATATTAATCATTAAAGGTATATCTCCTGTAATCTCAATTATGTCGTCAATATTGAGAATCGCCCGCGGCGGCTTTATCCAATCTTCAAAACCAATGGCAATAAGATTCTCAAGCCTTACATAGTTGGGGAGGAGTCGCATGGCATCGGAATGCACATGCAACCAGCCACCATTGAACTCATCTATCATTCTTTGCACATACTCCCGTCCATACTTCTCAAATACATCTGCACTACATTGACCGTACGCATCGACACTGATGAAGATTGCTTCACCGGGAGTCCATATCTGATAGAAATTGAATCTCCCTCCTCGGTATGTATCAATGTAGTTTCTCTGCTCTTTCACAAGCTTCATGTTTAGATCGGAAGCAAACTCCATAATCTTATTTATCTCATTTGGATAGTCGTAAAGATCTGTGTAGGCGTCGCCATGACGAACGCAGTCAAGGAAGTTCAGACCATCGATGGTAATCATCTCTGTAAAACCAAACTTCCCCTTCGATCGCTTTGAAAGATACTTCAAGTATTCGATTTGCATCTTATAGTATCTGTTGTTCTCATCAAATTTCAGCTGTTCTTCGAAATGCTTCATATCACTAATTAGCTTGCTCGAATAAGCGCCGCCAGCCCCCCAACGTACATCAGCACCAAGAATCCCACCCAGAATATACCCGCCCAATTCACCATACACTATTGGCAGATTATCATCCTCTATACCTCTGTTGAGCTCAAAACCCATTTCCCACTCATCCACCATGGCTTTATAGTCGGGCACGTGTGACATCGCCTGCATTACTGTTGGATTCTCCGGATCTTGAATATCAATCTTGACGAGGATTCGATCCTGAGCCTCTTTGGCCCAGAGTTCCCTGAACCTTTCAACCGATTCATCTATACATGGTTTATAGAACAATGTTGTAGCCTCGTATACAAGAGACTATACATACTGCGGAAGTAAAGAATTCACAATTCCTCGTGGCCATGCTTTGACTCCCTTAAAGGCTTCAGCATATTTCACACCGGCCTGATAACCTCTCAACTTCGCCTGCGTTTCCATCATGTCCACATAATCAACCTTTGAAAACTCCTTGAGCCATGTGTACTGGGATTTGTGGGCTCTCAGGGCCTCCTTTTTCTGATCGATTACATCAGTGATGTCTACGTACTCTTCAGGTTCGAATCCTATGCATGTAATCGTATCCATGAAATAGAGATAGGGATTGTTATTCGTGGTTGGATTTTCTGTAGGGATATTGTTTATAGTCAGGTGTATGCCCACATCATTTGTTATTTCATGGACTGCACTATGGTCACAATTGTAGAAATCCTTATAATGGGTAAAAACAACATCAGGTTTTGCCTTTCTCAATGCATTCACAAAGGCCAACCTTGTGTCTCTGTTGTTAAAGAGAAATTCATCTGGAAATCCAAGCCATATGAGCTCAGCTCCAACAATACGTGCCCCCTCCTTTGCCTCTTCATAACGTATCTTCGCAATTTCTTCATTTGTAAGCGTAGGTGATCCCACCTCGCCATTTGTGGCGATTATGAAGGTAACGTTGTGTCCTTTCTGTATATACTGTATCATGGTACCGGCGCACAGTATTTCCACATCATCCGGGTGAGCCGTAACGCAGGCGATGTTCATAGTATCCCTCCTTTTTAAACTATTTAATGATAGGCCTTAAAAGAACCTTACTCCTTCACAGCGCCCCACGTTAAACCTTCGATAAAGCCCCGTTGATAGAAGAGAAAGAAAATGATGATGGGTATCACACTAAAAAAAGCCCCTGCTGTGAGAAGACCCCAATCGATGGTGTGCTGCGACGGTATCCCGGCGAGACCGACTGTAAGTGTAAACATTTCTTCTGTATTGGTGACAATGAGTGGCCAGACAAGATTGGTCCACTGCCACATGAAAATGATAATAGCAAGAACTGCCTGTCCAGGTCTGCTTAGAGGCATCACAATCTTAAAGAGAATCCTTATTTCAGAACAGCCGTCAATCCTAGCAGATTCTTCAATTTCTTTGGGTATACTGAGAATGAACTGCCTCATTAGGAAGATCCCAAAAGGATTTGCAAGCATGGGCAGTATGAGACCGAAATAGGTATTCGTGAGTCGTAATTTATTGACAATGATGAACACGGGAAACATAGCGACTGCAAACGGCATCATCATGGTAACAAGTACCAGAGTAAACAGGAACTTTCCTCCTGGAAACCTATAGCGGGCGAAAGCATAACCCGCAAACGTGTCCAGAAATATCTTCACAACTGTCACACCCCCGGCGAATACAATTGAATTGAACATCCATCGGGGAAATTTTGATTGCGTAATCAATCGTACATAATTGATCATGGTGTATTCAGGATTTTTCTGCCCTGTGAGGGTCAGTGTTTCCTGCAGAGATGTTCGCAAAATTAAAAAAAATGGGCCTACTGCTGTTAGAATAAAAAGTACAATACAAATATAAAAAACAATCAAAATCGCTTTATTTCTTCTCATGTAATCTGCTCTTCCTGAAATCTTGTTAACTTCAGATTAAGAAACGTCATAAGAGCTATCAACAGTATAAGAACGACACTCATGGTTGCACCGCGGCCGACTCTATTAAAAAAGAAGATATTCTCGTATATCGACCATACGATTGTTGAACTTGCACTTGACGGTCCACCTCTGGTTAATACGTACACCGAATCAAAAAGCTGCAACGCCCAAATGGTTGCCATGACGAGACAGAACGTCAAAACCGGTTTCATTGAAGGAAAGACCACATGAAAGAGTGACTGAACATAATTTGCCCCGTCTATGTAACTGGCCTCAACCATCTCCTGTGGAACAGATTGCAGGCCTGCAAGAAACGTAACGATGTAAAAGGGAAGCCCACGCCAGAGCTCCACAAGTACAATTGTAAAGATCACAATCTTTGCATCACCAAACCAGTTGGGACTTCCGATGTGAAGAAACTCTAGTATTTTACTGACTGGCCCGTATTCTGGATAGACAAGATATCTCCAGATGATAGCAGCAACTACAATTGAACTCAACAGGGGGATAAAGAGCAGCGTCCTGAAAAAATTTCTGAACTTTTTTATCCTGTTCAATAGAAGTGCAACCACCATACCTATAATGAAAACCGCTGGTATCACGGTCACGGTGTATTTGAGTGTGTTCAGAATCGATTTTAACAGCAGTTTATTTTGAAACAGATCTAGATAATTTGCAAACCCCACGAAAACTTTTGGGCCTAAAATTCCACCTTTTTGAAATGAAAGAAAAAGGATCCACACAAATGGTGCAATAAGGAATAAAAAAAGGAAAAAGAGGTTTGGTGCTATGAGGAAATAGGCATTCCTGTTTTTTATAACGGAACGAAATTTTCTGTTCGAAGATCCCATATACCCTGTCCAAACCGTTTAAAAATGGGATAGCCGAGATATAGACTGTCTCAACTATCCCATTTTATTATCTGGAGTGTTATTGAAGGGCTGATTCGCCTTCCGAAACTGCCTGTTCCCAGGCGTCCCTGGGACCTACAGCACCTGATTGTAGTGCCTGCATCGCCCTCCACACAGCTTCCTTGACCTCATTCACATGTGCGCCAAACCTGTAGGGCACACCATAATTGAGGCTTACATCGGCAAACGCCTTGCCTATGGGGTCCATTTCCATTTTAATGTCGGTGTTTGAGGGAACAAAACCGAAGGCTTTAGCAATCTCCTTCTGATACATCGGATCATAGAACTTTGAAACAAGCTTTTTGGAAAGTTCAAGATGTTTCGTGGCTTCCGCGATACACCAGAATCCCGAACCGGCATAGGTTCCTCTGCCATCGGCCAGATTGGTTCCCGGTCCCTGGGGCATCTTGGCTACACCCATGTTGAAATCCGGATAATTTTCCAAATGGGCAACGATCTGGTTGTGCGTCACCCACATGGCGAACTTGTTGTCAAAGAATGCATCGGTCATGGTCGTACCAGGATACAACCCGATGGGGACTGCTGTCTTATCGACATTCCACAACCTGTCAATCAATTTAAATGCATCGAGCGCTCCGGAATCACTGTAGCCTATACCGCTCATATCCTCGTTGAAGAGGTTGTAGCCATAGTCGAAAAGAAAGAATTCGGGTTTTGCTTCTGCCGTATCGTAGGAGAGCTGACCGTACCCGTATTGATCTATCTTCCCGTCACCGTTAAAATCCTTTGTCAGTGCCTTTGCGTATGCGACGAGTTCTTCGACCGTATCGGGCGGCCTGTCGAAACCAGCTTCATTTAGAAGATCTATGTTGTACACAAACGCCGCACCAGCCGTAAAATAGGGAATCGCGATAAGTTTTCCATCAACAGTAGTTTCACCAAGCAGACTGTCAGCGACACCTTTCTTGAGATAGGCGAACTCTTCATCGTCGAAGATATCCCGTATGTCGTAGCAATGACCCACTACTCCGTCAACATATCCGCCTGTAAATGCATAGATGATATCCGGAGGGTTTCCTGATGCAAAAGCTGTCGTGTACTTTTCAATAATTGTATCCCATGGTGTTGGAGTATACTCTACTGTGGCGCCGGGATTTTCCTCTTCGAAGGCAGCGATTACGTCTGCAAACACTGCATTGTCATCAGGGGTATGTGGGCCTTTCCAGACCCTTATGACCGCTTCTTTTTCAGTTTTACCCCCATTACCGGCAGCAAAGACGACTACAAATGATACGGCAATCATTGCGACAATAAAAATGGTTGAAAGATACTTTTTCCTCTTCATGGTTCTCCCCTTTTAGTCATTTTATTTGGCTCATTTTAAGCTTATTTTACTTACTTGATATTCTTTGTCAAGAGGAAAATAAGATTCCCGAACTAGCGTGCGTTCTGTTCTGCCCGCTTGGCAGCAAGCATGTCCTTGACCTTCATGAGGCGGGTCAAATTTGCCCGTTCCATCTCTGCAAGTTTCATGGTGATATACTTGATGGTATCGGCGATGTTGGGGATGAGTATATACTCCAGAGCGTTGACCCGTCTGCGGGTCTTCTCTATCTCCTCTGCTAGCAATATTGAAGCCTTTTCAAGCTCCGCGAGTTTCAGAAGGGTCTCAAGCATGTCACCGTACATCCGGACGCTTCGATCAACGAGCACCGAACTTCGGGCATCTCCATAGTCGTAGGGGTTGCCAGTGATT
>Ga0255055_10003524_pt1 | contig 10551 bp, 10 predicted proteins | sample JV7_2_27_MG_FD_188633 | JGI IMG/M metagenome (GOLD analysis project Ga0255055, IMG submission 188633) | Seawater microbial communities from Jervis Inlet, British Columbia, Canada - JV7_2_27 | ecosystem: Environmental > Aquatic > Marine > Inlet | place: Canada: British Columbia | collected... | reverse complement strand
GGTCTGCTTGATTGCCAAGCCCTTCAGCAACCAAGCAGACACACCCAGCAGGAGGATGTTCGAGAAGGGGAACGTGCTGGGGCTGAAGGATGTAATCACCGTGAGCGTGTTGAAGTCGTTCACCACGAAGGCGATCGCACGCTCAACGCGCTCTGGTGGGAAATCCTCCTCATCAGTGAGGAAGTTCTCCTCAACTGTGTCTCGGAGGAAGTCCTTTACATCCTCAGCGGTAATCGCCACGTTGACCCCTCCCTAGCTATTCGCCAGAGGGCTCAGCGTCCTCGTCCCCGGCGTCCTCTTCCTTCGCAGGTTCTTCAGCTGGCTCAGGGGCCGGCTCTTCGGCCGGAGGTTCCGCTACCGGCTTCTTGGCCTTCCTAGGCTTGGAAGCAGGCTTGGGTTCCTCGACCTTCTCCTCAACCGGAGCCGCAGGAGCGGGGGCCGGGGGAGAAGTGGGCATGACCGCTGCGGGTCCAGCCTCCACCACCTTCGGCTTCACGATTTCGAGCACACCGTCCTTCACAAACTGCATGAAGGAACGGTCGCGCTCGAGCCCGACGGGGAGGAGAATTCCCTCCGGCCCCGCCGGGATCATGGTCCGAGCTAGCGAAGTCTGAAGCGCAAACGGCTCAGACCCACAGCAGCGCACACGGATTTTTCCGTCCACGTTCATCACCACCTACTAGGTGTAGGTGACCCGGATGACCGACTTCGTGTTACCAAGACCGATGCCGATGCTCTCGTACGCGAAGAACTCGAGCATGTCAGCTTCGTGCTTGATGTACACCGTGGCATCCTGGAGGATGAAGAACTTGCCCAGGAAGTCCTCGGTGCTGAAGAAGTAGATCACGTCGTCCGGCACGATCTCGCGCTTGATGGTGAACAGCGCTTTGATACCGAAGACGGTACCGACGGTCAGACCCTTGTAGTACTGGTCCGTGACCGCCGCGTCGCCGATGTCGACGCTGTCCCACTTCAGCAGCTCCTTGCTCGTGACGTCGTTCATGAGCATGCAGCCTGTGGGACGCTTGAGCTTCGGGAGGAACTTCAGCGACTCCGCGACGTTGATCTTGGAGACGCCACCCGAGAGGCTGAAATCCTGCTCGGTCGGGTTCGCGGCGACGACCGTGTTCACGGTGTCGATCCACTTCCCGTCCTCAGCCGCTTGGATGTCGCGGACCGAGTTGTCGCTCAGGATCTTGCGGATGTCGTTGTCGTAGGTCTTGAGCTCGAAGATCGACTTCGTGAACTTCTGGCTCTGGATCTTCGCGAAGAAAATCGCGAAGCGCTTGCCGGTGAAGTACTTGGACTCCGGCAGACCGCGGAAGGATACGTAGAGAGCCGTCGATTCCGGCTCCTTCTCGATCACCTTCTTGGGCTTGTCGGTTTCCTCGTCCTTGTCCAGCTGGTCGTCGGTGATCTCAATGGGAGTAAAGATCTTCCGAGTGAAGCCCTCTTCCCGGAGCACATCGCGAATGAACGACGTCGCAGAGACCGCAGCCTCTTTGACGAAACCGTTCTCCACCTTCTCGATGAACTGCCGGTTGATGAAGGAGGGCGAGACGCTGGCAGTGTCAGCCATGAATCCTCTCCTGTTCCTGTTGTTGTAGTCCGTGACCCGGCAGCTTACGCAGCCGCGCCGATGGGACCGACCAGAATGAGACGCAACATCGGGATGCCGTCAACAGTGACGACGTCGTCGAGCCAGCCGACCGTGGGTGCGCCAGCGCCGAGGTGCTTCTTCAGCTTGCCCTCTTCGCCACCGACCTCGGACACCTGGAGCTCGTCGCCCGGTGCGTAAGCGCCTGCGATGAACTGGTCGGTCTCGACCAGCGCGTTCATGATGAGTACGGGGATCTTGTCGGCTTCGATAACATCGAAGGCGCCCTGATCGTCCAGGGCGAACATCGCGACTTCCTTCACGGTAGCGTCCGCCTTCACCAGCTTACCGGTGGTGGCATCACGCTTGACGAACATCCCAGCGACGATCCCTTCACCCGCAGTCGGAGCGACGTTGTGGTCGAGAGCGCCACCGAGAGGCCAGCCCTTGACAACGTTCATTGCCATCGGGGTTCTCCTAGTAGGTGTGTTCCAACGCGAAGCGTTCGATCGCATCGCGAGTGTCGAGATCTTCGAGCTCACCGGGGCCGCCCATGGTGGGTGGTCCGACTCGCTCACTCAGTTTTACCAGCATCTCTGCGGCCTGCGAGGGGTCGTTGACCAACTCCTCATAGAGCGCCATTTTGCTGGACAAGGGTACCACACCACTTTCGACCAGGTTGTCAACCGCCGTAGCAATCTTTACCTGGTAATCGTGGTGCATCTCCTCCAGGGCCGCCTTCTTCTGAAGCACGTCCGCCAGCTCGGCCTGCGAGGTACGGATGTAATCCGCAACCTGCCGGCCAAACTGCTGGAGTTGACTGTTGTCGACGTCGGCCATTACAGGCTCCCGTACTTATGGGGATCAAGGTTCCGAAGAATGCGTTTGCAGGCAGCTTCGATGATCATCGGGCTGGCAGCATCCACATCCTGCGGGGACCCTTCAGTAGAGCCTGGAATGCGCTCGTTTACTCCCCCCTCGGAGACGGTTCGGGACTGCTCGGCCGCCACGGCATCCGTGGTCGGCTGAGTGGCCGGCATAGCCGACACGGGAGAGTTGGCGTAATGCGTGTTGCGCTGAAGTTCCTGCACATCACCCGCCAGCAACCGTTCCAGAACCTCACGGGGGTTCTCTACGTCTTCGACGATCTTCATCAGCGTGGGCTCATCCAGGGCCTCGGCACCGCCAACCCGGTTACGGATTGCCTCTGCCTCTTCCTGAGAGATGATTCCTTCCTGAAGTAGACCCGTCAGAATTCGGCGAATGGGACCGATATCGACAGCTACTTTGTCGATATGGCCCCTAAGCGCGAAAGGGTGGGGGGGCCCTCCATCGAGAGCCGCCTGCCGATGCAGGTCCGAGAGCATGCCGTGGAGCGCGTCAGGGTTGATCCCCGAGGCGTGGGCCCACTTCAGCATCTCGTTGTAGGCCTCGCCCGGTGCCGGCTGGTGTGCCGGATGGGAGTAGCCTGCTGCCTGCTGCGTTGCTGCCTGCTGTGCCGCCTGGGCACCTGCCTGCTTGGCGAGATGCTGCTCCTGCCAGGCACGCTCCGCCGCCTGACGTCCGAGCTCGTGGCTCATCATCAGATCGTTGGCTGCGGCCTGCTTCTGGATCGCGGCCTGCTGGGCAAGGCGCGGATCGACCTGCGGCTGCTGGAGGCCAGCGAGGATCTGGAGAGCGGCTTGCTCACCAGCCTGCTTGCTCAGCATGTACTCGCGCTGCTCGAAGGACGACATCTTCTCCTGCTCGCTGCCGCCGTCACCCTTCTTCATGGCCATTGCCTTGGCACACTCTTCCGGGTACTCCTCCTTGCACTTCGCCTTCTCCTCGGGGGACATGCTGTCCCACTTCTCGGCGATGGCGGAGGCGTCCATGGCGGACTTCCGCATCTCGCGCTGGAGGAGCGCCTGGATCAGCGACTCAGCCGACTGCGAACCCGCCTGCTTCGCGGGGGTTGGCTGGTAGTGCTGCGCCGGAGTCAGGAGGGCTGAGAGACCAGCGAGAAGCTGGTTGGCCTGAGCGGCCGACTTCAGCTCGTTCTCGTTGTACTGGTTGTCAACCTGCGAGTCCGCGTCCTGGTTACCGCCTGTGTGTGTGGCGGTATCCTTTGGCGTACTCTGCGGCTGGTCCTTGTTGTAGTCCACCGCCCGGTTGGGGTCGGACTTTTGGGTGGTGTTGACACCGTGGTCATGAACGCCATGACCGTCACCGTCTTTACCCTGCGCCGCACGAGGATGGGGGTAACCCGATCCCTCTGTTGCGGTTGCAGAGCCGTCCACGATATTACCCTTCTCGACGGATCCGCCACCATGACCACCAGCCAATGCGGCGGCGGACTTGTTCAGGTGGAGGATGCCTTCGAGCTCGTGGATCAGGTTCCCGAGTTCCACAGACATCGATGTGTTCTCCTCTTCCTAGGTCGAGAGTTCACCGGAACTATACGCATCCGCAAGGGCAGCGTCAATAGGTCTCAGGGCTTGCATAATGCTGCAAAACCGCCAGCAAACGGTAGATGTCATCATCCGCCGGAGCTGTCTGATCCAATGCCGCTATCTTGTAGAGTGCGTAACCAACTGCCAGTTGAGCAGCGAGGTCACCCCCACCGCCTACGCCCCCAAGGGACGCAACCTTGATCGCCTTCACCGTAGGCACCCGAAGGGCCGCTGGCTTGATCAGGGTGATCTTCATAATCCGCCTGACTGCTGGTTCCTCCTTGAGGGAACGATTAGCCGCTAAAGAGTCCATCAGACCTCGCGGCAAGCAGTTGAGCGATGACTTCATGTTGAACCGCTTAGACGACAACGCGTCATCCAGAAGCGGGGACTCGAGCAGTCGGGAAAAAATCCCGGGGAGCAAGTCTTTCATACCTTCGCACGGGCTCCCTGAAAACTCTTCAGAAAACTCGTCGGGGCTGAGCAAAACACCCTTGTGGGCCAGGCCACTCATCAGCTCTTTCAGCCCACCCGCTTCTTGCGCGGGAGGCGTCTTGATCACGATGACCAGAGCCTTGGGTGCATCCTCCTTGATCATCTTCTCTCGAGGCGTGACCGCAGGCTTGGAAGCAATGGCCTCGATCTCCTTCTCGATCTCCGCCAGCTTGGAGATGAGCGAGCGCTTGCGCAGCACCTCATCCGAGCTCTTGGATAGCGAGGGGATCCAGAAGTCACTCTCACGCAAACCCAACTCCAGGGCCAGCTGGGCCGAGGGAAGAGGCGCAGCGGACGCCACCTTGTTGAGGACGTAAGCGATGCGGTCCGCAGGCTTGAACACCTCGGAGATGTCGAAGAACGTCGGGTTCGGATTGACCGCGTAGACCTGCCGTCCGTCGGGCATGATCTTGGTCATCGATTCCTTGAGGTGGCCGCAGTACGCCGACAGAGTCTTCGCCTTGTTCCCACAGATGGAACAAACGTCGTAGGGAACTCGGCAGGACATGCTCACGGCGATATCCTCACCGGCATTCGCCCGCTTTACAAGCTCGGGATTCTTCGCGTTGTCAATTTCGCAGAGGAGCTCTACCCGCTTCATCGTGTTGTTGTAGAACGACTTGGCGACCTTCCCGTAGCTCTTGTTCGGATCCTTGTTCTGGTGGTGCTTGTACCAGCGGGCATGTTTCTCGAACGTGGGGTGGTGCTCCACCAGGTCATGCTCGTGGAAGAAGTCCCCGTTTCGGTTGGGACCATAGGACTCACCAGCCCCCATCGCCAAGACGAGGAGCTTGGTCTTGCCCTCCTCGGCCTCCACGGTTTTGAGGAACTCATTGATCTTGGAGGCCCGCTTTGTGAGCGGGGCACCCGGCACCAGAATCTGGCAACTGAGCTCTCCGAAGTCGAATGAGTTGGTGAGGACTTTCAACATGGGCTAGCGCCTACGCTTCGCCTGCTCGAGCTGCTGAGCAGTGTGTCGTCGAGCACCCTCAACATTCGCTGGATCCCAACCGAAGAGCCGAGGTGTGTGAGCCATTAGAGATGCCATTGGGTTCCGGGCCGACTCCCACATGTCCTTGGCGGTGTTCTTGGAGAAGACACCCTTGTCCCAGCCGAACCAAGGAGAGTCGCCCTCGAGCCGACCAATGTTGGCAAGACGGGTGGCTTCCTGCATCTGGGCCTGGTTGTTCCCAGTAGCCTTGTTGTACATGCTCTCCCCTGACCCCAAGAGGTAAGGGAGGAAAGCTAGGGGCCCTGCCTTTCCCGCACCGGTGGCAATCGCCTTTCCTCCAGTGTAAAGACCGGCAGCACCACCAAGAGCGGCCGTGCCTCCTAGGGCTGTCTTACCTGCGGTGGACATCCCTCCAGCCTTACCGGCCTCGATGTTAGCCAGCTCTGCGCGGGCCTTGTTAGCATCTTCCCGAGAGGCAGCTCGGTTCTGGGCGTCAAGAATCTCCGGCCGGTCCTCAGAGCGTTGAGACCCGTAGGCAGCTCCACCGATTCCACCAAGTGCACCTCCAACCCCCATGGACTTGAGAGTGCTTCCAAGAGAGGCTTCCTCTTCCCAGCGCTCGCGGGGGCGGAGACGGTCGTAAAGACCACCCGCAGCCATGCCTCCAACACCGCCCACGATACCGGATCGAGCTGTAGGAGACATGCCCTGCCACTTGCTCTTGACCTTCTCCATGAGGCTATTGATGTCGAACGCCTCTTTCCGGAGATCTCGCAGAACGGCAACAGCTCCGTGGATAGACGCTGTCTTCTCCATCCCGCGCGCCTGGAGCGCACGAGAGAGACCGGCGACTGCCAGGACTGTTTCGTATTCGGTTTGGTTCATTGGTCTGACTCCCTAGATCGTAACGGACGCTTCGCCGCTGAAAGCGTCCGGGGATGCGCGCAGGGTTCCGATCGCCGAGGTGAGCCGCGCCAGGACGTCCACCGCCCAGGTGTCTGCCAGCCCCTTGGGGTCGATGTGTGCCGCACCGTCGAAAGCCTGCACCACAGGAAACCCAGAGTCGAGGCGTGCATCCCGGGAAGGAAGGGCGATGGTGTCAGAAGGTCCGATGACGGTTCCACCCACCGCGATGGAGGGCTGGCCGTTTGCCTTGAGAAGATCCCGGTCCGCAGCAGTCACCTCAGGGATAGAGATCTTGACCATGTAGCTGTTGGCGACCAGGTCCTTCTCGGTCTTGATGGTGAAGGCCATGTCTCCTCCTTACCCAGTGATCTGCTGTTGACGAAGAAGCTGATTGTTCATCAGCTTGGACTGTGCATCCGCCATCTGCATCAGAGACATTGGGTCAATCGCTGCATTGGGCCCCGTCGTGGCTTCACGCAAGATCGCCGAGAGCACAGGCGGGTGCATGGCCAACTGAGGTGCAACTCGAACCACGGTCTGAATGATTGGCAGCATTTCTTCTGAAGAGCGTTCCCGAAGGATTGGATCCTGGGATAGTACCTGCTGGATCGTTTCCTGCATACGTAGGTTATCACCCAGCTGTTCCCAATGCCCGTACGCCTCGGGAGCCTCGACCAGAGGGTCCATGTTCCCGATCCAGGAGGTAGCTCCCCCCAACGCTCCGACGGCAGGAAGGGCACTGAGAAGATCAGTGGCGCTTCCAGCAGCAGACGGAATGAATCGCTTCCCGGGAGTCTTCTTGTGGAGCTTGACCCCCTTCTTGTCCTCGGACTCTTCCTCTCCCCGACGGGACTTGGGCTTGACCTTGGACTCGTCCTTCTCGTCCTTCTTCTTCCCGCTTCCGAAGAGCCGGCCAATCATGCCCGGCTTCTTCTCCTTCTTCTCGACAGGAGCAGGAGCAGATCCCTTAGCTGCGTAGGACCCACGGCTCCGTCGTTTGGCAGGCGGCTTGGGAGCACTCTTAGCAGAGGTAGGGATCAGTACGCCGCCCCTCCTCTTTGATTTGGTATATCCAGCAGGGTCATCGCCCTTTGCGGCGGTCTTAGCGTGCGATGACCCGGCACCAAAAAGAGAGGCGAGCTTCTCCCGCCAGCTGTGCGCTTCAACGGCCAGCGCCTCTGCCTCCTGTGCCGCCTTGACGAACTGATCTTCGAGGATGAAGACCTTCCGAAGCAAGAGGTGGCTCGGGGTCGTAGCGTCCGGCACCGAGGCCTGCTTGGTGTGGTACGGGTTGCTCTTGAACTTTTCCGGCACCATCTTCCAGACCACAGGGAGATACTCATCCGCCTTGGGCCCGTAGAAGTGCTGGGCCTCCTTGACGAAGATCTCAAGAGGGTCAGCACCATAGACCTGGAACGAGTGGGCCAGGCCGTTGATGGCCTCGAAGAGATCCTGCTTCGCTCCCTCTGCGCGGACGTGCAGGTCCTGTGCTCGCTTCTCGAGCACGCCGATCTGCATCATCGCCTCCTGCACCAGCATCTCCGGGTCCTGGGCATAACGGGCCGGAGGAGGAGTGGCGTCGAGGATAGCCTCGGCCGCCTTCATCATCACTCGATCCTCATGAGGAACGAACTGATGCCGGTCCGCCAGGAGGTACTCGTCAGGAGTGGGAAAGGCGGGATCGTACTCCGCGGCCTTCGTGTGAAATGCCTCGGAGACGATATCTCGCGAGTCTGCCACAGGGAACTCAGCCATCTTCTCGCCGTTGCGAAAGTGGGAGAGGGTGTTGTGCGTGTTGATTGTCTCAACGACGCGCTTCACCTGCTCTTGGGTGAGTTCCTGATCGACAGCAACCTTGACCAGCGCTGCACGGAGGTCCTGCCCCTGCTTCGTCAGCCGGGACACCTCCTGCACTGCTGATCCGATTTTGATCAGGACATTGTCCATGATGCTCCCCTAGCTAGTCGCCCTGGTTGGAAGCGCAATTTGTGACTCCAGATCCGGGAGACCCCGGCAAACTGGAGGATCTTCAATCTGGTCGATGAACACCTGCATCAGGTCGCTCATCTCCCCGGTCTTCTCTACCTCCGGGTTCGCCGAGATCATCTTGGCAAACGAACCGATAGTCTTCAAGAGGGTGCCAAACTTCTGGGTGTCTCGAAGATCCTCGGAATGGATGGCCGTGGCCCGCATCAACAGTACTGATGCCAGCCAGTCAGCAAGGTCCTTACGCTTGGCAGCGTCGATTTCCTTGCGCCGTCCGAAGGTCCAGTCAAGGAAGACCTGACCATACTTGAACCCGAACGTGCGAAGCTGGCGAACAAGCTGATGCTCCGCCGGCTCATTCACGATGTCCTCGAGCATCCACTCCTGGTTGTCGAAGACATCCAGTGGGCTGAGATCGAAGTAGAGCTTGAGGTACCCCTGGATCGTTACCGGGTAAAGACACATCCGGTCCCCAATCTCGAAGACGTCGAGCCCTGCCAAGGTCCCCGCCTCAATCTTCGCACGCTTATGCGCCTGCTGAAAGAGCTCGTGCGCAGTCGCGATCTCCCCGTCCCGGGTGTTCTCCTCGATGAACAGCTTATATCGGAGAACATAGGGGTCCGTGGAAGTGGACTCAGCATTCCGTGCCTCATGCCAACGCCAGTCCGGTTTGAACCGGACAGTGGCCATCAGCGTGTCATAGTCGTCAAAGGCGAGGTCGAGGTCCATTACATCATCGGCGCAGAGCGCGACTGCTCCTTCTGCTTCAGATCCAGGACGAGCTCACCAAACGACTTGAAGACACTGCGCAGCTGATCCTCGAGGTCACGCATCTGCGTGATACCGAAGGACTCCTTGAACTGCTCCTGGTGCCACCAGTAGAGGAACAGGAGACGGCCCAGCTTGTCCAGGGCGGCCTCGAGGTCCGGGAGGTACTGGTTGATCAGCTCGCTGACATCCGTGAGCTTAGCCAGGCTGGCCAGAACCGAGTGGTCGAAGACGGTCTGCTGACCCATGTCGGCAGCCTGCATCGCCAGGTCCGTGTCCATCTGAGGCGTGTTGCCCTGAGGCATCTGCATGTCCGGAGGAGGACCCATGGTCTGCTCGCCCGGGAGACCCGAAGGTCCGGTGTACATGTTCTCGACACCACCCATCGGCCGCGGAGGCTCATAGACATTGGGCAGCGGGATCAGCTCCTCGTTGAACAGCTGCTTACCCCCAGGGGCCACGCTGTTGTCTGAGGTGAAGATCGGATCCGGGATGCCTTGAGGCAGCGGCTCGATCTGGGCCCGCTTGGCCTGCTGGGCCGTCTGCTGCATCATCTGCCGGGTCTTGTTCAGGGTGTTCCCTGTGGAAGCCCCTCGTCCAGCAAACACGTCCCCCTTACGGGCCCCGAGACCCCCCTTCTGGGAAGCGAACCCACCCTTGAAGGGGATAGCACCTCCCTTGCGGGTACCAGTGTTCCCCTTCCGGATCGCCTTCTTCTCGAGCTCCTCGTCCGTGGCCCGCTGGACAGCCCACAGCTCATGGAACCGACCGCGTCCCTGCTCAGCCTGCTTGATGTAGTCCAGGACCTGGTCCGGGCGCATGAAGAAGTCGTTTGCCAGGATCCCGGCAGCCGCAGCCTTGGTGAGGCTCCGGTGCTGAGACCCGTGGCTGTTCTCGATGCAGTACAGCACGCCGTCGTGCTTGAGACCGATCCGGATCAAGCGGTTCTCGAGACCCGCCTCCTTGGTGACATTGAAGATCTGGTTGTGCACCGCGGCTTCGTCACCAAGAGCGAACTCTGGCCCCGACTTGGAGGGCTTGGTCAGCTTGATCAGCTTGAAGGACTTGGGCACGACCAGCTCGTCACCCATGGAGTACATCTTGTCCGCGCCACCTGCGGTCTCAGGCGCCAGGGTCATCGAGACCGCCTCACCCTCACGTGAGAGCTGCTGCTCTGCACTCAGGTTGATGTCGGTCTGGGGATCCTTGTTCTCGGTGTACCCCCGGTTCCCTGCACGACTGTGTGTGGTGTCGTGGGTGTACGCCATGTCGCCTTCGACGAACTTTACCCGGTAATGCACCAGGCCTGCCGTGTCCTTGAACTTCTGGAGGATCTCGAAGGGAGCCGAGCTGTGCAGCGCCGGGTTCATCAGGACGTAGTACGTCCCAACCGACCCAGAGGTGCGGTCGGACAT